>Ga0187894_10006558_pt1 | contig 11371 bp, 7 predicted proteins | sample GBC1701081metaG_FD_136650 | JGI IMG/M metagenome (GOLD analysis project Ga0187894, IMG submission 136650) | White microbial mat communities from a lava cave in the Kipuka Kanohina Cave System on the Island of Hawaii, USA - GBC170108-1 metaG ...
TTGCCGGACGGCAAATTGCTGAAAACATTCTCCGAACCTACGGTATCAGTAAACGCCTTAGTAATTACTCCAGATGGTAACACTCTCGCTTCTGGTTCAGGCGATGGCATAATCAAATTACGGTCTTTGCCTGATGGAAAGTTAATTGCGACGCTGACAGAGCATAAAGGTTTCGTAGCCGATTTGACGGTATCGCCTGATGGAAAAATACTGGTATCTGGCTCAGATGCCAGCACCAATTTTTGGGCTTTGCCTGAGGGTCAGTTCCTAAAAACTGGTAGAGGTTCTACCGCTAAATCTCTGGCTATTACACCGAACGGGAAAACCCTTGTTAGTGGAAAAATTCTAAGAGATTTTCCTGATGATAAAGAGACCAACAAGCTACAGTGCGAAGATCGCGGCAAGTTACTGCCTACGGCTGAAGCAATTTCGGTAGCCATTACTCCTGATGGGGCAATGCTGGCGCTTGGCTCAAGGGATTACAACATCAGCTTATGGTCGTTACCACAAAGGCAATGTTTAGCAATTCTCAAAGGGCATAAAGGTGAGGTTTCATCCCTGACTATTACAGCAGATGGGCAGACGCTGGCATCTGCTTCTGCTGATTCGACCATTAAATTATGGTCATTGCCTGATGGTAAATTTTTAGCGACCCTCGAAGGGCATAAAACGGAGGTAAACTCTCTGGCGGTAACACCGGATGGCAAGATGTTGATTTCCGGTGATTCGGCTGGCGTGATCATCCTGTGGAATTGGGTCGAGAGGAAGATTCATAGTTTCTTGTTTGACCGTGCGGTTAATGAGAGTAAGCAAAAAGGGATAACTTACAATGTGTACAACAAGATTACCGGTCAGACACTCACCTATACCTTGCCATGTGGTTCGCCCATACCACCTGGCGCAGTGTGTACCTGTAACTGTGTGCCGGGAACATACAGCATACCTAAGCCGCCTGCGCCAAGGCGGTCAAGCGGCGGCGGCAGCTATACAGTTTGCACCTGCAACAAAATCTGCACGTGCATTCCTGTGCCTTCTGACCGTGATGTTAAAGAAGCCTTTGAGACAACTGACCCGCTGACGATTCTCCAACAGTTGTCGGAACTGCCGATTCAAAAATGGCAGTACAAATGGGACGATGCTTCAATCCGTCATATCGGTCCGATGGCGCAGGAGTTTGCTAAAGCCTTTGCCGTTGGCGTTGACGATAAACATATTCATCCGGTGGATGCACAGGGCGTCGCCTTTGCTGCCATTCAAGGGCTATACAACATTATCAAAGAGAAAGACGCGCAAACCGCAGCCTTGCAAGAGCAGATCACGCAACAGCAGAAAGAGAATCAAACTCTCAGCGCCAGAGTCGAAGCCCTTGAAGGTTTGCTCAAACATCTCGTGGCAAAATCAGCCGCAAACACCCCTTGAGAATCGCAGCTATATTTTGCCAGTGGCTCAAGTTTATCTCTGTATATCTAAGAGCCAACCGTCAGACTTGCGTTTATAGCAGGGCGACAATTTGGCAGCTTTCCGGTAATCTAATCGAAGCCCTATGAAAATCGTACAGCTTTGTTCGGCAACCGAGATGGGAGGCGGCGAAGTTCATGTAGCCGATCTGGTTCGCGCTCTGGCGCGGCGCGGGCATGAACTCTATCTCGCCGTGCGCCCGCAAAGTCCGTTGCGCGACGTGCTGAACGATGTGCCGGTCAACTGGCACGAGATACCCTTGAGAAATTCGCTCGACCTTGCTTCCAGCCGCAGCCTCACCGACCTGATTGAAACCGAACGGATTGACATTGCTCATGCTCATGTCGGCAGAGATTATCTGATTGCCGCTCTTGCCTGTCGCCGCGCTCCGCGTTGCCGATTGGTTTTGACCCGCCATCATTATTTGCCCCTCAAGAGTAACCCGCTTTATCGCTGGCTGCTTGGCGATTATGTTGCCGCCTTTATTGCCGTCTCCGACAGTGTGCGCGATTTGCTGATTGAGCGTCTCGCAGTTGAACCGGAACGGGTGCGGGTGATTCCCAACTGGATTGATTCCTCACGCTTTCAAACCATCGAACGCCATGCGGCGCGAGCCATGTTTGGCATCGAAAAGCCCTTTGCCGTCGTCTGCATCGGGCAACTGACGCCGGAGAAAGGGCAGGAAGATTTCGTCCGTGCCGCAGGGCAACTTGCCCAACGGCGCTCGGATGTTGAATTCCTTATCGCCGGCGAAGAACAGGATGAATACGGCTCGTTTACCTCGCGGTTGAAAGAGCTTGTCAGCTTGCTGGGCATCCGTGACCGCGTACGCTTTCTCGGCTTCGTTGACCAGATACCGGAACTGCTCGCCGCCAGCGATGTGGTTGCCGTGCCATCGTGGAACGAGGGGTTTTCCCTTGTAACCATAGAAGCAATGGCAGCGCGGCGCGTGGTGCTAGCTGCCAATGTCGGCGGCATCGCCGGGATTATCCGCGACAACAGTAATGGTCTGCTCTTTCCGCCACGCGATGTGAAAGCAATGGCGGAAAAGTTGTTGTGGGCGCTTGCCGACACCGAGTTGCGCGAACGACTGGCAGCACAAGGCAGTCAGGATGCGATGGCGCGGTATCACCGGGATCGCATCATTGAGCAGATCGAAACGCTCTACCGCGAACTCCTCGAAGCCCGCCAGTAACCGCGTCGCTTAATTCTGCATCTTCATTCAGCGGCGATTGCTGCACCGATTTCTGCATTGGCGCTTTTTCTTCAATTAAAAATTAAGAATTAAGAATTACGGATTACGAATTACGGGGGCTGTCTCTTCATTCTTAATTTTTAATTGGTTTCCGCAACGCTGCCATTTTCCGCACCGAAGACTGCACGAATGTCTGCATGAGGCACTGCACGATGAACGGCACAGGGCATTATATTGGCGCAAAAATTTTGCCCGAACATCGGCAAGCCGCTTCGCATCGCTGCCATTTTCCTTTCCGTAGCTGCGCGTTTTTTCGGTAAACGCTTTGCCATCACTATTACCGAGCGACTGGCGGTTGCCTCTGCATCCTGAATTACAGCGCTGCCATTTTTCAGGCAATTAAAAATTACGAAGTAAGAAGTAAGAGACTGCCCGATGTAATTCGTACTTCGTAATTTTTAATTCGTAATTCGTAGGTGCATTGGCGCTTTTTTTCATTGCACCGCTACAGCATCACTCGTTCATCCCTTCACCCCTACTCCCTTACTCTCCCACTCCCTTACGCCCTCACTCGCTGCCGCCGCACACACAACTACCCAATCGCCAAGCGGTTCGCGGCTTCGCCTCGCCGCCCTGCAAGGTAAACTGCAAAACCGCGATGCGGCCAGTGGCTCAGGCTTGCAGCAGAAACCCGGTCGCGCTCTGCCCAAGAACGCGGCAGAGATTTCCCGTCAAGTTATGAAACTGCCATAATAGTACCATATTGATACGAAATGTCAAGGAAAAGATTGAGAGCAATAGCGCGGTGTGCTGCCTTCGGTGACCGAAGCGATTTGATTGTTGGGAATGCTGGATGATTGTACCAGATTGATACTTTGAATCAGGTTGCCGCCACTGATCTTATCATAGACGGACGTGCGATTGCCCCAACGGTCATAGCTGTACTGGCGGTCAACGCTGCCACTGCCGTTGGCTTGATTGGCTGAGGTCACTAAGCGCCTCTGTAAATCATAGGTAAAGCTGGCGCTTTCGGTCACGGAATTGATTGAACCGCTGACGCTCATTAGCTTCCTCGACTTGCCCGCCGTTGAATTTGTCTTACAGAAAAGATTATTGATTATGGTGCAAGGACAATAATACCATTATTTGTACTGATCCAGATTCTGCTTTTAGAATCTTCAAAAATGGTACCTACATTATAAATAGGGAACAGTTCTTTATAAATAGGGAACAGTTCTTTTTGGTTGCCAACCATTTTCCATATACCATCCTTCTCATTAAAGATGATTAGTCCTTCATTGGTACCAATCATTATTATGCCTGCCCGGTCTTGATAAATTGATGTTATAGATTGCGGCTGTATCTGTGGAAAGTAGACAGTTAAATCATACGATTTCCAATATTTGTCTTTTAGATTGTAAACCGCTAGATGTCCATTATTATCTGCAAACCATAATTGCCCCCGTCGATCTTCGTATATGAGCGTCACTTCTATGAGGTTCGTAGGGAGCGGATAAATGTTCCATTTACCTGTCTCTGGACAGTAATTTAAAATAGCTTTCCTCGTGCCAAACCAAATAATTCCGTCTCGGTCTTGTTGACGACATGAAATGGCAGATAACAACGCACTAGAATTTAGTGTGGCTGAATCTCTTTCTTTCGTATTTAAAGGACTTACTGGAGAGTGTTTTTCATCAATTTGGGCAGATACTACAGCCCAGTTTTTCTCAGCCTGATTCCTATACTTAATTGGTATTTCAGCGTATTTTTTCTCAACATCAATGGATGGAATAATAGGAGCAGCAAATGTCTGTCCATCATAAGAGATTATTCCAAAATTAGTAATAAACCATAATCTACCATCTATCCCAGTCACTATAGTATGACTTTTTTCGATAGGAATAGTACCCAAAACCATATTGGGCTTATTCCATTTCCGCCCGTCAAAATAACGCAGTTGAGAGCGGGAAGACTTCAACCATATCTTACCTGATAAATCTTGGCAGATCGCTTTTACGGATTCAAAGAATATTTGCTCTTTTTGAGATCTGAAATCTGTCCACAGGTTTAGTTTTTCGTCAAATTTATACAACCCAAAAAAGGAACCAAACCAAAAAATGTGTGGTTGAGCTTCAAAAATCACTTCGGTATAATTTATGTACAATTTCTTTCCCGCACGATCATGTACATTTTTATGCACTCCAATGATAGGATGACCTGCAATTTGGTCAAAAATTCCTTGTCCAGAGAGAGTGAAAGCAATATTAATTATCTGCAAACACACAATGTGACTGAAAATATTAAGCATTTATTCCTCATCTCTACAACTAATTTTGACATCAGGCGATTTTACGAGGACGTTGAAATGCGCTTAGTAATGGAGAAACTATTAACTGGAAAGCCTCCCAACGATCTTGTTGTCTAGTAAATTGCATTTGCTGCTCTTTGGTAAGTTTACACCGCTTTAATTTGCTAAAGCTCCAATTGATGTCGCTTATTAAGGCAATACCAGCTTCTGTATCTTTGTACAGTGTATCAAATAGCCTCTTATTACGCTTAGTCATAGCGTCTGGGAGCCAAATGTTCACAGCGCGTATAATACTGTTTGTTTCATCCACTAAACCTTGATCAAATCTGCCGTCAATTGGGCTATAGAAGTTTCCAAATGCTGCTGTGATCTGTTCTCTTATTCTATGGGCAAAATCTGCACCCTCCTCACCTCCTACAGAAAGCCCTATATTGCTCAAATCGCTTGCGCTTGCGCTTAAAGCTTTTGAAATCCGTGAATTAGCAACATCAAATAAATCTCTCTCTAATTTATTTAATTCGTCCTTTATGTTCTTATCTGTGCATTCAAATTCATCACCACCACCACCAGAAGAGATACAGATTCTGGTCCATCCTCCCAATCCAGCGGAATTGCCATTGAGAAAACCGTTACCCCATACTTGGCTCGGAACTATGAAGCAGGTCAACACTCCATCATTTGAGTCTAAATTTAAGCCCTGCGAATCCGTCGCATTCACCGGATCATTGTGGACATAGGCATATCTATTGAGGCTCTGCGGATTTGCCAAACTATAGCTACTGCTTGCCGGGTCAACGCGGTTGAACCTGCCTGTACTGTTATGGTACTGCCGATTCACGGCATAATCCGTCGCCGTCTCGGCGTCGCGCTCGTAACTGGTGAATTGGTGCTTGTCCACCGTGCCGCTGTTGCCTAACTCCTCGCCAAAGGGCAGATGCCCTTGCCGTGATGAGAACGTATAGCCGTAGTAGCCTGCGCCGCTGCGGTCAAACGTCACCGTCGCCCGGATGCTCAACTTGTCCTGCAACAGATACTGTGGCGTTTCGCCATCGTCCTTGGCGATCAGTTTGCCACCGGCATAGATGTAGTCAATGATCCGATTGCCGTTGGCGGCGTTATGCTCCGCCAGGACTTGCCCGCCCGTCCAGATGTAATGGGTTGAGGTGGAGCCGACCGTTGTCTTGATGCGGCGATTCTGATGATCGTACCAATAGCACATCAGCAGATTATTCTTTCGCGCCAAAGCCTTTTAGAAGGTTGACAATATCCTTGAACCTGCGCTTTTTAGCCATAGAGAGTGCTGTTTCTCCATACTCATTCTTGAAATCAACTTTAGCTCCATTATTGAGTAAAGTTTTCACTGCATCTGTTTCTTCATTAGCAACAGCCAACATCAAAGCTGAAAAGCCGTCGTTTGTTCTGGCATTTATATCGGCTCCTAATTCCAGAAGTTGATTTATGAGTTCTTCATCATCGTGGGTAGAAGCATAGAGTAAGGCAGTAAAACCTTCGCGGTTCACCTGATTGATTTTGTTGGTTTTCTGAATAACAATCTCGATTATGTCATCCCATCCACGTAATACGGCAGACATTAGTAAATTGTCACCATCAGCATCCGTTATATTTACATCTATACCCTTATCAACTAATTCTCGGACTTTTGCACGATCATAGTTTTTCAAGGCAAGGAATAAATCTGTGTCAGGGTTATTGGTATAGACGACCTCTTTATCCTTGAGTACAACAGCCACCATTTCTTCTGATTGAGCACCAGGGCTAAATGAAAATCCTTCCCTTTCACCCATTCGGAAATAAGTTGCTCGAAAATAGCCTTTGCTCAGAGGATAATGTTTTTCCTTATATTTTCTATTCTCCTCCGTATCTTTCATATCTGCTGTGACTTTCCGAGTGTCAATCGCTCGATTAAGCATCTCTTCATCGCTAAATAGCATAATTTCCATGTTATAAGGGTCATTATAGCGTGTGGCGAAGTCAGTAAATAATTTTCTCAAATTCTTCTCATTAAAATTATTACCGTCTGTTAAGAGATATATTCTGCGACTTGAAAAAAAAATGCCATCTTCTACTTCGTTTAGTATCACCTTCACAGAAATCGTGCATTCGGCACAGAGTAAAGGCTTCGCTTGATTACTCTCTTGCATACTCAAAGTTTTTTGAGGGATTTTCCATAGATTAACGACAAAAGAGGTAAAAACTAATATCAAAAAACTGATAACTATGAAACATATAGTTTTATTTCTCCATATCATATTGTTACTCCTGACAGGAACCTAATGATGCAAACGCCTTACTTTTAATAGCCCGCAGAAAATACGTGCATTGATTTTTTCTTTTTCTTCTTGCCGCCACAATCACTGTCTACCCAAGCTCGTAAAGATCTATCCGCCAAGGAGTCATCACTTTCGCCAGGTCTTCGTTTTAAGAGAGGGATATTAAAAGCATTAGCTACTCCTGTATGACTGTTACTAATCGTATGTAACATTTCATGGAAAATAAGCGCTGACGAGCCTCCAGGAAATCTGGCATTATCAGTTGAGAGGAATATTCTACGATTATTAGTATCATAAAATCCCCATTCATTTCCGCGATTTCCAAGTATAACGTTAAGTCGCGTTGCTGATGTAGCGCCATGCCCCGGATCCGCAGGGTTTATGTTTAACTGCCCTAATGTTTGATTTAGATATCCGGCATTCACTCTGCGAGATAAATCAATTAGTGTAGTATTCATAGCCATTACTTCAAGTAAGGCTTTATAGCTTGGGAGTCCAGCAGCTATAGGAGTATTTGCAAAAACTGCTGCACAGTTTGGATGAGTTGTAAAGAAAGAATTTAATGGGGCTGTTACAGAGTTGCTGCTGCCTCCTCCACCTCCCGGCGGCGAACCAGATGATCCTCCATTTCCTGTATCGTCCCCAAACGGATCATCTTCACCCCCTCCGTCAACACATTCCCATTGCTCACCATCCCATTCCCATACACAATCTTCGCTATCCGTGTATAATCCAAGTCCATCTGTGTTATTGATTGGCTCATTCTCGACATAAGTAAATCGGTTGAGGCTCTGCGGATTCGCCAGACTGTAGCTGCTGCTCGCCGGGTCAACGCGGTTGAATCTGCCTGTACCGTTGTGGTACTGCCGATTCACGGCATAATCCGTCGCCGTTTCTGCATCTCTCTCGTAGCTGGTGAACTTGTGTTTGTCCACCGTGCCACTGTTGCCTAACTCCTCGCCGTACGGCAGATGCCCTTGCCTCGAGGAGAAACTGTAGCCGTAGTAGCCCGCGCCGCTGCGGTCAAATGTTACCGTCGCCCGGATGCTCAATTTATCCTGCAATAAAAACTTCGGCGTTTCGCCGGCATCCTTGGCGATCAGTTTACCGCCGGCATAGATGTAATCAATGAGGCGGTTGCCGTTGGCGGCGTTATGCTCCGCCACGACCTGCCCGCCCGTCCAGATGTAATGTGTCGAGGTGGAGCCAACCGTTGTTTTGATGCGGCGGTTCTGCTGGTCGTACCAGTATTGTGCCGTCGAGCCGGAGTCCACCTTGACCAAGCGATTCTCGGCGTCGTAGGTGTAGGAATGCATCCCGTCATTGGTGAGATTGCCGTTGCCGTCGTAGGTGTAAGTGTACGTGCTGCCCTGCGTTACCGAAGCGATTTGATTGGTGGGGATGCCGGATGATTGTACCAGACTGACACTTTGAATGAGCGAGCCGCTGCTCACCTTGTCATAGACCTGCGTGCGATTGCCCCAACGGTCATAGACGTACTGGCGATCAATGCTGCCACTGCCGTTGGCTTGATTCGACGAGGTTACTAAATGGCGTTGCAAATCATAGGTGAAACTGGCGCTTTCGGTCATGCCGCTAATTGATGTCCTTGCATGCTATTGATGAGTGATTAGATGAGCCTTATTCTTCAAGAACAATGATATTTTCAGCAGCTCCTAGCCAGATTCTCCCTTTATTATCTTTCATAATGGCTGTAATATTTTCATTTGGCAAATCACTATTATGTGGAGTATATACTTCCCACCTCCTCTCAGATTCTTTGAGTACAACTAAGCCTCTATAAGTCGCAAAGATCATTTTATTATTGTCGGCCTCACAGATTCCATTTATACGAAAATCCACTGGGGAAGGCTGAGGACTTTGCTCCAAAATCTCAGTAAGTGAGTAAGCATCCCATTTATCATCACTTTTATTGTAAGCAAGAATATCTCCCCTCACGGTTGCCATCCATATTTTTCCATCGCTATCTTCGTAGATCTGCGATACTTCTCCCATCAGAGATTGTAATGAAAATATTGTCCACTCACTATTGCTAGGATTAACTTTTATAAGGCTTCTGCCCGTACCAAGCCATATAAATCCTTCTCTATCTTCGATGCCGGTAGATACGTCGCCTAAATTGCTTATATTAGGAGCATCTAGTGATTCAGAGATCACACTCTCAACCAATCCTCTTTTTTTTTCCGTCAAACTTTGCGAAAATTTATCTTTATAGTTCAGTGATAAAGCTATGCGTTGGCTTTTATGAGGCTGACTGATAGCAAGTTTCCAGCCCTCGTCATCATACACAAATATCCCATCCTTAAGTGCTATCCACGATTTCCCTTTGCTTCCACGGAATATGTTGCGAGGAAAGATTGGAGTAAAATTAGGAGATAGAGTTTCTACTTTATTCCAACTTTTATCATCATAGACCCAGATAAACCTGTCTGGGAATGAACGAATCCATAATTTTTTATCATCTGTCTGACAAATTACATCCGCACCAAGTGGTGAAGCATTCTTATCACTGGAGCTAACCTTTTTCCATTCATCTTTTCCCTCTGAATAGGTATATACCCCTGTTATTGTTGCAATCCAGTATTGCCCACTAATACCTTCACAAATTGCTAGTGGAACTACAAAGGTTGGAAATTGTTTCTGAGCAGCATTATTATCTGGACTTATTACTCTTAAAATCTTGTAGTCTCCAATTTTGGATTCTTGAGAAGGTGAAGAAACTGGTATTTTAGATTTTTGAAAGTTATGAATACAGAAAATGCTTCCAAAGATTAAGAAAGCCGAAAACAGCAAATTAGTTAGTAGGCGATTCATATTGGTCCTCTCCTTCTTATGGAGCAGTAAATGTACCCCGATTATAAATAGACGCGATTGCAATCAAGCTCGTGTGCAAACTTAAGTTCAATGGGTTCCGCCATAAATTATTTAATAGCAGAATCAGCACACCAAAATTGGCTCAACTTAATTTTGCACGAGTGCTTAAGCAATGATTCAAACTCCTTTGAAGGATAGCTTTGATTGCAATCTCCTTAACTTGCTATCTATATTATTAATTGTCATCATAGGAAACGTCTCTTCTGAGAGAGGGTTCCTATTATTCAAACCATACTGTTGTAGGACTAATCTCGATTTCCTCTAAGTATTCCATTGAACAAGGCGTTAAAGTAATAACCAGTGCTATTCAATGTTTTTAATGTTTCATTGAACAGTTTTATCTCATCATCTCCTAAAACCTTGTTACAGAGGTGCTGATCCATCTCAACAGCAATCTTACCGGCATCAGTATAAGACTTCATTCCTTCTGCCGCATCGAAATAAATTTCGCTCGAAGAATGCACATCGCCATCATAATATTCATGAGTAGGGTTCAAACGAAATACTGTACCTATTCCAAACCCAAGGTTGTAAAATGCCGCTGTTCCATCGCTATTTAAAGGTGAATTTATATATGACTCAATGGTTCGCGCAAATTGTTCTTCAAAGTATCTGAATTGTTCTCCTTGAATATGAGAAATGAACCTAAAGATACTACGTTGCAACTCTGATATTCTATATGTTTTCTGTACAAATTCTGCTAATTTTGCTTGACATTTAGCCTTATTCCAAGGGGATGGTTTTTTCTGCTTGCCACCACCTCCTTGAGAAGGTAAACAAAACCTTGTGCCGCCCAACTCGGGAATATAGGTTCCATTACTAGAAAAGCCTGCACCTCCAAACCCGGGAATAAAGAAGCAATTTTGTACTCCATCATTTGCTTCTAAGTTCAAGCCTTGCGAATCGGTCGCATTCACTGGGTCATTCTCGACATAGGCATAGCGGTTGAGGCTCTGCGGATTGGTGAGGCTGTAGCTGCTCGCCGGATCAACGCGGTTGAATCTGCCTGTACTGTTATGGTACTGCCGATTCACGGCATAATCCGTCGCCGTTTCTGCATCTCTCTCGTAGCTGGTGAACTTGTGTTTGTCCACCGTGCCACTGTTGCCCAACTCCTCGCCAAAAGGCAGATGCCCCTGCTGCGATGACACGGAGTACCCATACCCCGCACCACTGCGATCATGGATGATGGTCTCACGGATGCTCAACTTGTCCTGCAATAAA
>Ga0187894_10006559_pt1 | contig 11371 bp, 10 predicted proteins | sample GBC1701081metaG_FD_136650 | JGI IMG/M metagenome (GOLD analysis project Ga0187894, IMG submission 136650) | White microbial mat communities from a lava cave in the Kipuka Kanohina Cave System on the Island of Hawaii, USA - GBC170108-1 metaG ...
AAACGGGCGGACAGCCTGTCGCGCGAGGTTCGCCTGCCGAGCGTGCCTACGCTCGTCATCGACGGGCGCTACCTGATCCCCATTGCCGACGACGGCGATTTCAAGGACCAGCTCGCGATCGCCAACGCGCTCATCGAGCGCGTGCGCCGAGAGCGAGCTGCCGTCAGGAAGTCTTCGCCGTGATCCGGTAGGCCTCCCGGAACGGGAGGCCCTGCTCGACGGCGAGCGCATTGGCGCGCGCCGTCGCGTGGATATCCTCGTCGAGCCGGATGCGTTCCGGCCGGAACGTCAGCCCTTCGAGCACGAGCGGGACGAGGTCGAGCACCTGCATGCCGATGTCGATGCCGCGGAACAGCGGTGCCTTCATGAGCTGCAGGTCGCGCTGGTAGCCCGACGGCAGGCGCGAGGATACCCCGAGCACTTCGACGAGGCAGGCGAGGGCGGTCGTCGAGCGCCCGCGGATCAGCTCGAGCACGTCGGGGTTCCGCTTCTGCGGCATGATCGAAGAGCCGGTCGTCAGCTCCGGCGCGAGCGCGACGTAGCCGAACTCGCGGGTATAGAAGAGCAGAAGGTCGGCGGCGAGCCGGCCGAGATCCTGCAGCAGCAGCGTGACTTCGAGCAGGAGCTGGGCTTCCGCCTTGCCGCGCGAAAGCTGCACCGCGGTCACCGGCTCCTGCACCTCCGCGAAGCCGAGCCGCGCGCGCGTCGCCTCACGTGAGACCGGCAGGCCGGGCGTGCCGAAGCCGGCGGCCGAGCCGAGCGGGTTGCGATTGATGCGGCGCACCGTCTGGCGGAGACCCTCGGCATCGTCGCGCACCTCGGTCGCGAAACCGCGGGCCCAGAGCGCGACGCTGGACGGCATCGCCTGCTGCATGTGAGTGTAGCCGGGCAGCACGACATCGCCCTGCCGTACCGCGAGCGACTCGAGCGCGCCGGCGACGGTGTCCGCGCCGCGTGCGAGTTCCCCGGCTGCGTCGCGCAGGTACAGGCGAAGCGCCGCCAGCACCTGGTCATTGCGCGAGCGGCCGAGGTGGATCCGGGCACCGGCTGCGCCGACCCGGGCGGTCAGGCGATTCTCGAGCGCGGTCTGGCCATCCTCCTCCTCGAGCGTCACGCGCCATTCGCCGCGCGCGTGCCCTGCGGCGAGCTCCGCCAGCCCGCCGCAAATCGCTTCGAGGTCGGCCGGCGACAGCAGCCCTGCCTCCGCGAGCATCTCGGCATGCGCGATCGAGGCGCGCACGTCGTAGGCGACCAGGCGGTCGTCGAGCGCATGATCCTCGCCCGCCGTGAAGGCGAGCACGCGCGCGTCGAGCGGCGCTCCCTTGTCCCAGAGCCGGCTCATGCGGCGATCGCCGCGCGGCCCCGGTTCGCCAGCAGGCGGTGCAGCACCGCACGCTGCACGACCAGGCGGTTGTACGCCTGCGGCAGCACGGCGCTGCGCGCCCCGTCGAGGAGCTCGTCCGCGACCGCGACGTTCCGGCGTACCGGCAGGCAGTGCATGAGCCGGCATTCCGGCCGCGCGCGCGCGAACCAGGACTCCGTGACCGTCCAGTCGCCGAGCGATGCGCGGAGCTGGGCATCGGCAGCGGCATCGCCGTAGGGGTCGGTCGAGCCCCATTCCTTGGCGTACACGACGTGCGCGCCGGCGAGCGCAGCCTCGCGATCGTCGGTCTCGACGACACTGCCGCCGGTTGCCGCGGCGGCCGCGCGGGCCTTCCTCATGATCGGCTCGGGCAGCGCATAGCCCTCGGGCCGCAGCACGACGACTTCCATGCCGCGCAACGCGGCCATGTGCGCTGCGGCAGCCGGCACGGCGAGCGGGAGCGCGCGCGGGTGATTCGCCCAGGACAGCACGAACTTCCCGCGCCGCGGGACGTCGAGGTCGTCGAGCGTCTTCCAGTCCGCGAGCGCCTGGCAGGGATGGTTCATCGCGGACTCGAGGTTGACGAGCGGCTTGTCGCAGAGTGCCGCGATCTTCGTGAACATCGGCTCCGCGAGGTCGGCGGCGAGGTCGCGACCTTCCGCGAAGGCGCGGACGGCAAGGGCGTCGCAGTAGGACGCGAGGACCGGAATCCCCTCGCGGATGTGCTCGGCCGCCTTGCCATTCATCACGACGCCGTCCGCCGTCTCGAGCTCCCAGGTTCCGTTGCCCGGCGTGATCACGAACGAACTGCCGCCGAGCTCAGCCATCGCAACCTGCATGGAGGCGAGCGTGCGCAGCGAGGGGTTGAAGAACACGAGGCCCAACGTGCGGCCGGCGAGCGCCGTCGGCTCCGGCTTGTCCTTCAGGCGCGCGGCGAGCGCGAGCACGTCGACGACTGCGTCGTGGCTGAAGTCCGCGAGGTCGAGGAAACCCTTCATGGGTTCGCACGGCTCCAGAACAGGCCCGGCAGGGCGAGCATCTTCGAGAAACCGCGCGCGTCGTCGGGCGTCCATTCGCCCGCTGTCTCGCCGTAGACGCCCCGGCTCGCCTTCATGAGCGAATGGGGGGACTCGACGCCTTCCACGAAGGCGGAGCCGGGGCGAAGGAGCACGGTCACACTGCCGCTCACGCGTGCCTGCGAGGAGGCAAACAGTGCCTCGATGTCCCGGCAGACGGGATCGAGATTCTGCCCCTCGTGCACGAGGTCGCCATAGGCCGAGGCGACCAGGTCCTTGACGCGCTGCTGGCGTGCGCCGAGCACGAGCTTCTCGAGTTCGCGGTGCGCCTCGATGAGTACGGCGGCCGCCGGTGCCTCGAAGGCAACGCGTCCCTTGGTGCCGATGATCGTGTCGCCGAGGTGGATGCCGCGGCCGATGCCGAACGGGCCTGCCGCCGCCTCGACGGCCTCGATGAGCGCGACCGGATCGAGCGCGGCGCCGTCGAGCGCGACCGGCACTCCGTGCTCGAACGCGATCGTGAGGCGCTGCGGCGCGCGCGGCGATTCGAAGGCGCGCGGCGAGAGCACCCAGGCCGACTCGGGGATGCTGCCGGCGGAGGTGAGCGTCTCGCGCCCGCCGATCGTGACGCCCCAGAGACCGCGGTTGGTCGAGTACGTCGCGCCTTGCGCGGGCACGGGAAGCTGCTTCGATTCCAGGTACGCGAGCTGCTCGGGGCGCTTGAACGCGCGATCGCGCACCGGCGCGAGGACCTCGATGCCGGGCGCGAGCGTCCGGAGCGCCACCTCGAAGCGCACCTGGTCGTTGCCCGCGGCCGTGCAGCCATGCGCGATCGTGTCGCTGCCGAGCTCCATTGCCTTGGCGGCGACGACCTGCGCCTGGACCGTGCGCTCGGCGCCCACGCAGAGCGGGTAGAGCTGCCCGCGGCGGACGTTGCCGACCAGCAGCCATTTCAGCACGCGCTCGAAGTACGCCTGCCGCGCGTCCACGAGGTAGTGCGCGGCGGCGCCGAGTGCGCGCGCGCGCGCCTCGAGCGCGGCGGCCGCCGCGGCGTCGATGCCGCCCGTGTTGACCGTGACCGTGACGACGGGACGGCCGTAAGTCTCCGCGAGCCAGGGCACGCAGAACGACGTGTCGAGACCGCCGGAGAATGCGAGGAGGATGGGCGCGCCCGCGCCCGCCGTGGATTCCGACATGGCGGCCTCAGGTTCGGAGCTTGTCGTGCAGGCGGACGAGCAGGCGGCGTTGCGTCGCAACGCCGGATGTCGCGACGAAGATCGTGTCGTCGCCGGACAGGGTGCCCACCACTTCCGGCCAATTGGCGCGGTCGAGGACGATGGCGACGCTCTGCGCCGCACCCGCGGTGGTGCGGATCACCGCGAGGTTGGGCCCGGCGGCCTTGATGCTGCGCACGAAGCGCGCGATGGCCGCGAAATCGCCGAGCGCGGGCGACTCGTCCGGCAGCACGTAGCGGTCGCCGCGCTTCGCGACGCCGAGCTCGCGCAGGTCCCGGCTCACGCTCGACTGCGTCGCCGGGTAGCCCGCCTTGCCGAGCAGGCGCACGAGGTCCTGCTGCCGGCTGACCGGCGAGCCATGGATGATGCGGCGCAGGGTTTTGCGGCGTGGGTGCATAAATGTGCAAACATGATGCATAAATATGCAGTTGTGGTCAAGCAGTCCGGACTGCGGCCAAGGAGCGGCGAGCCCTGCGCTTCAGGATCGCGTGGTTGGTGCGGGGACGCGGGCTGGGTCGGGCGGCTATCGGCTTCGCGGACGGTCTCGGCACTCCGCTTCGACGAAGGAACAGTCGCAGGAACCGGCGCTCGTGGATTTCGGCGCGCAATTCGCCGGACAGGCCTGCACCGGGGCGCGGGACCCGCGCTGGTAGAGCACCTCGACCGGACAGGACTGTTGGCCCGAGGGTGAGCACTCGAGTGCGGCCGAGTACGCAGTCGTGCGGCAGATGATCTCGGGAATCGCAGGAACGGTGACCGCGTTTCGCTTGACCGGTGCCGGCGCCTGGATCGTCTGTGATGCGGCGACCGACGCGAAGGTGAACGCGCACAGGGCGACCACGGTCCGACAACTCATGGTGAACTCCCCGCGATCAGGGTTCGAAGTTGCCGCACTCTAGCACGGAGCCTCGCGCCTTCAATGAAGGTGCGCGTCCCCTTGGTTATGGCATCAGGTCCCGCAGCCGGAACCAGGTCATGGCGGCGACCAGCGTCGGGCGGCGGAACAGCGTGCCGCCCGGGAAGTCCTGGTGCTTCAGGCGCGCGAAGACGTCGAAGCGCTCCGCCTGGCCGGCGACCGCCTCGGCCGCGACCTTGCCCGCGACGGGCGCGAGCAGCATGCCGTGACCGGAATAGCCCTGCAGGTAGTACACGTTCGGCCGGAGCCGCCCGAAATCCGGCGCGCGGCTCATCGAGATGTCGATCATGCCGCCCCACGCGTAGTCGATGTCGACGTCCCCGAGCTGCGGGAACACCTTGAGCATGCGCTGCCGGGTCGCGCGCGCCGTTCCGAGCGGATCGACCCCGGAGTAGCTCACGCGCCCGCCGAACAGCAGGCGGTGGTCGGAGGAAACCCGGAAGTAGTCGATGATCCAGTTGAGGTCGGCGACCGCGATCCGATCCTTCAGCAGCGCCTGGGCGCGCTCGGCGCCGAGCGGCTTGGTGGCGACGATATAGGAGGCAACGCCGATGTTCCTGCGCGCGAGGCGGCGCGAGAGTTCCTCGTGGCCGACGTTGGCGCAGAGCACGACGAACTTCGCCCGTACGCGACCCTTGTCCGCGCGCACACTGACGGTCCCGCCGTGCTCGATCGCCGTGACACGGCTGTGCTCGAAGAGCTGCGCGCCCGCGGCCACGGCCGCCTGGCCGACCCCGATCGTGAACCTGAGCGGATGCAGGTGGCCGGCGCCGGTGTCGAGCAGGCCCGCGAGGTAACGCTCGCTCGCGACCCATTGGCGGACCTCGTCGCGCTCCATGAAGCGGAGCAGTCGATAGCCGTAATCGCCTTCCTGCTCGCGCTGCCATTCGAGCAGTTCCTCACGCTGGCGCGGCTTGATGCCGACGTGCATGTGGCCCCAGGCGAGGTCGCAGTCGATGCGGTTTTTCGCGATCAGGTCGCGCGTCAGGCCGACCGCCTCGACGCTGAGGTCCCACAGCCGCTTCGCGTCGGCCTTGCCGAGCTGCGCGGCGAGTTTTGCCATGCCGCAGGCGTATCCGGGGATGATCTGGCCGCCGGAGCGCCCGGAGGCGCCGAAGCCGACGCGGTCGGATTCGAGCAGCACGACCTTGTAGCCGCGCTCGGCGAGGTGCAGCGCGGTCGAGCATCCCGACAGCCCGGCGCCCACGACGCAGACGTCGGCCTCGACCTCGCCCTCGAGCGGCGGCGCGGCCGGGCCGCGGCCGGCGGTCGCCTCGTACCAGCTGTCGGCGGGCTTCAGGATCACACCTGCTCCAGGTACCAGGCGTAGTCGAGCGCGGTCAGGCGGGCATTGAAGTCCTGCATCTCGCCGCGCCGCGTCAGCTCGTAGAGCGTCACGAAGCGCTCGTCGAAGTACTCGCGCAGGAAGGCGCTCGCGCCGAAGCGCGTGAGCGCGGTCGGCCATTCGGCGGGCAGGCGCGGCGCCGTGAGCCGCTGCGTGTAGGCGTTGCCGACCAGCGGGTCGGGTGGCGCGAGCCCTTTTTCGATGCCGTGCAGCATGCCGGCGAGCACCGCGGCCGCAACCAGGTAGGGGTTTGCGTCGGCGCCGGCGACGCGGTGCTCGAGGCGGCGGTCGGCGGGGCCCGAGACCGGCACGCGCACGGCGACACCGCGGTTGTTGTAGCCCCAAGTCGCGTTCATCGGCACGTACAGCTCCGGCCGGAGGCGGCGGTAACTGTTCGCGTTCGGCGCGAAAATCGCCATGCCGTCGGCCATGGTGTCGAGCAGGCCCGCCGCGGCCTGCTTCAGGAGATCGTTGCCGAGCACGTCGTCGTCGGCGAAGACGTTGCGGCCGGCGCGCTCGAGCACGCTCACGTGCAGGTGCATGCCGCTACCCGGCGCGTCGGCGTAGGGCTTCGCCATGAAGGTCGCTTCGACGCCGTTGCGATGTGCGACACCCTTGACGATGCGCTTGAACCGGATCGCCTGGTCGCAGGCCTCGAGCGGGTCGGCCACGTGGCGCAGGTTCACTTCCCACTGGTTCGGGCCGCACTCCGCGAGCGCGGCGCCGGTCGGCACGTCCTGCGCCTCGCAAGCCGCCTTGATCTCCGAGAGGATGTCGGAGACCGACTCGAGGTCGGCCATCGAGTTCACCTGGGTGCGAGTCTCGCGCCGGCCCGTGTAGCGCGAGCGCGGCGGCTGGGCGTGGCCTGCGGCCGTGCGCTCGACGTCCACGAGGTAGAACTCGAGCTCGACGGCGATTACCGGCCGCCAGCCCCGCGCGGCGTAGCGGTCGAGCACCGCACCGAGCGCGTGCCGGGGGTCGCCGTAAAACGGGCCGCCGTCGTGGTCGAGCATCTGCACCTGCAGTTGCGCGACGCTCGGGCCCATCCAGGGGGAGGGGACGAGCGTCTTCGGGATCGGCATGCAGGCGCGGTCGGCGTCGCCCTCGTCAAAGCCGAGGCCGGTGGTCTGGATCGTGCCGCCGAGCACGTCGAGCGCGAACATCGAGCCCGGCAGGAACATGCCGCGCTGGTAGATGCCGGCAAGGTCCGCCGTGTCCACGCGCTTGCCGCGCAGCACGCCGCAGAGATCGGGCAGCAGGAGGTCGACCACGCGCACCGCGGGACGGGCGGCGAGGAAGGCCTCGGCATTCGCAAATTCGTCCCGCACGACGGCCATTCTTCACCTGGCGTTTAAGATCTTGTATCGCGTGCCGGATTGGGCCGCGAGTCAGGATACCCAGCCCCTCGGGCCCCCGGCAAGGCTCCTGCGATGCAACATAATAGGGTCAAAATAGGCCCTTGTGGCCTGACAGAATGGGCCTGGGCCCGGATTTACCCCGGGGCGCCGAAACCCGCGGTTGTGCCACAATGGACCCTGTTGAACAGGCTTCCATACCGGGGGCCGTTCAAAATAATTAACAGATGCAAATGCGCAAGCCGATCATCGGAATCCCGGCCGATCGCCGTCTTTTGAACTCGCACTGGTTCCACTGCGTGGGCGAGAAGTACATCAACGCCGTGGTCCAGGCGGCGGAAGCCGTGCCGGTCCTGGTCCCGGCGCTGGGCGACCGTTACCTGCGCGAGTGGCTCGCGGCCTTCGACGGCATCCTGTTCACCGGTAGCCCGTCGAACGTGGAGCCGCAGCGCTACCGCGGCCCGCAGTCGGCGCCGGGCACCTGGCACGACCCGGAGCGGGACGCCACGACGCTGCCGATGATCAACGGCGCGGTCGATGCCGGCCTGCCGATCCTCGGCATCTGCCGCGGCTTCCAGGAAATCAACGTCGCCCTGGGCGGATCCCTGGCCCAGAAGCTGCAGGACATCCCCGGCAACCTCGATCACCGCGAGGACAAGGACCTGCCGATGGAGGAGCAGTACGAACCGGCGCACGAGATCTCGCTGGTCGAAGGCGGCCTCCTGCACAGGATCGCGGGCAGCAGGACGATGCAAGTCAATTCGCTGCACTCGCAAGGCGTCGAGCGTTTGGCATCGCGGCTGGTGGCGGAAGCGACCGCCCCGGACGGCGTCATCGAGGCCTTCCGCATCGACGGCGCGAAGTCTTTCGCGCTCGCGGTGCAGTGGCATCCGGAATGGAAAGTGATGGAAAACCCGTTCTCGCGCGCGCTGTTCGCCGCTTTCGGCCAGGCAGGGCGTGAGCACGCAAGCAGGCGGGCCCGATGAGCGACATCCAGAAATTCCTGAAGGATCACAGCATCACCGAAGTCGAGGCGCTCGTGCCCGACATGGCGGGCGTCCCGCGCGGCAAGGTCATGCCCGCCGACAAGTATGCGGAAGACGAGGGCATGCGCCTGCCGGAATCGATTTTCCTGCAGACGGTGACGGGCGAGTACCCGTCGGACGACAGCTCGATCCATCCGTCGGAGATCGACATCGCGCTGACCGGCGACCCGAAGACCATCCGCGTCGTGCCCTGGGCCGCCGAGCCGACGGCGCAGGTCATCCACGATTGCGTCTACGACGACGGCCGGCCGGTGCCGATGGCGCCGCGCTACGTGCTGCGGCGCGTGCTCGACCTGTACGCGGCTAAGGGCTGGCGCCCGGTGGTCGCCCCCGAGCTCGAGTTCTTCCTGGTCGAGCCGAATACCGACCCGGACTATCCGCTGAAGCCCCCGATCGGCCGCTCGGGCCGCGCGGAAATCGGCCGGCAGGCCTACAGCATCGCGGCGGTCAACGAGTTCGACCCGTTGTTCGACGACATGTACGCCTTCTGCGAGGCGCAGGATCTCGACATCGACACGCTGATCCACGAGGAAGGCGCGGCGCAGATGGAGATCAACCTCAACCACGGCGACGCGCTCGACCTCGCCGACCAGGCCTTCCTGTTCAAGCGCACAGCGCGCGAGGCGGCGCTGCGGCACAAGATGTACGCGACATTCATGGCCAAGCCGCTCGCCGGCGAGCCGGGAAGCGCGATGCACATCCACCAGAGCATCGTCGACGCGAAGACCGGCGAGAACATCTTCAGCGACGCGGAGGGCAAGCCCTCGGCGCTGTTCGAGTCGTTCATCGCGGGATTGCAGAAGTACCTGCCCTCGGCGATGTCGCTGTTCGGCCCGAACGTGAACAGCTACCGCCGCATCACCCGCTACCACTCTGCGCCGATCAACGTGCAATGGGGCTTCGACAACCGCACCGCGGGCCTGCGCGTGCCGATGTCCGATGCGCAGGCGCGGCGAGTCGAGAACCGCCTTGGCGGCGCCGACGCGAACCCGTACCTCGCCATCGGCGCGTCGCTCGCCTGCGGCTACCTCGGCATGATCGAGGGACTCAAGCCGACCGCACCGATCACGGGCTCGGCCTACGACCTGCCGTTCTCGCTGCCGCGCTCGCTCGCCGATGCGCTCGCGATGCTGCAGGCCAACAAGGCGCTGGTCGAAGTTTTCGGGGAGCGCTTCGTTGCGGCATACTGCGCCGTCAAGGAAAACGAGTACGAGACGTTCTCGCGGGTGATCAGCTCGTGGGAACGGGAACACCTGCTGCTGAACGTCTGATTCCGGGGGACCTGCCATGAGCGCGAAGCCGAAGATCACCGCACGTGGGACGCGCGACTGGCAGGAACTCGACTCCCGCCATTACATGCATCCGTTCACGGACTTCCGCGCGCTGGCCGCGGAGGGCGCGCGCATCATCACGCGCGCCGAGGGCGTGCACCTCTTTGACTCCGAGGGCCAGAAGATCCTGGACGCGATGTCCGGGCTGTGGTGCGTCAACATCGGTTACGGCCGGCACGAGCTCGCCGACGTCGCGGCGCGCCAGATGAAGGAGCTGCCGTACTACAACAGCTTCTTCAAGAGCTCGCACGCGCCCGCGATCGAGCTCGCGCAGCTGCTCGACGAGCTGACCCCGCCGCAGTTCCACCGCGTGTTCTTCACGCAGTCGGGATCCGAGGCGAACGACACGATCCTGCGCATGGCGCGCCGCTATTGGGAGCTGATGGGCCAGCCGAAGCGCAGCGTCGTCATCAGCCGCCTGAATGCCTACCACGGCAGCACGGTTGCGGCGGCGAGCCTCGGCGGCATGGCCTTCATGCACGCGCAGGGCGGCCTGCCGATCCCGGACATCGTGCACATCGAGCAGCCGTACTGGTACGAAAACGGCATCGACGTGTCGCCGGAGGAATGCGGCCTGCGCGCCGCGCGGCGTCTCGCGGAGAAGATCGAGGAGATCGGCCCTGAGCGCGTCGCCGCCTTCATCGGCGAGCCGGTGCAGGGCGCCGGCGGCGTGATCGTGCCGCCGTCGACTTACTGGCCGGAGATCCAGCGCATCTGCCGCGAGTACGGGATCCTGTTGATCGCCGACGAAGTGATCTGCGGCTTCGGGCGCACCGGGCAGTGGTTCGGCAGCGGCTACTACGGCATCGAGCCGGACTTCATGACCATCGCCAAGGGCCTCACTTCCGGCTACCAGCCGCTCGGCGGCGCGATGGTTTCGGACAAGGTGGCCGATGTCCTGATCGAGAAGGGCGGCGAATTCGCGCACGGCTTCACCTGGTCCGGGCACCCCGTGTGCTGCGCAGTCGCGATCGAGAACCTCAACATCATGCGCCGCGAGAAGATCGTCGAGCGTGTGCACGACGAAATCGCGCCGTACTTCCAGAAGCGCATCCGCGAGCTCGCGGACCACAGGCTGGTCGGCGAGGTGCGCGGCATCGGCATGCTGGGCGCGATCGAGCTGGTCGCGCACAAGGGCAGCCGGACGTTTTTCCGCAACCGCGGCGCGGTCGGGCTCGTGTGCCGCGACCACTGCTTCAGGAACGGCCTCATCATGCGCGCCGTGCGGGACACCATGATCATGGCGCCGCCGCTGGTCATGACCAAGGAAAACGTGGACGAGCTGGTGACGAAGGCGAGGCTCTGCCTCGACCTGACGGCCCGCGACATCGGCGCCGCTTGAGGAAGGGGAACCGGATGCGCGCAATTCGACTCTGGCCCGTCGCCGTGCTCGCGGCGCTCGCAGCCTGCGGCGGCAAGCAGGAATCCGGATCGGCAGGGGGCGCCGCGCCTCCGGAGGACAAGGTCGTCAGCGTTCTCAATTGGTCGGACTACATCGGCGATACCACGAATGCCGACTTCCAGGCGAAGACGGGAATCAAGGTCACTTACGACGTCTTCGACTCCAACGAGGTGCTGGAGACCAAGCTGCTCGCCGGCCGCTCGGGCTACGACGTCGTGGTGCCGACCGGGCCTTTCCTCGAGCGCCAGATCAAGGCGGGCGTGTTCCTGCCGCTCGACAAGTCCAAGCTGCCGAACCTCGCGAACATGGATCCGGACATCATGCAGCGGACAGCCGCGCACGACCCGGGCAACCAGCACGCG
>Ga0187894_10006560_pt1 | contig 11367 bp, 13 predicted proteins | sample GBC1701081metaG_FD_136650 | JGI IMG/M metagenome (GOLD analysis project Ga0187894, IMG submission 136650) | White microbial mat communities from a lava cave in the Kipuka Kanohina Cave System on the Island of Hawaii, USA - GBC170108-1 metaG ...
CCGCTCCTCGCCGCCCGGCTCGTCGAGGCGTTCGGCTGGCGGCAGTCGTTCCTCGTCCTCGCCGCCGGCGCGCTCGCGCTCGGCGGGATCGCCGGCCTCGCGATCGAGAACCGGCCGCAGGCGCGCGGGCTCTATCCCGACGGCGCGCGGGCGGGCGACGGCGCGGCCCCGCCCGCGCAGGCGCCGGCCGGCATCGCGCTCCGCGCGGCGATGCGCGAGCGTGCGTTCTGGCTGCAGTGGGGCGCGATCTTCGCCTGCGGCGTCGGCCTGTTCATCCCGTTCGTCCACCTCGTGCCGTACGCGCGCGACGCCGGCCATTCCGAGACGACCGCGGTGTTCCTGGTGAGCCTGATCGGCGTCGGCAGCATGGTCGGCCGGTTCGGGCTCGCCGGCGTCGCCGACCGGATGCCGCGCCGCGTGCTGCACGCGGCGCTCTACGCCGGCATGGCGGCGATGCTCGGGCTCTGGCTCGTCTCGACCGGCGCGATCGCGCTCGGGATCTTCGCGGTCGCGTTCGGCACCTTCTACGGCGCGTTCGTCGCGCTGCAGCCCCCGCTCGCGATGGACCTCTACGGCGCGCGCAGCGTGTCGGGCATCATCGGCGTGCTCTATACCGCGGCGGGGCTCGGCCTGCTGCTCGGGCCGTGGCTCGCCGGCGTCGCCTTCGACCTCACGCGGAGCTACACCGCGCCGATCGTCGCCGGGATCGTGCTGATGCTCGTCGCCGCGGCGCTCGCGCTCGCGCTGCGCCGGGCGCCGGTCACCTGAAGCTCTGGCCGAGGCGATAGAAGATGAGCTTCACGAACTCCAGCACCACGTTGCGCGCCGCTTCCTGGTCGGTCCACCACGCCTGCGGCAGCGGCTCCTCCGCGCTCGCGACGACGAGGATGCGCGTGCCCGGCAGGTGGTCGGCGAAGACGAGGCGCGCGCGGTGCACGTGGTAGCGCGAGGTCACGACGAGGAGGGTGCCGGCGCCGGGCGCGAGCGTGCGCGCCGCCTCGGTCGCCTCGGCGACCGTGCTCACGAGGTCCCTGCCGAGGAGGCGGATCGCCCCGTCGGGGACGCCGCGGTTCACGAGCAGCACGCGCGCGGTCTCCTCGAACCACGGCCAGCGGATGCCGTCCGGCTCGAGGGCGACCCAGCGCCGCTCGCGGTGCGGCACGGTGAGGTAGACGACGCCCGCGTAGCCCTTGCGGTACAGCTCCGCGCCCATGATCGCGCGCGTCGGCTCGGAGCCGAGCACGACGATCGCGTCGGCCTTCGCCGGCGCATCCTCCGCGCCGAGCCAGGCCGCGGCGTTCCAGGCGGCCCTCGCAAGGAGCAGAGCGAGCGCGAGCGCGACCGCGGCGAAGGCGGCGGCGCAGCGGGTGAAGCAGGCCATGTTCCCTCCCGTTCGAGGCCGCCGATTCTATGCGCGCGCTGAAACGCCTACTCGGCCGGCGCGGCGAAGCGGTCGAGGTGAGCGAGGCGCGCGGCGTGCGTACGCTCCACCTCGGCGGCCAGGCGATCCAGAGCGCGATGCGGCTCTCCGCGCCCGACCGGCTCGAGCTCGCCTACACCCGGGCGATGATGGCGTTCCTGCTCTTCGCGCCGGCGCCGCGCGAGATCCTCATGGTCGGGCTCGGCGGGGGCTCGATCGCGCGGTTCGTCCACGAGCGGCTGCCGCGCACGCGGATCACCGCGATCGAGCTGAACCCGAAGGTGCTCGCCGCGGCGCGGACGTACTTCGGCCTCCCGCTGGAGGACCGGCGGCTGAAGGTCATCGTCGGCGACGGCGCCGAGCACGTGCCGGCGTACCGCGGCGCCTGCGACGTGGTGCTGCTCGACGCGTTCGACAACCTCCGCTCGGTGCGCTCGCTCGCGACCGCCGGCTTCTACGCCACCTGCCGCGCGGCGCTGCGGCCCGGCGGGCTGTTCGTCGTGAACTTCATCGCCGACGAGCCGCGCCTCGCCACCTACCTGGCGCTGCTCGGGCGAGCGTTCGACGGCCGCGTGCTGCGCCTGCCGTCAGAGGACCGCATCAACACGATCGCGTTCGCCTTCCGCGACCCGGCCGGCCCGGTGCGGATCGCGGCGCTCGCGCGCTCGGCGCGCGAGCTCGAGCGCCGGTACGAGCTGCCGTTCGGCCGCTTCGTGCGCGACCTCGCCGCGCGCAACGCGGGCGACGGCAGCGCGCTCCGCCTCGGAGGCGAGGGAAGCTGACCGGTTTTGCCGACTGCGTCACGGCGGGCGCGACGAGCGTGCTGCCGGAGGCGCGAGGCGCTGGTGTAGAGTCCGGACGCCGTCTCCCCGCGACCAATCCGGCATCGACCGGGCGTGCCACCGCCGGCGGGGCGTCACAAGGAGGTGTTGCGGAATGTCCGGCAGGAATGCTGTCGTCGAGGCGCGCGTCGATCTCACCGCCGCCCTGCGCTGGGCCTCGCGGCTCGGCTTCTCCGAGGGCGTGTGCAACCACTTCAGCGTCGCCGTGCCGGGTCTCGAGGACCGGTTCCTGATCAATCCGCAGGGCCTGCACTGGTCGGAGACCACCCCGGGCGACCTGCTGGTGGTCGACGGCAAGGGCGCCGTGGTCGAAGGCCGCCACCAGGTCGAGCCGACCGCGTTCTTCATCCACGGCCGGCTGCACCGGTCGAAGCGCCGACCCGCGGTCGTGCTCCACACCCACATGCCGTTCGCGACCGCGCTCACGCTTCTCGAGGGCGGGCGGCTCGAGCCGGCGAGCCAGAACGCGCTCAAGTTCTACGGCAAGGTCGCCTACGACGAGGAGTACAACGGCCTCGTGCTCGACGACGCCGAGGGCGATCGCATCGCCGGGCGGCTGAACGGCGCCGACGTGCTCTTCCTCGCCCACCACGGCGTGATCGTCGTCGGCGACACGGTCGCCTGGGCGTTCGACGACCTCTACTACCTCGAGCGGGCGTGCATGGTGCAGGTGCTCGCGCAGGGCACCGGCAAGACGGTCAAGCGCCTGCCGCACAGCGTCGCCTCGGCAGCGGCGAAGCAGATGGCGGGCGATCGCACGCAGTCCGACCTGCACCTCGCCGCGCTGAAGCGGCTGCTCGATCGCGACGAGCCGGGGTGGTCGCGGCTCGCCTGAACCGGCGCCGGGCCGCACGGCCGCGAAGTAGCACCTCACGCGCGGCACGCCGCCGCGGCGCGGCGGGCGATCTCCTCCGGCGCGAGTTCGACGTCGACGACGACGGCGTCCGCCGGCTCCTCCAGCGCTTCGAACTGCGAATCGAGGAGCCGCGGGTTCATGTAGTGCCCCCGGCGTGCCGCGAGCCGCGCCGCGATCGCCGCCTTCGATCCCCGGAGATAGACGAGCCGCCCGTCCGGCACGCCGGCGAGCAGCCGGTCGCGATAGCGCTGCTTGAGCGCCGAGCACGCGAGGACGACGCCTTCCGCCCGCCGCTCGCGCAACGCCCCGTTCAGGGCCGCCAGCCACGGGGCGCGGTCGTCGTCGGTGAGCGGCTCGCCAGCGCGCATCTTCGCGACGCTCGCCGCCGGGTGGTAGTCGTCGGCGTCGAGGAACCCGCAGCCGAGCGCGCGCGCGAGGAGGCGCCCCACGGTGGTCTTGCCGGCGCCGGTGACGCCCATGACGACGACGATCATCCGCGTCGATTCTAGCCGCCGGATCGGGTACCATGCGGCCCGCGTGAAGAAACCGCTGATCGCCGTCGGCGCGCTGTGCGCGGTGCTCGCCGCATCCGCGGGCAACGCTCAGGATCGCCGCTTCGCCTACGAAGCGGACCTTGCCGCGCCGGCGAAGCGCGCGGCGGTCAGGGCGGGCGGCGTCGAGTGGTCGTGCAGCGGGACGCGCTGCACGGCCGAAGCGCGCGGGGGCGGCAGCAACGTGAGCGTGCGCGGGTGCAGCGAGCTCGCGCGTGGCGCCGGCGCGGTGGCGCGCTACGCGGGCGAAGCGCGGCAGCTCGGCGAGAAGGAGCTCGCCGAGTGCAATCAGCTTGCGACGGCGGTGTCGCCCGCGCCCGCCCCGGCCGCGGCACCGGCCCCGGTCGCCGCAGCGAAGCCCGCGCCGCCGCAACCCGCAGCGGGCCGCACGGTCACCCCCGAGATGACCTACACCGGCGTCTGGCCGGGCGGGCGCGAGGCCGGAGCGAAGCAATGAGGCGCGCGGCGGTGCTCGTCGCCCCCGTCCTTGCCGCGCTCGCGCTCGCCGCCGCGCCGGCCGCGGCGCAGGAGTTCGCGCTCGACGTCCCGGTGCGGGTCGCCGACCTGCCGCCGGCGGCGAGCGTCGGCTCGGTCACCTGCGCGCTCTTCGCCGATCCCGGCGGGCCGACCAACAACCTCGGCTACCTCGGGAGCGGCTCGAAGTGGTTCCAGCTGAAAGACGGCGGCTACGCCGGGACGCTGTCGGTCCCGGTCAGGATCGCGCCGCAGGCGGTGGCGCGCTCGTACAAGTGCGCGCTCTTCGTGATCTACAAGGAGGACGGCCGCACGCTCACCGCGGCGGCTTCGCGCATCTCGGACGTGAATCGGACCGAGTACAAGGCGCCGTTCCGGCGTGCACCCGGGTCGCCGTTCCTCGGTGAGGTGTCGGGGACACTGCCCCGGTGATCGGCGGCGCCGCCGCGATCATTTGATCGTCCACAGGTAGATCCAGTCGTTCGCGAGCCGCAGCGTCCGCTCCGGCTTCCAGTCGTCGCCCATCGCGAAGTCGTGCGAGACCACGCGCGCCCCGGGCCGCAGGTCGCGCAGGAGCTTCGGCTTGAGGCGCAGGTTGACGTCGGGCAGCAGGTACAGGGTGACCACCGTCGCGTCGCGGACGTCGGTCTCGAAGAGGTCGCCGACGCGGAACTCGACCAGCCGCTCGACGCCGGCGCGGCGCGCGTTCTCGTTCGCCTCGGCGATCCGCTGCGGGTTGATGTCGACCCCGACCCCGCGCGCGCCGAACTTATGCGCCGCGGTCACGACGATGCGGCCGTCGCCGCAGCCGAGGTCGTAGACCACGTCCCCCGGCTTCACCCCGGCGATGCGCAGCATCTCCTCGACGACCTCCTGCTTGGTCGGGACGTACGGCACGTCGAGCGCGCGCGCCGGCGCCGCCGGCTGCTGCGCGCACGCGGGCAGCGCGACTGCGGCGGCCGCGAGCAGTGCGAGGAAGCCGCGCCGGCCCATCAGGTCCGCTTCAGCGCCGGACTGCCGAGCCGGAGGTTCACCGCGAGCAGGATCCCGCCCACCGCGAGCACGCCGATCCCCACCCACGCGCCGGTGCGGACGTAGGCGAGGCTCGAGTAGAGGAGGTAGGCGCAGGTCGCGACGAAGACGAGCGGGGTGAGCGGGTACAGCGGCACCTTGAACGGCCGCGGCGTATCGGGATCGCGCGCGCGCAGCACGAAGAGGCCGATCCCGACCAGCATGATGAAGAACCAGAACACCGGCATGGTGTAGTCGACCATGGTCTCGATCTTCGCCGCGAACGCGCCGGCGACGACGAGCGCGAGCGCCACCGCCGCCTGGACGAAGAGGGCGTTCCGGGGCGCGTCCGAGCGCGCGTCCCAGTGCCCGAGCCACGCGAACACCGGCCAGTCGCGGCCGAGCGCGTAGTTGGATCGCGCGCCGACGATGATCGTCGCGTTGATCGACGTGAGCGCGGCGACCGCGATCATGAAGCTGATGATCTTCGAGCCGGTCTCGCCGAACTGGATCCGCAGCACGTCGGCGGCGACCGTCTGGCTCTTCGCGACGCCGGCGAGTCCCAGCGTGCGCACGTAGGCGTAGTTCACCAGCAGGTAGAGGACGGTCACCGCCACCAGCGACACCGCGAGCGCGGTCACCATGCTGCGGCGCTCCTTCAGCTCGGCCGAGATGTAGGCGCCCTCGTTCCACCCGCCGAAGGTGAAGAGCACGAACAGGATCGCGAGCGGCGCGCCGGCGAGGAACGGCTTCGCCTCCGCCGCCGCGGCGGCCGCGGGCGCCGGTGCCGGCGCGACGAGGAGGATCCCGGTGACGATCACCGCCGCCACCCCGGCGACCTCGATCACCGCGAGCACGTTCTGCGTGCTCTTGGTCTCGCGCATGCCGACGACGTTGACCGCGGTCAGCGCGATCACCGCGAGCGCGGCGTAGATCGCCGAGGAGTGCGCGCCGAGGTGGACGAGGTTCGACGCATAGTCGCCGAAGGTGTAGCCGAGCACGGCGATCGAGCCGGTGGTGATGACCGCGATCCGCGCCCACGCGAACAGGAACGAGAGGCCGCGCCCGAACGCGCGCTGGAGGAAGTGGTAGTCGCCCCCGGCGCTCGGGTAGGCGGTGGCGAGCTCGGCGTAGCAGAGCGCGCCGATGAGCGAGATGACCCCGCCCGCGACCCAGAGCAGGTAGAACGCCGCCTCGCCGGAGCTGTTCCCGGCGACGAGCGAGGGCAGGCGGAAGATGCCCGCCCCGATCACCAGGCCGATGATGATCGCGATGGCGTCGAAGGTCGACAGAACGCGCTGCGGCGCGCCGTCGCGCCCGGGGTCGGAGGAGGTCATCGGCAGGATCTTCTTGTGAGGAGGCGGTGAGCGGGCGGGAGTGTATCCCACCGCTGACGCAAAGAGCACATGGCCGCAGCGTGTTTCCGCGCTGCAACGAAGACCGCTATCCTCCCCGCCGGAAGGAGACACGCATGAGCCGGCTCCGCAGGGCCTCGGCCGCGCTGCTCGCAGCGCTTTGCGCGCACGGCGCGCTCGCCGCGCTCCCGCAGGACGTCGAGCGCGACGACGTCGCGGCGGTCCGCCGCGCGATCGAGGCCAAGGAGGCGACGCCGGACGCGCGTGCCTCCGGCGTCGGCTATGCCGACCCCGGGATCCCGATCCTCGCGCTCGCGGCGCGGGCGGGTGCAGTGCGGGTCGTGCGGCTCCTCGTATCGCTGAAGGCCGACCTGAACGCAGCCACGCCGGCGGGCGAGACCGCGCTCATGCTCGCGAGCTACGCGCCGGTCGAGCCGGGCGAGCCGCCGAGCGCCGCGCACTTCGAGATCGTGCGGATCCTCGCCGAGGCGGGCGCGGCGCTGGAGAATCCCGGCCGGCTGACCGCGGTGTCCTATGCGGCGTACGCCGGGAACGCCGGGACCCTCCGGTACCTGCTCGATCGCGGCGCCTCGCCCGACGGCGGCGTGGTCGAGGGCCCCTCGGCCCCGCCGACGCCGCTCGCGATGGCGGTGATGCAGGGCAGGGGACCGGCGGTGCGCCTGCTCCTCGAGCGCGGCGCGAACCCGCGGGCGAAGGGGTCCGCCGGCGAGGACGCGCTCGCGCTCGCGCGCCGGTACAACCGCGCCGACCTCGTGCCCGCGCTCGAGTGCGCGGCCGCGCTCGGGCCGGAGCGCAGGTTCGCCGAATCCTGCGCCGGACGCTGAGCGTCAGCCGCGCCAGCCCGCGACCACCAGCTTCCCGATCATCGTCCCCGACTCGAGCTTCGCGTGCGCGGCGCGCAGGTTCGCCGCGTTGATCGGGCGCAGCGTCTCGCGCAGCGTGCCGCGGATCTTCTGCGCGTCGATCAGCCCGGCGACCCGGGTGAGCAGCCGGTGCTGCTCGATCATGTCCGGCGTCCGGAAGCGCGGCCGGGTGAACATCAGCTCCCAGCAGACCGTCGCGCTCTTGTTCCGCACCGCGTCCTGCGCGAGCGGGCCCTTCGTGCCGACGATCATGCACACCGTGCCCTGCGGCGCGACGAGATCGCCCATCTGGTCCCAGTACCTGTCGGTGTCGTTGCAGTTGGCGATGTAGTCGACGTGCTCCATGCCGAGCGCCTCGATCTGCGGGCGCAGCGGCTGCGAGTGGTCGACGACGTGGTCGGCGCCGAGCTCCCTGACCCATGCGACCGTCTCGGGACGCGACGCCGTCGCGACGACCTTCAGGCCGGCGACGACTTTGGCGATCTGGATCCCGATCGAGCCGACGCCGCCGGCGCCGCCGATGACGAGCAGGCTGCGGCCGCGGTGTGCCCCGCCCGGGTCGATCTTCATGCGGTCGAAGCAGGCCTCCCACGCGGTGATCGCGGTGAGCGGAATCGCGGCCGCCTGCGCGAAGTCCATCGTCTTCGGCTTCTTCGCCACGATCCGTTCGTCGACGAGCGCGAGCTCGCTGTTCGAGCCCGGCCGCGTGACGTCGCCCGCGTAGTACACCTCGTCGCCGGGCTCGAAGAGCGTTGCTTCCGGCCCGACCGCGGCGACCGTTCCGGCGGCGTCCCAGCCGAGGACGCGCGGGCTCGTCTCGACCTTCGGGTTCGGCGCGCGCTGCTTGGTGTCGACCGGGTTGACCGACACCGCCTCGACCCGCACCAGGAGGTCGCGGCCCGCCGGCTCCGGATCGGGGAGCGTGACGTCGGCGAGCGACCCGGGGTCGGCGATCGGGAGGTAGCGGGTGAGGGCGACGGCTTTCATGCGGGGATTCCTCCGCTGCGGGTGTAGGCGTCGATGCGCTCGTGCCAGGCCCGCTTCGCGGCCGGGTCGAGGAACGAGGCGGTGAACGAGTTGCGGGCGAGCCGCACGATGTCCTCCCGGCCGAGCCCGAGGGCCGCCGCGGCCGCGCGGTAGTTCTCGGCGACGTAGCCGCCGAAGTAGGCCGGGTCGTCGGAGTTGATCGTCACGCACAGCCCCCCGTCGAGCAGGCGCTTGAGGTTGTGATCGGCAAGGGACCGGACGACCCCCAGTTTCAGGTTCGACAGCGGGCACACGGTGAGCGGCACCTGCTCGCGCGCGAGGCGCGCGCAGAGCGCCGGGTCCTCCTCGCTCCGCACGCCGTGGTCGATGCGCGCCACCTGCAGCAGGTCGAGCGCCTCGGCGACGTACGCGGCGGGCCCTTCCTCGCCGGCGTGCGCGACCGTCAGGAACCCGGCCCTGCGGGCTTCCGCGAAGACGCGCGCGAACTTCGACGGCGGGTGGCCGCGCTCGGACGAGTCCAGCCCGACGGCCGCGATGCGGTCGCGGTCGGGAATCGCCTGCGCCAGGGTCGCGAACGCGGCCTCCTCGCTCAGGTGCCGCAGGAAGCAGACGATCAGCCGGAACGAGATCCCGAGCTCGCGCTCGCCCTCGACGAGCGCGCCGTGGATGCCGTCGATCACCGTCGCGAACGGGACGCCGCGCGCGGTGTGCGTCTGCGGGTCGAAGAAGATCTCCGCGTGGACGACGCCGTCCGCGCGGGCGCGCTCGAGATAGGCGCGCGTCAGGTCGTGGAAGTCCTGCTCGTCGCGCAGGACGTCCGCGCCTTCGTAGTAGAGATCGAGAAACGACTGGAGGTCGCCGAAGTCGTAGGCGCGCCGCAGCGCCTCGATCGAGCCGTGCCGCAGCGTCACGCCGTGCCTTGCCGCCAGCCGGAACGCCATCTCGGGCTCGAGCGTGCCCTCGATGTGCAGGTGCAGCTCGGCCTTTGGCAGGCCGCGGATGAACGCGGCGAGGTCGGCGCTCATGGAGCCGCCATCGTAGCGAAATCGCGCGCGCGCGGCACGGAGCGGGCGCCGGTGTACGATCCGCGCCGGGCAGGATCCACCAGTGACGACCCGGGACGTGGCGGTGATCGGCGCCGGCTCTTTCGGCGCGTGGACGGCGCTCGGCCTCCGCCGCCGCGGCGCGAGCGTGCTCCTCGTCGATCAGTACGGGCCCGGCAACGCGCGCGCGAGCTCGGGCGGCGAGTCGCGGATCCTCCGCATGGGCTACGGGCCCGACGAGCTGTATACGCGCATGTCGATGCGGTCCCTTGCGCAGTGGCAGGCGCTCGACCCTGCGGCGCCGGAGCCGCTCTTCCGGCAGACCGGGGTGCTGTGGCTCGCGCGGCGCGCCGACCGCTACACGGCCGACACGCTGGCGACCCTGGCGCGCGCCGGCGTTCCCCACGAGGCGCTCGACGCGGACGCGATCCGCGCGCGCTACCCGCAGTTCGCGCTCGACGAGGACGTCCGGGGGATCCTCGAGCCGCAGAGCGGTGCCCTGATGGCGCGCCGGGCCGTGCAGGCGGTCGTGCGCGAGGCGGTGCGCGCGGGCGTCGAGTACCGCACGGCAGGGGTGGCGCCCCCCGGTGCGGCGCCGGACGGTGCGGCGCCGGACGGGCCGGGCCGCCGCATGCCGGCGGTCCGGGCGAGCGACGGGACCGCGATCGCCGCCGGCGCGTTCGTATTCGCCTGCGGCCCGTGGCTGCCGAAGGTTTTCCCCGACCTCCTCGGCCCGCGCATCTTCCCGACGCGGCAGGAGGTGTTCTTCTTCGGCCCGCCGCCGGGCGACGACCGCTTCGCGCCGCCCGCGATGCCGGCGTGGATCGACTTCGGCGCCGAGGTCTACGGCCTGCCCGACCTCGAGGCGCGCGGGTTCAAGATCGCGCCGGACCGGCACGGCGCGGCGATCGACCCCGACGCCGCCGAGCGGCTGGTGGGGGCGGAGAGCGTCGCGCGGGTGCGCGGGTTTCTCGCCCGGCGCTTTCCTGCGCTCGCCGCCGCGCCGCTCCTCGAGACGCGCGTGTGCCAGTACGAGAACACGTCGAACGGCGACTTCCTGATCGACCGCCATCCCGACCGCGAGAACGTCTGGATCGCCGGCGGCGGCTCGGGGCACGGCTTCAAGCACGGGCCCGCCGTGGGCGAGTACGTCGCGGCGCTCCTGGCGGGCGCGGGGGCGCCCGAGCCGCGGTTCGCGCTCGCGGTCAAGGGTGTCGTGCAGCAGCGCGCGGTGTACTGACGGGGAAAGGGGGATCGAATGCAGCTCGTTCGCGGGAAGGGTCGGACTGAGAGGAGGTCGGCATGAAGCGCTTCTGGGCAGGATTGATCGTGGCGGCGTTCGCGTGCGCGGGCGCGGTCCACGCGCAGGACAAGGGCGGCAAGTCGGCCTCGGCGGAAGCAAAGCGCGGCCGCTACCTCGTGCAGGTCGGCGGGTGCAACGACTGCCACACGCCGGGCTACCCGGAGTCGAACGGCAGGGTCGACGAGAAGCTCTGGCTCACCGGCAGCCCGCTCGGCTTCCGCGGACCCTGGGGCACCACCTACGCCACCAACCTGCGGCTCGTCGCGCAGACGATGACCGAAGCGCAGTGGATGGCGCGCGCGCGGAGCGAGCTGCGTCCGCCGATGCCGTGGTTCAACCTGCGCGACATGAGCGACGCGGACGTGCGGGCGATCTATCGCTACCTGCGTCACGTCGGCCCGGCCGGCGCCGAGGCGCCGGCCTTCGTGCCGCCCGACCGGGAACCGAAGCCGCCCTTCGTGCAGTTCCCGGCGCCGCCGAAGTAGCGATCGACGGCGCGCCATCTCATCGGCGCGCGCTCGACGGCGCGCGATCAGCGGCGGCGCGCGAGTCCGCTGGAGCGCGCCGATGCGCGCGCTCGCGCGCCGCCGATCGACGCGAATCCGATGCGCAAACGCCGCGAAAATTGCCGCGACGCGCAA
>Ga0187894_10006561_pt1 | contig 11366 bp, 11 predicted proteins | sample GBC1701081metaG_FD_136650 | JGI IMG/M metagenome (GOLD analysis project Ga0187894, IMG submission 136650) | White microbial mat communities from a lava cave in the Kipuka Kanohina Cave System on the Island of Hawaii, USA - GBC170108-1 metaG ...
AGCGACGCCTACCGCGGCAACGAGGCCGAGCGGATGAAGGCCTACGAGGAGAACCTGGCGCGCTGGGGCCGCGAGTGGATCATGCTGCCCAACCCGGCCTACGGCTCGTTCGATTCGGCGACGTTCGGGCACGACTTCAAGAAGCCGCCGGCCGAGCAGCGCAAGGCCAAGCTCGACGTGCTGCAGGGCTGGCAGGGGCCGTAGTTCAGGGCCCGGCTGGAAGTGCGCCGCTCTTGTTGCCTTCATCTTCATGGTGAGCACAGGCGCAGACGCTTCGCGTCTCGCGGGGTCGAACCATGAAGGCTCCGCACGGACCGCGGTGCGGCGCTTCATGGCTCGACAAGCTCACCATGAAGCGATTCTTCCGCTTCGGCCAGGCTCTCAGGGCGGCATGAACCCGCCGATCCAGAGCCAGCCACAGGCCAGCAGCATCGACAGCAGCGTGACGGGGACGCCGGCCCGGGCGTGGTCGCGGAAGGTGAGGGAGACACCCGCGGCCTGGGCACGCTCGACGACGATGAGGTTGGCGAGGCTGCCGACCAGGAACAGGTTGCCGGCCAGCGTCGAGAGGATGGCCAGCCCGACAAGGACGCCGGGTGGGATGCCCTGCCAGACCTTGAGGATCATCACGACGGCCGGAACGTTGCCGATGGTGTTGCTGAGAAACAGGGTCATGGGTGCCAGCAGCGAGATCCGCTCGGGCAGCAGACCCTGCGCCAGCAATTCGCGCAGCGCCTCCTCGGCATAGCCGGTGTGCGTGAAAGCGTCGTTCACGATGAACAGGCTGGCGAACAGGATCAGCAGCGGCAGGTCGATCTCGTCCAGCAGCTGCCGGCTGCGCAAGGTGCGGCTCACGATCAGGCAGGCCGCGATCAGCAGGGCCGAGATTTCGCGCGGCAGGGGTGTGGCGAAGAGGATCAGCAGTGCCACGAGGCCGACACCGCAGAAGCCCGTCTGCAGCCGGTCGAACGACGGCGCGGCGACGGGCGTCTCGGCGGCGGCCACGGCGAGGGTCGACCGCCATGCCAGCGCGATGCAGGCGAAGGTGACGACCAGACCGGCGACAGCCGGCACGACCGCCGCGGCGAAGAACGACCAGAAGCCGAGGTCGCCGACCTGGCCGATCACGATGTTCTGCGGGTTGCCGATCAGCGTCGCCGCCGAGCCGGCGTTGCTGGCGGCGGCGAGGCCGAAGAGGAACGGCCGCGGGTCGAGCCGGCGCGCCGCCAGGCCGGCGCACAGCAGCGGCGTCATGGCGAAGACGACGATGTCGTTGACCAGGACCGCCGAGAGCAGGCCGCCGACCGCGATCGTCAGCGCCAGCAGCCGCAGCGGGCGGCCCGCCTGGCGCGCGATCCAGGCCGCTGCCGCATCGTAAAAGCCGGCGGCCCCGACGCGCGCCGAGACGATCATCAGGCCGCCGAGCAGCAGCAGGGTCGGGAAGTGGATGGCACCCGCCACCTCGCCGACCGGGACGGCACCGGCGGCGACCAGGGCCACGGCGGCGATCATGGCGATGCCCGTGCGGTCGATCCGCAGGCCGGGAACGCGACCCAGCGCCATGCCGATGTAGGTGAGCGCGAAGACGATGGCGATGAAAAGGGTCATGCGTCAGCCATCAGCCTTCATCGCCCCGCCTCCTGGCTCGCGCGCCGTCGCCACACGGGGGTCGTACCCGAGTTCATGGTGCGACGGAAGAAGGGACGACGCCGCGAGGCGATTTCGCCATCGCCAAGGTGTCGACGGTGCGCTCGCGAAGCGGGCAGAACCGATTACCGGATTCGAAAGATCGCCGTCAGGTCGGCGGGCATGCGGCCGCCGCGGCGCGCCTGCACGCGCGCCAGCACGATGACGACCAGGGCGAGGAGATAGGGAGCGGCGGACAGCAGCGAGGGCGAGATCGCCATGCCGCCCGCCTGGAGCCGCAGCACGGCCGCTTCGCTCAGGCCGAACAGCAGCGCGACCGGCACCACGAGCCAGGGATTCCAGCGCGCGACGATCACCAGCCCGACGGCGACGAGGCCGCGGCCCTTGGTCATGTCCTGGGCCCAGGTCTGGGTGTAGTCGACGGACAGCACCGCGCCGGCCAGGCCGGCCAGCAACCCGCCCAGCAGGATGGCCTGGCAGCGCACGGCGGTGGGACGGATGCCCAGCGCGCGGGCGGTGTCCGCCGATTCGCCTGTCGTGCGCCAGACGAGGCCGGACCGCGTGCGGTAAAGCCACAATCCGGCGATCGCCGCGAGAAGCAGCGCCAGCAGCGCGGTCGTGCTGACCTGGCTGAGCACGGCGCCGGCAAGCCCCGGCGTCTCCGGCAGCCAGGCGGCCAGCGGCGGCAGCGGATCGGTGCGCCCGCCGACGAACGCGCGGCCGTAGTAGGAGGTCACGCCCAGGCCGATGATCCACACGGCCAGCCCCGACCCGATCTGGTTCGCGCCCGCGCCGAGCACCAGGCCGGCATGCACCATCGCCAGCAGCATGCCGGCCCCTGCGCCGGCGAGCAGGCCCAGGACGGGATCGCCTGTCGTGGTCGCCACCGCGAAGCCGATGCAGGCGCCCATCAACATCTCGCCTTCGACGCCGAGGTTGATGACGCCGGTGCGTTGCGTCAGCGTCTCGCCGAGCATCACCAGCAGCAACGGCGTGGCGCTGCGCAGGGCCGCGGCGATCCAGGCGCCGATGACGATCGGGTCGAATTCAGCCATGCGCGGACCTGCGGCGCGCCGCGATGCCGCCGACGGCCAGCGCGGTGGCGAACAGCAGGCCCTCGAGGATGGTGACGCTGGCGGCAGGGACCTTCGCGAACAGCTGCAGCGAATCGCCGGCGGCGATCAGGCCGCCGACCAGCAGCGCCACCGGCACCGCGACCAGTGGCCTGTGTCCCGACAGCCAGGCGACAAGAAAGCCGGTCAAGCCATAGCCCACGGAGACGCCGGGTTGCAGGCGGCCCTGGATCGCGGCGGCCTCGCAGATGCCGGCCAGGCCGCCGAGCGCGCCGCCCAGGGCCATGACCACGACCGTGCGCCGCGGGAAGGAGAGCCCGATCATGCGGCCGACCCGGACATTGCTGCGCAGGACGGCCAGCTCGAGGCCCCAGCGGCTGCGCGCCAGCAGGACCGCCATCACCAGCGCCGCGGCGATGCCCAGCAGCAGGCCGACATGCACGCGGGTGCCGAAGAAGCCGCCCAGCGCGGCCGCGGGCGGGAACGCGGCCGTCGCCGGCCAGCCGAGATTGGCCGGATCCTTCCACGGGCCATAGACCAGCGCGTTCACCAGCAGGGCCGCGACGTAGTTGAGCAGCAAGGTGGTGATGGTCTCGTTGACGCCGAGGCGGCCGCGCAGGAGGCCCGGCACGGCGCCCCAGACCGTACCACCCGCCATGCCGGCGAGCAGCAGCATGGGCACCATGACGATGCCGGGCGCGTCGCGGAACCACAGCATGGCCGCGGTGCCGAACATCGCGCCCATGAAGAGCTGGCCGTCGGCGCCGACCGACACCAGGCCGAGCCTGGCGGGCAGCAGCGTCGCCAGCGCGCACAGCAGGATCGGCGCCGTCTTCACCAGGGTCTCGGACAGCGAATACGCGTCGCCGAACGCGAAGCTGACCATGTTCGCGATGGTCCGCAGCGGCGGCTGGCCGATGGCGACGAAGAACGCCGCCGCGACCAGCAGGAAGATCCCGGCCATGACGAGCGGCAGCACCGCCTTGCGTGCGAGGGCCGGCAGTGAGACGCGAGGCATGGATCTGACAAAAAGTGAACCACAGAGGCACAGAGACACAGAGGTCAGAAAGCCGAGAGGTCCGCGCGCGCTGGAAGCGCAGCCCTTCAAACTCTGTGTCTCTGTGCCTCTGTGGTTAATCTTCACGGCCACCATGCGCAGCAACTCCAGGTTCGTTGGCCTGCACATGTCCCGCCATCATCGCGCCGATGCCGTCGCGCGTGGCGGCTTCGCGCGGGACGACTCCCACCAGCCGCCCGCCGTGCAGCACGGCGATGCGGTGGGCGTGCGCCAGCAGGTCGTCGGGATCCTCCGAGAACCAGAGGATAGCGGCGCCACGCGCGGCGTGGTCGGTGAGATATTTGCGGACCGCGCCGGATGCGGCGATGTCGAGGCCCATGGTCGGATAGCAGGCGATGACGGCGCCCGGCGTGCCCGACAATTCGCGGGCGACGACCAGCTTCTGCAGGTTGCCGCCCGACAGCGCGGCGGCAGGGAGGCCCGGCTCGCGCGGCCGGACGTCGTAGCGCTCGATCAGTTCCGCCGCACGGGCGCGGCGATCCGAGTCGGGCGCGAACAGGCGGCGGCGCGGCAGCTGGCGCAGGTCGATGTTCACCGCGAGGTCGAGGTCGGCCACAACGGCATTCTCGATCGGGCGCTCCGGGATGTAGGCCAGCGCGTCGCACGGCGGTGGCGGTGCACGGCCGCGCCAGGCCGTGGACATGCCATCGAGAGTCGCGTCGCCCGATACGACCGGCTCGAGCCCGGCTACGGCGTCGGCCAGCGCGGCCTGGCCGTTGCCGATGACACCCGCGACGCCGACGATCTCGCCGCGCGCCACGTCGAGGGTGACATCGATCGCCGGGCACTTGGCCCGATCGGGTGACGTCGACAGGCCGCGCAGCTGCAGGCGCGGCACGCGTCCTGGCGGCGCCGGCGCACCGTCGGATCCGGCGATGACCGCCTGGCCCACCATGGCGGAGACGATGGCGGCGGCCGAGCGGTCGGACAGCCTGCCCTCGTCGACCAGGCGTCCGTGGCGCATCACGGCGATCCGCTGCGCGCAGGCCTCGACATCGGCGAGCTTGTGGGTGATCAGCACGACAGCCTTGCCCTGGGCCGCAAGCTCGCGCACGAAGCCGTGCAGGCGCGTCGCCTCGGCGGGCGTCAGCACCGACGTCGGCTCATCGAGGATGACGACCCGAGGATCGAGGTTGAGCACCTTGGCCAACTCGACGACCTGGCGCTCGCCCACGGCGAGGTCGAGCACGGATCGGCGCGCATCGAAGCCCGGCGCCAGCTGCTCCAGCCAGCGCACGGCCGAGCGGACGGCGGCACGCCGCCGGCCCTGCCACCACGGCGCGCCGGGCCACGCCACCAGCAGGTTCTCCAGCACGCTCAGCGCCGGCACCAGGGAGAACTGCTGGAACACCATGCCGATGCCGGCCGACATCGCGGCCCGCGGCGTGGCGAGCACCACCTCTTGGCCGGCGATGGCGATGCGGCCATCGTCAGGTGGATGCAGACCGTAGAGCACGCGCATCAACGTGCTCTTGCCGGCGCCGTTCTCGCCCAGCAGCGCCAGCACCTCGCCGGGGTAGATGTCGAGATCGACGCAGTCGTTGGCCACCACGTTGCCGAAGCGCTTCACGATGCCGCGCATCGTGACGAGCGGCTGCACGCGGGCGGTCTGGCCGGCGTCCTCTGCCATGGTCCGTCGTGCCGCGCCTCAGTCGAGGACGAAGATGGCGTCGACTTCCACCGCCGCGCCCTGGGGCAGCGCTGCCACGCCGATGGCCGTGCGCGAATGCATGCCGCGGTCGCCGAACAGATCCCGGAACAGGTCCGAGGCGCCATTGATCACCTGCGGCACCGACAGGAAATCCGGCGCGCAATTCACGAAGCCGCCGACGCGCAGGCAGGCGGCGACCCGATCCAGCGACCCGCCGCAAGCTTCGCGCAGCGCCGCCAGGAGATTGAGGGCACAGATGCGTGCCGCGCGGATGCCGGTCTCGATGTCATGCTCGACGCCGAGCTTACCGCGATAGACGACGGCGCCGTTCCACTCGCAGATCTGGCCGGCGAGGAAGACCACGTTGCCATCTCGCCGGTACGGCACGAAGTTGGCGATCGGCTTGGGCACGTTCGGCAGCGACAGGCCGAGGTCGGCCAGCCGTCGTTCGGCGGCACCGGGCATGGAAGATGTCATCGTCATACCGGGCACCGTCACGGCGATGCCGCCAGCGCGGCGCGGATGGCGGACGAACGGGTGACGAAGCCGAACAGGAGCTTCACGTTGTAGAGGACGGCCTGCACGCAATAGTCCGGCGACGTTGTCGCGGTCGCGTCCCCGACCAGGATCGTGTCGTAGCCCAGGAAGCTCGCATCCTCGAGCGTGGTCATCACGCACTGGTCCATGTTCACGCCGCCGATCAGCAGCGTCTTGATGCCGAGGTTGCGCAGGATCGAGTCGGTCTCGGTGTCCCAGAAGGCGCTGAAGCGGTGCTTGACGATCTGGATGTCCTGGTCGCCGGGGTTGATCTCATCGACGACCTCGGCTCCCCAGCTGCCGCGGTTCAGCACCTCCGAGCGCGTCCCCGGCACCGGCTCGGCAAGGCCGGGCTCGTCGCCGCGCGGCGCATGCGCATGGCGCAGCGAGGGATGGATGTTCAGCAGATCCTTGCGCACGCCCCAGTTCACCCACACCACCGGCAGCGATGACTGCCGGCACGCAGCCACAAGGTCACGGATCGGCTCGATCGGCTTGCGGTTGGGCGTGATGTCGATGCCGCGCGAGTGCAGCCAGCCGCCGGCGCAGCAGAAGTCGTTCTGCATGTCGACAATCATCAGCGCTGTCTTGTGGGCGTCGATGACCATGTCCTGCGGCTCGGCCGCGATCGACAGCGCTCGCACCGGTCGCGGCCGGCGGGTCATGTCGACGGTGTCGGCACCGACCAGCCACGATTGGCCCGGCGCCGCGCCCATCTCGACCGCGGCCTCACCCTTAGCCCGTTGAGCAGACATGCGGTCCTCCCGTGGGACGCCGGCAGGCGTTACCTGGCCGAGCCGATGACGCCCTTGACCAGGTAGTCCATGGTCTCGATCGCCTGCAGCGACAGCTTTTCGCCGGGCTTGGCAACGATCGTGCCAGCCTGCCGCGTGATCGGGCCGGACCACACCACCTTGCGGCCGCCGACGATCTCCTCCTTCACGGCCATCACCTTGGTGCGCACGTCAGCGGGCACGGCGGCGCCGAAGGGATCGAAGATGGCGGCGCCGCTGGCGAGGTTGCCGCGGACGTGCGAGGGCTTCCAGGTGCCGGCGCGGATCTCCTTCACCAGTCCCGTCATCATCGGGCCCCAGTTCCAGGACACGCCGGTGAGCCACGCCTTGGGCGCACGCGACTGGATGTCGACGTCCTTGCCGATGATGTGGATGCCGCGCTTTTCGGCGGTCTGGGCCAGCGTGATCGGGCTGTCGACCTGCTCGGCGATGACGTCGATGCCCTGGTCGGCGAAGGCGTTGGCGGCTTCGGCCTCCTTCTGCGGCTCCCACCAGCCGCCGGTCCAGACGACGGTGGTCGTGGCGTTGGGATTGACGGCCTGGGCGCCAAGGGTGAAGGCGTTGATCGAGCGGAACAGCTGCGGGATCTGGAAGGCGCCGACGAAGCCGAGCTTGCCGGTCTTGCTGACGGACGCCGCGACCATGCCGGCGAGGTACATGCCGTCATCGGAGTCGGCCCAGTAGGTGCCGACGTTCTTCGACGTCTTCAGCCCGCCGGCGTGCAGGAACGCGACGTTCGGGTATTTCTCGCCAAGCTTGATCGCCTCGTCGAGGTAGCCATAGCTGGTGGCGAAGATGATCTTGTGCCCGGAATTGATCAGCCGCTCCATGACTCGCGCGACTTCGGCCGTCTCGGGGATGCCCTCGAACGCCGTGGTGCTGGTGCCCGGCAGGTTCTTCTCCAGATAGAGCCGGCCCAGATCCATGGACATGTTGTAGCCATAGTCGGCGGCCGGGCCGACATAGATGAAGCCGATCTTGTCGTCAGCCGCCGGCGCGGCCGTTGCGGCGCCAACGCTCGCCGCGACTGCGACGGCGAGGAGCAGCTTGCGTAGTCCGTTCATGGCGTGTCTCCGTCGGCTTCGGGTCGGGCCCGGTGAGTCTGTTGGGCCATGCTGGTAAGTAGGCGCTTACATACTTGCACGATGCATTTGCCGTGCCAGTTGCGTCCGAGCCTGAACACGGCCTGAAACGGACGCCGCTGAACGACTTGCGAACCGGTGCGAGAGCTACGGCGGTGGTGGGAAAATCACGCGATCAGGTGCGCCCATGCACGCCGCGTGGCGAGGATTGACTCGCTGAGGCGAGGCCGGCCCGCTGCAGCAGGCTCGGCAAACCCTTGTGCTGATCAGGGCAGCAAAGCGCCCAATTGTTGGGCAGCCAAGAGACCGGTCAGCCGTCGAACGACTTCGTGACGAACCTGCCGACGGCGTCGCGCACGAGCCGCTTGTGCTCGGCGAGCCATTTGGGGTCGTACAGGTCGTGCTTGAAGATCACGGACAGTGTGTGGCCGTTGGAGAGATGGAAGTAGCTGAGGCTGACCAGCATCACGTAGAGCTGCAGCGGGTCGATGCCGCGGCGGAAGAGGCCTTCGGCCTCGCCGCGGGAGAGGATGTCCTGGATCAGGCGCAGCACCGGCGAGGAGATCACCGGCGTGCGCGCAGATCGCTTCAGGAAGCGGGCCTTCAGCAGATTCTCGCCGCTCAGCAGGCTGATCAGACGCGGATGCGTGGCGAAATGATCGTACGTGAAGTCGAACAGCTGCAGCAGGGCCTTCATCGGCGGCACGTGGTCGACGTCCAGCTTCAGCTCCTCCTGGCGCAGCTCGCCCAGGACGTGCTCGAGCACGGCGACATAGAGGCCAGCCTTGTCGCCGAAGTAGTGATAGATCATGCGTATGTTGGCCCGCGCCGCCGCGCAGATCGCATCGAGATGACCGCCGGCAAAGCCCTTGTCGGCAAACTCGGCGACGGCTGCCGCAAGGATCCGCTCTCGCGTGCCTTCCTTCGACGCGGCCCGACCCCGTGCCGCCGATTTGGGCACCGACCGTGTTCCAGCACGCGCGCGAGGCATCAAGGGCTCCAGTTGCCGGACCACAGGTCGAGGCGAGTCAAGTAAACCATGACTTACCTGGCGCCCAAGGGATGGCAGCGACCGCCGCCCGGGGTCAAGCGTCATGTCGCCTCGCTGACTGGTAGCGACGTGCCTTGCCGCATGACAGCACTGACATCGCCGAGTCATGATCGGGTTGCAAAGTCGCCGCCCCCAATCCCGAGCAAGCTGCCGTGCACCGGTTCGCCATCTACGCTGCCGTCAATCCCGAGAGCATGCTGCACAACCTGGCCAGCGCCTGGCTGGGCCGCGACGCGGCGCGCGGCATGGGCCTGCAGCGGCCGGTGCTCGACGGCATCGATGAAACGTCGGCGGCGGCATGGACGGCGGAGCCGGGACGCTACGGCTTCCATGCGACCTTGAAGCCGCCCTTCCAGCTCGCCGACGGCCGGTCGAGCCACGCGCTGGACGACACGCTGCGGCGCTTCGCCGCGACGCGCATGCCGGTGTCGCTGGGGCGGCTCGAAGTCACCGCGCTGATGGATTTCGTGGCGCTGCGGCCGGTGGCGCCGTCCGGCGCGCTGCGGGTGCTGGTTGACGACGTCGTGCGCACCTTCGACGTGTTCCGCCGGCGGCCGGACGAGGCCGAGCTGCAGCGCCGCCGCCGCGCCGGGCTGACGCCGCGGCAGGAGGCCAACCTCATCAAGTGGGGCTATCCCTACGTGATGGACGATTTCCGCCTGCACTTCACCCTGAGTGGGCGGCTCGACGACGCGGCCCGCGCCCGCGCCGTGCCGATATTGACGGACTACCTGGCGCCGGCGCTGGCCGAGCCGGTCATGATCGATGCGCTATGGCTGTTCGTCGAACCGTCACCCGGCGCGCCGTTCCGCCAGGTCGCGCGCTACGCGCTGGCGACCAACGACGATACGAGGTGAGGGACGCTGGGGCGCACTACTCATACCTTCCCCCGCTTGCGGGCCGCTTGCGGGGGAAGGTGCCCGTCCTTCGGCAAGCTCAGGATGAAGGGGTGGATGGGGGCACCGGTCACACACACTCCGCCTGACCGCCATGCACTCCCATCCGGCGCTGCGCGCCACCTTCCCCCGCGAAGCGGGTACTGCGCCGCGCCTACGCGATGGCTCTGACTTCCAACCGCTCGATGATCGTCTCCACCAGCGCCGCGACGCTCGCGGCCAGGGGGCCGTCGTTGTCGATCCGGCGGACGTGGCGTGCGGCGACGGGGAAGGCGTCGGCGCGGCCGAGGCGGGTTTCGATGTCGCCCGCCGATTCGCGGCCGCGCTGGCGCAGGCGTGCGGCGCGCGCGTCGGGTGATGCGGTGATCACGCACACGCACAGGCCGGGGTAGCGCGCTTCCGCCGCCGGGATGATGGCGCGCGACACGTTGACCACGACGGCTCGGCCGCCGGCGAGGTGCATGTCGATGGCCTTGGGTACGCCGTAGCTCAGGCCGTTCGCCTGCCAGTGCAGCGCGAAGTCGCCGGCATCGGCGCGGCGCCGGAACGTCTCGGCGTCGCTCGGGTCGTGGTCCTCGCCGCCGCTGGCGTCGACGGGGCGGGTGATGACGCGGCGCGGAAAGATCACGTCTGGCCGGCCGACCAGCGCGGCGCGTGCGCCATAGATGACACTGTCCTTGCCGACTCCGCTGGGGCCGACGACGAAGATCAGGCGGCTGCCGTCAGGCATGGGCGCGCAAGGTCGCGGCCCAGCCACGGAACTCGTCGAGCCCCGGCGTGCCCCGGCCGCGCACCTTGGCAAGATCGTCGTAGCGGCGCACGCGGATCGCGGCCTCGGCGTGCGGCTGGGCGAGGTACGCGGCTGCCTGTGCCGAATCGAACGGGCCGCCCTGCACGTTCAGGCTGACCTTCGAGCCGCGCGACAGCGAATCCCAGTAGCCGCCTTCCGCGAAGCACAGCCAGCGCTTGGCCGGCACGTGCAGGCGCACGGGCTCGGCGACGGCATCGCCGAAGAGCGGCCGCAGGACTTCGGCGCCCGAGTCCTCGTGATGCTCGTCGATGCCACGGTCGGCCTGGCCGCGATCACCCTCGCCCAGGAGATGGCCGATATCGTGGAACAGGGACGCGACCACGACGGGCGCCGGTTCGCCCGCCTCGACCGCCAGGGTCGCGGTCTGCAGGGCGTGCGCCAGTTGCGATACCGCCTCGCCGCCGTACTGGCGCGCGCCCGCTCTGGCGAGCAGCGAGAAGAGATCATCGATCGTCGTCATGGTCATGCCCTCACAGGCGCTCACTTCAGATTTTGCTCCTCACCCTGAGGAGGCCGCGTAGCGGCCGTCTCGAAGGGTGGCTACACACGAGGTGGATCGAAAAGCCCGTCGCAATACCGAGTCCGTAGCCCACCCTTCGAGACGCTCGCTTCGCTCGCTCCTCAGGGTGAGGAGCGCGTTTTGTCTCACGCCACCCTCGTTCCGCCGCGCCAGACCGTGCGGATCACGGGCTGGCCGTCCATCAATCGCACCCGCACGAGATCGGCGCGGCGGCCGGCCTCGATGG
>Ga0187894_10006563_pt1 | contig 11363 bp, 8 predicted proteins | sample GBC1701081metaG_FD_136650 | JGI IMG/M metagenome (GOLD analysis project Ga0187894, IMG submission 136650) | White microbial mat communities from a lava cave in the Kipuka Kanohina Cave System on the Island of Hawaii, USA - GBC170108-1 metaG ...
CCCACGTTGTAGTTCGCGCGGGCGCAGCGCGGCGCGGCCTCGAGCGTCCTCGTCCAGAACGTCTCGCTGTCGCGCCAGTCGGGATTCCGCGTCACGGTGCGGGCGGCGAAGAGGGCAAGGACCACGCCGAGCGTGCTCCACGCGATGCCGGGGCCGACAACGGCCCGGAGCCGCTCGAACCCGAGGCCCGCAAGGAGGCAGAAGCCGACCGACGGGAGGTAGAGGTAGTGTTCCGCGGCGATCTCGTGGAAGGGCTTGATCTGGAGGACCGGGAGCAGCGTGACCAGGAGCCAGCCGATCCCGAACGCGACCAGCGGGGCGCGGCGGCGTGCCCAGAAGGCGCCGGCGACGCCAGCCGCCACCGCCAGAAGCGACAGGAGCGCCCGCGCCTCGAACCACGAGCGGCTCAGGGGGAAGGCCTCGTAGCTGTAGTCGCCGAGGAGGCGGAGCGGGAAGACGAGCAGCATTGCGTAGTGGACGACGAGGCGCGCGGAGATCGCGTAGTTGGCCCCGATCGACCCGCCGTGCCAGTCGTCCTGCCTGCTGGAGTCCAGGAAGAACGCGATGTAGACGGCGGCCGCGACGGCGAGCGCGCCCGTCGCCATGTGCACGGGGAGGCGCCGCCGGGCGCCTGCGGGGTCGAGGAGCACGTCGTGGAGCACGCACGCCACGGGAAGGGTGACCGCCATCTCCTTCGAGAGGAGCGCGAGCGCGGACAGTGCGACGCACGCGAGAAGCCAGCGCCAGCGCGACCCGTGGCAGAAGGAGAGCCACGCGAGGAAGCCGAGGAGGTAGAAGAGCGTGGTCAGGATGTCGCGGCGTCCCGAGATGTACGCGACGCACTCGGTGTGGACCGGGTGCGCGACGAAGAGCAGCGCCCCCGCGAGTGCCACGCCCGCGCCGGCCAGGCGGCGCAGCGTCACGTAGACCACGAACGACGTGACGCCGTGGAGGATCGCGTTGACCACGTGATAGCCGCGCGGGTCGTCGCCGAAGATCGCGTCGTCGATCCGGAGCGAAAGATAGCGGACCGGGCGGTAGTCGTCCGCGAGATCGAAAAACGACTGCTCTCGGATGCGCTCCTTCCGGAAGGTCGTGATGTCGTCGAACACGAATTCGCCGCCGAAAGAGTTCCAATAGAGCGCGAACGAGACCGCGAGGAAGAGCGGGAGCGCGACGCGGTCTCTCACGCGGCCCTCCCGACGAGGCCGCGCAGGAAGCCCATGCCGTAGGAAGCCTGCTGGACGAGGAAGGCGAGGGGGGCGAGGGGGACGGCGGCGGCTGCCCGCAGCGCGCGAGCGGCCGTGATCGCCACGACCACGAGGTGCACGGCGAGCGCCCCCGCGACCGCGGCCGCGACGATCCGGGCGGGCGGGAAGACGGCGGCCGCCGCTGCCAACCCCGCCGCGAGGACGAGCCCGAGCGGCGGCAGCAGGTAGAAGGGCTCGAGATGGCGGCGGTCCCTGCGGGCGAGCGTGCTCCGCGCGCGCCCCATCGCGAAGAGCTGGGCGGAGAAGGCGCGCCAAGTGCCCCGGCGGCGGTGGTGGACGCGCGCGTCGGGGGCGTGGACGAGGTCGAGCCCGAGCGCCTCGATGCGCGTGACGAAGTCGATGTCCTCGCCGTGCCGCAGGGCGGCGAACCCGCCCGCGCGCTCGAAGTCCGCGCGGCGGACGGCGAGCGAGTAGCTCCGCGGCCGGTACTTCGCGGCCCGGCCCCCGCGCCCCCCCCGGATGCGCCCTGTGGTCAGGGGCGACGTGAGGACGAAGTGGAACACGCGGCCCAGAAGCGGCTCCCCGGGATCGAGGGCCTCCGCCCCGCCGACCGCGCCGACACCCGGCCGGTCGAGGGGCTCAACCATCGCGCGGAGCCAGCCGCCGAGCGCGCGGCAGTCGCTGTCGAGGAAGACGAGGGCGCGGCCGCGGGCGCGCGCGGCGCCGTCGTTGCGCGCGAGGCCGGGGCCGCCCGAGGTTGCGCGGCGGATGGCGACGACGCCGGCGCGCGCGGCGAGCATCGTCCCGGTGCCGTCGCTCGACCCGTCATCGACGACGATCACCTCGAACGAACCGTCCTGCGCCGCGAGGGAGTCGAGCGCGGCGGCGAGCTCCTCCCTCCGGTCCCGCGCGACGACGACGATGCTCGCCGCGGGCGGGTCGTCAGGTGCCACGCTTCCCCCGGATGACCTCGCGGACCAGCGCCTCGTCGCGCCGCCGCCCGGCGACGACCACGAGTTCCGCGAGCAGCCCGAAGAAGACGCACTGGATGCCGAGGAGCACGCAGAGGACGCCGAAGACGAGCAGCGGGCGGTTCCCGATCCATTGGCCGAAGAGCCAGCCGATGCCGAGATACGCGAGGACGCCGCCGCCCGCGAGCGCGACGAGGAGGCCGAAGCAGCCGAAGAAGTGGAGCGGCCGCGTGCCGTAGCGCGTGAGGAGGAGGACCGTCGCGGTGTCGAGGAACCCCGCGAGGTACCGCGACCAGCCGTAACGGGAGCGGCCGTGGCGGCGCGGCTCGTGCGCGACATCGACCTCGACGACCCGGAAGCCGCGCGCGGCCGCGAAGACCGGCAGGAACCGGTGCATCTCGCCGTGGAGCGGCAGCTCGGCGGCGACGTCGCGCGTCATCGCCTTCAAGCCCGAGTTCACGTCCCGCACCTTCGTGCCCGCGAGGAGCGAGACCACCCCGTTGAAGATGCGCGACGCGAGCCGGCGCGTCCACGGGTCGCGGCGCGACCGCTTCCGCCCGGTGACGAAGTCCGCGCCCTGCTCGATCTGGGCGACGAGCTTCGGGATCTCCTCGGGGACGTCCTGGAGGTCGGAGTCGAGGGTGACGAGGACGCGCCCCTTGGCCTCCGCGAAGCCGGCCGCGAGCGCGGCGGTCTTGCCCGAGTGGCGGCGCAGGTCCAGGACGACCACGGCCGCGTCCTTGGAAGCGATCGCCCGGAGCCGCTCGAGCGATCCGTCGCGGCTGCCGTCGTTCACGAACACGATCTCGTGATCCGGCGCGAGCGATGCGAGGACCGCCCTGAGCCGGCGGTAGAGCTCGTCGAGCGTCGGCTCCTCGTCGAGGACGGGCACGACGGCGGAGAGGCGCACGGCGGCGGACTATCCGCGCCGGGGCGCCCTCCGTCAAGTCGCCGGTTACCATCGTGCGCCATGAAGGCGGACGCGGGCGCCCGGGCGCGGCGCCGCGCGCGCGGCGGGGCGAGGTGACCCCGGTGCCGCGGTGCTCGGTCGTGATCCCGGTTCGCGACATGGCGCGCTACCTCCCGGAGGCGGTCGAGAGCGTCCTCGGGCAGGAGGGATGCGAGTTCGACCTCGTGGTCGTCGACGACGGATCGACGGACGGCTCAAAGGACGTGGCCCGGAGGTACGCGTCGGCGCGCGTGACCGTCGTCGCCGCGGGGGCGCCGGAGGGGCTCGCGGCCGCGCGGAACCGCGGCCTGCTCCACACCCGCGCACCGGCCGTCGTCTTCCTCGACGCCGATGACCGGCTCGTGCGCGGCGCGCTCGCGCGGCTCGTCGGCGCGCTCGAGCGCGATCCGCGCCTCGCCGTGGCCTACGGGGAGGTTGTCCCGATCGATCCCGACGGCCGACCGCTCGGCCCGGCGCGGCGACCGATCTTCGGCAGGCGGCGACCCTCGGGCGATGTGCTCGCGGCGGTGCTCCGCGGCTCCCCGGTCATCTCGCCGGGCGCCGCGTGCATCCGCAGGCGCCACCTCGACGACGTGGGGGGGTTCCGGGGCCTCCCGGTCGGCGAGGACTGGGAGCTCTGGTGCCGCCTCGCGCTCGCCGGGCGCTTCCGCTACCTCCGGGGCGCCCCGGTCCTCGAGTACCGGAGCCATCCCCTGAGCCTCACGGCGGCCCGCGGGGATCGCGTCGAGGATCTCCTGCTCGCGGTCGATGCGATCTACGGGAACCCGGCGATCCGCGCGCGGTTCCCGCCATGGTTCCTCCGAGAGGAGCGGCGGCGCTGCCTGACGGGCGTCTACGCCTATGCGGGCCGCATCGCGCTCAAGAACCACCGCTGGGCGGTCGCGCGAAGACACCTCTTCGAGTGCCTCCGCCGCGATCTGATGCGGCCGCGGGAGGCGGTCTTCCTGCTCGCGGCCCTCGCGCGGTGGATCCCCGGACCGCTGCGGCGCCGGATCAAGTGAGGCCCGCGCTTCTGGACCGCGCGGGGAGGATCATCGGATGCCCGGTCCCCTCGAAGCGCGCCGAGCGGTCGTCTGGTGCGTGCTCCTCGCCCTGCCGCTCCTCATCGCGCGCACGACGCTCCTCGGACTCGCCGATCCGAGCGAGGCGCGCTACGGCCAGATCTGTCGCGAGATGGCCGAGAGCGGGGATTGGGTCGTGCCGACGTGGCTCGGGATCCCGCACCTCGAGAAGCCGCCGCTCGCCTACTGGTCCGGCGCGCTCGGGATCCGGCTGTTCGGGCGATCCGAGCTGCCCGCGCGCCTCGGCGCGCTGGTGGCGCTGGTCGCGAGCGCGATCTGGACGGCCGGCATCGCGCGGCGGGTCGCGGGGCAGGGGGCCGCCGTTCCCGCGGCGCTCGCGATGCTCCTCGCGCCGTTCCCCGTGATGGCGGGGGCGGCGTGCCACACCGACCCGTTCCTGCTCGCCGCGACGACGCTCTTCTACCACGCCGTCTTCCGCCGGCTTTACGACGCGGCCCCGCGCGCGCTCGACGTGGCGGCCCTGGCCCTCGCGCTGGGGATCCTCGCCAAGGGCCACATGATCCTGCTCTTCACGGTCGTGCCGCTCGCCTTCGCCCGCACGGGGATCTTCCGCGAGCTCTGGCGGGCCGGACGCGTGGTCCTCCTTCTCGCGATCGTCGCGCCGTGGTTCGCGGTCATCGAGACGCGGTTCCCGGGGTTCTTCCGGCAACAGGCCTCTGCCCTCGTCGGCCGCGCGACCGGAAGCGGCCACCGCGCCCCGATGACCATCTATGCGGTCGCGCTCGGGGTCGGGCTCCTCCCGTTCGTGATCTTCGCGCCGCGGGGGGTCCTCCGCGTCGAACGGCGGGACCGGCGCGTCCTCCTTCTGTGGCTCCTCCTCCCGCTGGCGGTGCTCTCGGCTGCGCAGAGCCGCCTCTGGACCTACATCCTCTCCGGCGTGCCACCGGTTGCGATCCTCGCCGGCGCCCGGCTCGCCGTGGTCCCGAGATCCGCGGCGCGTTGGCCCGGCCTGCTTCTCCTCGCCTGCGGCGCGGCCCTGGTCGTGGCGTCCGCGTCCGGCGCGCCCGCGAGCGCGCGCGCCCTCCTCCCGGTCGCGGGTCCTCTCGGCGTCGCCGTCCTCCTCTGCGGGAGCTGGGTGTGGGCCGCGCGTCCGCTGCCGCGGGCGGTCGTCGCGGCGGGCGCCTCGACGATCGTGCTCGCGGGCGTCGTCACGGCGGCGTACCTCCACGAGGAGGTCTTCCGCGTCCACCGTACGTTCGCGCGCGACGTGGCGGACCTCGCCGCGCGCACGGGGAGCCCCGTGGTCCTCGCCGGCATGTCGCTTCCGTCGATGGGCTTCTACAGCGAGGCGCCGGTGCGCATCGCGGGGGAGTCCGGGCCGCTCGCGCGGGAAGCCGAAGCGTGGGGCAAAAGCCCCCTCTTCACCCCCGAGACCGACCTGAAGGAGCTGCTCGCCACGGACCGCCGGAGCGTGATCGTCGTGAAGGACAAGGTCCGGCTCGCGCTCGCGCCGCACCGGGTGCCCCTCGAGAGCCCCCGCGCGGGCGAGCTCGTGGTCCTCGGACCGGACCCGGAAGCTGAACCTGTGGGCCCCGTCCGCTAGCTTAGGAGCCTTCATCGTGAGAGGCGCGGACTTCGGAGGAGCGGGCGGGTCGGCGGAGGCGGAGACCACGAAGCGAGGGTGGCGCGCCGTGCTGCTCGCCGCGTGCCTCGGCGTCGGGTGCGCATCGATGCGCGAGGACGGGTTGCCTCCGCCTTCTCCCGAGGCGGAGCGCCCGGCGGCGGAGTCCACGGGCTGGACCAAGGAGCAGAAGTTCCTCGCCGTGAACGGAGCCGCGGCGCTCGCGATCGCGGCGTACGGGTTCCAGTTCTGGGACTACGGCGAGACGAACTTCCAGGTCATCGACGAGGGGTGGTTCGGCCAGAACACCTCGTACGGCGGCGCGGACAAGCTCGGCCACGCCTACAGCTCCTACCTCTTCACGCTCGGCTTCGCGTCCCTGTACGAGGGCTGGGGGTACGAGCGGAGCCAGGCGGACCTCTTGGGCGCGATCTCCTCAATGACCGCGTTCACCCTGATCGAGGTGGGCGACGGGTTCAGCAAGAACGGCTACTCGTGGGAGGACGTCGCCGTTGACGCGGCGGGCGTCGCCTTCGGCTACTGGCGCCGCCGGGTGCCCGCGGTCGGCCGCCTCGTGGACTTCCGGGCCGAGTACATCCCGTCGGAGACCTTCCTCGAGGGCGAGCACAGCGACATCGTGACCGACTACTCGGGCTTCAAGTACCTCCTCGCATTCAAGCTCGACGGCATCGAGAAGCTCAGCAGGACGCCGCTCGGCTGGTTCGAGCTCCAGGTCGGCTACTACACCCGCGGCTTCGCGACCGGCGACGACGAGTTCTTCGACGAGAAGAAACGCAAGGCCTACGTCGCGATCGGCCTCAACGTCCCGCGCATCCTCTCGAAGCTCGGGCTCCGGAAGCTCGGGAAGTTCTTCGAGTTCTACCAGGCACCGTACACGTACGTGCCGTACGACTGGACGATCCCGCCGTAGGCGCGCTACCCTTCGCGCCGTGGAGATCCGCGCGCAGTTCGGGGGGGGCATCGGGGGCCGAAAGCTCGAGCGGCTCCGCGAGGCCGAGCGCACGAGGCTTCCGAGCGCGCGCGCGGTCCACGACCTCCACGAGACGCTCTGCTTCCTGCGGGCCTATCCGGACGACGCGCACCTCCTCGCGCAGGTCGAGAGGATGCTCGCCGGGTTCGATCGACGCGGTGATCTCCGCCGCTTCGCGAAGGAGCTCGCGGACAGCGGGATCGCGGGCACCGAGACTCGCTACCGGTTCTTCGCGGAGACCGCGTTCTGGCTCGCGCGGCGGTACCCGGGCGACCTCTTCGTGGACTGGCCCGAGCTGTCCGTGAAGCAGGAGGAGATGCTCCTCGAGCGGCTGCCGCTGCTCGCGCACTTCGCGGAGACGCCGGGCCTCGACGAGGCGCCGCTCTCGCTGCGCCAGTGGGTGAGGCGGATGAAGGGGGAGCGCGAGGGGGACGGCGCGTTCCTCGCCCGTCGGTTCGACGCGATCGATGCCGAGCCGTTCTTGAAGCAGGCGTTCTATGACGAGGTGGACCTGCCGCTGCGGCTTCGTGCGGCCCCCGACGCCCCCTCTCGAACGCACGCGAGATTCAAGTCGCCCATCCACTGGCAGCGCGGCCCGCTGCGGCGCGAACGGCCGGACCTGCGCGTCGCCTTGAGGGCGCGGCCGAAGGTACGGGTCGCGACGGAGCGCGAGGGAAAAGAGCTGATCCGGCTCGCCCGCGAGGCCATGGTGACGCGCGAGCGCGACCTCGACGTGTTCATGTACGGCGATCCGCGGGACGTGAGGCTCCTCGACGGCGGGGAGGGGCTCGTGTTCGCGGCGATCGGGTTCCAACCGGAGCGGCGGCTGCTGCTCGAGGCCGTCTACGGCTTCCTGACGCTCAAGAACGGCGTTCCGATCGGGTACGTGCTCAACAGCGCGCTCTTCGGGTCGGCGGAGATCGCGTACAACGTGTTCGAGACCTACCGCGGGGCGGAGGCGGGCCATGTCTACGGCTGGGTGCTCGCGTGCGTACGGCACCTCTTCGGCGTGGACGCGTTCACGATCTACCCGTACCAGCTCGGCCAGGACAACGACGAGGCGATCGACTCGGGCGCGTGGTGGTTCTACCAGAAGCTCGGGTTCCGGCCCCGCGACCGGGACGCGCTCGCGCTCATGCGTCGCGAGCTCGCGCGGATGCGGCAGAGGCCGAAGTACCGGTCGTCGCGATCGACCCTCACGCGACTCGCCGACCACAACCTCTACTACTTCATGGGACGCCCGCGCTCGGACGTGATCGGCGAGGTGTCGCTCATGGACATCGGGCTTGCGGCCACGGACTTCCTCGCGCGGCATGGCCGAGGCGACCACTCGCGCGAGGCCGCGCGGCGATTCGGCGTGCGGTCCTTCTCGGGTTGGACCCGGGACGAACGCGTGGCGTGGGCCCGGTGGGCGCCGCTCCTTCTGCTCGCGAAGGGGGTCGAGGGTTGGACCGCAGCGGAGCGCCGCACGGCCGTCGCCGTCGTGCGCGCGAAGGGGGGCCGCCGCGAATCGGACTTCGTCCGGCTCTTCGACCGGCACCGGAAGCTCCGCGGGGCGATCCTGCGAGTAGAGAGGGCCTCCCAAGGGTAGACTCCTTTCATGCTTCGCCGGGTGCGCTGGGTGTTCCTCAGCGTCGCCACCGTCGTCGGCTTGTACGCGCTCGCCGGGCTCCTGTTGTCCTCCCGCTACGACGCCAAGGTCGGTGCGTTCCGCGCGTCGGAGGCCTACGCCGACCTCTTGAGACGAAGGGAGGACATCCCGGCCGAGGAGAACGCGGCGCCGCGCTTCGAGGAGGCGTGGGCGCTCCTCAAGCAAGTGCCGGCCGAGCACGCGCAGTACACCTACGCGTGGGGCTGGAGCGAGGACGACGCCGTGGACGCGCCGCCGGCGGCCGGCGACGACGAGGAGCTGGCAGAGGACTACCGGCGCTTGGCCGAGGAGCGGCGCGACGAGCGGAGGAGGGCGCTTCTTTCGCTCGAGCCGTTCGTCGCCGCGCTCGCGGCCGCTCTCGAACGCCCCGCCGTGCAGTTCCCCGACCGGTGGGGAGACGCGGAGGACGCGCTGCACCTCGCGAGGGAGATGCTGCCGGTGCGTGCCAGGCTGATGCCCGAGCGTGCCCCCGAGTGCGCCGACCTCCTCCTTCGACTGAGCACGCGGTGGCGCGCGCGCGACACCGAGGTGCTCGCGCGGCTCTTTCTCCTGAGGGAAGCGCTCGCCGTGGTCCGCGACGCCCTCTCGGGCGACCCCAGCGGGGCGCGACCGCATCTCGCGGCGTGGCGCGCTTGGCTCGCCGCCGAGGATCCCCTCCGGGAGTTCCGCCTCCAGTACGCCGCCCAGCTGCACTCGACCGCGGCGGTCGTCGAGGAGGTGCGTCGCGGCGAGGACCCGTTCGCCCGGACCCGCGACTCCGTGCGACAGGTGAGGGAGATCGTCGGCGATGCGCGGAAGCGGGTGCCGGAGGTTGCAAGATCGGACACCGACGCGCTCCTCGACCGCGTCGAGGGCAGTTTCCCAAAGCCCGTGATCTTCCGCTGGTACGCGCGGCCGGTCTTCTACTGGTCGCTGATCAAGGGCAGCGACGCCTGGATCGCGGCAGTCGAGTCCGCGCGGACCGACGAGGGCCTTCGCGCGCTCCTGGAGCGGCCGGACCTGGATCGGATGACGCGGATCGTCGGGGTCCGGACCCTTGAGCAACTTGCGCTCCTGCGCCTCGCGCTTCTTACGACCGCCATCGCGGCCGGCGACGCGCCCCCGGAACTCGAGGATCCGTTCACGGGCCTACCCATCCGGATCCGGACCGAAGGGGAAGAGACGGTCGTGTCGGCGCCTCCCCCGGAACGCCTTCGCGACCGCGAGACCGATCTTGGCCTCTTCTCCTGGGCCGTGCACCGGTAGTTCCACCTGACCACCTTCCCGCGAGCCCCGTCTCTAGGGTAGAGCAAGACGCGTGACGAACGGCGGCGAGGCGGCATCCCAGCGCGAAAGGCTCCTGCTCGACGCCTCCCGGGGGGGCGACGCGGCGGCGTTCGCGGCGCTCCTCCGGGAGTCGGCGCCGGCCCTCGAGCGGCTCGCGCTCCGGCTCGTCGGGGACCGGCACGACGCGGAGGACCTCGCGCAGGACGCGGCTCTCAGGGCGTGGCGGAAGCTGCCAGGGTTCAAGGGCGAGTCCCGGTTCAAGACATGGGTCTGCCGGATCCTCGTCCGCCGTGCGCTCGACTTCCTCCGCGGGCGACACCGGATGGAGGAGGTGCGCGAGCACCTGCCCGCGATCGTCCGCGACCCGGAGGAGCACGCCGTCGCGCGCGAGCTCGACGACGCGATCCGTCGCGCGATCGAGGAGCTGCCGCCGGTCCAGCGCGCGACGCTCCTGCTCCGCGCCGACCAGGGGCTCTCCTACGAGGAGATCGCCTACGTCCTCGGCTCGACCCGCAACGCGGTCCGGATGAACCTCGTCGCGGCGCGCAAGAAGCTCGCCGACCGGCTCCAAGGCCTCGTCGATCTCGGAGGCGACGCATGAGCTGCCCCTTCGAGGTGGAAGTCCTCCTCCTCCGCGACGCGGGCGGCAGCCCGGCGCGCCGGATCGTCGTCGAGGCGCACCTCGCCCGGTGCGAGAGCTGCGCCCGGATCGACGAGACGCTCGAGCTCTTGGGCGAGCGTCTCCGCGCCGCCGACGGGGCGCCGCTCGGCGTGATCGAGAGGGTCGTCTTCCCGGCGCGCCGCCGGACGTGGCCCGTCGCGGCCGCGGCCGCCGCGGTTGCGGCTGCGGTCTGGCTCGCGTGGCCGGCGCCGGCAACGCCGCCGCGGTCGCCCGTCGAGACGGCCGAGGTCCCCTCCCTGCCCCCGGACCCCCTGACCCTCCCCCCGCCGACGGCGCGCGGCCCCGCGCTCGCCGCGCTCCTTGCCGCGCTCGACCCCGCGGCCGAGGACTACGGCGCCCGGACGGCGGCCATCGCCGCGCGCGTCCGTGGGGACGGGGCGGCGGGCAGCTCCGCGCTCGCCGCGCTGCTCGCGGAGGATCCGTCGCGTGCCCTCGACGTCGCGGTCCTCGCGCCGTCGCCCGCGCTCGCGGAGCCGCTCGCGGCTCTCCTCGACGAGCCGGCGTTCGCGGCGAAGGCCGTGCGCGCGCTCGGGGCGGCGCGTTCGTGGCGCGTGCTCGTGGCGGCACTCGACGGCCCGGCGGCAAAGGAGGCGGTCGAGGCGCTCGTGTCGATCGGCGGCCGCGAGGTCGCGGGGGCTCTCGAACGCCGGGCCGACGATCCCGCGATCCTCGAGGCGCTCGCGCGGGTCGATCCCGCGCGCGCCGCCCGCGCGTGCGCGATGGGGGGGGCCTGGGGGGCCGTCGCCGCCCATCGCGAGCGGATCGTGCCGGAGCTGCGCCGGCTGCTCGCGGACGATCGGTGCGCGGCAGGCGCCGCGGCGCGGCTCGGCGAGGCCGGCGACAGGGCGTCCACGGACGATCTGGTCCGGCTCGCGGGGCGCCCCACGGCGGCTCGGGCGGCGACCGGGGCGCTGCTGTCGCTCGGCGCGTTCGAGGCGGCGTTCCGGGCGGCGCTGCGGCTCGACGAGGCGCGGGCGG
>Ga0187894_10006564_pt1 | contig 11362 bp, 10 predicted proteins | sample GBC1701081metaG_FD_136650 | JGI IMG/M metagenome (GOLD analysis project Ga0187894, IMG submission 136650) | White microbial mat communities from a lava cave in the Kipuka Kanohina Cave System on the Island of Hawaii, USA - GBC170108-1 metaG ...
AGCCCAAGGAGTACGGCCGGGCGTGGGGCGGGGGCCCCCACGCACTGGAGGAGGGCGGGGTTGGGGCCCCGCCCGGGAGGCTGGGCGCAGCCCAGCCCAAGGAAACAGTCCGAAGCATCGCGTCTACCGGGGCCGACCGGCTCGGTATCCGGGTGGGCGACGACGTCAATCATGCACAGTGGGGCGACGGCGTTGTTATCAACGTGGTTGGTGTCAACGAAAAGGCCGAGGCCGTCGTTCGCTTTGCCGGCGTCGGCGAGAAACGTTTGCTGCTGGCCTGGGCTCCGATAAAACGGGCCGGAGGATGAAAGTTCCACCCTCGGCCTACGGGGTTGGACCGATGGGGGACCGAAGGTTGACCAGCAGGTGTTTCGAGTCGTCCAGCCGGGTGGGGTAAGAGACCAGTCCGCTTCCGTCGGCGGGCACCACCTCGGCGGTGCAGGAATCTTCGAAGTGTTGGGCCGGACGCCTCCAGACGAGGATGCAGCCGCGAGCCGCTCCCGGCCGGCGCGCCTCGAAGGCGAGCCATCGGCCGTTGAGAAACTGGAGGTAGATATTTCGCCCGTCGCCCAGAGGATCCTGGAACAAAAGCGGGGTCCGGTCTCGGGCAATAGATCGGGCTCGGGTTTCGGCTACGCCCACGTCGAAATCAGCTTGCGCTGCGGGCGGACCCTGGATGGCCTTGGTGTCCATCGTGGCGCCGACGATGGCAAAGGTGCCCGCCGCAATTACCACTCCGGCGATCAAGGTGGCGGCCACCGCAGCGGGTCCGGGCTTGGGAGAGCGGCGGCGCAAGGGCTGACCGAGGCCCGGCGGCGAGTAGTAGTCCTCGTACTCCGCCTCGTCCTCGTCAACCTCGTCTTCAACCTCAGCGTCGTCATCGTCGTGTTCAACCTGGTCGTCTTGCAACTCGCTCTTCGCCTCTTCGTCACCGGACGGATTGTCTTCGGGGTGGTCGGCGACGGGCATTCTCCTAGTATCGGCCCACAACCGCCCCGAGGATGTCTCGGGGGTTGGAGCGCGAACGATTCGAGGAGGCGACCCCGATGGACCTGCTCGAACACCAGGGGAAGGAGTTCCTGGCCGCTGCCGGCATTGCCGTTTCGCCCGGGACGGTGGCCCGCTCGGTCGACGAGGCGGTAGTGGCGGCGGCGTCGGTGGGTTGGCCTGCTGTCCTCAAGGCCCAGGTTCGGGCCGGGGGCCGAGGTAAGGCCGGCGGGATAGCCGTGGTGGGCGACGCCACCGAGGCGGCCGCCCACGCCGAACGCATATTGGCGTTGACCATCGGGGGCTTGCCGGTGCGGAGGCTGTGGGTGGAACCGGCGTGCGCCATCGCTGCCGAGTGGTACCTATCGGTCACGTTCGATCGGGCTACCCGGGGCCATCTGGTGATGCTGTCTGCCCGTGGAGGCATGGACATCGAAGCACTGGCCCGCGACGAACCGGAAGCGTTGGCGCGCATGGCGGTTGACCCGGCCCGGGGTGTCACCGCCGCCGACGCCGCCTTGTTGGTGGAGCGGGCCGGTTTGGGCGACTCGTCTGACGGATCGAACCTCGGCGCCGACCTGGCGGAGCTGATCGGCCGGGTTTTTGCCGCCTATCAAGAGGGCGACGCCGAGTTAGTCGAGATCAATCCCCTGGTGGTAACCACTGCCGGGAAGTTGTTGGCCCTCGATGCGAAGGTGACCCTGGACGACAACGCAGCGTTTCGTCATCCCGAATGGGCCCCTTGGACCGAGGACGACGAGACATTGGACGAACGCGATCGCGACGCCCGGAGCCACGGTCTCAACTATGTCGGCCTCGACGGATCCGTCGGGGTCATCGGTAACGGGGCCGGCTTGGTAATGAGCACCCTCGATGTTGTGGCGGCTGCGGGTGGGCGGGCGGCAAACTTCTTGGACATCGGGGGTGGAGCCAGCGCAGTGGTCATGACGGCGGCGCTGAAGGTGGTCGACGGCGATGACTCCGTCCGGGCGATCCTCGTCAATATCTTCGGCGGGATCACCCGGGGCGAGGAAGTGGCGGGCGGAATACTGGGGGCTCTGTCGGAGCTTGAGTTGCGGAGCCCGATAGTGGTGCGACTCGACGGCACCAACGCCACTGAGGGCCGGGCCCTATTGGCCGGTCACCTCTCGGATCGTTTGGTCTCGCGGCCGACCATGACCGAAGCGGCCGAGTGCGCCGTCGCGCTTGCTGCCGGGCGTCAACCCCAGTGACCATCTTGGCCGACGCAACCACCCGGGTTGTGGTCCAGGGACTCACCGGCAGCCAGGGTCGGTTTCATGGCTTGCGTAACCGGGCCTATGGCACCCAGGTCGTGGCCGGCGTCACCCCCGGCAAGGGCGGGACCGACGTCGACGGCATCCCAGTGTTCGACACCATGGAAGAGGCAGCGACCGCCACCGGAGCCGACGCCAGCGTGATTTTCGTTCCGGCCCGGGCCGCGGCGGCAGCGGCTTTGGAGGCAGCGGCGGCCGGAATCAGCTTGGTCGTCTGCATCACCGAGGGCATCCCGCTTCATGACGAAGTGCGAATGTTCCAGCGCCTTCGAGCGGACTTTCCCGCCACCCGCCTGATCGGTCCCAATTGCCCGGGCGTGATCTCGCCGGGGCGGACGAACATCGGCATCACGCCGGGCGAAATCGCCCTGCCGGGCGGGCCGGTGGGCGTGGTGTCGCGATCGGGCACCCTCACCTACCAGGCCCTCCACGAGTTGAGTCGTCGGGGCATCGGCCAGACCACCTGCGTGGGGGTGGGCGGCGACCCTGTCCCGGGCAGCGACTTCGTCGATTGTCTGCGGCTGTTCGAGGCCGACGACACCACGCACCTGGTGGTGATGATCGGTGAGATCGGTGGTAGCGACGAGGAGGAGGCGGCGGAGTTCATCGCTTCGGGCATGACCACGCCGGTCGTGGCTTACGTGGCGGGACTCACCGCTCCGCCGGGTCGGCGGATGGGCCACGCCGGAGCCATTGTCTCAGGACGCTCGGGAGGCGCTGCCGCCAAGGTCGCGGCCCTCGCCGAAGCGGGGGCCCATGTGGTGGCCGACCCCACCCACATAGGGTCGGTGGCCGCGGAGTTGTTGGGATCTTGAGGCAGCGGCCCACCCGAAAAGGCTCGAGTGGCCGCTGGTAGGTTGCGCTGTGGCCGCTGACGTAAACCCGCGAATCGGGGTGCTGGCCTCCGGCGGCGGGACCAACCTCCAAGCCATCATTGAAGCCGGCCTGCCGGTGGCGGTGGTGGTGGTGGACCGACCATGTGGGGCTACCGCGGTAGCGGCCGCAGCCGGGGTGGCCGCCGAGGAGGTTCTACGGTCTAGCTTCGCCGACGACTTCGACCGGGTCGCATACACCGAGGCGGTAGTGGAAGCCCTGAGTCGCCACCACGTCGATGTGGTGGTGATGGCCGGTTTCGGAACGGTTCTGGAGACACCGATCCACGCTGCCTACGGTGGCCGTGTGCTCAACACCCATCCCGCCCTGCTGCCCGCGTTTCCGGGCTGGCATGCCGTGCGTGATGTCCTGGCTGCGGGCGTCGGAGTGACCGGCTGCACGGTCCATCTCGCCACCCTGGAGGTTGACAGCGGGCCGATCCTGGCTCAGGAGGAGGTACCGGTGAGACCGGACGACACCGAAGCCACCCTTCATGCTCGCATCAAGGCCGTGGAGCACCGGATCTACCCCCAGGCCATCGCCGCTTTCCTGGCCGGCTTTAACCCGTCGGTGGCGCCGCAACTGCTTGCAATCGATCGGGCGGCCTCGGCGTGAGGGCCCTGCTGTCGGTTTGGGACAAGACCGCCCTGGTCGACTTGGCGACGGCGTTGAGCGCCATGGGCTGGGAGCTGATATCGAGCGGAGGAACTTCCCAAGCCCTGGGCGAAGCCGGCATCGCCTGCACCGAGGTGGCTTCAGTCACGCAGAGTCCCGAGATGTTGGGCGGTCGGGTGAAGACCCTGCACCCGGCCATCCTGGGTGGGATTCTGGCCGACCGATCTAACTCCGAACACCTGGCCCAGATCGCTGCGGCCTCGATCGAGCCCATCGACATGGTGGTCTGCAACCTCTACCCCTTTGAATCCGCGCCTTCGATCGAGCTGATCGACGTGGGGGGACCGACCATGGTGAGGGCTGCGGCCAAGAACTTCGACTCGGTAACCGTCCTGTGCGACCCGGCCGACTACCCGGGGGTGTTGGCTGAACTGTCGTCGCACGGCGAGGTTTCAGCCGCCACCCGCCACCGCCTCGCAGGGGTGGCCTTTGCCCTCACAGCCAGGTACGACGCGGCCATCGCCCGGTGGATGGCAACGCGGAGCGCGCCATCGTCCCTGCTCCCGGGCGACGATCTCCCCGAATCGATGCATCTCACGTTGGAACGAGTCAGCACCCTTCGCTACGGCGAGAACCCGCACCAGGCCGCAGCTCGTTATCGAACCCGAGGTGGGAGCGGCTGGTGGGACCAGGTCGTGGTCCACGGCGGAATGGACCTGTCCTATCTGAACCTGTTCGATGCCGAGGCGGCTTGGCAGTTGGTGGCCGACCTCGGGTCCGAGCCGGCGGCCGCCATCATCAAGCACGCCAACCCGTGTGGGGCGGCCACCGCCGACGACATCGCTACGGCCTATGAGCGTGCCTTCGACTGCGATCCGATGTCCGCGTTCGGCGGCATCGTGGCCCTCAACCGTCCGGTGGATGAGACGCTGGCTCAGGAGATGGCGGCCAACCCGAAGGCCGACGTGTTGATCGCCCCGGGTTATTGCGCGGCGGCGCTGGCCGTGTTCTCTACCCGGCGCAAGAACATGCGGGTGTTGGAGGCGCCGCCTCGGGTGGTGGAGGACCTCTCGCTGCGCCCTATCTCGGGTGGGTTCCTGGTTCAGACGAACTACAGCTTCTCGGCACCCGTCGAGCAGTGGCGGGTTGCCACCAGCGTGGCGCCCGACGAGGCCCAGTGGCTCGACCTGGCCATGGCCTGGACCGTCTGCGGCCACGTCCGGTCGAATGCCATCGTCCTGGTGAACGACGGCATGGCCCTCGGCATCGGCGCCGGCCAGCAGAATCGAGTGGACGCGGCGCGCCTCGCGGTGGCCAAGGCGGCCGGTCGCGCCGCCGGCGGGGTGGCCGCCAGCGACGCCTTCTTTCCGTTTCGCGACGGTCTTGACGAAGTGGCCGCTGCGGGAGTCAAGGCGGTCGTCCAGCCGGGAGGCAGCATCCGAGACGCCGAGTTGGTGGCCGCCGCCGAAGAGCAAGGCATCGCCATGGTGCTCACCGGCGAGCGTCAGTTCCGGCATTGACGTCGTCAACCCCAGGGGGAAGCCAAAGGGATGAGGCGGCGCCGGTGATCATGGCCGGCGCCCCCGTGGCCGACGCCGTTCTTGCCCGAGTTGCGGCCGATGTAGCCCAATTGGCGGGCGACGGGCGCTCGGTGGGTCTGGGGACCATTCTGGTGGGTGACGACCCGGCCAGCGCCGGCTACGTACGCAAGAAGCAGGAGGCGTGCGCGGCGGTGGGCGTGGTTTCGTCGCACCAACAGATCTCGGCGTCCGCTAGCCAGCGCGACTTGCTGGCGGCGGTGGAACGGTTCAACGCGGATCCCGCTGTCGACGCATTCATCGTCCAGAATCCTCTGCCGCCCGGGTTCGACTTCAACGAAGCCATGTCCGCAGTGGATCCGGCCAAGGATGCCGACGGACTGCACCCGACCAATCTGGGCCGCCTCGCCTTGGGCGCCCCGGGTCCTCTGCCCTGCACGCCGGCGGGGATCGTGGCGCTTTTGAGCCACTACCAGGTGCCGGTGGAGGGGCGTCACGTGGTCATCGTCGGCCGCGGTCCGACGCTGGGGCGACCCTTGGCGATGCTCATGTCGTTGAAACGCCCGGGCGCCAACGCCGCCGTTACGGTGGTCCACACCGGGGTAACCGACTGGGCCCGCCTCACCCGCCAGGCCGACATCTTGGTATCGGGGACCGGCGTGGCCGGTGTCATCCTTGCCGACATGGTGCGGCCGGGTGCGGCCGTGGTGGGGGCCGGATTGAGTTGGGAAGGACGGCGCGTTCGCAGCGACGTCGACGAGGCTGTGGCGGGCGTGGCCGGCTGGATAACTCCGCGCCTGGGCGGCGTCGGTCCCACCACGGTGGCAATGCTGCTTCGCAACTGCCTTGATTTTGCCATTCGCCGCGAGAGCGGCGACGAGAAAGCTGCGGCGACCCCGTGACCCGTATCGCCGATCTCCTGGCCGCCGGCCCGACGTTCTCCTTCGAGTTTTTCCCGCCTCGCAACGATGTGGAACAGGCAACCCTGGTTGCCACGCTTCGCGACCTGGAGCCGCTCGCCCCGGCCTTCGTGTCGGTCACCTACCGGGGAGGCCGCTCGTCGCGCGAGCGAACCCACGACCTGGTGGCAGGAATGCTGAAGACCACTTCGCTCACGCCCATGGCGCATCTCACCTGTTCGGTTCACAGCCGCCTGGAGTTGGCCGAGATCCTGGTCGATCTGCGCAAGGCCGGGGTGGAGAACCTGCTGGCCCTCGGGGGCGATTCTCCATCGGGCGACGAGGCGGTACACGCCGAGTTGCATCACGCCATCGAGCTGGTGGAGTTGGCCCGGGCGATTGGCGGATTTTCGATCGGTGTTGCCGCCCACCCCGAACTTCACCCCGGCTCGGCTGGCGATCGAGATTCCGATCGCGGGCATCTGGTGGCCAAGATGGCTCTCGCCGACTTTGCCGTGACTCAGTTCTTCTTCCGGCTCGAGGACTACACGACCCTGGTGGCCGAGCTAGCCGAGCGGGGGATGACCAAGCCGGTGCTGCCCGGACTGATGCCCATAACCTCATTGGCCGGCATCAAGCGAATGGCGGAGCTGTCGGGCACGGAAGTCCCGCCCGAAGTGGTCGCGCGTATCGAGGCGGTGGCCGATGATCCGGCGGCGCTGCGGGCGGTGGGCATTGAGCTGGCCACCCAGCTGGCGGCAGATCTGCTCGACGCCGGTGCGCCGGGATTGCACTTCTACACGCTGAACCGCTCCTCGGCTACGAGGGAGATTTACCGGGGCCTTGGCTTGGGCGTGCGTCCGCGCGCCGACTAGCGCTATGTCGGCTGGACCCGGCCGGAGGTGTGCCGAGTAGGTTCGAGCCGTGCCTGCCAACAGCATCTCGCCTGACAACAGCATCGTGGCCGCTGACCGCCTCATCGGCGAAAAGATCACCGTGGATGCCGACGGCACCCTGGTGGTGCCGGAGCGACCGGTTATCCCCTTCATCGCCGGCGACGGCATCGGGGTGGATATCTGGCCGGCCACGCAGTCGGTGGTCGACGCCGCCCTGGCTCGCCATGGCAAATCGGTCGCTTGGACGGAGGTGTTGGCTGGACAGGCAGCCTTCGACCGCACGGGAAGCTGGCTGCCCGACGAGACGGTGACGGCCTTTGCGGACTGTGTGGTCGGGATCAAGGGCCCACTCACCACCCCGGTGGGGGGGGGCATCCGGAGCTTGAACGTGGCCCTGCGCCAACTGCTGGACCTTTACGTCTGCCTGCGGCCGATCCGTTGGTTCGAGGGTGTCCCGTCGCCATGTCGCCACCCCGAACGAGTCGACATGGTGATTTTCCGGGAGAACACCGAGGACGTCTACGCCGGTTTCGAAGTTGAGGCCGGGTCGCCGCAGGCTGCCCGCTTAATCGCACTGGTGGAGGCGGAGTTCGGATGGAAGCTGCGAGCCGACTCGGGGGTGGGACTCAAACCGGTGTCCGAGACGGGTTCCAAGCGCCTGATCCGGGCTGCTCTCCGCCACGCCATCAAGCACGGTCGGCGGTCGGTGACCCTGGTTCACAAAGGCAATATCCAGAAGTTCACCGAGGGGGCGTTCCGGTACTGGGGCTACGAGTTGGTGCGCGACGAATTCGCCGACTCCGCTGTGAGTTGGGAGGATTGCCAAGGAGATCCGGGCAACAAGGTGCTGGTCAAGGACATCATCGCCGACATCTTTCTCCAGCAGGTCCTGATGCAGCCGGAGACCTTCGACGTGATCGCCACCACCAATTTGAACGGGGACTACGCCTCCGATGCCCTGGCTGCCCAGGTAGGCGGGATCGGTATCGCCCCCGGCGCCAACATCAACTTTTCCACCGGACACGGGATCTTCGAAGCCACCCACGGTACGGCCCCCCTCCATGCCGGCAAGGACAAGGCGAACCCCGGCTCGTTGCTGCTGTCTGCGGTGATGATGCTGGAGTATCTGGGTTGGAGGGAGCCGGCCGCCGACATCGTCGCCGCCGTGGAGGCGACCATCGCCGCCCAGATCGTGACCTATGACTTCGCTCGCAAGATGGACGGAGTGAGCGCAGTTTCCACCTCGGGCTTCGCCGCCGCGGTGATAGATCGGCTGGGAGGTCCGTCGGTCACTGCGCCCGCAGCGGCCGTGTCGGGGTGAAGATAACCGTCGTCGGCGCCGGCTTTTACGGCTCCACGCTGGCCCAGCGGGTAGCCGAGGGCGGCTACGCCGGCGAAGTAGTGCTCACCGATGTCGTGGCCGGTCGGGCTCAGGGCCTGGCTTTGGATCTCATGCAAAGTCGGGCGCTGGTGGGCTTTTCGACCCGGGTGGTGGGAACCGAGGGCTACGAGCAGACAGCTGGGTCCGACATCTGTGTGATCACGGCCGGAAAGCCTCGCCAGCCGGGGATGACGAGGGCGGATCTCACCGCCACCAACGCCGCCATTGTGGCCGATGTGACCCGCCGGCTGGTGGAATGCTCGCCCGAGACGGTGCTCATCGTGGTCTCCAATCCCCTCGATGAGATGACGGCCCTGGCCGCCTCGGTGTCGGGCCTTGATACTTGTCGAGTGATGGGCCAGGCGGGCGTGCTCGACACCGCCCGGTTCCGCCACTTCCTGGCAGAGCGGGCCGGGGTAGGGATCGATGAGGTGGAGGCGCTGACCCTCGGGTCCCATGGCGAGACGATGGTCAGCCTGACGTCTCTGGCCACCATTAGCGGGGTGGCGTTGGCCCAGGCGATGACGCCCGATGTCATTGCCGAGGTCGTGGCCCGCACCCGCGAGGGCGGCGCCGAGATCGTCGCCCTTCTCAAGACCGGCTCGGCCTACTACGCCCCCGCTGCGGCGGCCGAAGTGATGCTACGAGCGGTGGCCACCGATGAGTCAGGCCGTGTTGACACGGCGGCAGGCCAGGGTCGTTTACCCATGGCCGCTTCGGTGTACCTGGACGGCCAGTACGGCCTTTCCGGCGTCTACCTCGGGGCTCCGGTACGTCTCGGGCGCAGCGGCGTCACCGAGGTGGTGGAACTTGCCCTCGACGCCTCGGAGTTGGAGGCGCTGCGTGTCGCGGCGGAGGCGGTAGGCCGTCGCCAACGCGACGTCGTGCTCGCCTTCGGTCCTGGTGCCATGCGCTGAACGTGGGCGCGCCTCGGTGGGGGCACTGCGTCGGGGATTAGCAGGCTTTTCTGGAGCATGTCTCAGGGGCGGGATCGAGCCCGGATCATGGCGAACAGGGGAGCGGTAATAAATGAGACCCCCGCCACCACCACCATGATTTCGCCGGCCAATCGCAAGTTGGGTGACGAGGCAACCAGGCTGAGAAAGAACAGACCCAGCGCACCGATCAACAGTGCCACCGGCACCAGGGCCAGCAAGTCCGACGGACGGCGAGGTGCGGATGCGTCCGGATCGTCGACGCCGAAGTGGCCGGAACCGCCTTCGGTGGAGTATTCGTCGTCGTCGGGATCGTGAGCTTTCCACGCCCGACCGGCGGGAGTGTCGCCCAGCCCGGCTGGCGGGCGTAGCCCGAGCATCAGGTCGTAAGCCTTGCGGGTCTTGGCGTCACCCAGAACCTCCCAGGCGCCGTTGATCTCGGCCATAGCGAGACGCTCCGGACCGGCCGAGCGTGCCGTCGAGGTGTCGGGGTGGTGTTGGCGGGCAAGGCGCCGGTAGGCGACTTTGATTTCGTCGGCCGAAGCTTGCGCCTCCACGCCGAGAACCTGGTAGTGGGTCCTCACCTGCCGCTACCAGGTAGTGGTCGAAGCAAGAGACCGGGTGGCGGCGGCCACGGCACGCAACATCGGGCCGTTGCGGATTAGGAGGCTGATGTCGCCCGCCAGGCGCATGCGACCGGCCCCGAAGGCAAGTCCCGGAGTCAGGGTTCCGGCGGCGATTGCGGCGGCTATCAGCCATGACGAATGAATCTCGACGTCGGCCTGGGTCATGGCGTTCGTCTCTTCCAGGAGGCCGACCCTGCCGCCGGCGAAGCGCACCACAAAGTCCACGTCGCCGTCGGGTCCCCCGATCACCAGCTGACGCAGGGTGAACGACACGTCGGGATACTCCTCCAGGGATCGATCGGCGTCCAGCGCCTTGGCCAGGGCGGCGAACCATTGCGCATCTCCGTAGCGAGCCACTTGCCCAGTCTCGCCCAGTACTCCCGACGTAGCGTTGGCCTCTTGGACTTCTGCGCCGCTGACGAGTTGCTTCACCCTACGGACAAGGCGGCCGATGCTGATGCGGTGGGGGTCGGGGTCCCCACCGCAATCGGCGGGCGTGGTCCGAAGGACCCGGGTGCCCGATGCCATGAGTGGGAAGAGTCCTGGGCCTTCGACTTCGTCTCCGACGACGGCCGCTTCGGCGGATACTGCCGACTGGCGCTTGTCACCCATCGGCGGAGGGCCTGGTTCTGGGCCGCCGTGGTGGGCGATGGTCGACCGCTGGTGGCGCTGCGGACCCATGAGGCCGATTGGCCGAAGCCACCGGGCTTGGAGGTGCGAGCTCCGGGACTATGGGTCGAAATGTTGTGTGAAAGTCCGTTCGATCATTGGAGTGTCGGCCTGGAGGCCCTCGCCGTGGCCATGGACGATGCCGCCGAGGGATGGGGTGGCGAGCGAGGCCTACCCACGCCGATCGGATTCGATCTCGGCTGGGTGGCCACCGGCGGTCCGGTGGGGGTCGGACCTGGCGAAGGCGGCGGGTTCGATCAGTCCTGCCGGGTCGAGGGTGAGGTCTTGTTGGGCAGGGAACGAATTTCGGTGGACGGCTGGGGCTCGCGCCGGCGGCGGTGGGGAAGGCGGGACTGGTGGGCAGGGGCGGCCGGAGGCGGGGCGTGGGCCTATCTCAATGACGGAGGCCACTTTGGGGACCTTTCCATCGACGTGGAGTTTGACCCCACCGGGCTCCCCGTGAGTTCCCGGGCCGATTTCGATTCAGCCGCCTCGGAGGCGGGATTATCGCCACCGGGTCCAACTGAAGGCGTGATCGTGGCAACCAGCCCCGTGCTCGTACCGGTCGAGGATTCGCCCGGCGCCTCAGCCGGCGATGCATCCGGCGCCTCAGCCGGCGACGCATCCGGCGCCTCAGCCGGCGACGCA
>Ga0187894_10006565_pt1 | contig 11361 bp, 9 predicted proteins | sample GBC1701081metaG_FD_136650 | JGI IMG/M metagenome (GOLD analysis project Ga0187894, IMG submission 136650) | White microbial mat communities from a lava cave in the Kipuka Kanohina Cave System on the Island of Hawaii, USA - GBC170108-1 metaG ...
GTGCGGATGGCGTTCACCAGCCACTGCGCGCGTTCGCCCGCTCCGAGGATGTACACCCGCTCGCGCAGCCACGGCTGCTGGATCATCCAGTCGTACGAGGCCCGCCATCCCAGCATGGCCACGGTCAGTATGGAGAGGCCCAGCAGGAAGATCCCGCGCCCGATGGTGAAGGCCGGATAAACCACGGCCATCGCGGCCAGCACAAAGGAGAGCATGCCCAGCACAACCAGCAGACGGAAGTACACCTCACCGCGCGATGGAATCCGCGTCAGATCGTACAGGTCAAAATAGTAGGAACAAAGCAGGGCGATGCACGTGACACCCAGAATTTTCCAGAATCCATTCTCGTAATTGAGGGCAATGTAGAAATCCTGGCCGGTCTGCATGTAGGTGGCCGCCAAGAACGACATGCAGACAACCAGGGCTTCCCCGAAAATCAGAATCAGGGTGCGCGCCGGATAATAGACGTTAAACAGTCGAACCAAGGGTATCCCCTGCGCCTTGCTGTCAGTGCCTTCCGTTCTTCGAATCTTTGCCGTGATAGTAGTTGTAGTAGTAGGAGCTGTAGCCTTCGCGGCTTTCCACGTCGTTCAGGACAACTCCGATCAGGTGCTTTTCGCGAAATTCGGAAACGGCGCGCTGGGCCATGTCAAATGGAGTGACGGCGGAACGAACCACCATCAGGACGCCGTCGCACAAATCGGCCAGCAGGCTGGCGTCGGCAACCGGAACGGCGGGCGGCGAATCCAGAATCACCCAGTCGAAGAGCGGCGGCAGGACCTTCATCAGCTCCCGCATCCGCTCGCCGGCGATGAGCTCCGCCGGATTCGACACCGGGCGTCCACCCGGAATGAAATAAAGGTTATCGAATGGGCCGCGCTGGATGACTTCGAGCAAGTCCGCTTCGCCCAGCAGATAGTCGGTCAAGCCCGGCTTCACCGGAGCGCCAAGCGTGAGGTGCAGGCGGGACCAGCGCAAATCGCCGTCCACGAGGATGGCCCGGCGCTCATGCTGCCGGATGATGACATTGGCCAGGTTGGCGGAAACAAACGTCTTGCCTTCCGCCGGCAGAGCGCTGGTCACCACGATGCTCTGCAAAGGCTGCCGGTCGCGAATCTGATACAGCCGGGAACGCAGCGTCCGGAATTCCTCGCTGCCCGGGGCCGCGCCACGGTCGGAACGGGACGTGGCAAAAATCAGCTTTTGCAGGTCAAGGTTCCACGCCACGCGCCGCGCGCCCTGTTGAATCAGATCATACGAAAGGTCGCTGGAGCGCAGAAAGTGCGCGGGGGCCGGCGACTGCGGAACCATAGTCGGCGCATGCTGAACCGGCGGAGCCGCGTCCGTCGCCGAATTCAGCACGACCGCGCGCTCCTGTTCAGCCTTCTTCAGGGCTTCGTGAATTCGACTCATAGCTCCCTTTCCTCGCAGAATCCGCATGGCGCAACTGGTCCACCAGGGTGACCAGGGTTTGCAGCGCCTCCATCAGGCGGCCGTTATCGGCCGCGGGGACGGCCGGCTCGCCGGGCGTGGCGGCACGTTCGGCCTCGTGCAGTTGAAACTCCCGGGCCACTTCGATAATGGTGTCGGCCTGAATGGGGGACTGCTGATCCACGAAGGCGCCAATCAGGGCATGCTCACACAGCAGGTTCACCACGCGCGGAATGCCGCCGGACTGGGCGTGCACTGCTTCAATCGCTTCCTCGCTGAATATCGTGCGGCCATCACCGCCGGCCACCGCCAGGCGGCCGGCAATGTACGAGTGAATCTCCTCGAGCGAGAGCGGATAGGTCTTGCAACGCAGCGTGATGCGCTGGCGAAGCTGCCGCAATCCGGGCTGGTTGAGCTTCTGCTCCAGCTCCGGCTGCCCGGAGAGAATGATCTGCAGGAGCTTGTCGGTTGACGTTTCCAGGTTGGTCAGCAGCCGGATTTCCTCCAGCACCTGGGTGGAGAGGTTCTGCGCCTCGTCCACGATCAACACCGCGGTCTCACCGTTCTGATAGCGTTCCAGCAGCCATTGATTCAGGCGCATCAGCACCTGGCTCTTGGACTTGGCCTCGCACGGGATGCCGAAATCGTTCATCATGAAATCCAGAAACTGCGTCGTGTTCAGCCGCGAGTTAAAGATAAACGCGGTGGTTACACGCTGCTTGTGCAACCAGTCCAGCAGCTTGTTGAGCAGCGTGGTTTTGCCGGTCCCCACCTCTCCGGTCAGGAGGATGAAGCCCTTGCGGCTCTCCACCCCATATGTGAGGCACGCCAGCGCCTCCTGCATATGGCGGTTCAGGCAGAGGTAGCGAGGGTCCGGATTAACATTGAACGGGTTTTCCCGTAGTCCAAAAAATTTCTTATACATGAGCGTCGAAAACCAAACCCTCTCTATGCCTGTTCTGGCGCCTTGCGAAATCTGCTGAGCAATCCGGAGTTGGATGCGGCTCCCACGCTGAGTGACGGCACCAGCGCCAGGGTCGGGAGCTGCAGCAGGGCTTCCACGTCGCGCTCGTTGCGAATCGCTTTGTCGCGCATCTCGAAAAGCAGGGCCAGCCCGAAACCGATGCCCAGGCCGCCGCCCAGTCCACCGGCGCAGAACAGCAAGGGATTGGGAAACGTCGGGCGCTCCGGAAGATTGGCGGCATCGAGAACGCGGAACTGCTCGGACTGCTGATCGGACTCCATGTTCTTCGCGGTTTGCGCGTCGTTCCGGCGGCGGAGCAGGCCGTCGTAACGTTCCTGTGCCGTCTGATAGTCGCGCATGATTTCCTTGTAGCGCAGGTCCACCATCGGGCTGATCTCCACGCGATTGCGATAGGTCTTGATGGACTCCTGAATCTGTTCCTGCTTCTTGACGGAGTCCTTGATGGTCTGGTCCAGTTGATAAATCTGGGTGCGCAGCGCTTTGACGTTGGGCGGTTCGATGGACTGCGCGATCACCGGCTGCGCCGGCTTCTCGCTGGCTTCCTTTTCCGTCTCCGCCATTTTCTTCTGCAACTGGCGGATGTCGGCCTTCATCTTCACCACATCGGGGTGATCATCGGTGTAGCGGCCCTGCAGGGTGACCAGTTGACTTTGCATGTTGGCCAGTATCTGCTGGGAGGTCTGCGGATTGGTGCCGGACTGGCCTGCCTTCCATTCCGCGATGGCTTGCTCCAGCATGGACTGCGAGTAGGTCTTATCCTGCTGGGCGCGATTCAGCGTGGAATTCAGGGCGTCCATTTGCAGGTTCAGATTGTTGAGCATCTGCAGATTGCCCTGATCCTGGCCGGGCAGCGTGCCGAGGAAGCGCTGCTTGAACTCGGCCACGGCCTTGTCGCGCTCATCGAGCACCCGCTTGGCATCCTCGACTTCCTTGTTCAAGAATTCCGTGGTGCCCTGCGCGCGTTTTTCGCGGTCGGAAAGGTTCTGGCTGATGAACATCGAAGTGATTTCCTGGCACACCTGCTGCGCGGTGCGCGCGCTGTCCGAGGTGAACGCAATGGTGAATCCCGGGACGTCGCCCTGCTTGGCTGAGGCGGACTTGACGATGTTCACCTGAATGTTGGTGCGCATTTTCGACACAAGGTCTTCCATGGAGTTGCCGGCTTCATCCTTGTACAGGCCGAAACGCTCGATGATGGGCTGCAGGCGGGAGCGGGACAGGATCTCCTGCTGCATGGTTCCCAGCCGCGTGGTCAACTGCTCGGTAACGATGGGCGTGAAGTACTTGTCCGGAATCTTGGGCTGCTCCACCATCACCAGGGTCTGCGAGATGTATTTGGGCGGTATGACCATGGCCACGCAGTAGCCCACGATGGGAAAGATCACCACGGGAAAGAGGATCCACCAGAACCTCCGCCGCAATACCGCGATGTAGTCCCCTATTGACATTTCCCGATGTCCAATCATGTCCTGCTACCTTTCCACGGACGTTGCAACCGCCCGGCGATGGCAACTCCCCCGTCTATTCCAGATTGATGGGACCGAATCCCCAGGCAAAGTTCAGGCCGATGTTGTGACGATAGGTCAGGTTGCCACAACTGAGCGTACCCGGCGTGCAGAAGTTGAAGTTGGTGGTCTGCCGGGTGAAAGTGTAAAAGAGAGAGATGCTGCCATGCCGCCCGATCGGATGGCCGATGTGGGCATTGGCGTCGAACGCGTAGAAGTGCCGCTGCAGGGGCAGCAGGCTGGTCTGCTGCAGGTTTTCATTCCGCGCAAAGCCGCCGCCGAAACTCGCGGACCAGTACCGTCCAAACGTGCGCGAGAGCCCGACCTGCACGCGGTCTGTTTGCGCGCCGATAAACACGCCCGAGCCGCCGGTGATGCCGTGGAAATACCGGATGTTCGCGTTCATTCGCCCGAAGTTGTGCAACACGGAGGCGGACATGGCCCAGTTCACTCGCGTGTCTGAGCCAGAGTTGGGATTACTGAACAACGAGACCTGCGGCCCGACGAAGAGCTGAATGGCGGTGCGTCCGGTAATCCGCCGGCCGTAGTTCAGCCGGAAACTGTGACTGTCAATCTTGTCCGAGACGCCGACAAATCGCACCAGCGAGACTCCATAACTGAAACCCAGGGAATCGGCCGCGTTCAACTGGCGGCTGAATCCGGCCTGGCCCTGAAACGAATTGCTGTCAATGAAGTTGCCGTCAATAAAACGCAGCATTCCGTAGGAGCCGGCGAACGTCAGCGAATTCCGGGGGCTGAGCGCGTAGTTGACGCTGCCGCCGATGGTGTTGGACCAACGCTTGTCCTGCCCCGCCAGGATGGTCTGATTGGGGAGCGTTCCGGGAAGCAGGAAAGAGCCGCCCGTGCCCAGTCCGGAAAAGCCGCTGCCGGGGATGGAGCCTCCCAATCCGCCGCCGAAAACACCTCCGAAGGAGCCCCCGCCGATTCCGCCGATGGACCCGTTCGACTCCGGCGAGTAGGAAAAACTGTCGTTCACCGTGATCTGAAACCGCCGCACCATGAATCCCGTGGAGAAAGTCAGGCGCTGGAAAATTCCGTTCGCACCGCTCTGGTTGGTGTCGTAGATGCGGCCGCCTCCGGAGTAGTTCACATTCAAGTTCGCGTTCTGCCCCCAGATCTTCTGCAGCGAAATGTTGCCGCCGAAGGCCGAGCCAAAGTGCCAGTTCACGCCGGTCCCCGCCAGGCTGTTGATATTCGAGTCGCCCTGCAGCGAAACGCTGAGGTTGCCGTTCAGAAAGCTGCGCCCATCGGCAAGAATTCCCAGGGAGAAGGATTCCGTGCCGAGCAACGGTTTGCGGTCAGCCGAAGCGGTCGGAGCGGGCGTCACCGCTTCTTCGCCGGGCTTGGCGCCTTCCGGCTTGATGGGCTCGGCCGGGTTCACCACCCGGGGGTCCTTGGGAGGCGCAGGTTTCTCCTGCGCAGCGGCCGCGCTCACCAGTAGCGTGAGCACCGCCAGGATTCCCGCCTTCGCTTTGAGAGTCTGTTTCATCACTGCCACCTTTACGGCACAACGATGGTGTCGCCGGGTTTCAGTTCGATGTTCTGGCTGCTGTCGCCTTCCAGAGCCTTCTTGTAATTGAACGGAATCTTCACCTGTTTTCCGTCCACGGTTCTGAGCACGTAAATCTTCTTCTGATTGGCGAATTGCGTGAACCCGCCGGCGCTGGAGAGCGCCTGCATCACCGTCATCTTGGCGCCGAGGGGAAAGGCGCCGGCGCGCGTCACTTCGCCGACCAGGTAAACCCGCCGGCTGTTGATGGTCACCACGGTGACGCTCACTTGCGGATCAGCGATGAATTTTTTCAGCTTGACCGTGAGCGAGGTGGCCAGTTGCATCGGCGTAAGCCCGACGGCGACCACGTCATTGACCAGCGGCAAGGTGATTTTCCCATCCGGACGCACCTGCACGATGCGGGACATCTCCGCTTCCTTCCACACGGTGATATTCAGCACGTCGTCGGCGCCGATGATGAACTCCGGATCCTCGGCGGCGGCGTCCTTCGGCGCCTCCTGCTGCGGGCTGGATGCCTTCTTGTCATTGCCCGCCGGCGGCCGGCCGGGCTGGGATTCCTGCGACTGGCCGCGGGCCATTCCCGGCGTCAGCAACATGCCGAATGCCAGTACCGCAAGAAACAATCGCTTGGACATTGTCTGCTTCTCCATGGCCTAACCCGCCACCTGATCATCCACGCCGATCTGCTTGAGCTTGTAGAGCAGCGCCTTGTAGCTGATCTGCAGCTCCTGGGCGGCGCGCTTGCGGTTCCAGCGGGTGCGCCCCAGAACGCTGAGAATCAACTCCTTTTCCGCCTGGCGCGATGCGGCACGCGCCGCATCCTTCAAGGAGACTCCAAATCGGCTTTGCGCGCAGCCGGCCGGCGCCGGATGTTCGGCGGCGTGCCGCAAATCGGAGAGCGCGGTGCGCTCATCTCCAACGGCTACGATTTTCATCATCAGATTCTCAAGCTCGCGAACGTTTCCCGGCCAGGCGTAGTCGCACAACTGGGACATGACCGCCGCGCTGATTTGCGGCTGAGGACGGCCGAAATTCGCGGAGTACTTGGTCAGAAAGAAATCCGCCAGCAGCGGAATATCCTCACGCCGCTGGCGCAACGGCGGCAGGCGAAGGCTCACGCCGTTGATGCGGTAATAGAGTTCTTCGCGGACCCGCCCGGCGCGCATTTCCTCTTCCAGGTTTCGGGACGTGGTGCAGATAATCCGCAGGCCACGCGGGGCGGCTGCCGCGGCATGTCCCAGGTCGCTCTCCGGTAGCAGGTGAACCAGCTTGGATTGGCTGCCGGCATCGAGATCGGCAATCTCATCGAGCAGCACCGTTCCCCAGCCGGGAAGCAACTCTGACGTGCCGTTGCCGTTGCGGGCGCGGAGCAGTTCAGACTGCAATGCGGCGCAAGAGACTTTCGTGAAGGACTGTTCCCGGCGATTGGACAGGCGATGAATCTGCGCCGCCACCACTTCCTTGCCCGTGCCGCTCTCCCCGGCCACCAGCACAGGAATGTTGGTAGAGGCGATGTCCGAAACGACGCGCTCCACCGAACGCATGGCCGGGCTCACCGCCGAGATATAAACGTGATGCCCGTTCATTACCGTTCGAACGGGAGTCTGAGTTTCAATGGCGTGGTGCATCTGTCACATCCTTGACTGCAGGGTGTTATCTCCAGACACAAATCGCTTCACGTGGCAGGGAGAGAGTGTGCAAGGCGGTTGCCACATGGGAGTGCTGGGTGCCCCCAAAGAGGAATAAGACCAGAAATACAAGTAAACACTATGCTTAGCATTCCCTACATCCACAATAGTACGCCGGTACCACAGGCACTTCTAGGTGTAATTGGTCATGGAAAGTGGAACCAGAGTCGCCATTGTGGATAAACTCTTTCCCACATTTACTACTCGCCGCCAGTCATTGTTCAGACAAGCGATAGATATTGAACCGCTTAACTTGCTTTTCGGAGCGGATGCCACGGCTTTTCCACTCGGTAGGAAGGCGCCTTCCACTTACCAGGGGTGACGGATGAGTGTACGGCCCCTAACCAGTGTGTGATGCCCGGGCAAGTTGGCCGGTGACTCCTCGGACCGTCCTCGGACCCGGCGCTTGACCCCATCGTTGGCGAGCGGTTCGGGCTGGGTCAGCCGGGGGATTTTTCGATCAGGAAGTTCTGGAGGACCAGACAGTCCATTTCACTCTTGGAGAAGGTATTGAAGGCGTTTGCCGGCGTGTTCACGATGGGCTCGCCGCGAAGGTTGAATGAGGTGTTGAGAATGATCGGCACCCCGGTGGCTTGCCCGAAGCGCTCGATGAGTTTGTAGTACCGGGGGCTTTGCTGCTGAAAAACGGTCTGCAACCGGCCGGTGCCATCCACGTGGGTGATGGCCGGGACCCTGCTCCGCTGCGATTCGGTCACGGGCACCACGTACAGCATGTAACGAGCGGGGTAATGGCGCGTCGGCTCGGACAGGTCAAAAAAATCCTTGGCGTGTTCGGCCAGCACGGAGGGCGCAAACGGCCGGTAAGGCTCGCGGAACTTGATTTTGGTGTTGACGATGTCCTTCATGTCGTCGCGGCGGACATCGGCAATGATGCTCCGGTTGCCGAGGGCGCGGGGGCCCCACTCAAAACGTCCTTGAAACCAGCCGATGACCCGGCCCTGCTGGATGCGGTCCACGACCCGGTTCACCAGCTCATCTTCGTCATCGAAGCGGTGATGCGCGATGTTGTTGGCCACCAGGAAGTCAGAAATCTCCGCATCCGAATAGGACTTGCCCCAATAGGCGTGATCCATTAAGAACGTGCGCGGCTTGCCCAGCAGCGTGTTCCAGGCCCAGAGCGCGGCCCCGAGCGCGCCGCCGCCGTCGCCGGCTGCAGGTTGCACGAAAATTTCCTCAAACGGGGTTTCGCGCAGAATCCGGGAGTTGGCCACGCTGTTCAGCCCCACGCCGCCGGCGATGCACAGCCGCTTCAGCCCGGTCTGCTGATGGAGATTGCGGGCCATCCCCAGAATCACTTCTTCGGTGACTCTCTGGATGCTGGCGGCAATATCGGCGTAGTGCTGGTTCAGCCGGCAGAGTTCTTCGTAGCCAGCGGGCTTTTCCCCGAAATAGCCCGGATACCCGGTGTCGCGCGTAAAAAAGTGCATTTGCGGAGAGCGCGGCTCGCCAAACAGCTCTTCGAATCTTCGATTGAACGTCTTTTCGGTGGAGTGGTGAAACGAAAAATAGTCCATATCCAGCGCGAAGGAGCCGTCAGCGTTCTGGCGAATCAGTTTCCAGACTTTCTCCGCGTAACGGGGCTGGCCGTAGGGAGCCATCCCCATCACTTTGTATTCGCCTTCGTTCACCTCAAAGCCCAGGAACGCGGTGAAGGCGCTGTAGAGCAATCCGAGTGAGTGCGGGAACTCGAGCTGCCGGTCAATCTTGATGCTCGACCCCTTGCCTGTTCCCCACGTCGCGGTGACCCATTCGCCAACGCCATCCACAGTCAGAATGGCCGCTTCATCAAACGGCGAGCACAAGTAGGCGCTGGCGGCGTGCGAAAGGTGGTGGTCGCAGAACAGGACGCGCTCATGCGGCACGCCCAGCTCTTTTTCAAGTGTTCCTCCCACCCACAGCTTGTCAATCATCCAGGTGATCATGGATTCGCGGAACACCTTGTAGGACTGCGGGTAGGTCTGCAGCACGGTCATCAGGATGCGGTCAAATTTGCGGAAGGGCTTTTCGAAGAAGACCACATAGTCGAGATCCTGACCCTGGATGCCCGCGCTCTCCAGGCAGAACTGGATGGCCTGATGCGGAAAGTTGAAGTCGTGCTTGACGCGTGTGAAGCGTTCCTCTTCCGCCGCGGCGACCAACTGGCCGTCACGCAAAAGCGCGGCTGCGGCGTCGTGGTAGTAGCAGGAAACTCCAAGGATGTGCATCTACCAGTATCTCCGCGCCCAGTCTATGTCGGTGATGTCGGCCTCGGGAGGATCCAGCCACTTTTCCGGGCGGCGACGGATGCGCAGCGGGTCAGCGAAGGCGCGCACGGCCAGGCCAAAGGGCAGCACCAGGATGGCGTAGATGATCGTCAGCAATACCCGCGCCTGGAAATTTCCGATGGCATGGGCAACGCGCTTCCAGCCTTCCCACAAACGCTTCCACATGTGCGGACTCCAGGTTACGGCCACCGCCTAGAAGAGTGTATAGATGAACGGAGCGATCGCGGAACTCTGCGCCAGAACCAGGAGCAGTCCGAAAACCAGGATGATGACAACCATCGGCAACATCCACCAACGCTTGTTGCTCCAGAAGAAGTTCAACAGCTCTCCGGCAATTCCGAAGCGACGCCTTGCCACCGCCAGGAAACCCATGCTGCCTCCACTACGCAAGTCACCGACGCGCTACGAGTGCAATTCCGCGACCAAGCCGCCCGTCAACTAACTTCATCGGTTACAGCGGATTAGAACATGAATCGCCACATGCCGGCAAAACAAACGCTGTCCTGAGTTTGAAATGTGCAAACGATTGCAACAAATGACTGTTCACAATAGCCCGGGTTCCGACCATGGGATGTGGCGCGTCGTCGTTACTTCACCAGGATGAAATTTCCAACGACAAGGGCGTCTATGCCCGAGCAATAGAAGCTGCGAACGGCATCCCGCGGCTCGTTGACCAGCGGCTCGCCGAACAGATTGAAGGACGTGTTGATCAGCGCCGGAATCGCCGCCGATTCGCCGAAGCGGCACAGCAATTCGTGAAAGCGGGGATTGCTGGACTTCCGCACGGTATGCACGCGCACGCGGCTGCCCATGAACAGGCACAGGTCAAGTCCCGCCACGTCCGGCTTCAGTTCGGCAACCGACGCCATGTAGTCGCAATTCTCCGTGCAGTGGAAAAACTCCGCCGCGCGGTCGGCAGGCACCGACAGCGCAAACGGATGGAATTCCTCGCGGTGCTTGATGTACTGATTCAGGTTCTCGATCACGAACGGCGAGAATGGCGACGCCAGAATGGTGCGGTTTCCCAGGGCGCGCAGCCCGAACTCCATGCGTCCCTGATACCAGGCGACAATTTTGCCCGCCCGCAGAAGCGCGGCCACCTCCTCCATCAGATCCGAATCAGATCGGATGTAGCGGTAAACCACTTTGCAGTTGTCCAGGACCGCTTTCACTTCGCCCGTTCCCGGCTCCGGCCCGAGGAACAGGTGGGTGAGGGGTTGTGGCCGGCGCGCGAGGGATTGCCGGGCAGCCAGTTGCGCCGCGCCCAGGGCCGTACCCGGATTGCCCGACACCGGCTGGGCATAGACGCGGTCGAACCCGGAGCGGGTTTCCAGCGCCCGCACCAGCAGCACGTTCAGGAACACGCCGCCGGCGACGCAAAGATGCTTTGCGCCGGTCTTTGCGCGGTACGCCGCAGCGAGCCCCACCACCGTTTCTTCCAGAAATTCCTGGGCGCTGCGGGCCACATTGGCGCGCCACCGCGAATTGGGACGGGCGCCGCCGGGCTGCACACCAAGCCTCTTCAAGACGTCGGAGGAAAACCCGAGGCGGGATCCACTTCCGCGGTGAAAACACTTTCGATCCAGGCGAGGCGTGCCGTCCTGCGCAGGCTTGAACATCGAACGAAAAAGCGGCAGAAACTCCGGCTCACCATCCTTGCCGGTCCACTGCGTCTTGTGCTCATCTCGGCCCGGACGGTAGCCCAGCAGCTCGGTAACACTCGAATAAAACCAGCCCAGGGAATTCGGGAAGCGGATCCGCTTCAGGACTTTCAGCGCGTCGCCCTCACCCACGGCAATCATCCCCGGCACCATGTCTCCGGATTCATCCAGCGTGAGCACCAGGGCGTTTTCGAACGGGCTGGAGTAGTAAGCGCTGGCCGCATGGCACAGGGCGTGTTCGAATTCGAGGAACTGCGTCCCCTGGCCGAACA
>Ga0187894_10006566_pt1 | contig 11361 bp, 14 predicted proteins | sample GBC1701081metaG_FD_136650 | JGI IMG/M metagenome (GOLD analysis project Ga0187894, IMG submission 136650) | White microbial mat communities from a lava cave in the Kipuka Kanohina Cave System on the Island of Hawaii, USA - GBC170108-1 metaG ...
CTCGAACCCGCTCTACATCGGCCGCATCGTCCACAAGGGCGAGGAGTACCCGGGCGAACACGCGGCCATCGTCGACGAGCAAACGTGGTCGAAGGTTCAGTCGATCCGCCGCGCGAACGGGCGCTCGGACGGAGTTGCGCCCGGGCGGAATCGGCACGGGCTCCTGCTCAAGGGCCTCGTCCGGTGCAAGCCCTGCGACGCGGCGATGAGCAGCATGTTCGCCACGAAGCGCGGGAAGCGGTACTCGTACTACCTCTGCACGCAGGCCGCGAAACAGGGATGGAAGTCGTGCCCGTCGAAAAGCGTTCCGGTCGCGGCCCTCGAAGGCTTCGTCGTCTCGAAGATCGCCGCCATCGGCCGAGACCCGAAGCTCCAGGCCGAAGTCGCCGCTCAGGCCCGTCGCATCGTCGAGGCGGAGGGCGCCCGACTCCGGCAGGAACGCGACACCGCACGCCGCGAGCTGAAGTCCGCGACCGCGGCGCTCGTCCGACGGATCGAAAAGGCCGGGCCCGCGACGGGCCACCGCACCGACCCCGATCCGGCGACCTTCGAACTACGTGAGGAGGTCGAGGACCTCGAGCGGCGCGTCGAGGGGTTGAGCACCCGCATCGCCGCCGCCGAGGCGCGGAAGATCGACTCCGACGACGTCGCACGGGCGCTCGTCCGGTTCGACGAGATCCTCGATGCCCTCGTGCCGACCGAGAAGGCGCGGCTCCTCGCCCTCGTCCTGGATCGCGTCGACTACGACGGCGGCGCGGAGACGATCGACCTGGTGTTCCGGCCGAACGGGTTCGAGGCGCTTGCCACCGCGACACCCGCCAACGAGGAGATCGAGGAGATCGCATGACCCACGAAGACACGGGCGGCACGGCCGCCAGCGCCCCCGCGGCGACGATGCCGACAGAGGGCCTCACCATCAGCGTCAAGTTCTCGAAGCCGACGCGCGGCGGTCACGTCCGCATCATCGAGCCGGGAACCGAGCCCATGGAGAAACCCGCAGACGCGGCGCCGCCCGTCCCAACCATTGTTCGGTCGCTCGTACGCGCGCACGCCTACGAGCGACTGATCCGCTCTCGCGCCGCCTCGAGCTACGCCGATGTCGCAGCGATGGTGAAGCAGACGACTGCGCGGCTCAGTCAACTCGCGATGCTCCTGAACTTGGCGCCCGACATCCAGGCCGAGATACTCGCCATGGCCGCGCCGGAGAACCACGACGCTACTGTGGACGAGAAAGTCGTCCGGCGGATCGCAAACGAGTCGGATTGGGCGGTGCAGCGATCGGCTTGGAGAGCTGTCGCCCAAACGTAACGCGGTCTTCAACGGAGAGCGCTCCGAACTCTGCGCGCCAAGCACGCCAGGCATTTCGTCGCGAGAAGTGCGGCATTCCGTTCTTGCTGACCCCTCCAGCCGCAACACTCTGCCATTGCGCGCTGCGGCTTCGCCGCGCAAACCTACTTTCCATCCCAAGGGTCACCCGGCGGTCTGCCTGGCTGGCGCAGGATACTCGGGTACTACCGGACGCCTGGCGGCCGCGCTGGTGGCGATGGCGGCGAGAACGATCCAGCCGAACGCCCCGCCCATAAGGAACGGATTGCCCGGAAACAGAAACGCAGTGGCGTCGGCGAAGCCAAGCTCGTCGACTGGATACGGGACAGGTTCGCTCGAAAACAGGGCAGCGGCGGTCATTATCGCCGCCAGCCCCGAATACCGCGCCGCGGCGAGGACATATAGCGTCTTCCGGTCATAGCGGACGCGGCCACTTATTGGCGAGCTTTCCCGGCACGCGCGGCGAAAGAAGAGGAGGTTCTCGAGGTGCAGCGCGATGACGCCGACGCGCGTAAAGATGATCATCCCGATCAGAAAGGCGGTTGGCGAGACAAACCCCACCATTGGGGCTACCCTGACAACGAAAAGGAGAATCAGCGCGACGCCAATCAATGACAGAACGAAGCGCTTCGAAAACGGCCGCTGCTCGTCCACTGGCGCTCTCATCACCGGATTCAGCTCGTAACTCCCTTCGTACTCGACTACTTTGTTCAGACGCGCTAACCGAGCGCCTGCAAGCGTTAGGTAGTAGTCGGATGAGTGGAGGACGATCCACACGAGGGGGGCAAGCCACGGACGTTCGACGAGCGAGGTGCCGATCGGCGTTGACATTCGAGAGATTCCTCCACGAGCAATGTTCTGTCTTACGCGCCCGCCGGTCAACCAGACGCACCGATGGAGCCTGGAAGCCTCGGCTTGCTCTGCGCGCTCTCGATTCTTCGTGCGCGCTCTTGGTCGCGCATGTTCGAACGCCTGATCCGCTCCGGCGCAGCCTCGAGCTACGCCGATGTCGCAGCGATGGTGAAGCAGACGACGGCCCGGCTCAGCCAGCTCGCGATGCTTCTGAACTTGGCGCCGGATCTGCAGGCCGAGATCCTCGACCTCACCGCGCCGGAGAAGCGCGGCGTGTTGATCGATGAGAAGGAAGTCCGGCGAATCGCGAACGAAGTGGACTGGTCGGTGCAGCGGGAGGCGTGGCGCAAGATCCTGACGCAGGGAGGATCAATCAGCTCGGGGAGCGCCGAACCTCCGCCATGAACTCGTCGAACGTGAGAATGCGCTTAGGCGAGCTGTGGATCAGAGGAAACGTCTCGCGTAGCGCCTTGTCGTCGGAGACGAGGACATCGAGACCAACCATTTGAACCAAGAGCCCGGCGTCGTGGACGTCGCCCTCGTGGACCCTCCGGTCGTCGACGTAGTAGCGCCACAGAATGGCGACGTGAACCGTCATGTGCGTCTGCGTGTACGGGTAGCGGCCCAAGTTCTTGAGGACGCCATCGACGCGCGACTCGGGATCTTTCGCGCCTCCCTCGCGCAGAAACCGGAGGACTATTTCGCGACCACGGCGAGCCCAGTACTCGTCTCTGAACTCGTCGAATGTGATCCGGCTCGCCTTCGTTCGCGACTTGGCGGCCTTGATATCGCGCACGATGTCCTGAAGCTCTCTGTAGCTTGCGACATTCGCTTCTTTTCGCTTTCTCGCGTCCATCGCCATTGTCTTGACGACCGGCTCGATGCGTCCCGCCGCAAGCTCCTTGAGGACGGAACGCACGGTACTCGCAATCTTGGCCGAGGCGAACGGAGACCTATTACCGGCCACTTCCTTAGCTGAGATCTCGCGCCAGTCGGCAAGGAATCTCCCGAAGGAAAGGAGGTTCAGTAGCCAACGGGCCTGACCAGGGAGCAGCTGAGTGGCGTAGCTCGTCTCGGCCAGGCAAAGCGTCTCCTCGAATACTTCGCCAGTCAGGTAGAAGGAGAAGCGGTGGTCCCTGAAGGCAGCGAAAAGAGCGTGCCTGTCTGCGTCAGACAGGGCAAAGAGCTTGTCACCCACGTTGCTGTCGAACGTAGTTCGAGTGGGCATGGCGCCGAGAGGATACTCGACTTCGAGGTTGGAGAACGGCCCTCCGGAGCGTCCGGCCTCAGACTGCTACTGGCGAGCCTCCGTCTCGTAGCCCAGCACGTCGAAGCGCAGCCAGAAATCGCCGTGCGGCGACGCGCTGGAGACGGCAAAGTCGACGGTGCTCCCAGCGTCGTAAACGATACCGCTGGCGAAGTGGCTCTCCTGGACATCGGCAGGGTTTGGAGTGATCGAGCTGAAGAGCCACCGGTCGCCACCCGGCCCGGCGAGACGAGCGAAGAACTCATGGCCTTCGCGTGTACCTGGGACCGCGTCGAGCCGCACGTCTGTCAAGATGAACACCTTGTCGTTGGGCACGATGTACGTCCCACCCAGTGAGCCATCGCGGGCCCGCTCCTGCAATGAGACCAGGATCTCGAACGGAGGCGTCATCGTTGCTGTCGTCGCCGAGAGCATCTTGATGCCGCTCTCCGGGACAACTAGGTGAGTGCGGCCAGCGAGTGCGGCGACTGCACCTATGACGCTCGGCCGCATCAGCATGGTGACGCCCGTGGCGACGAGGATTGCAGTAAGGACGACTTGCGTGGCTTTTCGCATCAGAGCGGTCTCCTCAGGATTAGTGGGATTGCCCGGGACAGCGCTCGACGCTTATCGCATCAGATGGCGACGCGCGCGAGTCCGGCATCGTGTTCCGGGGCGGCGTGGCGCGGCGTGGCCGTCGCTTCGATCTGCGGCCGACTACGCGGATCCGACCGCCATCGCGTGCGCCCTCCGCGCCCAGTCGCCAATCTCCGGAATCCGCCGCGCTGTTTCCCCGTCGCCTGCCATCTCCAATTCCTCGATGCGAGTCTCGAGCGCGTCGAGAATCCACCTGCTGATCGTCCGCGCCGTGCGCCGGATCGCGTTCGAGCCGGTTCCGCGCTTCGTCTCGGCGTAGAGTTCCGTGTAGGCGGAGCGAACGAGACTGAACATGGAGTCGACCCCATCGCTGATACGGGCATCTGCTGCCGAGATCCACTCCGCGGCCCGCCTCGCGCTGACGCCCTTCGGCGATTTCGCTGGGTAGAAGTTGTCAGCCGTCGCCGCCGTCTCGCCCTCGGCGGCAGGATCGTCTGAGCGACGCACGATCAGAACTCCGCCGCGCGCGCGATCCGCGCCCGACGCCAGTTCTGCACCGCGGGCGGGAGCTTCCCGTGGCGCCGGTTCAGTCCCGCGTGCACTTCCTCGCGGATCCCGAGCCGCTCGACCGCGCGCCAGATCCGGCGCTGGAACTGCCCGCACCGCTCCGTCGCCGCCGGGCCTCGCGTGAGCCACCAACGGTCCGCGTTGCGGGCGAGGAGGCGCAGCGCCTGGGCCACGCGCGCGCTCCGATCGTCTCTCGCCATCGAAGCGGCGGCCGCTTGGCGCTGGCGGGTACTGTCCTAATTTGATCGCCGGCCGAGGGCGGGCAAGGCTGCCAGCGCCACGCACCGTTGACACCCTTGGAAACGACCACCGAATAGATTCGAATGCCGTTGATGAAGCTCCCGTTGTTTGGCCCCGGCTCGCCTCTCGAGCTGAAGGCGGCGGCTGTCTCGGTTCTGGTCCACGCGATCTTGCCAGTGGCTTGGACTGCCTGGCTGCTGGCTCGGATCGACGCTGAGTGGGGAGAGATGGATTTCTTCACCGTCGGATCGGCTCTAGCGCTCGCGTACGTACTCATATCGCTCGCGGCGTTCGTGGGGCTCGCGCGACGTCAGGCGTGGGGCTATTGGCTCGGAGTGTTCTGGTTCATCCTGATGGCGGGATACCAGAGCATTCTCGTCGCGAAAATATGGAGTCACCAACTTCCAACGAGCCTGGTCGTTTCAACGGCAGCTTCGATTCTCACGCTCGTTCTACTGCTGTCGCGGAGAAGTGCTCGTGCGGTCCGAGACTTTCGCTACTGACTCGCGTCGCCCCGGGAATACGACGATCGGAAGCGCTCGCGACGCGCGCGGGCGATCAGCGGCGGACCATTCTCGGCGTAGCCGCGGGTCCGCACACCACAGGAGAATGATGATGGCGCGAGAGGCCTACACGCCTCGTTTGGCAACGGCGAGGCTTTTCCTCGCACAACTCGACTGCCTTCGCAGAACTGCCGGCCTGCTGATCAAGGCGACGAGAGATTTCCGCAGCCCAGCGCGGCCGCCCGACAAGCAAACTCAGCATGCGGTTGCAGAGAAGGCGGACGTCGGCCGTGGCCTCGTGATCGCGCTGGAACAGGGAGGCGCGATTCCGGCGTCTCCCAACCTCGGCAAGATTCTAAGAGCAGCCGGCTTCAGGATGCAGAAGGGCACGGGAGGACACGCCCTTCGTCAGCTCTTGGCTCGGATAAGAGACCTCGAAGACGCGCTGGCGCTCTTACCGGACGAAAAGCCAAACTAGGACACTATCCGCTGGCGCCGCCGTCCCTGAGCCACGTCGGTTCGAGCCATCTCGTCTCTCCTGTTTGGGTTTGCGCTCTCTCGCGTGTCAACCCGTGACACGACACTTGCTCTGTTCTCGAACCGAATCCACCGAATTCGGGCGCGAGCGCGCTCTCGAGATCGGGCCCGAGCCGATCGAGTCTGGCGAGCCCAACTCGGGGGGACGTCGGCGACGTCGGCCTCCAGCCAGTCGCCGCCCAGCGCGACCCGGGCGCGCCCTGGCTGCTCGTCACGCGCCTTCGCGGCACGGTGTCCCCGCGCGCGCGGCGCCGCCGAGTTCGCGTTCGGTCTTAACCGACCGGCGTCTCTCTCCGCCCTCTTCTCGCTCCGGAGAGACTAGGAGGGCTTCCAATTCTCCCCGGAGGTCCTCACGCCGATCATCGGGCTGTTCCTGGAGCATCCGCAGCCGCACTTCATGACCGTGGAGCGGCTGATGCAACGCGCGGCGTGACCCGTCGCTACGGCCTCGCGGGCCTCAAACGCTTCTCGACACGATCCAGCATGCGCATAAGCAAACTGGCGGTCTGCACGGCCTCGCCTGCCTCACCTACGTCCTCGTAGTTCACTTCACGGTGCGCTACGGGGTTCCGCAGCAATCCGCACGCTCCGGCAAACAGCGCGCGCGTCCCCTCTTGTTCCCCTGCGGGAACGCCTGGATCGCTGAGAGGGCCGCCCTGCTTGAACGCAGCGTGCATCAACGGGACCCCCGTTAGCTCTGCCCCGAAGCTGCCCAACTCGCGAACGCGCACTTCGATCGCCTTGAAGGCAGCGAAGACGCTCAGATCAAGTTGCCCGAGGAGAAACGTCGGTCTGGCTGCTGCCTCGATGAGTGGGTGAACGCCATGAATGCGATCGGTCGCGTAGATCCCCACCAGACCCTCGGCAGCGACTCTTTTTCCGAGCCGCGTAACGAACACCGCGTCGGGGCTGCCTTGCCCGGGATCGCGTGCAATCAAGGCTCTACCCCGCAGCCATCCGATCGCTTCGGCGAGCGCCATCAAGGCCGGCTTCGGCAACCTTGCCTCGCGAGCCCAACCGAGGTAGTTCTGGGAGTTCCATTCTTCGGTCTTGATGAGATCCCGAAGGACCTCCAGTCCAAGCTGGTCAACCGGCAAGGCGACGATGGTTTCGTGGTTGAGAGTTAACATGGCAACGAGATGCGGAGCCTGCTTGTCACGGTGAACTACTTGTAGACTTATCCATCGCGTTGGGGTGACTGGTCCAGCCCTCAGGCACTCCTTCTCCGCCCACCGCCACGTCAGCCAAGCTCGGCATCATGGAGAAGAACGCACCGGCTCGCGCGGAAACCGGTTCCAGGCTGGCGACTCGAAACACCTCCGTATGGAGTCGCTCGCAGCCCGTTGTCACACAATCGATCGCCGCTCGTTCCCAGACCCGCCTGCAGGCCCACGACGCGACGTATCGGGCAAATGGCGCTGAGCAACGGTGCTTCTGCAGTCTGCCATCGAGATCCATTGTAAAGCCCACTTTGCACCGCTCTGAGTCGTGTTCAGGCTCAAGCTGGATCAGATAGAAGTAGCCAACATCGTCCGACGAGATCGTGGCGAGCCCGGCCGACGTGGCACAACTCCCGGGCGTCGACTCAGCTGATCTCTCGATCTCGGAGCGAATAGCTGATGCTTCCGCCTCGCTCACGGTCGCGACGTCTTGGTTGCCTCGATTAGCTTCGCGACGCCGCGTCGCACGGATGCCAAGGCGGGGCAGAATCTTGAAGCTTCGCTGCTTGCGGACCTGCAGGTCGTCCGCCAGATCCACGATCGCGATGCGCGCTTCCTCATTCACGTGCGATGCTGCCTTCAAGTTCGGGTGACGCTGCCGTCGCCGGTCGGGTTGGAACTGCCCCGCGGCATTGAAAAATGGTCGGAGCGCCTCGATTTAACCAGATTGCGGAGAGAGAGTTCGAGTCCCTCTCGCTCGCGGCGACCGAGAGACACCTCTTGCGAACCGCGAGACGCGAAATCGCTCCAACTCTCTCGCCGCGCTCGATCTGCGCGGTATCTCTCTTTTCTAACCGGACGCTCGCGGCGAGTTCGCTTTTCGCGCGATCTTGGAGCCCAAGAGGAACCCCCCTGTTAAATGAGAAAAGCTCTCTCGTTCATCGGAGAGAGTTTCTCAACCAGGAGGCGTGTATTGGCCTGGTCCCGCTTGCACCCCAAGAGGAACGGGCGCGAACCAGAGAGATGCGCCGTCGTGCGGCGACGTCGGAAGTCGCGTCACGTGCGCGAGATGGATGGCGTAGCGCGAAGGCGCCGGGATGCGGAGTTCAACCGTGGCGCGGCACTGTGGCCCTCGTGCGTAAGTCGTTGGCAGGCCAAGAGAGACCGTTTGCGAACTGCTCTCTAATCGAGGGTCGGCGGCTAAGCCAAGGGAGAGCTTGACTTACGGCGGCGTTTTCGAGGGCGGAATCGAAACGGCCCTGCGGCACCGTCCCGACTCGGCCCCCTCTCGCCTCTCGAGCCTCATGTAGCTGTTGAGGTTGGGCCCCCAAGCGAGACCGTTTGCGAACTCCTGCTGAGCCCAACTCGGCAGCGCGGAACCCACCGCTCGTTCTCCGAGAACTCGCGCATCCGGGCCGGCCCGCTGTCCTGCCACGCCCTGAGGACCGCGGCAAGGAACGTCGACGGCGTGCAGACCGCGCTCATGGCGGTCGGACGCTTTCGCGGAAGACGGCAGGCGTCAAGAACTTAGGGACCGGCGGCGATTCTGCATCAGACGGCGTTGGTCGGATCCGTCCGAGCTTTCTAGACAGACTTCGCCCGCCCGCGACTATCGCCGTTACGCGAACTTGGGCGTGGCCCGGCCGTTCTCGAGGAGCGCGAAAACACTCGCAAGCGACCGAACCCTCTCGAAGCGGCGATAGGACTCCAGCCGGTCGCTCCGGCGTCGCGACCAAATACGTCACGCGCGACCGTCACGATTCCACACAGGTCCGGGAGGCCGCGTACGAACTGGGATCGGAGTCCGAACGCACGACCCCGTGTCGAATCCTCACACCGCATCCGCCAGGATCTCGTGCCGGACATTCGGAGATGCGATGGGAGAAGCGCGGAGATGCTGGCCTCCGAGACACTGTGCGTTCGAATGGCGGGCAGCACCGCCGGCATTCCGCTTGCCTTGCCGGCAGTCGATGCAACCAGAAGTCCGGGGGGACTAATGGAGCGCCGTGAACCGCCGGTCCGCGCCGGGATTCACGAGCATCGAGTCGCGGACGCCGATTCACCCAAGGACGAATAGGTCGAACCGAGATCGGGGTTCGCGCTGGGACCCGTCTCGACGAGCTCGCTCTCGCCTGCGCGCGCCATCGCCACATTCGGCGGCTCCGCGACGTATCGAGCCGCCCTCACCCACCGAACGTGCCGACGACCGCGCCGGAAGACCCTCGCCAGAGATAGACGGCCCACGAGCGGAGAGCCCCGCCGATCGGTCTGTCCGGCGGAGGGACTCCTATGGCGGCGTCCCGCTCCCGCTCCGCCGCGGTTCACTCGATCGCCCCGTCGCCCAGGGGACGAGCGCGGCGGCGCGAGCACGACTCGCTCGTCCCAGTTGCCGGAGGATTTCATGTCTCCCGTGAGCGTTCGTGAGTCCCGGAGCGCCGTAGCGCTCCTCGCTCTTCTCCTCGTCGCGATGGGTGTCAGCTTCGGCTGTGCGTGCGGCATCGACTTCAAGGACCTGCTGAGGCGGGGCCGGACCTGCATCGACCAGAAGGACGATCTGTCTCGCATCATGTGGCTGCTCAAGGAATGGAAAAACGTCCCGAAGGAGCGGCGTGACGATCTGCTGCGCAAGATCGGTCTCTTCACGAGCAACTTCGTCCTCGTCGACACCGACGCCCGCAAAGTCGATCGGACGCGCGTCCGTCCAGGAACGACGGTCGAGCTGTTCGCATCGGAGATCGACAACGCCGCCGTCGTCGACGCCGTGGACGCCATCGGCGATCCGGCGCCGCACGACTGGCTCGACACGTTGTACGCCCGCGTCGTACGGCCTCGATCGGTTCCCGCCGGCTCTCTCTCCGCGCAGTTCGAATTCGTGGACGTCGACACGGCCCTCGGCATGAACGACGTCGTGTCGCCGGGAGGCCCGTGGATCCCGTTCGCGAACGACGTCGATCCGTCCGACGGCTTTGACGCATCGTTTCACGTTCCCGCGAGCCCCGCGAGTATGGGCTACGTCGTGCGCATCGGAGTCTCGAGAGACTCGGACGTGCTCTATGGCTTCGCGCTGCTCACCGCTCACGTCGATACGCTCGCGCATCAGACGTCCGACGGGTCCGGATTCGGAGCGGCTTCGCAGGACTTTTCCGATGCCCCCTCGTTCGGCTCCCGGTGCTAGGACGACTTCGAGGTTCCTCAGGGGGAGTTCTGGGTCATCGAGAACGTCGCCGTCGCCGGTCGGTACACGGTCCTCGGCGCCGAGCCCGATCGGTACGCGTTGGAGATCTACCCGGACGACGGCGGGCGGCCCCGCTGCGGTCAGCCGTCGCACCGATTCGTCGCCGGCCCGGGGCCGCAGGTCGACGACGCGCAGGGGGTGATCACGTTCATCGGACCGCCCAGGGGCCTCTTCACCCTATCGCCCGGGCGGTACTGGATCTCGCCGTCGATCGCGATGGACCTCGGCACTCGGGGGCAGTGGTTCTGGGACAGGAGCGTCGAGCCGCACGCCGCGGGCTCTCCCGTTCACTTCGACAATCCCGGAGGCGGGTTCCTCACCCCGCCGTGCGACGTGCTCGCGGATTGGGACATGGCTTCCACGCTCCTCGGTCGCTCGGTCGACGAAGAGAGCGGCCGATACGGCGACGTGAACGTCGGTCGCGGTCCCGCCGCAAAGGTCCTCACGGTGAACGGATCCGTCGGCAGGGAAACCGACCGCGTGGTCACGGTGGCCGCGGGAGATCCGCTCAGAATTCGCATCGCGGCGCCGCCGTTCTCACCGGCGCCGGGCCAGCGGCACTGGACTTTCTGGATCCTCGACGGCGAGCCGACGGAGGCGACCGTCAGCGCGATCCAGTTCCGGAAGAGCGACGGGACGGTGCGCGACCTCGGAGTCGGGCCGCGCTGCCTGCCGGTCAATAACACGCTCACTCCGGGCGCGTGCGACTGCCCGCGCCTCGGGCGGACGTCGTATCCGCTCGGGCCACTCACGGCGGCGCGCGTTTGCCTGGACTCGCGAATTCGATTCCCCAAGTACCCGACGGAGTTCATCACGTCGCTCCCGCCCGGGACCTATTCGCTCGGCGGGCTGCTCTTCGATCTGGGATCGCCGAACGCCATGCCAGTGAGCCAGATGAACTGGATCGTGCTCGTCGTGGAGTGAATGTCGCTTCGGGCCGGCCGGCGCGAGCTCGTCTCGAGCCTGCCCGGCCGGCCCTTCGCCGCTCGCTCCGCGCCATCGGCCGCCGAGAAAGAGGTGCTCGACCATGTTCCCCGAACTCAACCTCGGTTCATTCCCGCTCCGCCCGTTCGGGCTCATCATGGCGGGCGCGTTCGC
>Ga0187894_10006567_pt1 | contig 11359 bp, 10 predicted proteins | sample GBC1701081metaG_FD_136650 | JGI IMG/M metagenome (GOLD analysis project Ga0187894, IMG submission 136650) | White microbial mat communities from a lava cave in the Kipuka Kanohina Cave System on the Island of Hawaii, USA - GBC170108-1 metaG ...
CATGATTACGACCAAAGAAAATCGGGAGACTCGTTTTAGCATTCGGGCAACCGTAAAACAAAAAGAATTGATTGCCCGCGCCGCTTTGCGAAGCAACAAAACCATCAGCGAGTTTGTTTTGGAAAATATCATCGAAGCCGCTGAAGCCCTGGAACTAGACAACGCCGATTTCGTTGTCAGCCGAAAAAAGCACAAGGCATTTCTCGCAGCATTGGATGAGCCGCCAAAATCAATTCCCGCTCTTCGCAAACTCTTTTCCGAACCGAGCGTGCTGGATGACCCCCAAAGCTAGATACAGTTCTTCCCAGCCTCCGGATAAAAGCCACGACCGCGACTCTTTTAATTGCGGAGTTGAGCCGTTGAACGTGTATCTGAAAAAGTACGCTCTGCAAAATCAGAAAAAAGACGCTGCGCGGACATACGTCGTCACAAACGAAGAAAATCGAATCGCCGGTTATTACACTTTGGTTTTCGGTTCGGTCAGCCAGGCGGAAGCGACTTCGGAAGTTTCCTCCGGCTTGGGCAAATATCCGATTCCGATAATTTTGTTGGCGCGTTTGGCGATTGACACGAGCGAAAAAGGCAAGGGTTTGGGCAAAGCTTTAGTGCGTGATGCTTTGCTGCGAGCCATTCGAGCTGCTGAAATTGCGGGTTTGCGGGCCGTTTTAGTTCACGCCAAAGATGAGGCGGCAAAAAACTTTTATCGAAAACTCGGATTCAAGTCTGCGCCACACAACGAATTTCATTTGTTCATGAAAATGCCGGATATCAGAGCTTCTCTGGCGGGTGGCGAAGAGTAATAACGATTCGCAAATGAAAGCGCCATTTTTGCGCCTCGTGAGAGTGTTGAAAAGGAGCGGTATTCTGATGTTGAAATGGTTGGATGTGCTGCGAATGGCCAGGATTTCAAACCTGCCCCCCGACCGAAAAGTCGTCAAAACCGATGAAGAATGGCAAGCGCAGTTGACGCCGGAGCAATACTTCGTGACGCGCCAGCACGGAACCGAACGGCCCTTCAGTTCGGAAATGTGCAGTTTGTTCGAACCGGGTTTGTACGCGTGCGTGGCTTGCGACACGTTGCTGTTCGATGCCAGCGAAAAGTTTGAGAGCGGAACCGGTTGGCCTTCGTTCACGCAACCGATCAAAGAAAACGCGATCGCCTATCACGAAGACAACAGCTACGGGATGTCCAGGGTCGAAACGATTTGTAACACGTGCGACGCGCACCTGGGACACGTCTTCCCGGATGGCCCAGGACCCAGCGGTTTGCGGTATTGCATCAATGCTGTCGCGCTGAAAAAGGTCAAATGAAAATTATAAACACGTCTTCTCAAAATGAATTGCAAGACGCGACCCGACGCCATTTCTTCGGCCAGTGCGCTGTTGGGCTTGGTTCTATCGCGCTCAACTGCCTGCTCGCCCGTGATGGCTTCGGCGCGCCGCAGCGCCCGCAGATTGATCCCACCAATCCGATGGCCGCGCGCAAACCGCCGCTGCCAGCCAAAGCCAAGCGCGTGATTTATCTGTTTATGGCGGGCGCGCCTTCGCAACTGGAATTGTTTTCCGACAAACCGAAGCTGCGGGAATTGACGGGGCAACCGCCGCCGCCCAGTTTGCTCAAAGGCCGTCGCTTCGCCTTTCTGAAAGGCAATGAAAAGCTGCTGGGCACGAAGCGAACGTTCGCGCGCTACGGGCAATCGGGCATGACGCTCAGCGAATTGCTGCCGCATCATCGCAAGATCGTGGACGAGGTTTGCTGGCTGCGCGGGATGTCTACGGATGTGTTCAATCACGGGCCGGCGAAGCTCTTCATGAATACGGGCTTTCAAATTCCCGGTCGTCCCGCGTTCGGCGCGTGGGTGACTTATGGGCTGGGCAGCGAATCGGCGGACTTGCCCGGCTTCGTTGTGTTGCAGAGCGGACGGCGTGGCCCGCGCGCTGGCGCCACATTGTGGAGCAGCGGCTTTTTGCCGACCTCGTTTCAAGGCGTGCCTTTTCGCGGCAGCGGCGATGCGATTCTGAATTTGCAAAGCCCGGCGGGACTCGCGCGCGAACAGGAACGCGATTTTTACAACACCGTCGGCGCCCTCAATCGCGCCCGGCTTGAGACTACTGGCGATCCTGAAATCATGACGCGGGTAAATGCCTACGAGATGGCGTTTCGCATGCAAACGAGCGCGCCCGAACTGATGGATGTTCGCAAGGAATCTGCGGCTACGCTCGCCGCTTACGGCGTGAAGCCGGACGAATCGGGCTTTGCGGCGAATGCGCTGCTGGCGCGGCGGATGATCGAACGCGGCGTGCGCTTTGTGCAGCTTTATCACACCGACTGGGATCATCACGGCGAACGCGGTAACAATCTCGACGGCGACCTCGAAACGCGCTGCCGCGAAGTAGACCAGGCCAGCGCCGCGCTCGTGCTCGATCTGAAACAACGTGGCTTGCTGGACGACACCATCGTCATCTGGGGCGGCGAATTCGGGCGCACGCCGATGGGCGAAGTCCGCGAAACTACCGGACGCGATCATCACGTAGATGCGTTTACGTTGTGGGTGGCTGGCGGCGGATTCAAACCCGGCTACCTGCACGGCGAAACGGACGAACTCGGCTTCGGCGTGGTCGAAGGCGGCACACACGTCCACGACCTGCACGCGACGCTGCTCAATCAACTCGGCTTCGACCACGAACGGTTGACCTATCGGTTCCAAGGCCGCGAATTCCGGCTGACCGATGTGCATGGCAAGGTCATCAAAGAAGCGCTTGCCTGATGCGCGATTTCCTTAGTTTACCCAGACGCCTGGCCCTCTGTTGGTCGAAAGCCGCCGGATGGCGCGCTGCCGCATCTTCGGGTTCGGATCGTTCTTTGCAATCGCGAGTAGCTTGTCCGTAGCCTTGCGGCTTTCGTTGCGCGCGATCCCGGCGATGATCTCTTCCTTCAAAGTGTCGTTGTTGGCGTTGTCGTACAGGTCAGACAGCGCGTCCAACCCCTCCTGGGTTTTGATGCGCGACAGATTCGAAATGGCGGAGCGTTGAAGCTCGATATCGGTCTCTTTCGACGCCACCTCCTTGAGCAGCGGGACCGCGCGGGGACTGTTGTGAACCGCAATGGCTCTGAGCGCGCCGCGCGTCAAATCCTTATTCAGCAGGTCGGCGCGCATCGCGCTTTCGATCACCGCGACGCTCTGGTTCGCGTCAACGTTGCCGAGCCAGTAAACCGGGCGGTTTTCGAAAACGTAAGGTTCGGCCAGGTTGAACGTTTTGACTTTGGTGAACTTCGGTTGGGAGCCGGTCGCGTCCGTGAGCAAAAAGACCGCGACCTGGCTGGGGTCTTCCTTCCGTTCGAGCCTGATGCCGTCGCTGTCGCGATAGTAGACGCCCGAAAACATTCCGACGTAAGCGTCTTCGCGCGGCGGGAAATGGTAAGCCAACCAGACGGTGTCGCCTTGCCGCGAGCTTTTGAATTGTCTGACCGCACGTTCGATTTTGTCGTTGAGGCTGGAACCGTCGACGTTGATGAAATCGGCTTTGGTGTAATTTTTAGTCTGTTGATCCTGCGCAAACGTCGAAGCGAATGCGAGCAGCAATGCGCCGATGGCCGGAAGAATTGAAACTTTTCGCATCATTTTCCCTCCCTCAGTGAAAAAGAATGCGCCCGAAGAGCGGCTCCGTAAACACGCGGAGCCGCCCGGAGCGCACGTAGTTGATTCAAAAGTTTTTGCTCGGACTGAATCAGGCCAACGAAGATCGTGACATTCGATGTGGAAGCATTCTCAATTCTCCATTTTCAATTCTCAATTCTTTGCAGCGGGCCAAGGTTTGTAATGAAGTGGCCTCCTGCAAAAAATGGAGAATTGAAAATGGAGAATTGAGAATGCTTCTCGCTAATCGCTGCGCCAATCCTGCCTGTTTCGATTTAGAAAGAAGTGGAAGCTACCGGGGCGGCGGCACTCACCCCCGACACACTGTTCCTGCCGCGAATGGTTGCCGGTCTGGGAGTCGTGGTTCGCATCGTGCGGACGCTGTTCAGTTGCCGCTCCAGAGCGTTCTTCAGATTGCGCATCTCCGCCGTCTTCGGATGCGTGTCGGTGTACTGCGCGCGCAATGCGGTAAGCTGCGCTTCGACCGCCGCCAATTGCGAACGCAACTGGCCTTCGACCGAACCGATGCGATCGAATTGGTAGCCCAGCCTGACCTTATCTTCCAGTTCTTTGAGTTGCAGTTCGATCTTCGGCATTTCGATCCGAAGCCGATTCTGCAAATCTTCGATCTTCAGCTTATCCAGGCCTTCAATGCGCATCTTCTCGAACATCTGGCGGAAATTCTCGTTCTGCTCTTCCCACTTCCTTTGCCAATCCCTTTGCCACTCTTCCCATTTCTTCGTGTCGAATTCAAAAGCCTTGCCGTTGAACTCAAAGGCACGCGGGGCGACGAACAATCGGCCGCCGTTGAGCATCCCGATACGCGGCTGCGGACGTTCCCTTTCAATACCTTCGAGGTAGAGACGGCTGTCAATGCCGTAAAGGCTGCGGATCGCGTACTGGCGCACCTGCGGATCGGAATCGTTCTTGGCGATCTGAATCAATTTGTCAATCGCCTTGCGGCTCTTGTTGGCGGCCAGCGAGCGGATGACGTACTGCTTCATCTTCGGATCCTGCAATCCGTCATAAATCTGGATCAGCGTGTTGGCGCCGTCGTCGCCTTTGACGTTGCCCAGGTAGCGGACAGCCCGGTTGCGAAGCTCTTCGTTCTGTTCCGATTTGGCGATCGTCGTCAGCTTGGCGATGGCTTTGCTGTTGTCGCCTTCGCGGCGCAGCAGGTAGCCGATGATCTCGCTCTTGACCTTCACGTCGCTCACGCCGTCGTAGAGCTGGATCAGCGTGTTGATGGCGGCGTCACTGCGCAAACGGTAGATGCCCTGCAAGGCTTCGTTGCGCACGTTCGGATCGGCGTCGCGTTTGACGATGTCGGTCAGCACGGTGAGCAGCTCGGTTTCAGGGATAGACGGCGTCCTGTTCCTGTCGTCCTGATCGACCACGGCCCGACGCACTGGCGCTGGCGCTGGTTGGGGCGTGGCGACTTGCTGCGCCAACACACTGATGGGCGGCAGCACAGCCACTGGCGTCGCGACGCCGGTGATCACGTCCCAAACTCCGTTATTGATCGCCTCGCTGGGCAATATAACTGGCTCAGCTTCCGGCGCTGCAATCACAGTAATCGGAGGGAGCGCTGGAATCGGTGGAATCGGCGGATCATGCGGTTCCTGTATATCGGGAAAGTCCGGTGGTTCGACCGGTTCGTCCAGCGGCAGCGGAGGCAACGGCGGCAGTGGCGGCCATTCCTGCGACTTCGTGGTCGCCGGAGCGACGGCCTTGCTCTCTTTCTTGTCCTGCTTGGCTGGCTTTTGCCCCAGCGGCACGGCGATTACCGGCGAGATCAGACTGCACATGGCGATGAAGAACGCGACCAGGCCGATTGAGTAAAGCAGCGCCGGTTTCGACACGGCGGTCGTCGCGTTGCGGTCACGATTGAGAATCATTTCTACCCTCCTTGAAATCACGTGTTTTCCGAAGATGATCCCGGCGGCTGCGAGCTTCACCACCGCCTTGGGTTTCGATTCATTTAACGATTCGACCAGTTTGGTCAGGCAACTGGCGTAACGGCGCGGCTCGCAGGTTTTGACTACCCAATCGTCACAAGCCAGCTCGCGCTCGATCATCAACTGTTTGTTGATGAACCAGACCGCCGGATGGAAGAAGAGAAAAGACTGCACCAGACGTTGCAGCAGATTGGTCAGATAATCCCAGCGTTTGATGTGGGCCAACTCGTGCGCGACGACGCTCTCGAAATCCGGCGGCGACAAACTGACCGCGAGATCAGACGGCAGGATGATCAACGGTTTGAACGAACCGATGGTCATCGGCGCCGAAACCTGCCCGGAGGTGAAAGCGTGAACCGGCCTTCCGATTCCAAACATCTCGGCCAGCCGCCGCACACGTTCGCGCTGATGGGACGGCACGAAGCCCAGTTGGCCGCGCATGCGCGACACGGCCTGGTAACTGCGCGCGATCCGCCACAACAGCAATGCGCAAACCATCAGCCACAAGCCGGTGAGCGCCAGCGGACCTATTTCGTTGAAGACGTTTGCAGCCCAATCTCGCGCGCGCAGCCACAAACTCTTCTTTTCGACTTTTGAAGAAACAGCCGCTACAGCCGGAACCGCTTTTGATGATTCGTTAAACGTGGCGATCCCAGCACCAGCGCCAAGTTGCGGCGAGCGATTGAAATCATCCTTGACCCTCGGCTGGAACTGTCTGACCGGAGAGTTGGGTCGCGCGATTTCGTTATCAATCAAAAATGGGTCGGCGATTTGACGCGCTTCGGGCGTGACGTTGGGGCTGGCGCTTTGAACAGCGGGGGGCGTCGTCTCGCGCTTGGCGGGCTGAACGGTCGAACCCGCGGGCTGAATATTCCGCTTCGCGACGATGGCGGCGAACGGCAACGCTCCGATGGTCAGCAGCGTGACGAGCCAGACCGCGTGGCGCGTGGTCGCGCTGGCGCGTTTTGCCAACCGCAATGACAGCCAGACCAGCGCGGCGATCAGCGTTCCCTGCCATAAGGTGTTAAGCATCGCTTCGAGCAGCAGACGCGCCAACGGGTCGAGGTTTTCGATCAATGAACCCATTTCGTCCTCCTGCGGCCTCGGACTCTCGTCGAGGGAGGTTTATTCAGTCTGTGTCTTCGATCATTTTCTTCAGCCGTCTGACTTCGGCGGGCGTGACGTCTTCGTGTTCCAGAAGATTTACTACGAGCAATTCGGGCGAATTGTTGAAAAAACGTTTGAGCAGATAGCCGATGACGCTCTTTTGCGCCTGCTGGCGGTCAACCAGCGGACGATAGACGAAGGCGCGCCCCTCTTTCTCGTGGGCGACATAACCTTTCTGCTCCAGAATCCGCATCATCGTCAGTACAGAGCTGTAAGCCAGACGCTCTTCCGGCAACGCCTCGACGATCTCAGAGACCGTCGCCTGGCCTTTCTCCCAGAGCACGTCCATCAGTTCAAGCTCGACTTCCGTCAGCGTAGATGATTTCCTGCGAGCCATCGCGGCGCCTCACTTTCTTCCTTCCGGTTTGTTACACAAACTATTAAAGAATTCGCGCGAAGCGTAGCCGAACAAGTCCGATCTGTCAATTAAGAAATTAGTAGTTGGTTGAAAATTTTCGCCGCGTTGCAGGCGGGACTGAACACTGCGCACGCTGATGCTTGCCTTGACAGAATAAGAATTGATCGGATACTTTTGCGCGTTGTCGTTAGCTGTGGATTTATCGCTGATCCGGACATGCAATCACGGATGTGGTAATCATCAGACTTATCTAAAGCAAAAGGAGAAATAAAAGTGAAAGAGGGAATCCATCCGAATTATGTCGAGGCCCACGTGGTGTGCGCCTGTGGACATTCTTGGACGACGCGCTCGACCAAGAAAGACATTCACGTTGAAATCTGCTCGAACTGCCATCCGTTCTTCACCGGCAAACAGAAGCTGATTGACACGGCGGGCCGCGTCGAGCGTTTCCAGAAGAAATACGGTAGGAAGACCGAGAAGACTTCCGTCTGATGGCGGATCGCGGGTTGATTATGAAATCGCTTCTGCACATTTCAGCTTTGAGATTGCGTGATCGCGAAAACGCGATCCAATCCGCAATCCGCAATCCGCAATCCGCAATCGTTTGCGGAGACCGTTAGCCGCAAAGATTCAAGCCACAACGCGCTGAAGCAAATCCGGCTTGTGCTCAAGCCATCCGCTTCCGAACCGCGTTTGTGGCTTTTAGTTTCTCTATTTCGCAGCCGGAGGAGCGCAGTATGAGTCAGGAGAAAGAGATCATCGTCGGCGGGCAGGCCGTAATCGAAGGCGTGATGATGCGCGCGCCCAATTCCTATGCAGTCGCCGTTCGCCGCCAGGACGGCAGCATCGTCTCGAAGTCGGAGCGTTTGCCCAAGCTCAGCGACAAATATCCGATTCTGAAAACGCCTGTGCTGCGGGGGAGCGCCGTGCTGATCCATTCGATGTTGCTCGGCATCAAGGCTCTCAACTTTTCCGCGACCGTCGCGTTTGAAGACCAGGCCGGGGAAGAGCAAGAGAAGGCTGAACAAAAACCCGCAGTGCGAGCAGCGGCGGCGACTGGCGCTTTGGCGACCACTGCGCACGCCATCGAAGCGCCGGATCGGATCGCCGGCGTGAGCGATGTTGAAGCGAAATCGAAATCCGAATCGTCGAACGCGGGCGCAACGGCGACGGCGGCTGGGTCAATCGCTTTCGCGCTGGTCTTCAACGTGCTGCTCTTCATCGTGCTGCCGTTGCTGTTGACCAACTTTCTCTTCATCTACTTCGGCTGGGGAAATGCGCCGCAGGTTTCGATTGACCAGACCGCCGCCACGAGCGCGCCCTGGTACCGTGAAGCCTGGATGTGGCTGCAAGCTTACATGAAACCGGTGCGGCCTTCGGTAGCATTCAATTTGGTAGATGGCGTGATCAGAATGTTCTTCTTCATCGTGATGATCTGGAGCTTCTCGCGGTTGAACGACATCAAGCGCGTGTTCGAATACCACGGCGCCGAGCACAAAACGGTCTTCGCCTGGGAAGCCGGAGATGACCTGACCGTGGCCAATGCGCGTCGCCATCCGCGCCAGCATCCGCGCTGCGGCACCAGCTTTCTGATGGTCGTGATGCTGGTTTCGATCGTGCTCTTTTCGGTGGTCAAATTCGATTCGCTCGCGTTGAACATGCTGACGCGAATCGCGTTGATCCCGCTGATCGCGGGCATTTCGTACGAAATCATCCGCGCGGCGGGCAAGAAGGAATCGGGCGCGATCTTCAAACTCATGACGCTGCCTGGTATCTGGATGCAAAACCTGACGACGCGCGAACCGTCGGATGATCAACTGGAAGTGGCGATCTATGCGTTGAAAGAATCGTTGAAGCTGGAACCGCAGGGCGAGCTTCAACCAGCGACAGCCTGAGGAATATGTTCGACAAACTCGAAGCCATCGAAAAGACCTACGAGGAACTGACGCAGCAGATGACCGACCCGTCGGTGATTGGCGATCAGTCGCGCTACGCCAAAGTCGCCAAGCAACACCGCGAGCTTGAACCGATCGTCGAAAAGTTCCGCGAGATGCGAAAGCTCGACAGCGACCTCGCCGGCGCAAAAGAATTGATGCGCGACGCCGAAGATGAAGAGATGCGCGAACTGGCCGCCGCCGAATTGCCCGAACTCGAAGCGCGGCGCGCAGCGGTCGAAAGCGAATTGAAATTTCTGCTGCTGCCCAAAGACCCGAATGACGAGAAGAACGTAATCTTTGAAGTCCGCGCCGGCACTGGCGGTGAAGAGGCTTGTTTGTTCGCCGCCGAAATTTTGCGAATGTACGCGCGTTACGCCGAGCGGAGAGGCTGGAAGTTCCAAGTCACCGATTCTTCCGAAACCGGCTTGGGCGGCATTCAGAAAGCCGAAGCGATCATCGAAGGCGACAAAGTCTATTCGCGGCTCAAGCACGAATCGGGCGTCCATCGCGTGCAGCGTGTGCCGCAAACCGAAGCCAGCGGCCGCATCCACACATCAGCCGTCACCGTGGCCATTTTGCCCGAAGCCGAAGAGGTTGATGTGAAGATTGACGCGAAAGACCTGCGCATTGACACGTTCTGCTCTTCCGGCCCCGGTGGTCAATCCGTCAACACGACTTATTCCGCCGTGCGCATCACCCACCTGCCGACGAACACTGTGGTCTCGATGCAGGACGAGAAGTCGCAGATCAAGAACCGCGAAAAGGCTATGCGCATCCTGCGTTCACGATTACTTGAAGTCGAACGGCAAAAACAGCAGGACGCGATCTCGGCCGAGCGCCGTTCGCAGGTCGGCAGCGGCGACCGTTCGGAGAAGATTCGCACCTATAACTTCAAAGAGAACCGCGTCACCGATCACCGCATCGGACTGACGATTCACCAACTCGACCTGATTATGGAAGGCGGGATTGACGAATTGCTCGACGCGGTGGTGACTTACTTCCAGACCGAAAATCTCAAAGCCGAGACCGAGAGGCAGGCAGCAGCCGTTTGACCGATGGCTCCATCCACGACGATTGCCGAAACGCTCAGACAAGCCGGCGAACATTTGCGCGCCGCCTCCGTCGCCAACGATCTGCTCGACGCGCAAACGCTACTGGCCGAAGCCTTGGGCCAAGACCGCACCTACCTCATCATCAACTTCAACCAGCAACTGTCCGGCGACGTTCGGTCGAAATTCCAGGCGATGATCGAGCGCCGCGCTACGGGCGAGCCGCTGCAATACATCACCGGCCATCAACAATTCTTCGGCCTCGATTTTGCAGTCACTCCCGACGTTCTGATCCCGCGCCCTGAGACCGAACTGGCTGTCGAGGAAACGATCCGCCTCGTTCAACAAAACCGGATCGTCAACTCTGTGATCGTTGACGTAGGCGCCGGGTCAGGCTGCATCGCAGTGACGCTGGCCAGAGAGATTGGCGATGCGCGCGTGATGGCCAGCGACCTCTCGCTCGCTGCGCTGCGCGTGGCTCGCCGCAACGCGGATCGAAACGGCGTCGCAGACCGCGTCGAATTCGTCGCGACGGATTTGCTCGACGCTTTTGCGGAACGTAGCTTCGCCGATTTCATCCTGTCCAATCCGCCGTATGTCGCTGAAGGGGAGATGCCAACGTTGCAACGCGAAGTGCGAGATTGGGAACCGCGCTTGGCATTGACCGACGGCGATGACGGGTTGAGCTTTTATCGCCTACTGCTCAGGGATGTTCCCGCGCGGCTGAAACCCGGCGGTCACTTGATCTGCGAGATGGGTCACACACAATCAGAAAAGATTTCAGCGATGGTTGATCGTGAGGTCTGGACTGAACCTCGGCTGCTGGATGACCTGCAAGGCATTCCGCGCACCATCGTTCTACGGAAGCTTGAGTGAGGGGTACGGTACGGGGAGCGTCAGCGACCTGAGCTTCGATCAATACGCCCATCACCGAAGCCCAGGTCGCTGACGCTCCCTGTACCGCATCCTGCCACAAGAAATGACGATGCCGAAAGTTCAATTCACCGCAAAGACGCCGAGGAAGCAAAGACGGCGCAGAGTTTTTTGTTGCGCGCTGTTACTGTTCGCGCTTCTTTCGACCAACGCCTGTTTGCTCAAATCGAGCAAACCCAATCTGCCGCGCATCTTCCCTTCACCGCAAACGACCAAACAGACTGGCAAACCACCGATCATCATCATTCCCGGCATCACGGGTTCCGAACTGGTCAATCAGAAAACCGGAGTGAAGCTCTGGCCTGAGCTTTTTCCGAAA
>Ga0187894_10006568_pt1 | contig 11357 bp, 8 predicted proteins | sample GBC1701081metaG_FD_136650 | JGI IMG/M metagenome (GOLD analysis project Ga0187894, IMG submission 136650) | White microbial mat communities from a lava cave in the Kipuka Kanohina Cave System on the Island of Hawaii, USA - GBC170108-1 metaG ...
GTCCCCAGTGCAACGCGCTGGGAAAACGTGGCGGATGTTCGTGGCAGCCCTGAAAGGGCGTAATAACCGACATCGCTATTGCGCCCTTTCAGGGCTGGGGCGCTGAATACGGTCTGTCCCCAGCGCGGTGCACTGGGCTATCACAGATCGCCCTGTTGGGGCTGAGCCGTCGGAGCGGCGTCGAGTCGCACTCCCCAATGCGAGTTCAACAGCTCGCGAAGCGCATCTCGCAAGCCTTCGAGCGTGTAGCGTTGAGCCCAGGCCGCGGCTTTTTCGCGCATCGGCTGAAACTCCGCGGGCGATTCGGCGATTCGGCGGATTTGATCGGTCAGGGCCGCCACATCGCGCGGCGCGACCACGATGCCGCGGCCTTCGCCGAGCATCCAGGGAATCACTCCTCGATTCGAGCCGATGCAAACCAGTCCGAAGGCCATCGCTTCCACGAGAACTTTACCCCAGCCTTCAGCCCCGGAGACGAGCGCCAGCGCGTCAGCCTGCTCGTAAAATTCGAGTACCTTCTCAAAATCAACCCCGCCGGCGAAAGCTACGCAATCATTCAAGCCTAGATCCGTCGCTTGTCTTTCAAGCGCTCCGCGCTCCGGCCCGTCGCCGACGATGTCGCAATGCGTCTCGATCGCTTCCGCTTTCAACGCCGCCACCGCCGCCAACAACACGTCAACATTCTTTGGTTGAGTGAGGCGTCCGACGTACAGGAGGCGCAGACGCTTGCGCGCCGGCGTGGCGGCGGTTTTCTTTGCCGCCGCGGCTCTCGCCCGCGCCATTTGATCCTGCGTCAGCACTGAGGTGAAAAACGGAATGACGTGCGGAGCCTGATTCGGCCAGTTCCCGTACACCGTCACCGGCGCATTCCACCAACGCGATCCGAGAATCCTGCGTTGCAAGCGGAACGACCACGCTTCATTGGGAAAGCCGCGCCATTCGCCCGCATATTTCGCAATACGGTAACGGCTGAAAAGCGGCGCGAGCATTGCGCCCAACAATCCCAGATTGCCCGGACAGCGAACGTGAATCGCATCCGCTTGCCGCATCGCGCGGCAAAGCCCCCAGACCAGAGCCGGGAGCAGGGCGATTTGTCTGGTCTTGGCGGAGAGCGTATTTCCCCCGGTCTCGACTTGTGGAATGACGGAAATGTTGGGTCGGGAGAAGGGCGCGCAGTCGGACGAAGGCGGGGCTTCACGGCAGGGCGCGGCGATGATCAATTCGGGAAAGAGATCGGCCCAGAGATCGATCTCGCGCGCATAGGGAACGTAAGAGTAGAGTCGGCCGTCATGGCTGTAATGAATCGCGCTTGAGATTACCAGCAGTCTCTTCACGCTACTCTTTCATCCCCATCCGGCGTCTTTCCACACAGCGCTGGTAGAAATCGGCGTTCTTCACGGCCAGCGTCTCGACCGAGAACTTGCTGACGGCGCGCAGTCGCGCCCGCGCGCCGATCTGCCGCCTGATCTGAGTATCTTTGAGCAGGCCGATCACCTTCTCGGCGATTGAGTCAGGGTCGTACGGGTTGCACAACATTCCGGAAATATCGTCTTCGACCAGCTCCGGGCCGGGGCCGGTTCTGCTGGTCACGACGGCCTTGCCCATCGCCATGCCTTCAATGATCACAATGCCCTGGGCCTCCATGTGCGACGGATAGACGCACACGCTCGCTCTGGCCAGCGTTTCCGGCAGAAGACTGTTGTCAACGAAATCTCTGAACTCGACGCGCGGCTTCAACACGCGTTGAATCAATTTTTTCAGCGACGATTTGAACGATCCGCCCGTGAGCGGGTCAACCGAATCGCGTCCGATGATCATTAACCGCGCCCACGGAACCTCGGCCACGATTCGCGGCAGAGCCTGAACCAATTGCCGCACGCCTTTCTTTTCGCAGAGCGTGCCGGTGAAGACGATCAGCCCATCCTCTTCAGAAATGTCCGGCCGCGGTTTGAATCGTTCGGTATCGACGGGATTGGGCAGAATCTCTATCGGGCGGTTGCCCAGCTTCAACAGATTTCGCGTCGTCTCGGCCACGAACTCGCTGACCGCGCACAGTTCGTTGGCGCGCGCGAACGACCGCTTCTCCTGCCAACTCCTCCATATCGCCGTACGCTGTCCAAGAGTCGTCATGAAGAAGTGATGACCGCCGTTCATCCGCAGCACATTTGTCGCCGGCGCGCTCAGCCGGATGTTGGCGAAAGAGAGTTCAGGGCCGTCCAGCACGTCAATCGGGTGTTGGCGATTCAATTCCTTCAACTCGCCCGCCAGCCTCTGTCCGTTGATGATGTAGCCGGTTCCTCGAACGAGGGAATGAGGCAGGCGGATGACCGAAACGCCTTCATCCTCTTCCCGGATCGTCTTTTCAATCGGATAAACCCCGATGGCCGTCACACGACATCCGTTCGCGGCCAGCCCACGCCCAAGTGTTTGCGTGAAGCTGCCGACGCCGCCGTGGCGGACCGGAGGATATTCGTTACAGATGAAACAGATGTGCATCATTCATTTCGACGCCGATTCAAAAGTAACCCGCTCCTTGGTCGGGACATTTTCCTCTCCCACATTTTCCTCTTCAACTTTTGCCGAGAGGAAAATGTGGGAGAGGAAAATAGGAATTACCCGGCGAGGCCGATCCGCTTCAAAACTTCGATGATCCTTTGACTCGATTGGCCGATGGGAACACCAACCTCCAGTTTGACCAATTCCCGCCGGGCTTCGCGGTCGAGCGCCGGGTCGTCCAGATAAGCGTTGACGTGCTCCGCCAGTTCATCTCGCGACCGCGCGAATCGGGCCGCGCCGATCTTAACCACTGGCTGGTAATGCTCGAAGCGGTAGTAAAAATCCCAGAGCGGCTTTCCGAACAGCGGCGGATCGGCGATGTCAAAGGCGATGTTGACCACCGGGCGGTCGTGGATCGCGAAATCCAGCGTCATCGTCGAGGCGAGGTTGACGTTGACGTCGGCGTGATGAGTCAGGTTGGCGAGAAACCGCGCGTCTTCGGGGGCGGGGATGACGCGCGACCATTCGCCGGGAGTCGTGTGAATCCAATCGGGGCGGGCGTAAATCAATTCCGGGAAATCGCGCTGAACCGGTTCGTACCTGCTTCCGTCATCAACCGGCGTTGGGCGCAGGATCACCCGCGGATTGTTTTTGACGCGTCCATCGCGGATCAGCTCCATCAGCGCCCGGATGTGCAGATGGTCTTCGGGCGCGGTTCCCGCGTCTCCTCCCGAGTAACAGAGCAGAGGGCGAGACGGATCGGCGCCGACGCGCGCGAAGAATTCTTCGCGCGTCCAGAGCAGTCCCTGATCGGCGTACAGATCGAATTGCGGCGTGCCGACCACGTGGACTCGCTCGTTTGAAACGTCCGGATAAAAGCGCAACAACTCATCGCGCATGTGTTCGCTCCACACCAGGTAATGATCGAAGGGCGCGGCGATGCGGCCTTTGCTGGTCAGGTTATCCCAACTGAAGATGAAGGTCGCGGTCGGGATGCCCAATGATCGCGCGGCCAGGACGAGCGGAAGAATGACCGGAGGCCGCTGGTGCGAGCAGAAGATCACTTGTGGATCGATCTGTCGAAGTAGTTGTCGGTACCGCTCGGTTTCGGGCTGCCCGCCGGCTGTCCGGCAGAGCAGGCGGTCGAGCGTTTTGATTCCGGCGGGCGAGGCCGCCACGCGCCCGGTCAATCGCGCGGCGTATTGCACCGCGCGCCTGCGCCACGATCCGTTGACGGGCCGGCTGCGAAGGTCGCGCATCGCCTGCGTGTCGCCCCAATGCATATGCGCGTAGCCCAATGAATATCGCAATGTCGCCGAGACCGGCGTTTCGCGATAAGCGTCGAACTCGCGCCAGTGAACCTTCTCGCTCAAGCCGTTGGCATAAGTCGCGAGCCGGTCTTCCGGAATGTGATGGAAGATGTGAGTCGGCCAGTTTTCGCAGGCCAGCCGCAGGAACGGGCCGATCAGGAAGTTGCGCACGCCCACGCCGTCGGGAATCAACAGGACCAGACTCATCTTGCGCCTCCCGCTAGCTCGATCTGCTCGCGATAAAACTCTTTGACTTCGCGCAGCGTCTTTTCGTGATTGAAGTTCTCTTCGGCGAAAGCCCTCGCCGCGTTGCCCGCCCACGAGCGCAGTTTGGCGTCGCCGAGCATCTTGACTATCGGTTCGACAAAAGCCCCGGCGATATTCGCGTCCGGCACGATCGAAACCACATCGCCCGGATAAAGCTCTTGCAGGATGACGTGATCCGACGCGACGCAAGGCAGGCCGCAAGCCATCGCTTCGAGCAGCGACAGGCCGAAGCCTTCGCCGCTGAAGAGCGTCGGAAACACGTAAAGGTCGGAAGCTTGATAACAGAAGACGGTCTGTTCCGGCGCGACCACGCCCTGAATGCGAACCGAATCTTCGACTGCGAGGTTCTTCGCGATGCTCTTGAGATAGTTTTCGTATTTTCGATCTCCGCCGCCGACGATCCATAAAAAGGCGTTCGGGATTTCCCGGGTGATCTTCAACCACGATTCGAGGATGGCGTGAGCGCCTTTCTTCGGGACCAACCGGCTCAACCACAAAACCACCAGGCTGTCTTCAGGCAATCCCAATCGCGCGCGCAGCTCTTTCTTTTCGGCCGCGGTTGCGGGCTTGAACTGATTGACGTTGACCCAGTTGGGCAGAACTTTGACCATCGGCTCATAAGCGGAGACGCGGTATCGCTCAAAACGATACGAAGACCGCGTCAGCGCCCAGATCGTGTCGAAGGATTCGAGACTGTAAAGCCGCCCGGCGTCATTCGCCGGCAGATGGTAAGAGAGTCCCTGCTGATTGAGGATGATGCGGCACGGCCAATCGACGGCGCGACGCAGCGGCGGGCCGAATTTGTACATGTCGTAGCAGACAATCACGCTGGGTTTGATTTCGCGCAGCGCCTTTAAAGTTTCCCAGAGGTAGATCAGGTTCTTCCGGTCGGCGATGTGATTGAATCTTCGCTTGAATAATCCGGCAGGAAGACTAAGGAGCGCCTTCTCTCGCAGCGAGAGCCCTCCGGCCCCAACCAGCGTCAGCGAGTCATTGATTTTCGCGCCGTCCGGAATCGGCTGATCCCAATAACAGATCGCCGTCTGGCGGAGGTCGGTGATGTGTTCGAGTTGCATGCCGACCAGGCGATTGTATGATCCGGGAGCGAACGGCGGCCTGAAGCTGAGATGCGCTACGTCCACATGCCTGCGCGCGCGCGCAATCGCGCCTGTCTGCTTATGAATGTCGTTCATCTTGTTTTCGGCTAAAACCCAAGACCCAAAACCTAAAGCCTATCTTCACATTTTTTCCTTTCCCTCGCTTTGGCGTTCATCAAGAAGGCTGGAAAGCGCGCTTCGGTCGCCTGGCCGATCAATGCGTGGGGGAAGAGGATTATAGGCGGATAGGTTATGGGTATTAGGTTTTAGGCGAGAGAGTGCCCGCGCTCCCATGATTTGTATCAGCCTCGTTATCTTCCCTCGGACGGCGGTCGGAATCGTCCCCGTCCACCTTCGCTGAGCTGCGGGGACTCCACGCTCCCAGCTTGTTTCCGAAACGCCTTTTTCGATCAATCCGGCCAGTTCCTCGCGCATCCATGCTTCGGGGACGTTGCCCATGTGATTGACCCAGGCTTGCGGGGTCGAGAGGCGCCAGAAGCCCAGGCGGTCAGGCGTGAGATCGAGCCAGCGCAGATCCGCGTGTCCGTCTAGGGCCGCAAGCGACGGCTCGGCGGGCATCCCGGCCAACACCTCGCGACGGATAGTGCAGGCGTAATGCCCGGCGCCGACACAGGCGACGCTGTTTTTCCGCCGCACGATCCACTGCGCGTCTCTGTGTTCAGGCTTGAAGAGGTCGGGCCGCCCGATGCTCTGCGCGAAGCGATCCAGGTCGCGGTCGTCAACCACTTTTTCATAACTCAGCTCCGCCCTCGCCAACGCCCCGATCATCGTGGCGGACGTGCAATGCCAGGCCCCGGCGGGGCTCGGAAAAGGGCAGACGTAACCGCATTCGGGAAAGTTTTGAAAAATTTCCTCGACCGCTTCGATCCATCCGTCACGGAAGAGCATGTCGCAATCGGTGATTGTGATGAGAGGCTCGAAAGAGCCTCTTGCCGCCGAAACCACGGAGTCGATCTTTCCGCGGTTGTAGCGGTTCAGCGTGATCTGGTCCGGCCAATCCGGCCATCCCAGGCGGCGCTCCATCTCCTCAATCACCGCCGGCGCGCAGCCGTTGAAAACTATCGTGACCGCGGCCTTCTTCGACGTCGTGACGCGCAACGATTCGAGGCACAGGCTCAGGACATCGAGCGCGTGTTGAAAATATCCATCGAGGCGCGGGATGTAGACGGGAACGATGATTCGGTGAAGCCCGTATCCTTCAAGCCCCGTTTGTGTTTTGGCGGGGTTAGCCCCTATTCGCATCGACGCTCCAGGTGTGTTGAATCAAGGCGGGGCCGTGTTTGCGTTTGACGGGCGCGTGTCCGGTGCCGAAGTAGTTGGACGGGACGACCTGCAACTCGACGGCGCGCTGGATGTAATCGCAAAGCCCGGCTCGATAAGCCAGCCATAGGTCGAGGTAATAGACCTCGTCGGCCAGCGTCAGGCTCGGCGCGTGGCAACGCAGCGTCCCATCATTGTTTGCCGAGCCGTTTAAGACGACCTGGCTGAAACGCGTCGAGAGCGTAGCCGCCGGATGACCTAGCGCGTCTTTGAAAGTCATATCGAGCCAGATGTCGCGCGGGTCAAGGTCGTTGAGCGTGCTGCTGTATTGAACCTCGATCGTGACGGGCTCGCCTGAGCCTATGCTGTTTACCGTTTCGCCGCGCGCATTGATGAAGCGGGCCGATTGCATTTTGATCACTCCGTCGCCTTTGCGATCTTTTCTCAATGCGAGATCGGTCTCTCCGGCGATTTGCCTTCGGGTGTATTCGCGAATCGCATCGTCGGTCTCTCCGAGGAACGCCACTTCTCCGGCGTCGAGCAGGAGGCAGCGCGAGGCCAGTTGCGAGATCGCCGTCATATCGTGGCTGACGAAAAGAACCGTGCGGCCCTGCCGCACGACGTCTCCCATTTTCCCCAGACATTTTTTCTGAAAAGCGGCGTCGCCGACTGCGAGGACTTCGTCCACCAGCAGGATTTCAGGATCGAGATGCGCAGCGACGGCGAAGGCCAGCCGGAGGTACATCCCGCTGGAGTAATGCTTGACCGGAGTGTCGATGAACTTTTCGACTTCGGCGAACGCGACGATCTCGTCGAACTTACGCTCGATCTCTGCGCGGCGCATCCCCAGGATCGCGCCGTTGAGGTAGATGTTCTCACGCCCGGTCAACTCGGGATGAAAGCCCGTACCGACTTCCAGCAGCGAGCCGATGCGCCCGCGAATGTCGGCGTATCCTTTGGTCGGCTCCGTGATGCGCGAGAGGATTTTCAGCAACGTGCTTTTGCCCGCGCCGTTACGGCCGATGACTCCGATCACTTCGCCTTTGCCGACCTCGAAAGAGACATCTTTCAACGCCCAGAACGCTTCGACGATTGGTTTGGGCGAATTGGGGGGATTCTCTTTTCCATTCCGCGATGAGGCCGCTTTGAAAGCGCGGAACGGCGTCATCATCGCGTCAGTCAAAGTGTCGCGCAGCGTTTTATATCCGCCTCTTCTTTCGCCCAGGCGGTATTTCTTCGAGAGGTTTTCAACGCGGATTGCGGCGTCGCTCATCGCACATCCATCTCCGGATTAGTACCGCGAGCGGTAGCGAGCATGACTTCCGGATCAGTACCGCGAGCGGTAGCGAGCGTGGCTCCCGTAAACAGCTCTTTGTGAGAGCCACGCTCGCTACCGCTCGCGGTACTGATCCGACTCAGATCAAGGCTGATCCATTGCCAGACATAGAAACTGTTGTCGCTTTCGCCGTGTAGGTAGCGCCTCCAGGCCGCCCGCACGGCGTCGCTCTCAAGCCACAGGCCGCCGAAGCGTTCCAGCGCGGCCTCGATGCGGTCTTGCGCCCAGCCTTTCAACGGGCCGCGCAGCCATTCACGCTGCGGCGTTTGCAGCGGGCGTTTCGGCGCTTCGACGACTCCCTCTGGCAGCATCAGCCCGGTCATCTGTCTGAGCATCCACTTGCCCATCCCTTCGGAAATCTTTCGCTCCGGCGGCTGTCGCAATGCGAGTTCGAAAAGCCTGTGATCGAGGAACGGCTCGCGCAACTCGGTCGAGGCTCGCATCGAGACGCGGTCATTGAAGCGCAACGCTCTTGGAATTTTGGTGAACCGCGCGTCGCGATATTGCAGATTGCGCAGGCGGTCGGGAAAAGGCGACGGCTGATCGAACGCTTCGGCCATCGCACGAAATTCCGCCGTCAGACAATCCGGCCTGACTGGAGCCTCCTTCGTCCCTTGGAGTAGGAAATGGGGAGTGGGGAGTGGGGAGTGGGGAGTGGGGAGTGGGGAATGAGAAATAGTGTCTTTTCCCCCACTCCCCACTCCCCACTCCCCACTCCCGTCTTCTGTCCTCCCCACTCCCCACTCCCCGTAATAATCATACCCGGCCCATTGCTCATCCATCCCTTGACCGTCGAGCAGCACGATCACGCCGTGTTGACGGGCCTCCGCGAAGAGTTTTGCGTAAGCCAGCGTTGGCAAGCCGCCGAACGGCTCGTCCTCGGCGGCTTGCGCCGATTCGGCAAGCGAGGGAACTTCTTCCGGCGTGAGTTGGCTGACTGTAAGTGGATGCCGCGTGCGCGCGAGCATCTGTTTCACCCAGGGCAGCTCATCGTATCGATCATCTCCGCAGGTGAAAGTGAATGCGCGCGTCTCGCTAGCTTCGCCTTGAACCGCCTTGACCAGCGCGAGCAGCGTTGATGAATCAAGGCCGCCGCTGAGGTTGACGCCGACGGGGACATCGGAGCGAAAGCGCAGCCGCACGCTTTCAGTCAATAACGACAGGTACTCTTCCCGCGTCTGTTCGACCGGCCGCGAGTCGTATTGCTCGCCTGAACGTTCGGCCAGATCGTACCAGCGCGCGATTCGCGTCACGCCGTTTTGCCACGTGGTGTAATGCCCCGGCGGCAGCGCGCGAACGCCTTTCCAGAAAGTACGCTCTGAATGGTCGTGCAGGCCGTGCGTTAAATAGCTCGCCCACGACGCCTCGTCAGGCGCGGCGGCGACTCCCGCCGCATGCAACGCCTTGATCTCGCTCGCCAGCATCAGTTCGCCGTCCGCGCCGATGTGGTAATAGAGCGGCTTGACGCCGAACCGGTCGCGCGCCGCAAACAGCCTTTGTTCACGCTCGTCCCAGATCAAAAAGGCGAACATCCCGATCAACCTGTCCAGACAAGCCGCGCCCCATCGTTCGTAAGCGGCCAATATGACCTCGGTGTCGGTTCGACTGCGGTATTCGTAATCGCTCAGCTCGGCTCTCAATTCGAGATAGTTGTATATCTCGCCGTTATAAACGATGCGGAGAGAGCCATCGCGATTCGACATCGGCTGGCGGCCCGCGGGCGAGAGATCAATGATGCTCAACCGGTTGTGGCCCAGCCCGGCGGTTTTTGATGGATCGAGATAAATATCTTCGGCGTCAGGGCCGCGATGGCGCTGCGCGGCTACCATCGCCGTCAATTGCGAGGGCTCCCAGCCGCGACCGAAGATGCCGGAGATTCCGCACATGGTCAGGTTCCCGCTTTATCGACTCTCAAGTCAGGCTTTGCAGCAGGCGCTCGGCCCGCTCCCAGTCTTCAATGGTGTCAATGTTGACGCTGCGATCCGCGTTCATCTCGTAACCGAGCAGCCGCGCGCCGTAGAAGCTGTTCCGCTCCATCAACGGTTCCCGCCGCGTCACGTAGACCGATCCTTCGCGATGAAAGGCCGGGGGCAGTTCTTGTCTTCGTGGGATCGGCGCCGGTTCGCCGGTGCTTAGTCCGAGCCATCCCGCGCTGTTGGGGAAATAGACCCAATGGGGGTTGTATTCCGCCGGAACCGGAAGCGTCGTGATGACGGCGTCGGCGCCGCTGCTTTCAAGCAGGTTGATACAGGCGTCAATCTCAGCGGCGCCACGCAGTGGATTGGTCGGTTGCAGCAGGCAAACGGCGTCAAAGCGTTCGCCGGTTTCTTCCAGGAATCGGACGGCGTGCTGAACCACCGGCAGCATCGGAGTCTCGTCGCGCGCCAGTTCGGCTGGCCGAAGGAACGGCGTTTCCAATCCGCACTCTCTTCCGACACGCGCGATCTCTTCGTCCTCCGTGCTCAGGATCACGCGCGACAGCCGGCGCGACGCGAGCGCCGCCTCGGCGGTGTAAGCGAGCAGTGGTTTGCCGCATAGTAGCCTGATGTTTTTGCGCGGCACGCCTTTCGAACCGCTACGCGCCGGAATCAACCCGAGTACGTTCATGATGGTCGAACTCAGCAAAGCTGCCGATTCGCGGCGCCCGCCTGGCCCGCCACGGGATGCTGATCAGGCAGGCGTACCAGGCCACGTTGTCCACGATGTAGCGCGCCGCCACCAGAGGCGCGGCCAGAAAAGCCCTGACCGTCAGCCAGCAGAATTTGCCGAGACTCAGCGGCGCGCGGCCGGTGATGCGATAAAGCGCCAGATGCTGCCGCGTCTCGCGCCGCAGCCGGTCTTTGCGGCCATACTTGCGCGTGTAGATCCATGTCGCTTCGGCGCAGCAGCGGATCTTGTAGCCACGGGCCAGCACGCGCGACGCCCAGAGCTTGTCTTCATTCGATTCCAGCGTCTCGTCGTATTTCACTTCCTCCCACGCCGCGCGGCGAATGACGCAGCACGCGGCCGTCGGATATTCGCTGACCCAGGCCGCGCCCGATTCGGCCTGGCGTTGCTCTTCCGCCGAGCCGTATTGGATGTCTTTCGGCTGATGCCATTTTTCGAGCTGGCGCGGGCTGCTCGCGAGCAGGCAGCGGACGGCGGCGATTTTCGGATCGTCGAAGGGCTCGACGGCGCTGGCCAGGAAGCGCGAGCCGATTGGCAGCGCGTGCGCGCTCAGCAACATCACCAGCTCGCCGCGCGATTGGCCGACGCCGAGGTTGATCGCCCCGCCGTAGCTGAACTCGCGGCGGCTGATTGTGACGACGCGCGCGCCGAATTCCTCGGCGACCTTCCACGAGTCGTCTTCGGATTCGTTATCGACCATCACGACCTCCCAGGCGAAATCGCACCGTTGCGCGCGCAATGCGGCCAGCGCCTTGCGCAGGCTTTGCGCTTCGTTGCGGCAGCGAATGACGATTGAGAGTTTGGGATTTTGGTTTTCGCTGTCAGGCTTGGAGAGATTGCTCATTAAATAGTCCGTCAACAATGAGGGAAAAGAGAGAGTACGGAAAAGACGGAAATAACGGA
>Ga0187894_10006569_pt1 | contig 11355 bp, 5 predicted proteins | sample GBC1701081metaG_FD_136650 | JGI IMG/M metagenome (GOLD analysis project Ga0187894, IMG submission 136650) | White microbial mat communities from a lava cave in the Kipuka Kanohina Cave System on the Island of Hawaii, USA - GBC170108-1 metaG ...
TGTCAGCGAGGCGCGGCTTGTGAAGATTGCTGCGGAAGAGAGAGCGCCATTTCAACAAAAAGTCGTTGACCTCATCAAAACGGAAATCAACGCCAATTTGCAGAGCCTCATCACCTATGTCGGCGGCGAGTATTTGCAGCAAGCGCCGGAAGCAATCGGACAATGGCAATATCCGCAGGGTAAAGAATTTTATCGCCATCTCGTTCGTTTTCACACAACCTTGAATATCACACCGGAAGAGGTTCATCGCACCGGGCTTGCTTATGTGCAGAAAATCAATGAGAAGATGGCGCGGGTTCGTCAACAATTAGGCTATAAAGGCACAAAGGCGGAGTTTCATCAGTATTTGAAGAGTGATGCGAAATTCTTTCCCAAAACAGCAGACGAGATTGGCGAGCGGCTGATGCATCATGCCAAGCGCATCGCTCCAAAATTGAGTGACTATTTCAGTAAACAACCGCAAGCGCCTTATGGCGTCAAGCGATTAGAAACAGCGATGGAAGGGGCGCAGACCTTTGGCTATTACCAACGCCCAACAAAACTTGACCCCAAAGGCTATTACAATTATAACGGCTCAAATTTGTCGCAACGCTCAACGCTCAATGCCGCGAGTCTCGTCTTTCACGAACTCTGCCCCGGACATCATTTTCAAATCAATCTGCAAGCGGAGAATAAAGCGTTGCCCGCTTTCAGACGCGAGAGTACATACACCGCTTACTCGGAAGGGTGGGGCGAATATGCTTCACAATTAGGCGAAGAGATGCAGATGTATGAAGACCCTTATGATATGTATGGCAGATTGGCAATGGAGATGTTCGTTTCGGTGCGTTTGGTTGTAGATTCAGGAATGAATTACTTCGGCTGGTCGCGCAGCAAGGCGATAGAGTTTATGCGCGACAATGCCTTGGAGTCGGAAGCTCAACTGCAAACCGAAACCTTGCGGTATGCGTGCGATCTGCCCGGTCAGGCGCTGGCATATAAGATGGGTGCAAGCCAATTTCTGACGTTGCGCGAAAAAGCGCAAAAAGAGTTGGATGGCAAGTTCAACATTCGAGACTTTCACGACGCCGTGCTGGCAAGCGGCAGTATGCCTATGGAAGTTTTATCCGGTCATGTAGATTGGTTTATCGCCAACCACAGAAAATAAAAGGAGAGACTCATGAAGGGCAGTTATCATATTTCCTCTAGCAACAAAAAGCGTCGGATTTTTCTGGCGATGATATTAGGCGCTATTCTCTTGGGTCTTGCCTTACAACCGGCAGAAACGCACTCGTCAGATGTCTCTACATTTACTCCCGAAGCACAAACGCCAGAGCGATGGTTTACCGAGTCGCAAGCCCGCAAAGGCATGGCGCTTTATGCCGAGCATTGCGCCTCTTGTCACGGGCAGAAACTGGAAGGCGCATCATCCACGCCGCTTGCCGGCGCTCGCTTTCTGGCGAAGTGGGGACAAGGCAAGCATACGGTTGACGATCTCTATTACATCACCCGCGATCAAATGCCCTATGGCGCGGCGCGGACGCTCACTGACCGGCAATATATTGATATTGTGGCTTTCATGCTGCAAGCCAATGGCTATCAGTCCGGCAACCGCGAATTGACGGCTGATTCAACCTTGCTGCGGCAAATCAAAATTGCGGCGCAAAGTTCTGCCACTCGGATTCCGGCAAAACAGAGTGATGAGGCGAAACCAACTGCCAACACCTCAGCCACAACAACTGCCGTCAGCGTCAATGGCGGTCCCGATCAGGCAGCCTTGAATGCCGCGCACTCAAACAGCGCCGACTGGTTGGTGACCAATCACGATTACGCCGGACAACGCTATGTTGACCTCAAACAAATCAACAAGCAAAACGCCAGTTCCTTGCGCCCGGTGGCGATGTATCAGGCGGGTGACACCAACACCTTTCACACCAACCCGTTGGTCTATCGCGGCGTGATGTATTTGACGACAGCAAATTCGACCATTGCGCTTGACGCGGTTACTGGTCAGGTGCGCTGGCGACACAATTGGAAACCGAAAGGCAAAGACGGTTGGCGTGTGCAGCGCGGCGTTGCTCTCAAAGATGGCATGGTAGTGCGCGGCACACATGACGGTTATCTGCTGGCGCTGGAGGCGGCAACCGGCAAAGTAATCTGGGACAGAGCCATCGTTGATATGACCAAAAACGAAGGCGGATTTACCATGCCGCCGTTGATTTACGAAGATTTAATCATCATCGGACCGGCAGGCAGCGAACTCGGCGTCAAAGGGTGGATTGGCGCATTTCGCCTGAAGGATGGTAGCGAAGTCTGGCGTTTCAATACTGTGCCGGATGATGGCGAACCGGGCGCGGAAACCTGGGGCAAAGCCGATGCGCGGCTCAAGGGCGGCGGCTCGGTCTGGACGCCGGTTTCTCTCGATACCGAAAAAGGCTTGCTTCACGTTGCCGTCTCGAATCCGGCTCCCGATTTTTATGGCGAAGCGCGTCCCGGCGATAATCTCTACACCAATACGATGGTGGCGTTGGAGGTAAGAACCGGCAAACTAAAATGGCATTATCAGGTCTTGCCGCACGATACGCACGATTGGGATTTGACGCAGGCAAGCCCGCTATTTACGACGCTGGTGGACGGCAAGCCGCGCAAGCTGCTGGCGACGGTTGGCAAGAATGGCATCCTGCACGTTGTTGACCGCGATACGCATCAACGCTTGTATGACGTGCCGGTTACCAAGCAACTGAATACTGAGATTCCCTTGACAACGGAAGGCGTAAGAGTTTGTCCCGGTATTCAAGGCGGCGTGTTGTGGAATGGTCCGGCGTTCAATCCACAGACCACTATGCTCTATGTCAATTCGGTTGAGTGGTGCGGGCACTTCGGCGTTGCCAAAGAGAATCGCTTTGTTCAAGGGCAATTCTACATGGGCGGCTTTGCCCGACTCGACCCGGTTGAGCAGGCAAGAGGCTGGGTGACGGCGCTGGATGCCGCTACGGGTAAAATTCGCTGGCGCTATCAATCTTCAAGGCAGATGGTGGCGGCAGTGACGACGACCTCGGCGAATCTGGTCTTTACAGGCGAGATAACCGGAGATTTTCTGGTGTTGGATGCAAATGACGGCAAGGAGCTTTACCGCTTCAATACTGGCGGTCCGATCAATGGCGGCGTGATTACCTATTCGATAAATGGCAAACAATATGTTGCCGTGATGTCAGGCAATGCGACCTCGTTCTGGCAAGCGCGACCGGGTTCTTCAACCGTCATTGTATTTGCTTTGCCATAGGCAACTCACACTTTCAGAAGGTGTTGAAGAAAGTCGGTTTGCCACAATCAATTTTGATAAAATGACTTTGCGTGGAGAACGAAATGAGCAATTCGCTGTCAACCGATTTAGATTCGCCTTCCTCCGTACCCTATTTTTTGTGGGATGAGCCGATGACGGTTGCCGAATTGAAGCAAAAATTAGCTTCGGCTTGCGAACCGGAACGCCTTCGCCTGTTGGGAAAAATCTTACGCGAGGCACGCGACCACGAAGTTTGGAAATTCACCACGCCCCGCGAAGTTTGGCAAAATTGGGGCAACTTAGAAAAACATCTCGGCAGACGACGCGAATTTTGGAAGTTTCTCTTTGAGTTTTGGGAAAAGGAAGGTTTGCTTGGCTAAGGCAACGCTTACCCATTTACAAAGCGATTTTTTACAAGCATTTTTTGCCCGCGAAAATCGTTTTTATTTGACGGGCGGCGCTCGTCGGCTTTTATCTTGGACATCGTAAAACCAATGACCTCGATTTGTTTACCCTGGAAAACGCAATCGAAAACGGTTTTGCGATTGCGCGTGAGGTGGCGCTCAGTTTAGGCGCAACCATCGAAGCAATTCAAACCTCGCCTGATTTTCGGCGCTTGCTGGTAATGCGCCATGATGAGGCGGTTGTCGTGGATTTGGTACATGAATATGTCTTTCAACTTGACGACGAAAAAGGCGAGATAAACGGCATCCGTATTGACTCACCTGAAGAAATTTTAGCAAACAAACTTTGTGCGTTGTTGTCACGTTCAGAAATTCGGGATTTGGTTGATGTCCGCGCACTCGAAAAGGCAGGGTTTAGTCTCGAAGATGCCTTACCGGTTGCCGCCAAAAAAGACACGGGATTAACGCCCGCGCAACTTGCCTGGGTCTTGCATCAAATTAAGCTTGGCGATGATGCTCAACCGCCGGACGACCTTGCAGTTGCCGAACTACGGGGTTACTTGAACAATTTGACAGACCGATTAAAACAACTGGCATTTCCTGAATAATTTGACAGACCGATTAAAACAACTGGCATTTCCTGAATAATTTGCAGCCTCGCCGCACCTTCACACCCGGAGTGGGTGGGCATGGGCGGGGCTTATCCTGCTGAAGATGCTGAATAGAAACGTCAGGGGTATTTGCCGAAATGATTTGCCCGAACAGGGACAACCAGTAGCTGACGACTGGAGCAGCAATCCTGCACGTTTTCTCTGATAAAATTCTCACAGTGCTCGGCACAAACAGGTGAAATACGGTATACTGCCCGCCAATCAATATCATGCTGTAGAAAACAGTGGAAGCGAAGACCGGAGGGCGCAAAAAGAAGTCGCTCGTTTTGGATGAACAACAAACGCTGCGACAGGTTGCCGCGCATCAAAGGCTTCGCAGACAATACGAATTTTCAGAATAACTATGACTTTCAAGCTATTTCTTCGCTCGCTTCTTTTGAGTCTCTGCCTGCTTGCCCTTTTTGCACCAGCGGGACTCGCACAAACTCATTCAACCATCAAACCGGGACGCGACCCGAAACAAGCCATTGATGAAGAGTACACGCAGAAAATCAAGGAGTATACGACGGAAATCTTCTTCAATTCGCCGTTGACCGATTATCTGCCGCTATCGAAGACCGTGCCGACGCCGAAAGCGGTGTTGGGCGATGTGGCGGGCGCACCGGGCAAACTGCCCTATTCGCAGGAAGTTTACCGTTATATGCGAATGCTCGAAAAAGCCAGCCCGCGTGTCAAAGTTTACTCCATCGGCACAACCGAAGAGGAGCGCGAAATGATTGCCGTTGCCGTCTCGTCCGAAGCCAACATCGCCAAACTGGAAGAGAATCGCGCTCGCCTTGCCAAACTTGCCGACCCGCGCACCATCAATTTGAATGATGATGAAGCCGAAAAACTGATTACCGATTCCGTGCCGGTCTATTACCTGACCGGTACAATTCACTCGCCGGAGACCGGCTCACCGACGGCATTGATGGAACTGGCTTACCGTTTGACGGTGGATGAAAGCCCGTACATCAAACATATCCGCGATAACCTGATTACGCTGATTACGCCGGTTGTCGAAGTGGACGGGCGCGACCGCATGGTTGATGTCTATAACTGGCATCTGGCAAATCCCGGTAAGAATTGGCCTAGTTTAATTTATTGGGGGAAGTATGTGGCGCACGATAACAACCGTGATTCGATGGCGCTGTCGCTCAAGCTGACGCAGAATGTTTTGAAGACTTACACCGGCTGGAAAGCGCAGGTGCTTCACGATCTGCATGAATCGGTTCCCTATCTTTATGACAATACGGTTGGCGACCAGCCGTATAATGCGTGGGTTGATCCGATTCTGACCGATGAATGGCAACTGGTTGGCTGGCACAATGTTTCGGAGATGACGAAATTCGGGATGCCCGGAGTCTTCACGCATGGCACATTCGATACCTGGTCGCCGAGTTATCTGATGTTCATAGCTGCTTCGCATAATGGCATCAGCCGCTTGTATGAGACGTTTGGCAACGCTGGGGCAGATACGGTTGAGCGCACCCTGTCGCCTTCGGATTACTCGCGCACCTGGTACAAACAGAATCCGCCGTTGCCGAAAGCCAAATGGTCGCAGCGCAACAATAACAATTATCAGCAGACCGGCATTCTGGTATCGCTCGGCTACTTCGCTTCAAACAACAAATTCTTTCTGCGAAATTTCTATACAAAGAGCAAGAACTCGATTTTGAAACCGAAGCAGGCAGGACCCGCCGCCTATGTCTTTCCCGGTGACGATGTTCGCCCCGGCGGACAGGCTGAATTGCTGCGCTTGTTACAGATGCAGGGTTGCGAAATTCACAAAGCGACTGCGCCGTTTACCGTTACGCTACCAAAGAAAAAGAGCGCGGCAAGACCCGCTGCCGATGCAAAGAATGAACCCGCGCCACCGAACACGCGGCAATTCCCCGCAGGCAGCTACCTTGTCCGCATGGATCAACCATACAGCCGCATTGCCGATATGATGCTCGATTATCAATACTGGTCGCCGAACGACCCGCAACGTAATATCTACGACGATACGGCTTGGACATTCGGCGACCTCGGCAATGTGCAGGTGGTTCGCATCGTTGATGCGAAGGTATTAGACGCAGCAATGGAGAAAGTGAACGGCGAGGTTCGCGCTTCCGGTGGCGTGCAAGGCAATGGCTCGGTATTCGTCGTCAACCATAATGCCGACAATGTGCTTGTGACGTTGCGCTACCGATTCAAGAACGCGCAATTTGAAGCCGCCGAAGAACCCTTTGAAGCAAGCAGCAGGAAGTTCAATCGCGGTTCATTTATCATTCGTAATGTATCGGCAACAGAACTCGGACGCGCCGCTACGGAACTCGGCTTGCAGGCGTATGCGCTCACTACTGCGCCAACGGTAAAGACGCATAGCATCAAAGCGCCGCGCATCGCCATGATGCACACTTGGTTAAGCACGCAGGATGAAGGTTGGTGGCGCTTGGAATTTGACCGCCTGAAAGTCCCCTTCGATTATATCAGCACACAGGATGCGGCAAAAGATAGTAACCTCAATGCAAAGTATGATGTGATTATCTTTGCGCCGGTCGGGCGCAACCCGCAGCAGATTATCAACGGGCTGCCGATGTTCGGCAATCCCCTGCCGTGGAAAACCACCCAGCTTACGCCAAACATCGGCAAGATAGATTCAACCGATGATATGCGTCCCGGGCTTGGTTGGAATGGTTTACAGAATGTGGAAAACTTTGTGCGGCGCGGCGGCTTGTTGATTACCGCCAATGACACCTCCAGCTTTGCCGTTTCTATGGGCTTCACTCCCGGCGTCTCGGTTGCCGCGCCACAACGTCTGCGGGTTACGGGCAGCGTTTTGCGTTCGCGCATGGTGGATGCGGCAAGCCCGATCATGTACGGCTATAATGATAATTTGGCAATCTTTTGCGCCAGTGGTCCCATCTTCAATCTGAGCAATATGGTAGGCGGCAGAGGCGGGCGACGCACAGCAAGCGATGGCGGCGACCGCCTGACCGGGCGCGGCACGGTTGACGATTTGGATACGCCACAGAATCGTCCGGCGGCAGAAATTCCCGAAGAACCGAAAGCGGAAATCTGGGAAGCCACGCCGCTTACCAATGAACAACTCCGCAATGCGGTTGCGGTTATTCCACCCGCAGCGCGTCCGCGTGTGGTTTTGCGGTATGCCGATGCCCGCGAGTTGCTGGTTTCCGGTTTACTCGAAGCTGGCAACGAAATCGCCCAGCACGCGGCGGTGATTGATGTGCCGTATGAGCGCGGTCATATTGTGCTGTTCTCCAACAATCCATTCTGGCGTGCCGAGACGCAGGGCAGTTACTTTCTGGTCTTTAACGCCATCTTGAACTACGACAACTTGAATGCCGGACGCAAACTGGCAGAACGATAAGGAAAAATCATTATGGCAAATCGAAAAACGACGTACTTTGCGGTCTTGCTTTTATTGGTTGTTAGTCTCCCGGTGCATACCCAGAACGGGGCTAAACTTGACGATTTGAAACGCGAAGCCATCAACGAAGTCGGCGCGATGCAGGTCTTCACACAGCAGATGGTTGACCAGATTTTCAGTTACAGTGAGCTCGGATTTCAGGAGTACGAAACGGCGCGTTATCTCACCGACACACTCGAAAAAAATGGTTTCAAAGTGGAGCGCGGCGTCGCCGGAATGCCGACTTCGTGGGTGGCAACTTACGGCAGCGGCAAGCCGACAATCGCTTTTATGACCGATATTGACTGCATCCCGCGAGCTTCGCAAAAACCCGGCGTTGCCTATCATGACCCTATCGTTGAAGGAGCGCCGGGACACGGCGAAGGACACAATTCCGGGCAGGCAGTGAACCTCACGGCGGCGATTGTCTTGAAGAAGCTGATGGAAAAATATCGCCTTGCCGGAACCATCAAACTCTTTCCCGGTGTCGCGGAAGAACTGGTTGGCGCAAAGGCGTTTTTTGTTCGCGCCGGTCTGTTCAAAGATGTTGACATCGTACTCGGTTGCCACGTCAGCGATGATTTCGGCACGGCTTACGGGCAGGCGGCAAATAACAGCGGACTGGTTTCGGTGCAATACTTCTTTCATGGCAAAGCCGCACACTCGGCAGGAGCGCCGTGGTCAGGGCGCAGCGCCCTTGATGCCGTTGAATTGATGAATACGGCGTGGAATTTCCGCCGCGAACATCTGCGCCTGCAACAACGCTCGCATTATGTTATCTTCAATGGCGGCGACCAGCCGAATGTTGTGCCGTCGGAAGCAGGCGTTTGGTACTACTTCCGTGAACTCGATTATCCGCGCATCAAAGAGATGTACGATCTCGGCAATAAAATGGCGCAGGCGGCAGCGATGATGACCGATACGACCGTGACGCAGCGCATTGTTGGTTCGGCGTGGCCCTGCCATTTCAATAAAGTAGTTGCTGAAATCCAGCAGAAGAATATCGAAGTCGTCGGAATGCCGCAGTGGAGCGAAGCCGATCAGACGCTGGCAAAAGCCTTACAAAAAGAGATTGGCGCAAAAATTGAGGGTATGAAGATGAAGGTCAAGCCGCTTGAACCGCCGAAGGAAGCAACAGGTGGCGGCTCTGACGACATCGGCGATCTTTCATGGAATCTGCCGACGGTTTATCTGCGCTATCCGGCGAACATTCCGAATTTGCCGGGACACGCTTGGCCCAATGCCGTAGCGATGGCAACGCCAATCGCCCATAAAGGTTCGACGGCGGGCGCAAAGGTACAGGCAATGACGGCGCTCGATTTTCTGCTCAATCCCGAAATGGTCAAACAGGCGTGGGCTTATTTCAATAATGTGCAGACCAAAGAGATTAAATATACGCCGCTCATCAATCCAGCCGACCAACCAGCCATAGAATTGAACAAAGAGAAGATGGAGAAATTTGTGCCGCAGTTGAAGAAGTATTATTATGACCCGACGAAATATAAAACCTACCTCGAACAACTCGGCATTCAATATCCAACAGTTAAGAAGTAAGAAAAGGAGTCTCTTATGAATTGCAAAAACAGGCGCATTGGTATCTTGATGTTGCTGTTATTCATCAGCGCAAATCTGCCAGTAGCCACACTGGGCGCAGAGAAGCGCATGATTACCGAGATGGATTTATTAAAATTTGTCTGGATCGCCGACCCACAGATTTCCCCCGACGGTTCGCGCATTGTCTTTATGCGCGTCTGGGTGAATCAAAAGCCGGAACGCTATGATTCCGCTTTGTGGGTTGTGCCAACCCATGGTGGCGCAGCGCGACAACTGACCGCCGGACCGCATGATTCAACGCCGCGATGGTCGCCCGACGGACAGCAACTGGCGTTCATTCGTTCCGCCGAAAAAGAGGGCAGACCGCAACCGCCGCAGATTTATCTGATGTCATTTGAGGGCGGCGAAGCGCAACCGTTGACCGAAATGCCGAATGGCGCAGGCGGCATCGAGTGGTCGCCCGATGGCAAGACAATTCTTTTTTCTAGCGGCGAAGATTCCAGCAAAAAAGAGAAAGAGAAACCCGACCCGGAAGCCGGTGTGATGAAAGAGAAAGCGCCGGAGCGCGTCAGCGATGTGCGCGTTATAAATCGTGCGACCTATCGCTTTAACGGTCCCGGTTATCTCAATCCGCGAATGCATTCGCACATCTGGACGGTGAGCATCCCCACCAAATCGGGAGAGACGCCAAAACCGAAACAGATAACCAAAGGTCATTTTGACGAAGGCAATGCCAGTTGGTCGCCCGATGGTTCGCGTATCTATTTTGTCGCCAACCGCGTGCTTGAACCCTATTACGAAGACCCTCGCACCGATCTTTATTCAGTCGCAGCAGACGGCAGCAACGAGCAGAAAGTCATAACATTTAATGGCGGAATGCGCGGCTATACGTTCAGCAACGATGGTAAACGCATCGCTTTTGGCGGGGCGTTGACGCATAAGCCTGTGCAATCGTACACGCAACCTGATCTCTTTGTGGTCGATAATGCTAAGAACGCCACACCGAAGAATCTGACCGAAGCGTATGACTTTGACATCGGCGGCGGCATTGGCGGCGACCAACGCGCCCCGCGTGGCGGCGCACCCGGCGGCGTTTTGTGGAGCAAAGACAATCGCTGGCTCTATGTCAACGTAGCGGAACATGGTCGCGCCAATTTGAAAAAGATTGATGCGGCAACCGGCAAAGTTGAACCGCTGACCACCGGCGACCACGAAGTTCAGGGCTTCAGCATGACAGCCGACGCCTCAAAGATGGCGTTGCTGATTTCATCGGCAACCAACATCGGCGACATCTTTTTGCTGGATACGGCTTCGGGCAAGATGACGCAATTGACGCGCATCAATGATGAACTCTTCTCGCAACTCAATCTGACCGCGCCGGAAGAAATCTGGTACACCAGTTTTGACGGCAGAAAGATTCAAGGCTGGATTCAAAAGCCGCCCAATTTCGATTCATCAAAGAAATACCCGTTTATCATACAGATTCACGGCGGACCGCACGCTGCTTATGGCTCGACCTTCACGCATGAATTTCAATGGATGGCGGCAAAAGGCTATGTCGTGTTGTACACCAACCCGCGTGGCAGCACGTCATACGGGCAGGACTTTGGCAACATCATTCAATACAACTATCCCGGCGACGACCATAAAGACTTGATGGCGGGCGTGGATGAAGTATTGAAGCGCGGTTATCTTGACGAAAAACGTCTGGGCGTGACCGGTGGCAGCGGCGGCGGCGTGTTGACCAACTGGGCAGTCGGGCATACGAATCGCTTTGCGGCGGCAGTGTCGCAACGCTCGATTGCCGATTGGGCTGGCTTCTGGTACACGGCAGATTTCACGCTCTTTACGCCGACATGGTTCCGCGCCGCGCCGTGGGAAGACCCAGAGGATTTCGTCAAGCGTTCGCCAATCACCTATATCAAGAACGTCACTACGCCGATGATGTTCATTGAAGGCGAAGTGGATTGGCGCACCCCTGCCAACGAAGGCGGCGAAGCGATGTTTCGCGCTTTGAAGTACCGTAAGATTCCGACGGTGATGGTGCGTTTCCCGAACGAATCGCATGAA
>Ga0187894_10006570_pt1 | contig 11355 bp, 11 predicted proteins | sample GBC1701081metaG_FD_136650 | JGI IMG/M metagenome (GOLD analysis project Ga0187894, IMG submission 136650) | White microbial mat communities from a lava cave in the Kipuka Kanohina Cave System on the Island of Hawaii, USA - GBC170108-1 metaG ...
CAAAGTCCTCGACGCCGCCCGCTACGACATCACAGGCATCGTTTGCTCCGGCGAACCCGTCATGACGAAATGGAAATGGATGCTCGCCGCCCGCCTCCCCGCGAAGCTTTTCATCCTCAACGAAAACGGCGACTACTTCTGGTGCCAGTACACCAACTGGCCGACCATCCAGCACTTCGTCCTCTTCCGCACCGGCCTCTCCGGAGCAGGAGCCATCGATACCTTGGTCCGCATGGCCTTGCTCCCGCTCACGCTCGTCTATCTCTTAGCGTATGCGGCGATAGCTCATACTAGGCGTAGACTCCGTACATCATGAAGGCAATTCTCATCCATAAAACCGGCGGCCCCGGCGCCATGCAATATCAGGACACCGCCGCGCCCACGCCGGCCGCTGGCCAGGCGCTCGTCCGCTTGCACGCCTCGGGCGTGAATTACATCGACGTCTACTTCCGCACCGGTCTCTATCCCGTCGAAACGCCCTTCATACCCGGCATGGAAGGCGCGGGCGTCGTTGAAGCGCTCGGCGAGGGCGTAACCCACGTCGCGGTAGGCGACCGCGTAGCCTACGCCATGCAGCGAGGCTCTTATGCCGAATTCGCCTGCGTCCCCGGCTGGCAACTCGTGCCCCTCGCAGCCGAACTCAGCTTCGACCAAGGTGCGGCCGCCATGCTCCAAGGCATGACAGCGCATTACCTCTCCCACTCCACCTTCCCGCTGAAGAAGGGCGACACGGCCATCGTCCACGCGGCGGCGGGCGGCGTCGGTCTGCTGCTCATTCAAATGGCCAAGATGCTCGGCGCGCGCGTCATCGGCACCACTTCCACCGCTGAAAAGGCCGCTAAAGCGAAAGCCGCCGGAGCCGACGAAGTCATCCTTTACACCGAACAAGACTTCGCCGCCGAATCGCGCAAACTCACCGGCGGCAAAGGCGTCGATGTCGTCTACGATTCCGTCGGCGCGTCCACCTTCGAAAAATCCATCGACTCTCTTCGCCCCCGCGGACTCATGGTCAGCTACGGAAACGCCAGTGGCCCCGTACCCCCCGTTGCCCCTCTTCTGCTCAACCAAAAGGGCTCGCTCTTTCTCACACGACCCACACTCGCCCACCACTGCGCCGATCGCGATGAACTCATGTGGCGCGCGGGCGATGTGCTCAACTGGGTGCGCTCCGGCGCGCTCCAGCTCCAAATCGAAAAAACCTATCCTCTCTCCGAAGCCCCCCAAGCCCACATCGATCTCGAAAGCCGCCGCACATCGGGCAAACTTCTACTCACGCCCGACGCATGACGCGCAAGCTCTCCGAATTCTCCGCCCGCCGCGAAAAGCTGTTCGCTCACATGCGCGAAAACAAGCTCGACGCCGCCATTGTCTCTTCGCCGATCAATGTACGCTACCTCACGGGCTTCACCGGCTCCAACTCGCTCCTGCTAACCTCGCCCGGCTTGACGATCCTCTACACGGACCCGCGCTACGCCACCCAAGTCCGTGCCGAAGCCGACGCGCCCCGCAAACAAGTCGTCCGCGGCCCGCTCTTGCCCGCGCTCGTCGCATCACTCGAAAAGACGCGCTTCCGCGACGTAGTCTTCGAGGGCAGCCACCTCACCTTCGACACCTTCGACGCGCTCTCCTCCGCCGTTCCTAAACGAGCGCAGCTATCGCCGCTCGGCCCCATCCTCGAACAACTCCGCTCCATCAAGTCCCCCTCGGAAATCGACGCGATCCGGGCCAGCGTCCAACTGAACTCCCGCGCCTTCGACGCCGCTCTCCGCCGCTTCCGTCCCGCCATGACCGAGCGCGACCTCGCCGCCGAACTCGATCACCAAATGCGACTCCTCGGCGCCGAGCACCCGGCCTTCGACACCATCGTCGCCACCGGTCCCCACGGCGCCTACCCTCACGCCCACCCGGAAAACCGGTCGATCAAGAGTAATGCGTTATTATTAATAGATATGGGCGCGCAGGCCGAAGGCTATGCGAGCGACATGACCCGCATGGCGTTCCCCGGCAAACCCAGCGCCACGGTCCGGTCCCGTTACAAAGCGGTCCTGGAAGCTCAGTTGGCGGCCATCGACGCCGTCAAACATGGCGTTCCAGCGGCCAAAGTGGACCGGGCGGCCCGAGCGGTCCTCCGCCGCCATGGTTTGGATAAGCGGTTCATCCATTCCACCGGCCACGGCCTGGGTCTTGAAATTCACGAAATGCCGAGAATCGGAAAGAAGGCGGATCAGCCGCTCGAAGCCGGAATGGCGATTACAATCGAACCTGGCATCTACATCGAAGGTTGGGGGGGAATCCGGATCGAAGATACGGTGCTCGTCACCGCCGCCGGAAGTGAAGTCCTCACCCCAACGCCCAAGGAACTCCTGGTCCTCTAGAAATGAATCTTGAAGAGATTAAGCAACTGATCGATCTGGCGAACGAAAGTGGCGTCGCCGAGCTGGAAGTCGAACGTGGCGGCAATCGCGTGCGCATTCGCCGCGCCGTGCCCACGTTTCAGCAGGACGTAATACTGCCCTCGCCGTCCTATCCAGCCCAACCGCCCGCTGCTGCCGCTCCCCTCCAACCGCCCACGCAAGCGGCGCCCTCGCCCACGGCGGGTGAGGATCCATTGCTCGCCTACGTGAAAGCTCCCATCGTCGGCACTTTCTACACTTCGCCCAGCCCGGATGCGCCTGCATTTGTTCAAGTGGGCGATACCGTCCAGCCCGGCCAGGTCATCTGCATCATCGAATCCATGAAGCTGATGAACGAGATCGAGTGCGAAACCGCCGGCGTCGTCGTTCAGCGCTTCGTCGATAATGGGCAGCCTGCCGAATACGGCCAAACGCTCTTCTCCATCCGGCCGCACTAGCATGTTCCGGAAAATACTCATCGCCAACCGCGGCGAAATCGCGCTGCGGGTCATCTGCGCCTGCAAGGAATTAGGAATCCGCACGGTCGCCGTCTATTCCGAAGCCGACCGCTATAGCCTCCCCGTCCGCTTCGCCGACGAAGCCATCTGCATTGGCCCCGCCAAAAGCGCGCGCAGCTATCTCGATATCCCTTCCGTCATCAGCGCCGCCGAGATCTCGAACGTCGACGCCATCCATCCCGGCTATGGCTTCCTCAGCGAGAACGCCAACTTCGCCGAAGTCTGCGAAACCTCCGGTATCACGTTCATCGGTCCTCGCCCGGACATTACGCGGCTGATGGGCCTGAAGCAGGAAGCTCGCGCGGCAATGTCCAAAGCGGGCCTGCCCATACTCCCCGGATCACCCGGCGTGGTGAAATCCCCCGAGGAAGCTCTCGAAATCGCCCGGGAGATCGGCTTCCCCGTGCTCGTGAAGGCTTCAGCCGGCGGCGGTGGACGCGGCATGCGCGTCGTTCCGGATGAAGACGAACTGCCCGCGCTCCTCGTGCAAGCGCAGCAGGAAGCCCAAGCCTCCTTCAATTGCCCCGATGTGTACATTGAAAAATTCATCGGTGCTCCCCGGCACATCGAATTTCAGGTCCTCGCCGACACCCATGGCAATGTTGAGATCCTCGGCGAACGCGAGTGCTCCATCCAGCGCCGCCATCAAAAGCTGATCGAAGAGGCCCCTTCACCCATCGTCAGCGCCAAGCTTCGCGCCGAAATGAGCGCGCGGCTAAAAAAAGCCTTCTCCGAGATTGGATATTCCAACGCCGGCACCGTCGAGTTCCTCATGGATGAAAAGGGCAAGCTGTACTTTATTGAAGTCAACGCCCGCATCCAGGTTGAACATCCCGTTACGGAAATGATCACGGGCATCGACCTGGTGAAGAGCCAAATTCGCATCGCCGCCGGAGAAAAGCTTTCGAGCGTCATGCCTTCCGGCGTGAATTTGAGCGGTCACGCCATCGAGTGCCGCGTCAACGCCGAGCATCCCGTGAAGTTCACCCCTTCGCCCGGACGCGTCACCGCCCTGAACCTCCCCGGGGGCATCGGAGTTCGAGTAGACACCGCCGCCTATGCCGACGGCGTCATCCCGCCTTACTACGACTCGCTCGTCGCCAAGCTCATCACCCACGGCAAAGATCGCGCCGAAGCGGTTGCCCGCATGAACCGGGCGCTGGAGATGTTCGTCATCGAGGGCATCCAAACTTCCATTCCGCTTCATCAGCGCATCCTCCGCCATCCGGACTTTCTCGCCGGACGCCTGGACACGCACTTCCTCGAACGCCTCGGCTAACCTCGCAGCAGCGCCTTCGCCAACACGCCGAGTTTTTCCGCTTTGCTTAACCGCACGCGCTCGCCGGATACATCGAAATCGCGCCGCTCCATCTTCGCAAGCAACGCCCCGTAAGTGTCCAGTATTCCCCGCAAACACGGCCGCGTGCTCTTCTCAACCATCTCAAGCAATGGACGCCCCTCTTCGAACAACGCCTTCGCCCGCCGTCCATACTCTCTCAGCGTGCCTTGCCGCCCGTAACGCCGCAGATCCTCCTGTGCAAGATACGTCCGGCCCAGCTCCTCATCCTCTCGCACATCCCGAAGAATATTCGTAAGCTGCACCGCCACCCCGTTCCTCTCAGCAAGCTTGCGAGCCTCCTCCGATTGCGCTCCAAAGATGCACGCGACCGATATCCCCACAACGCTCGCCACCTGAAAGCAGTAGCGATACAAGTCGTCGTAAGTCTCGCGCGTCGATTGCGTCAGATCGCTCGACACGCCGTCGATCATCCCGTGAAAGCAGCTCACCGGTATCTCGTAGCGCCGGGCCGTGTCCACGAACGCGGGCCAGATCGCATCTTCCACTTTGCCGCCCGCCAAAGCCGCGTCCAACTGCGCCCGCCACTCCTGAAGCCCCGCCAGGCTCGCCTCGGGCGAGTCGGACAAGTCGTCGCAGCGGCGGTTAAACGCATAAACCGTCCATAACGCGCGCCGCCGCTCACGGTCCACCAGGAAAAATGCGGGATAGAAGCTGCTCCCACGCGCCATTCGCCGGCAGTGTTCGAACGACTGCCCCAGCGTCACGCCGCGCGCAGAATCGCCCATCGCAAAAGGCCTCGCAGCAACAACTCCACGCGCTCGACTTTGGAAATACGCGGCCGCTCCGACAGCACATCATAGTCCCTCTGGCGTATCTTCTCGATGATCTTCATTCCCCCGCGCGAAAATAACTCCAGATCGAGCGAGAGCCGCCGGTCCACCATTCGCGCCAACGGCAGTCCCTCTTCAAACAGCCTCTGCGCCTCATCGCAAGCCTCGCGCATCGACGCCCGGAATCCTTCCGTCGCCCGGCCTTCCGCGATATCGCCGTCGCCGCTCCCGTTCCGCGTCAACAAAGCCTGCGGCAGATACACGCGGTCCTTCTTCCAATCCACGCTCACATCCTGCCAAAAGTTCGCAAGCTGCAGCGCCGTACAAGTAGCATCGCTCAAACGCTGCCGCTCCGCATCGCGATATCCGCTCAAATAAAGCACCAGCCGCCCAACCGGGTTCGCCGAGTTCTTGCAATAAGCGAACACCTCGGGCCAGTCCGCATAACGCGTCTTCGTTTGGTCCTGTTCAAAAGCGGTGATCAAATCATGAAATGGCTCATCCGGCAAAGCATGCGCCGCGATCGTCGTACGCAGCGCCACAAACACCGGATGCGCCGCACGCCCCTCGAACGCTTCGCGGGTAAGCCCACGCCACCACTTCAAAAGTTCAAGCGATCGCGCCACATCGCCAAACTCATCCCCCAAATCGTCCGCCCACCGGCAAAAGCTATAGACGTTATAGAAATCCTGATGCAGCCGCTTGGGCAGCAGGAAGCTGACCACCTGAAAATTTTCGTAGTGATGCGTCGCCAGCCAGCGCGTGTAAGCGAGAGAATCTTCGAGCCTCCACGTGCGATCCATCGCTTCGCTGGAATCGACGAACGAGCGCGGCTCCAGGAAGCTCATCGAGGCCGTTTAGGGAATAATCGCCGTTTTCATGTGCCCGTTGTGGCTCATGAGGTAGCGCATGACTTCCAAAAGATTGGTCAGCGGCTCCACGCGGTTCACGAAATCGCTGGCGCGAATCTCGCCGCGCGATACCGATTCGAGCGCCCGCTGAATCAGCCCCGGAGTGTGATGGAAGCTGGCCTTGCAAGTAATTTCGCTGTAGTGAATCAACTGCGTGTCGAGCATCACCTTCGAATCGCTCGGGCAGCCGCCGAAGAAATTCACCACCCCGCCGCGGCGGACCATCTTCACCGCCTGCTCCCACGTTTCCGGAATACCCACGGCCTCAATGGCGATATCGGCGCCGTGGTCGCCCGTCATCCGCCGGACTTCCGAAATCACATCCACCGAGCCATCGCTCACCAGAACCTCGTCCGCGCCCATCGCGGCCGCGCGATCTACCTGCGTCTTGCGACGCCCTACCGCTAGCACCCGCGCACCGCGAACCTTCGCCAGGCGTACAAACATCAAGCCAATCGGACCCAGCCCGATCACGACCACATCGTCTCCGGCTTTAACGTTCGATTCCTCGACGCCCTTCATCACGCACGCCAGCGGTTCCACCAGCGCGGCGTCCTGATAAGTCAACTGCGGCGGCAAGTGATGCGTGTTCTTCGCCACGATACGGGAAGGAATCCGCATGAACTCGGCGTAAGCGCCGTTGTTAAACAGCAAATCGTCGCAAAGGTTGTGCGCGCTCTTGCGGCAGTAGTGACAAACGCCGCACGGAGCCGAATTGGCCGCCACGATCCGGTCGCCCGGGCGGAAATTCGCAACGCCATCGCCCACCGCCACCACATCGCCCGCCAGTTCGTGGCCAAATAGCGCGGGCGGCACGATCATACGTGCGTGATAGCCGCGGCGGAACACTTTCACATCCGTCCCGCAGGTCAAAGCGGCTCGAACACGAACTAGAATGTCGCCTGGTTCAGGATTTGGGACGGCTACCTCCTCCACGCGCAAGTCTTCCTTGCCGTAGAGAACGGCAGCCATCATCTGATTCTTCACTTAAGAGATCCTCTGTGGCTGAACTATTATTTTCAACGATTGTGCATCCGGATGCAACGCAAGGAAAAAACCACGCTCCACCTCACTCAGGCTCACGCGATGGGAAATTAATTGCTCCACCGGCAAATCTCCGCTGAATACCAGCCGGGCCGACTCTTCCTGTAAGTCTATAGATGCACTATAGGAACCAAAAAGCGCCCGCTCTCCCACGCAAATGTCGGCCCCGGAAAGCTCCAGCCGCTCCTTATGCGAAGTTTGGGCGAAGAGAACGATTTTCGCTCCCGGCCGCGAGGCTTTCATCGCTTGCTCAACCAAACCGGGCGCTGAAGTCGCCGCAATGACCAGGTCGGCCCCGCGGCCGGAAGAAATCTCCCTCATTTGGCGGGCGACATCCATTTCTCTCGGATTCCAAGCCTCCATGGCCCCAAACCGTCTTCCCAACGCCAGCCGTGCCTCGATGGTGTCCGTAACCACCGTGTGAACCCCTCGCAGCTTCATCAGCATGGTAAACAGGAGTCCGATCGGACCCTGGCCCTGAACCAACACAAAATCGCCGGGTTTCGGATCGGCCATTTCGACGGCTTTTAGACAGGTATTGACCGGCTCGACGAAACTGGCCGCCTCATAACTGACGCCATCCGGTATCTTCACCACCCCGCGCGCCGCAATCCAATCCATCACCCGCACGTACTGGCTGAACCCACCGCCCGCCGGCTCAAAGCCCGCCGTCACGCCGACTTTCTTGTAGACCGGACACTGCGCATACAGCTTCCGGTCGCAATAAAAGCAGTCCCCGCAGGGAACGTGGTGAAACACCGCAACCCGATCTCCGGGCGCCAATGCGCGCACGCCATCGCCAACGGCAGCCACTTCTCCAGCCGTTTCGTGCCCATAAACGCGAGGCGGAGGCAGCAGGTCGTGCTCAATCTTCTTCAGGTCCGTATGGCAAATGCCGCAGCTTTCCACGCGGACCAAAATCTCTCCGGACCCTATGGCCGGCACCGGAATTTCATCGACGGAGATCGCGCTCGATCCGCGGTAAACCGCCGCCTTCATGGTTGAAGGAATCGCGGGGCTAGAAAGAATAGCCGGCAAGAAATTCTCCTAGGTTTTGAGATGCGCGAGCCGAGGTGCGGGCGAGACGAATCAGCGCCGGAATCGCAAGCGGGCGCTTCAAAGCGAGAATCGCGACGCGGCCCGCGCAAATACTCCCGTTGGCGCCTCGGGCGAGATTGAAATCTAAAGGGAGATCTTGTTCAGCGCCATCGCTGACAACCCGAATGGCGAGAAACCGCATGCCGCGAGCCTCCGCGATTGTCGCCAGCTCGTGCGACTCCATGTCGAGAATGGCGGCGCCGGTGGCCTCGCGAAGCCGTCTCTTCTCGGCCGCCGTTGTGACAACATGATCGACGCCCATCACCGCGTTGCCTTCCGCTGCCTCTTTCTGCGTTACTGAATGCACCCGCCCGGCCACTACGACGTCCCCCGGCCGCAAACTCGCGTCCAGGCCGCCGCAAAATCCCGCAGAAACAAGAATATCCGATTTTGTTTCGTCCAGGACACGCTCCGCCGCCCGTCGCGCGTTGGCTCCTCCCGCGCCGTCCGCCCCCATCACGAATCGGGTTTCCGCCGTCCCGCCTTCCGCGGCATAGGCGATGCCCCAGTCCCGCCGCTCGACGTTGCCGAGCGCGCGCTCCAATCCGGAAAATTCACGGGCTTCCGATGCGATCAAAATCACTGTCCTCACGTCAGCAATAGCCGTTGCGCCGGAACCATTCCACGGCCTGCGCGAGCGATTCTTCGACCGGACCGGGCTTATACTCCAATTCCCGCGACGCCTTGTCCGACGATACCCACATCTTGCGCCGCGCCATTCGCACGCCTTCCAGCGGAGCGCGAGGCTCCCGTCCGCTGATTCCCGCCCATGCCGTCGAGGCCGCGCCCGCCGCGAATGCGACGGCATACGGAATGCGAACCTTGGGCGCTGGAATTCCCGTGATCCCCGCCAGCTTTTCGAATAACCGCGCCAGCGTCCAGTTTTCGCCGCCCAGTATGTAACGCTCGCCCACGCGGCCGCGCGAAGCCGCCAGCAGGTGGCCGCGCGCGCAATCCATCACACGGGCGAAATTCAAGCCGGTATCCACATAGGCGGGCATCCGGCGCTTCAGAAAATCGAGAATCACTTTGCCCGTAGGCGTTGGTTTCACGTCATGCGCCCCAACGGGCGTGGTCGGATTCACGATGTACACCGGATGGCCCGCCCGCGCGGCGCCCAGCACCTCTTGCTCGGCAAGAAATTTCGACCGCTTGTAGTGGCCCGTCATGTCATCCAGCGAAATGGGCGACGCCTCATCGCCAAGCTTTCCCTCCGGCATCCCGACGCAACCCACCGTGGACGTATAAACGAACTTCTCCACGCCTGCCCTCCACGCCGCGTGCATCAAATTTTTTGTTCCGGAAACGTTTGAGTCGTAGAGATCCTGCGGCCGCGGCGACCACAACCGGTAATCGGCCGCCACATGAAACACCGTCCCGCACCCCGCGACAGCGCCGTCAAGAGAAGCCGAGTCCCGCAAATCACCGCGAACGACTTCCGCGTCCAGTTCACGAGCCTCGCTCGATGGCCGCAGCAGCAAGCGCACGCGCTGCCCGCTTTCGATCAGCAGTTTGGCCACGTGCCAGCCCAAAAAGCCGCTCGCGCCCGTGACCAGCGCCGGCTTCTCATCTATCGCAGCGCCCATTCCAGCAGCCGGAAGTTGTCGCTGAACTTGCTGTTGATCCCCAGCGCCGCCGATGGCTCGAAGCCGCAATGAACCATGCAGTGCTCGCAACGAGGATCGTTGCCATGCCCGTAGGATTCCCACGGCGTTTTCGTCATCAACTCCTCAAACGTCCGGTAGTGTCCATCGGTGATCAGATAGCACGGGCCCTTCCAGCCGGAAGTGTTGTACGTCGGATTCCCCCACGCCGTGCAGGGAAAATCGCGTTCGCCCTTCAAGAAATCGAAATAGGTGGGGGTGTTGTTGACCGGATAGTTGTCGAGAATGCAGCCGATATCGGCGAACTTCTCCCGAATCTCCTCGCGCGTCAGGAAAATCTCGCGATCGTTCACCGCGGAGTACCCATAAGCCGGCGCCAGCATGTGCCCGTCCACACCCAGCGTCGCGCAGAAAGCGTAAAGCTCCTCGATCTCCTTCATATCGGTTTCGCGGTACACGGTCGTGTTCGTGCAAACCTTGAACCCGGCCGCCTTCGCGGCTTTGATACCTTCCACCGCCTCCTTGAAAACGCCCTCCCGCTCGACGCATAGGTCGTGCGTCTTCTCCATGCCGTCCAAGTGAACGTTGAAGTACAGACTGTCGTTCGGCGCGTATTCGTGCAGCTTCTTGCGAAGAAACATGCCGTTCGTGCAAAGGTAGATGTGCTTCCCGCGCGCCAGTATCTTGTTGCTCAGCTCGGCGAGCTTCGGATAAAGGAAAGGCTCGCCTCCGCAAATCGAAACCACCGGCGCGCCGCATTCATCCACCGCGCCCAGGCACTGCTCCACCGTTAGCGTCTTCGAAATAGTGGACTCATACTCTCGAATGCGCCCGCAGCCCGTGCAGGTCAAATTGCAGGCGTGCAGCGGCTCCAGCATCAGCACCAGCGGAAACCGCTTGTTGATCATCGGATGAGGCGACGATTTCGCCGAAGAACGGCTGGCGTGCAGGATGCGGAACGGATTCACCGCGTCGTTTTCCGCCGAACGGTCCACTTGCCACTCGGGCCGCGGCCGCCACTTGTTTTTCGCGATATAACCGGCGAGCCCGGCCGTCAGCTTTAAGGGAAATCTCATTCCATCTCTCCGTTTTGTGCGCCGCCCAACGCCCGTTGGTAGGCCGCCAGCGCCATCAACGGAAAGGAATCGCGATAAAGGTGATAAGTCAAATAAAACACCCGCGGGAAGCCCGTTCCGGTGGTGAGTTCCTCGTCCCAGCGGCCATCGGCTCGCTGGGTGTCGACAAGGTAATCGATCCCATCGCCGACGCTCTGGCTTCGCGTATCGCCAGAAGCGATCAAGCCAAGCACCCCCCACGCCGTTTGCGACGCGCAACTGCACGCGCCCACAAACGACGACCGTTGATACGACGCGCAGGATTCGCCCCAGCCGCCGTCGGCGTTTTGCACCGACCGCAGCCACTCCGCCGCGCGCAGCACCGCCGCCTCGCGATCGCTGTATCCGGCCGCCCTCAGTCCGCGTAGCGCCAGAAAAGTTCCATAAACATAGTCCACGCCCCAACGGCCATACCAACTCCCATCGGCTTCCTGCGAGTCGAGCAAATACCGAAGACCGCGCCGGATGGCGGGATGCGTCGCCGGAATTCCGTGCTCGCATAGCGCTTCCATCACGCGCCCCGTGATATCCGGGCAGGTCGG
>Ga0187894_10006571_pt1 | contig 11351 bp, 9 predicted proteins | sample GBC1701081metaG_FD_136650 | JGI IMG/M metagenome (GOLD analysis project Ga0187894, IMG submission 136650) | White microbial mat communities from a lava cave in the Kipuka Kanohina Cave System on the Island of Hawaii, USA - GBC170108-1 metaG ...
CTTCGCCAATACAATCGCTGGCGAACGCGACCGGGCGCTCGATCACTTTCGACAGATGCTCGGCCACGGGTTTGAGCGAATATTTCGGATTGCGCTGCCCTTTGGGCCGGCCCAGGTGCGAGGCCAGAATCACGCGCGCGCCTTTATCAACCGCGAACTGGATTGTAGGAATGGCCGCCGTGACGCGCGTATCGTCAGCGACCTTGCCGTCTTCGAGCGGAACGTTGAAATCAACACGGATGAAAACTCTCTTCCCCGCCAAGTCGAGGTCACGAATAGAAAGCTTGGACATAGTTATTCCTTCCTGAGGTTGTTCGAATAGATGATGCATTTACTGGGTCGGGATGACTGGTCTGAAATAGTCGCGGAAGGTACCACAACTTTGTGGGATGAGCAAAACCGGGCCAGGCTGAGCCAGGGCTTTTGCAAAGTCGTCAGGGAGGGCCTAAAACCCAAGACCTACAACCTATGGCCTATGAATTTTTCTTTCGGTGGATCAATCAAGTAAGGCAAGTAAGGCAAGTAAGGCAAGTAAGGCAAGTAAGGCAAGTAAGGATTCGAAGGAAAAGATTATAGGCCATAGGTTGTAGGTCTTGGGTTTTAGTTTATTGAGGCATGTGCAAATAAAAGTCCCTGTTGATCAGCGGAATGCGCGCTCGATGTCCGACAAACTTCAGTTTGTCGTGGCCTGATTAGCAAGTCGCCTGTGAGAGATAGAAGGGCTCCTTTATCCAGCCGCGACAAACTGAAGTTTGTCGGACATTTGGCGCCGCCCGATTTATGCACACGCTTCAGTTTATTAGCAAAGGCCACAACCGACTTTGCAAAAGCCCTGCAGGCTGAGCGCCGAGTGAAGCCACGGAAAACGTGGGACAGGAAAAATCGCTTGCGCCAGCGCGAGCGGCTGCACTACACTCCGGCGCGTTCAGCGGTAAGCCATCGCAACAACCGTCCGATCACAGCAATACTCCGCCGCAGACGGGCGCCACGTGTCGCTGCTGAGGCTCCGCCAACTCTGCCAATTGCGGCTGACTTTCACGAGGTAATCACCCTATGACAAACACATCACGAATCCTGAATATGCGCCCGGACCCGCCTGACCTGCGCGACCGGCTCTACAATCCTATCCTGCGCACATTGGAACCGGAGTTCAACGCGCGCGCCTTCGATCACCCGGCCTGGCGCGCCCGCGTGAAAAATCAAGGCGAGACTTCGGCCTGCACCGGTTTTGCGCTGGCGGCGCTGGTCGAGACGCTCACCTTCATATTCTGGGAGGGGCGTCATCAGCAAGACAAGCAGCCCGGCCCGGTCTCGCCGTTTATGCTCTATTACTTCGCCCGCCGGTACGACGAATTGCGCGGCAGCGATCCGGAGGGCGGCTCGACGGCGCGCGGCGCGATGAAAGCCTGGCACAAACACGGCGTCTGCCAGCTCGATCTCTGGCCTAAGAGGCCGAAGCTGGACATGCCGCAGCTGGCCCCGGCCAAGCGCGCGCCAAAGCGGAAGCAGAAAGCGGAGATGCAGACAGAACCCGGCGAGAACTGGGTCAGCAATGCCTTTCGCACGCCGCTCGGCGCTTACTATCGCGTGGATCATCTCTCCATCGCCGACCTGCACGCGGCGCTCAGCGAGACCGGCGTCGTATACGCAACGGCGCAAATTCACGAAGGCTGGAATTCGCCGCAAGCGGACGGGCGGATTTTGAACCGGCGCGGCGCAGCCAATCTGGGAGGCCACGCTTTCCTGCTGGTCGGCTACGACACACATGGTTTCTGGATTCAGAACTCGTGGGGCCAGGAGTGGGGGCGCAACGGATTTGCGCATCTGGCTTATACCGACTGGCTGGAGAACGGCATGGACGCCTGGATCGGCCAATTGGGCGTTTACGTCACCTCGCACATGGACAGCTTGGGCCAGGGATTGCGGATCGAGCGCGCGAACGAAGCCCGGCGCGCCGCCGCCGGGCCGCCCGACCCGCTGGTCTTCGCGCAAGCCATGCTCTCTTCCAACGGCGTGGTGCGCGCGCAACAAATCAACCCTTACGTCGTCAATCTTGAGAACAACGGCAAGCTCTCGGACAACGGCAAGTTTCGCACCAGCCAGGAGGACCTGCATGACCTGGCGCTGCATTACCTGCCCAACGCGCTCAATGATTGGAAGCTGAAAGAAGATGACCCGATCGATATAGCCCTGTACGCGCACGGCGGCCTGGTCTCCGAAGACAGCGCGGCGGAGACGGCGGCTCAATGGATTCCGGCGCTCTACGCCTCCAAAATCTTCCCGGTCTTTTTTATGTGGGAGACGGGGCTGCTGCAAACCGTCGGCAACATCCTCAACGAGGCGCTGGGCCTTACCCAAGCGGCGGGCGGCCTCAAAGACCGCTTGCTGGATTTCGTGGACGACCGGCTGGAAGGACTGATCGCTCCGGCGAGCACGCCCATTTGGGAAGAGATCAAAGAGAACGCCTCGCACGCGACCAACGCTCCGAATGGCGGGCTGCGGCTGTTGGCCAAGGAGTTGAACGCGCTGCCCCCGGCGTTGACCAAGCGCATGCGCTTTCACCTGATCGGCCACAGCGCGGGCGCGGTCTTCCATGCCTATCTATTGCCCGCGTTGATACAGGCCAAATTGACGGTGCAGGGACTCTACCTGATGGCCCCCGCCTGCACGGTCGATCTGTTCCAGAAGCAAGTGCTGCCCGCTTACAAGGCCGGCAAGGTTCCGGCCTACACGCAATTCCATCTGAGTGACAAGGTCGAGCAGGACGACAACTGCGCGAATCTCTACAACCGCTCGCTGCTCTACCTGGTCTCGAACGCCTGCGAGCGCAAGCCCAAGACGCCGGTTCTGGGGATGGAGAAGTTTGTCCACATGATCGATCCCCAAAAACCGCCGTCAAACAAGATAAAAGTTTGGGACTTCATCAGCGCGCCAACCGCGCCCAACGCCGGGGTGACCTCGCTCTGTCGCGCCACCTCGCACAGCGCGTTTGATAACGACGCCGACACGCTGCGCGCCATCCTGGAACGCATCAAGCGCCTGGCGAAATGAAAGATCAACTTCACTTCTTCGGCGCGGCGGGCGTTCGCAACGCTTGAAGGCGCGTAACCAGGTCGTTCGCCAGTTTGGGCGAGACAACCCTGGCGGTGATCTCTCTCAATTTGCCGTCGGCGAGCGGTGTGTTGCTGGCTTGATGCGTGACCGTGTATGTCCACGTCCAGGTCAGAAACGGCAATGTTACATCAACCACCAGATCGGCCCCGAGCGGCGCCGGGACGATCTTCAACCCCAGCTCTTGAAAGCCGGGCTGCTTAATCAACTCGTCTTCGAGCAATTTCGGCCTGAGGTAGATTGTCTTCGAGCGGATGTGAATCGTTTTGGCGGCGTGGGCTAACTCCACCGGATCGGGCTTGGCTGGCTGACCTCTCTGTTGTGAGCCGCTTTCAGAAGTGGCAAGCGTCAATTTATCCGCCTGATACCCTTCGACAACAGCCAGCGGGCGTTGTTGCGCACTGGAACCAAAGTCCCGCTGGGCCTCCGCCGGCACATTCGTTTGCAAATATTTGACGAGCTGATCCAGAGTGACGTTGCGATTCCCACCCGCCGCGCGGCCGTTCAAAGCCTCGATCAACGCCGCGGTGAAATAGCCCTGCTTCTTCGACTGCGATTCGTAGGCGCGCTGCCCGGCGCTTGTCGCCAGCAACGTGGCGAACGCCGCCACTTCCTGATTGCGCGTGTCGAAAGTGAATGCGCGCGTGAACGCCTCGCTGAGAGGCTCCTGTCGAAAGGCGTCGAAGGCGAGCATTACCTGGCCAATTCCGCTCGCTTGGATCAACTCTTTGATCCGTTCGACGCTGATGGCGGTCTCCGCAAGCAAGACGTCGTCGCCGGTCAACGCGTCAGCCGGCAGCAAATAAGATTTCCCGCCACGCTCGACGCTATGCCCGGCGAAATAGATCAACAAAAATCCATCCTGCGAATTGGCCTGCGAATTGGCCTGCGAATTGGCCTGCGAATTGGCCTGCGAATTGGCTTGCGAATTGGCTTGCGAATTGGCTTGCGAAACGCGATTGGCCTGCGAAACACGTTCGGGAAGATTCGCCAATTGCCGCAAGATCACGCTGCGCAGCGGCTGCCGCTCGCCCGGTTCGCCGGTCGCAAGCAGAACTATCCGCTCCTTACGAAATCCCGCGTATTGCGCCAGCGCGCCGGCAATCGCGCGCGCGTCAGACGCCGCGTAATTGAATTTGCCGATGCGATTGTCCAGATAATCTTCGACTCCGATGATCAGAGCGAATCGATTCTCTTCCGCCGGCAACTCATCCACCAACTCCGCCCGTCCGGCGAGGCAGGGCCGGTCGGTGGTCGAGAGCGATTTGAGCGCGGCCAGCGCCTCTTCGTGCAGTTGACGCGAACCGGCGGCGCCGCTCAACGCGATGACTCGCGCGTAATCCTCTATCAGGCGGTTCGCGGCCGGATTGATCCTGGCGCAGAGCGCCTGCCCCTGTTTGCCGAACCTGCGGCTTTTCGGAATGGCCCGGTACTCCTCGATCAACTTCTGATAGATCAGGTCGCCGGCGATCGCGCGCAGCCAATAGGCGTTCGGATCGTTGGCGCTCGGGCCGTCTTTCAATTCCACGGCTTTGTTCAAAAAGATGATCGCCTGCTCGGGATCGGAGTCCTGCTGTCGCAACAGGTAAAGCCCCTGGGATAGGTAAAGCACGCTGAGGCTGTTCGCCCGCAGTCTGGCGTAGCTCTCCGCGTCGAGATTTGGAGGCGGAGCCGTATCCTCCAACAGTTTGAGCGCCTGATTCGCGTATACTCTGCTCTGCTCAAGATCGCTATAGAAATTGGCGATCATGCCGCGGGCCGTGGCCAGGGCCAGTTGCGACGTGACTTGCACGACGACTGCCCGATCAGCCTGATTTGACCTCTCGCTCAACAGCTCGCGGCCCAGCGCCAGCAGCCGGTCGAGACTCGCCGCATCGGGATTGGCCGAGAAAGCTCTGGAAGCGGCATTGAAGATTTCGAGCGGCGCGCTGCGGATTCCCGACTCGACCTCAGCGGCATGCTCGCTCCGGGGATGCCGCAGCAAAAATTCTTTGCCCAGCGCCAGCCGCTTTGCGGGGTCCTGTTTTTCGTTCACGTAAGCCGCATAGGCGGCGCGCTCTTCCTGCCACAAAAGCGCCTGTCTGGTCTGCCCGCCCGCGCCACGCTTGATCAATTGTTCGAGCGTCGCCGGGGCGAGCCTGAAGGCCAGGCCGCGGTCGCGGATCTCGCGCGCGATGACTTCATCGTCAATCCTGCTCTCGATCAATTGCTCAATCTGTTTGAGCGTCAACGGGCGAGTGTTTTGGGCCGCTTGAGGCGCCACAAACAAAGATGGAATTAGCGTGGCGGAGCCACTGATAAACAACGCGAGAATCAGAGACACCTTTGGCATACGCGGTCGCTCCTCCTGATCAGGCAAACGAGCTTATCGAGGGTTTAGAATTCTGGTCAACTCATTGATCTGGCGTTTAAGCTCCCGCGCCCCTCCGTGGCGCGGGTTGAGTTTGAGGGCCTCATCGCACTCCCGGAGCGCGGCCCGATACTTCTTTTGCCGATACAGCGCCTGCGCCCGCTCAAAACGTCTATCCGCCAGCCCTTGATTATCCGGCCGCGCGCGATTGGAAGGCGCCGAATTGTTTGTCCGCTGCTCTCTCTGTTCCATTTGCGTCTCCGGCAATGGCGGCTTGGTTGGGCTAGGCAACGGTGTGGGAACCTCCGCGCCGGACGCTGTAGGCGAAGGCTGGGCCGAGCCGGAAGTCAGCGATCCTTCCTGCTGGGCGCGACTAGAGTCACGGTCGGAAGCGTCGCGATAAAGGCCATAGGCGCTGGCGACCAACGCCGCTATGATTATCGCGGCAATGAACATCGGAGATTTGGCTCGATTTGTTAATTGAACATTGGTCGAGTACGTTTCCGGCGGCGGCGCGGCGCCGGGCATCTCTTCCGTTGTGTACTCGGCCAGGTTACGTTCTCTTTGAATCGTCGTTTCATCCGCCAGCGCGACATCCGCCAATTCCTCTGTGTCATTCCCGGCGATCTCTGAATGGCCGAGCGCCTGGCCGAGCAACGCAACCACATCGGCGACGCGCTGGGGGCGTTGCGCAGGGTCTTTTGCGAGCATGCTGTTGACAAGGCGTTCCATTCCGGGCGGCGTCTCCGGCCGCAGACCGGAGAGCGGCGCCGGGTCCGCGGTCAATTGCATCTGGATCAACTCACCCATCGAAGCGCTGTTGAAAGGCAACTTTCCGCCGAGCATGCGGTACAGAATGATGCCGAGTGAGTAGATGTCTGAACGCCCGTCAATATGCCCGCCCACGGTCAATTGCTCGGGACTGGCGTAATGCGGCGTGCCCATCACGGCCGAAACCGGAGAGCTGGACGTCGTCTCCTCGATCACCTTTCCGATGCCGAAGTCGAGCACCTTAACGTGATCGCGCCCGCCGGACGAATCAATGAGCATGATGTTACCCGGTTTGAGATCGCGGTGGATGACGTGTTTGCCATGCGCCTCGCCGAGCGCGGCGGCGATCTGGCGCACAATTTCCGCCGCGCGCATGAAACCGAGCCGTCCACACTTCGACAGCTCTTCATCGAGCGTGCGCCCTTCGAGCCACTCCATAACTATGTAAGAGATACCATCGTCGGTGTGCCCGGCGTCTTTCACATCGACGATGTTTTCGTGCGTGAGCCGGCCGGCCAGCTTCGCCTCGCGCTCGAACAGCTCCACCACTCGCTCATCATCAAGCGCGATGTTCGGCTGTAGGATTTTGATGGCGACGCGCCGGTCTATGCCCGAATGAAACGCCTGGTAGACGGCGCCCATTCCTCCCAATCCCACCAGCGCGTCGATGCGGTATTTGCCGAGCAAGGTCCTGCCCACAAGGTGATAAGGGTCCCGCAACGACAGAACGGAACGATCGTCCGGGCAGACGCGTTCAGCCGAAGGAAAAGTTCTTTGACAAGTGGGACAGTATTTTGCGGCCATCGCAGGCAAACAGTATGAGATGTGAGGGCGCTTTTCAATGCGGAGTGGGGAGTGGGGAGTGGGGAATGGGGAATGGGGAGTGGAGGAAAGACCTGACGTCAGAACACATTCTTCGTCCCGGTAGGGACGGTTTGAGAATAGCGCGGCGATTCATCGCCGGGAAAAGTCGCATCACGAAACCCGAGTCCCGGAGGGACGGCTGAGCATTGCGTTTGACAGGGCATTCCCGGAGGGGACGGCTGAACATTGCGTTTGACAGAGCATTCAGCCGTCCCTCCGGAACATCATTCCCTACTCCCTATTCCCTATTCCTTATTCTTTTCCCCATTCCCCATTCCCCACTCCCCACTCCCTACTCCCTCTTCTTTTCCCCATTCCCCACTCCCCACTCCCCACTCCCCACTCCCCATTCCCCACTCCCCCCTACTGCGATCCGGTCATCACGCCGTTTTTGAAGATCAGCGTGCCGCTCTGATAAGCCCACAGTTCGCCGGCCGCCGTACGGGTGATCTTGTCAGGGTCGCCCCAACTCATCTTCACCTGCTCCGCAGTCATCCCCGCGTAGATCTTCCCGTTCTCAATCGCCTTCCATACGTCCGGGCGCCATTTGTATTTCAGCCTGGGGTCTTCGACCAGCAGGTGGTCTTCAAATCGGCTCAGATGCCTGGCGTCTTTTTGGACGTTGGTTCCGCTCAGATTCAGATCAATGAAGCCGCGCTTGCCTTCCGGCGTTTCGAGCGTGAACCGAACAGGCTTCTCTTCGTCCCATCCGGCGGCGACTTCAACGACTTTGAGCGGCGAAAATTTCCTGACGCGGACCGTCGTCAGCGCGTCAGTCTGTTCATCGTAACTCGAGATCATCAATGCTTTGACCCAGAGCGTTTTCCCAGCCCATTGCTTGCGGGCGTTTTCGATGTCGTCCGCGAGCGCCATCCCCCTGACTGATTCTTTGTTGGCTACAGTGAAGGCGCGCAGCTTTTCACCGTCATCTTCCATTTCGAACTCTATATAAGCGCGTATATTGGAACCGTCGGCCGAGATCACGCGGGCCGTGCGGCCGGCGTATTTCTGATGGCTAACCGTGGCGCCGAAATCTTCATAGGTTCCCGACGACGAGCTTTTCGGTTTGGGCAGGAAGATGAATCGTTTGCCGGCCCACGAATTGATCGGGTGATACGGGAAGAGCGTGGGCGCGGCTTCGACAGGTTTGGAGTCAGACTTCTTTTCAGGAGTAACGTTCTGGCGCTCCTGCGCCAAAACAACAACACAACAAATCGAAACGAGACAGAGATAGAGAGCTATGCGAGCTATGACTTTCATCCTAGGCTCCTTATCCGGGCTTTTCGAGTTGAGAATTGTTCGATGAGTTGGAATGATCGAACGGCCGTGCGCGGTGGCTGTTCATCGCGCGCGCGGATTATAGCATTCGAGTTTGGAGGAGCAAGCGCGTGAAGAAGAATCAGGTTGGTCTCTAACGACGACGAGCGACCTATCACCGGAGAGATTTTTTTTTCGCCCGATCGGAGTTTTTTTAATCCGCCGGACGCGAGGCCGCGATGTTTGACAGAAAACGCTCTGTCACGAATACTCCCCCGCATGAAACTCCACTTCACACCACAGGGATTCAAACGAACGGGTGAAGCCACAGCGCCTGAGCTTGGGCCGCTCGAGCGCGAGGTGATGGAGTTGATATGGCGGCGGCCCAAGGACGCAGCCGAGGTCTGCGTGCGTGACATCCATCTGGCCTTTGACGAGCGGCTGGCCTACACGACTCTGATGACGACACTCGACCGTTTGCACAAAAAGGGATTGCTCGACAGGCGCAAGGAAGGCCGCGCGTTTTTCTACTCGCCCCGTTTTTCTCCCGATGAATTCGAGCGAGGCGTCGCCCGTGACGTGATCAACACGTTGCTGGGGCGTGGCGCGGATGGGGTCGAGCCGATTCTGGCCTGCATCATAGACGCGGTGAGCGAGCGCGACCGGGCGCTGCTGGATGAGCTCGACCGGTTGATTAAAGAGAAGCGCCGCGAATTTGGGCGAAAGGAGTGAAGCGGATGTTCGAACTGCTGGGAATCTGTCTGACGTTGGCCGCGCTGCTCACGCTCAATGCGCTGGCTTCCCTGTTGGCCTCCGCGCTGTGGCGCATGTTTCGCGGCCGCGCCGAAAACTGGCCGGCGGCGACGCGGGCGCGACTGCTCTTCGCGTTGCGCGTCTTTCCGGCAATCATCGCCGTCGTCTTTGTTGGCGCGTTGTTATTGCCCGCTTACATCGCGCACGAACCCCGGCATATCGCCGAGCCGGTCAGTTTGAAACTAGCCGCCTTGGCGTCGATCTCGGCGGCCGGATTGCTGCTTGCGTTCTGGCGTGGGGTCGTAGCATTGCGCGCCACCCGTAGGTTGATCAACGACTGGATGCGCGTCGCCGAACCGGTCGAGTTCGGCCAAATCCCGATCCCGGCTTTTCGTTTGCGCCATCCTTTTCCAGTCATCGCGATTGTCGGCGCCATTCGCCCAAAACTCTTCATCGCCGATCATCTGTTTCAATCGCTGACTCGCGAAGAGCTGGCCGCCGCGATCGCGCACGAAAGCGGGCACCTTGCGGCCAGAGACAATCTCAAACGCACATTGCTGCGCGCCTGCCGCGACGCGCTGGCGATCGTCCCCAGCGGAGAGAGCCTGGATCGCGCCTGGGCCGAGGCTTCGGAAGCGGCAGCCGACGAACACGCGGCGAGGAGTGGAGGAGCTGTCGCGCTCGATCTGGCTTCGGCGCTGGTCAAAATCGCGAGGCTCGTTCCCGAAGGAGTCAAGCCTGCAATGCCCGCGGGAGCTTTGCTCATCGGCGATGACGCGGGCGGAATTGCGCAGCGTGTGCGGCGACTGACTCATCTGGCCGCCCCCGGCGGCGCTCCGCCAAGCCGGCGCGCATTCGATTCAAAAGCCTGGCCCTGGGCCTGTTTTGCGGCGGTCCTGACTTCGGCGATTTTGATGGCGACCAACCCGCCCATGCTTCTGGCCGTCCACAACGTGATCGAAATAGCCGTCTCGAAATTACAGTAAGATTCACCCTCCCGTTTCCGTCGTGATCTACTGAGCCAACATCTCAAAGCGCCACGATCTACGATGACTGGTAGTAGTTCGGACGCGACGTTACCATCGCAAGCGCATCGGTTCGGACTGACCGAGGGAGTCGAGAAAGCGTTCGTGGCCGACCTGGCGCCGGCTGAAGCGCGCGGAACCGCGTTCGGCATGTATAACCTGATCATAGGCGCCGGCGCGGCGCCCGCGAGCCTGATGATGGGGTTGCCGTGGGATAGTTTCGGCGCAACCACGGCGTTGATGACCGGCGCGGCGCTCAGCCTGGCGGCGGTCTTTCTCCTGATGATTCTGGTCCGCGAAGTCAACCAATCCCCCAACCAATCCACCGCCAACTAAAAGGACAATGCGCGCTGATCGGTTTCAGATTGGTCAAACGAAAAAGCAAGAAGGGTTCGTAATCCTTCGCCGAAGGCCTACGAACTCTTCTCGCCGAGGAGATTCAATGAAATATCAGCTTTTGCTCTGCTTCATTTTGCTTTCAACGGTTTTTGTTAAAGCGCAACCGGCCGCGAATCCGGCCGGCGACGGCTCAGGCGAAGCCGGGTTGACCGGTGTCGTGAAAGATTCGACCGGCGCTTCAGTGCCGCAGGCGACGATCAACCTGCTGAACGCCCGCCAAGCCGTCGTTGCATCGACGACCACGGACGGCCAGGGGCAATTCATCCTGAAGGGTGTGCCGGCGGGGACTTATGAGTTGCGCGTGACGAGCAGTGACGGGTTCGCCTCTCGCAGCAAAGCCGTTCGCGTCTTGTCCAAACCGGAGGCCGAAAATTCCCGCATCGAGATCACGCTCGGCGTTGAAGCCTTGACCGCCGAAGTCACGATCACCGCCGACATCGGCGTGGTTCAATCGCTCGACCAAACCACACAGCAGGTCAACGTGATTAGCGATCAAAAGCTGCAACAGCGCGCCAAATCCGTGCTCGCGCAGGCGGCTCAGGACGAGCCGGGACTGCAATTGCAGCGCACGTCGGCGACCATGGGCGCCATCTTCGTCCGCGGCGTGACCGGAGCCAAGGTCGTCAACTATGTCGATGGAATCCGCTTTTCGACGGCGGTGGCGCGAGGCGGCGTCAACACCTTCTTCAATCTCAACGACGCCAGCAGCCTGCGCGCGGTCGAAGTGATTCGCGGCCCGAACAGCGCCCAATTCGGCAGCGACTCAATCGGCGGCAGCGTCCAGCTCGTTTCTCGCACGCCGCTCTTCACCGCGGAAAAGA
>Ga0187894_10006572_pt1 | contig 11351 bp, 14 predicted proteins | sample GBC1701081metaG_FD_136650 | JGI IMG/M metagenome (GOLD analysis project Ga0187894, IMG submission 136650) | White microbial mat communities from a lava cave in the Kipuka Kanohina Cave System on the Island of Hawaii, USA - GBC170108-1 metaG ...
CGAGGGCGCGGACGGAAGGGAACGCATCGCCGGGGCGGAGCTTGCGGGAAAGGATGGCTTTCTTGGCGGCGTAGACGACTTGGTCGGCTATGGGAATGCCGGGCTGCGGGACCAGCCGGAAGGGAAACACACGTGTAACATATCAGTTGTTACAGTTGACGTCAAGGGGAGGTTGCGGTGATTCAATGGTTGCGATGCGTGCGGCCATTTTGCGGGAGTTTGGGAAGGCGTTGGAGATTAGCGACGTTGCGCGGCCCGAGGTGCGCGAGGGGGAGTTGCTGATTCGCGTGGAAGCTTGCGGGGTTTGCCATTCGGATGTGCATCTGGCGGACGGCGATTGGGAGGCGCTGAGCCGGGCGGCCAAACTGCCTTTGATTTTGGGGCATGAGGTGGCGGGTGTGGATGTGGCGTCGGGAGCGAGAGTGGGTGTGCCTTGGCTGAGGTGGTCTTGCGGGGTTTGCGAGTATTGCCTGGGTGGGCGGGAGACTTTGTGTTTGAAGCAGAGGATCACGGGCGTGATGGCCGATGGGGGGTATGCGGAATACATGGCCGCGCCTGCTTCGCATGCGATCGCGATTCCCGATGGGTTGAGTGCGGTAGAGGCGGCGCCGCTGTTTTGCGCGGGGGTTACGGCTTACAAGGCGCTGAAGTCGAGTGGTCTACGGGCGGGGCAGCGGGTGGCGGTATTTGGAATTGGCGGGTTGGGGCATTTGGCGGTGCAGATCGCGAAAAAGATGGGCGCGGCGGTTCTGGGCGTCGATTTGGATGAGGGGAAGCTTGCCTTCGCGAAGGAATGCGGCGCAGAGGAAGCGATGCCGGCGGCGGAGGAGAAAGCCTCGCGGAAGTGGGCCCCCGATGTTGCGGTCGTTACAACGGCTAGCGTGGCGGCCTACCGGACGGCGCTGCGGGCGTTGAAGCGCGGGGGAACGTTGATGGTTGTCGGCATGCCGAAAGAGGACATTGCGCTATCGGTGGTTCCGCTGGTGGGTGGCGAAATTCGCGTCATTGGCTCGGCTGTGGGGACGCGCGAGGACTGCCGGGAAATGCTGGCGTTGGCGGCGGAGTCGGGCGTGCGGTGCCGGACGGAGACGCATCGGCTGGAAGATGTGAATGATTTGTTTGAGCGGCTGCGTGGTGGCGGAATTTTGGGGCGGGCGGTGCTTCGGCTTTAGAGGGGCGCAAAACGGAACCTCGCCTGAGGCGGGTCCTTTACGCTAGTGACCATGCGACGCATTTACTGGGTTTTACTGCATTTGGGTACGCTGGGCTTTCTGTCGATGGCGGCTAAGGATTACAAGCGCGAAATTATGGATGCGGACCGCGCGTTTGATCTGGCGGTTTCCAAGGGTGGCTCGGCTGCCTGGGCAAGCTTCTTCGCCGAAGACGGGAAGATGCTGGGGCCGCAGATGATCGAGGGGCGCGCGGCGGTGCGAGAGGCGATGACGCCGCTGCTGGATAAGAAGGGAAATGAGCTACGGTGGTCGCCCACGTTCGCCGAGGTTTCGAAGTCGGGCGATTTGGGATATACGATTGGCGAGTCGCGGCGCTACTTCACGGACAAGGATGGGAAGGCGTTTGAGTCCACCGGACGGTACATCAGCGTTTGGCGGCGGGGGAAGGATGGGTCGTGGAAGGTAGCGGTCGATACGGGGACCAGCACGCCGCCTAAGCCGGTGGCTGTGCGGCCATAATAGACCGATGCCGACGCTGGCGCCGATTTCGCGCGGGGACTACACGGCGCTCGGTTTGATGTTGTTTTTCGCGAAGTACAACTTGGACCGTTGGATTGTGAAAAAGGCAAGTGGGATCTGGCTGCCTTGGGAATATCTTTACTACTTGTCGGGCACGCTTTCGTTGAAGACCCATGCCGGGTTGTGGATTGCGGCAGGTACGTTTGTCGCGGTGGGCGTTTGTATGACGTTGCGGCGCATGGGCGGGCTGGGGTGGCCGTTGGCGACGGTGGCGTTGTTTTTCGTGCCGCTGTTGAACTTGTTGTTTTTCGCCGCCCTGTGCGTGCTGCCTGACCGGGCGGCGGAGGGCTCATCAGGCTGGATGGATCGTTTGATTCCGCGTTCAACGGAGGGGAGCGCGGCAGTTGGGGTGCTGATTAGCGCGGTATTGGCGTTGGGACTCGTGTTGTTGTCGGTGGCGGGAGTTCAGCAGTACTCCACGGGTTTGTTCTTGGGCGTACCGTTTCTGAGCGGATTTTTTTCCACGGTGGTGTATTGCTACCACGGGCGGCGTTCGTTGGCGGAATGCCTCGCAGTGGGCCTAATGAGCGTGGTGGTTCTAGGAGCGCTTCTGTTCGGGCTGGTTGTGGAGGGAATTATCTGTATCGCCATGGCTGCCCCAGTGGCGGCTGTAATGGCGATGGTGGGATGCGTTTTCGGGTATCTGATTCAGGGCCGGGGGGCTCCGCAGGTGGCCGGAGTTTGGCTGGTGGCATTGCCGCTGGCGCTGGGGGCGGAGTATTTGGTTCAGCCGCGCGCGGAGATACACGCGGCTACTACAACGGTTGAGATCGATGCTCCGGTTGAGCGGGTTTGGGAGCGCGTGGTGCGGTTTCCCGATTTGCGCGCGCCGGAGGAGTGGTATTTCAAGACGGGTATCGCTTATCCGGTGCGGGCGAGGATTGAGGGCTCGGGTGTAGGCGCGGTACGTCATTGCGAGTTTTCGACGGGCGCTTTTGTCGAGCCAATTGAGGTTTGGGATGCGCCGCGGCTGCTGAGGTTTGCGGTGGCGAAATCGCCGCGGCCCATGGAGGAGTGGACGCCGTACGGAAAGTTGGAGGCGGCGCATTTGGACGGGTTTTTCGAATCGGTGCGCGGGGAGTTCCGGTTGGAGCCGCTCTCCGGCGGGCGCACGCGCTTGCACGGGACGACGTGGTACCGGCACCGTATTTTTCCGGCGGCGTATTGGCGGTTATGGTCGGATGCGATTGTGCATCGGATTCACTTGCGGGTTTTGCGGCATGTGAAGGAGCTTGCGGAACGCGATGGCCGGTGAAGGAGTGCTTGCAGCGGCGTTGCGGGCGCGCATGGAGGAAGAATGCGAGTTGACGGCGCGATTGCTTGGGATGTTGCCGGAGGGGTCCGAGGGGTGGCGGCCACCCTATGACGGATTTTCCTGCGGCGAGTTGGCGGCTCACCTGGTGGATACGATGGCCGGGTTTTGCGCGGCTTTGGGCAGGCGGCGCGATGGTTGGGAATGGGGGCGGGAGGCGGCGATTGAGGAATCGCGCCGGTGGTTTGGGAACTTTCGCGAGGATGCGATGGAGAGAATATCGGCAGTAGGCGATGAGGGTTTGCGGCGCGTGGTTCCCACCGTGTTTGCGCCGGAAGGCCAGCCGTTACTGGCGATCTTGCTGGCGAATTTGGCGCACTTAATCAATCACAAGCATCAACTGTTCACGTATCTGAAGCTGATGGGCCTGGAGGTTGGAAGCCGGGACCTCTACCGGTTTCGCGATGCGCGGTGATTATTGTTTGTCGAAGTAGAGCTTGCGCTCCGTTTCGCCGAACGCACCGGAAATTTTGGAAACGACAGTGGTGACTTTGCCGCTGGGGGAGAGTGTCCAGCGATCTTCGAATTTCATCTCGCCGGCCTGTGGATTGACGACGGTGTAGCGAACGACAATGGCGTCGGCTTCCCATTGCGCCGTGCCTTTGATGTCGCCCAGGCGCGTGGCGTTGGTGGTTTCTTTGCCGTCGGTGGTGTATTTGAGCTCGAGGGTCAGTTCACCTTGCTGCGACACGGTGGTGGTTTTGATTTGGAGGTTGGGCTCGGCGTGTTTGATTTCGCGTGTCATGGAGGTGGGCGGCGGCATGGGGCCAAACTCGCTTTTTTCGACATCGAGCTTCCAGGTTCCGGAGAAGTTGGGTTTGGACGGCGGGGCGGCGGTCATGGTGAGCAGGGTAGCGCAGGCGAGGATGGCGAGAGTCTTCATGAATTGAGTGTAACTGTTAGCGCGAAGCGGTCAAGGAAGTTGTTCCAGGTCGGCGAGGTCCTTGGTGCGGCCGGTGGCGCGCTTGTTCGTCTTTCAGTCCGGCAGCGAGATCATGGGGACGGAAAGCTCGCCGTCTTGCAGGAAGGCGCGGTTTGGCCAGCAGGCATCGAAGCCCACGCCCGAGATGGACTGGAGGATCTCGATTCGCAGAGGCGGGACGCCCATACGCACGATGTCGTCCGGATTGTCGAGCAGGGTGTCAGGCACGGAAGGAAAAGCGAGCTCGCGAAGAGCCTGGATGGCGCGCCGGCGGTTTTCGACTTGGGACGCGATCCAAACGTCCAAGGTCGCCGTGTTTCGCATTTGGCCGTAGAAGCTGGCCGCGTAGCCGCCGATTACGAGGAAGCGCACTTCATGGGCGAGGAACGACTTCAAGAACTCTCTGAAATCGGGTGGTAGCCGGGTCGTATCCATAGAAGACTTGGCGCGTGAATTCGAGGGCCGCGAGACGCTCCTGCATCGTCTTGTGACGCCAAAATTCCTTGGCGTCGGAAGGGGTGCTTACGGGAACCAACGATATGGCGGTGCGGTCCATGCGAAGCTCGTCGCGCAGCGGCATTCTTTTAAGTTTACTCGTTTATGTGCGCGACCTTTTTTAAGTGAGGGAGGGGTCACCGCTTCTGGCGGGAGCTGACCCTCAGTTCGCGGATGCTCTCCACGCTGGTGTCGATCATGAGTTGCAGCCCTTTCACTCCGTACGCCCTTGTCGCGCGCGCCGGATTACCGTTTACGCTTCCTTCGAAGGCCGATCTGTCCGCCAGTTTGTCTTGCCGGACATGCCCAGGGTTAATCGCCAACAAAAGGGAAGTATCCAGAATCCCGGCGTGCAGTCCGATATCAGCCTCGGACTCGCCCTGTTCGAGCAGCCATTTGTCGAAGCCGTTCACCCGGTATCCCGGAATGCCGTGAATTCTTGTATCGGTGTTGGCCCACTCCGCATTTAAATTGCCGATCATCTCTCGAAGCCTAGCGGTATCGGACCCGCTGTCGCGCAGGATGACCATATCTTTAAAACCATAAAACCATGTTGTCTGAGACTGCGAGCGATATGCTCTAGTAACTTCCGCCAGTATTCGTCCGGGAAATCGATGGTGCCTGGGTATTTCATGTTAAAGTTCCCCTGCGGCGCGTAGGGAACGACGGGCGCCACCAGCGTCTTGCCAAGTTTTCGCGCGATCTGTTCCGCCGCGTAACGGACCCGGTAGTTGTGCTTCCCGAGCACCATGTGAGGACCGTTCTGCTCGATTCCTCCCGTCGGGATCAGGACGGTCGTGGTTCCATTTTGGATCAGGGCGCGAACCTCTGTCCACGTCAAGTCCTCCAGGAAAACGTTGTGGGCCGTTTGCGCTTGTAGCGCCGCTAATGAGGCAAGGAGGAGGAACACGGGCTTCATAAGGAACTGGAGTATAGCACCGTGGTTTCTGCGGCAGCGCGTCTGCGGAGACAACGGGTCGGAGACCGCGGCTACCTCACGTTTCCGTTTTCGAGGCCTTCGCCAAGTATAGTTCCACCCGATCCGTGGTCCACGATGCTACGCCGCAACCAAGGAAGTCGGCGTCTTCCGTCCAAATCGCGCCACTTTGGTTCTAAATCAATTGCGTCCACTGCATCCACGGTTAGATGCTGACGCCAAAACGCGACTTCATAAGCTCCCGCCGGAAAGGCTTGAATACGACTGGCGTAGAGAGGCCGAATCCCGCGTACTCACACCGCCCCATTTGTTTGAGCCATCGCATCGACGTACTATGGAAATGAGAACATCATGTCTCAACTCGACCCTAAGAGCGAAGAGTTCACCGAGGCCGCCGAAGCCGCCTGGGACGCCGCGCGCGAGCAGGCGCTGACCGCGGGGTTCCCGGTCTTCTATCACGATAGTTCTCTCGGCGTAGACATCATGCAGCAGCCCGATGGCCGTCGCTTCGAGATCCACTACATCTCAGGCGCCCTTCACGGGCAGAACTTCCGAATCGTACGCGAACTATCTGCCTCCGCCGCCTAGAGTGCCCATATTCACAGTCATTGCCGGACCAAACGGCTCCGGCAAGAGCACGCTCACAGCCTCCGTCGACTTTGAGGGCCGCGAAAACCTGATCGATCCCGACGCGATCGCCCGGCGCCTGAAGCCATTGAACCCCGCCTCGGCTGCGTTCGCCGCCGGGCGAGAAGCGATGTCCCGCATTGGCAACTATCGGCAATCGGGCGTCAGTTTTGCCGTGGAAACCACGCTCTCCGGCAGGAACAGCGTGGCGACCATTCACGAAGCAAAGAGAGTTGGATATCAAGTCCATCTAATTTACGTGGCTCTCAACAACCCGGAGGCCAATGTTGGCCGAGTACGCTACCGTGTCTCCACGGGCGGCCACGGTGTGCCGGATGAGGACATCCGCCGCCGCTATCGGCGCAGCATGGAGAACGTGGTCCCCGCCATCCAACTGGCGGACTGGGCCGTCGTCTACGACAACTCTGAACTCAGCCGCCGCAAAATGCTCGAATTCACTTCCTCCACTCTCATCTTCCAATCCCCCAAACTCACCCCCTGGGCCGCCCGCATTCTCCAGGCCCTCACTGCGGTTCCCTGACTCTTTGTGTTCGACCGCGCTGTCTCAATCGGATGGGGCAGCAAAGGTAACCATAAGAAACCGAAGGCGGCGCAACCTGATGTTGTCTCGCACCTCAAGGGGTAACCGTTCAATACGATCAAGAAGGCAACGAGGGAAAACCTCCCTTGCAATGCAAGTGTTGTGGCGGAAGCCCGCCAATTGAACCATGGAATTGCTCAAAGCCGAAGCAGCTTCGCAAACATCGCTCATTAGTCGCTGTTCGGGTCAGGCGGCGTGCGTTTAGAGCAGCATGCCGGCGATGCAGGCAGACATGAAGTTGGCTAAGGTACCGGCCATTACGGCGCGGAGACCGAGGCGGGCGAGGTCGGGTTTGCGGGTGGGGGCGAGGGCACCGATGCCGCCGATCTGGATGGCGATCGAGCTTAGGTTCGCGAATCCGCAGAGGGCGTAGGTGGAGATGACGAAGCTGACGGTGTCCATCGATTCGCGTAGTTTGCCTAGTTCAATGAAAGCGAAGAATTCGTTTAGCACCAGGCGCGTGCCTAGCAGGTTGCCTACTGTTGCCGCGTCCTTCCAGGGCACGCCCATTAGCCACGCTACGGGGCTAAAGACCCAGCCTAGTAGTTGTTGCAGCGATGGCGGAATGAAGGGCGCTATGCCGTGCGCCCAACCGAAGATTCCATTTACCAGCGCGATTAGAGCGGAGAAGGCGATTAGCATGCCACCGATATTGAGCGCCAGGTAGAGGCCGTCGTGCGCGCCTATGGCGGCGGCGTCGATTACGTTTACTCCGGGTTTTTCTACTTGGATTTTTACGGTGCCGGCGGTTTCGGGTTCACCGGTTTCGGGGATCAGCATTTTCGCGAGAACCAGTGTGGCGGGGGCGGTCATGATTACCGCGGTGAGCAGGTGCTCGATGGAGACTTGGGCGATGGAGACGTAGGCCGCCATGACGGCTCCGGAAACGTGGGCCATGCCGGAAACCATGACCGTGAATAGTTCGCTTTCCGTCAGGCGCGGGAGGAAGGGCTTGATCGTCAGCGGGGCTTCGGTTTGGCCCATGAAGATGCTGGCGGCGACGTTGGTGGATTCGGCTCCGCTCACACCCATGAAGCGCTGCATGAACGCGGCCATTGCGCGGACGACGATCTGCATGACGCCGAAGTAGTAGAGGATCGAGAAAAGCGAGCTGATGAAGATGACGATGGGCAGGACTTGAAAGGCGAAGATTACGTTGAAGGGGCCTTTGTCGTCACCTAGCGGTCCGAATAGAAACTTGCTGCCGACGCCCGCGTACTGGATGAGCGCGTTGACGGCGGCGGAGGCCGCTTGGAACATGCGGCCGAATGGGGTCTTGAGGACGACGAACGCGAAGATGAGCTGGAGCGCAAGCCCGATGGCCACGTGACGCCATTTGATGGCGCGGCGGTCGCGCGAGAGCAGCCAGCAGAGGACAAGGATCACCGCGAGGCCGAGGACTCCGGTGAATCGTCCCAACGTGCGTGCCTCAGCCGACGACTTCGAGGATCAGTTCGCGTTCTTCGGGAGCGTCTTTGGAGAGGCGGAAGGAATCTTCAATCAGCTCGGCGGCTTCTTCGAGATTGTCTTCCTTGGTGTAGTAGATGCGGCAGAGGACCGAGCCTGGGTCGACCTTCATGCCGGTTTTGACTTCGAGAATGACGCCGACGGCGGGGTCGATGGCGTCTTCCTTGGTGTCGCGGCCGGCGCCGATCATGGAAGCGGCTTTACCGATCAATTCGGCGTCGATGCCGGAGATGTAGCCGGAACGGGGCGAGGCGATTTCGCGGACGCCGGTGGCGTTGGGGAGGAGGTCGAAGCGGTCGAGGACGTTGGGATCGCCGCCCTGGGCTTTGATGACCTCTTTGAATTTCTTGTAGCCGGAGCCGTCGAGGAGCTTCTTTTGCGCGAGCTCGCGGGCGTCGTCGAGCGTCATGGTGATGCGGCCGAGGAAGATCATGCGGGCGGCGAGTTCGAGCGAGAGGCGCGTAAGATCCGTGGGGCCGGCGTTCTGGAGAGTTTGCGACACTTCCATGACTTCAAGCGCGTTGCCGACGGCGAACCCGAGCGGCTGGTTCATGTCGGTGATGAGCGCGGTGACGCGCTTGTCCGCGCGGCGTCCGATGGCGACCATCATTTGCGCCAAGCGGCGGGCGTCGACTTGCCGTTTCATGAAGGCGCCGGCGCCGACTTTGACGTCGAGGACGAGCGAATCGACGCCCTCGGCGATTTTCTTCGACATGATGCTGGCGGCGATGAGCGGAATGCTTTCGACGGTGGCGGTGGCGTCGCGCAGGGCGTAGAGCTTGGCGTCGGCGGGGGCGACTTCGGGCGTGGCTCCCATGAACGCGAGGTTATACATGCGCAGATTCTCGCGGAATTCGTCGATGGTGAGCGACGTACGAAAGCCGGGGATGGATTCGAGCTTGTCGAGCGTGCCGCCGGTATGGCCGAGCGCGCGGCCGGAGATCATCGGCACCATGACGCCAGCGGCGGCGGCGATGGGCGCGGAGATGAGACTGGTTTTGTCGCCAACGCCGCCTGTGGAGTGTTTGTCTACTTTTGCGCCGGGAACGCCCGAGAGGTCGATGACTTCGCCGGAGGTGATCATGGCGTTACACAGGGCGGTGACTTCGTTGTCATTCATCCCGGAAAAGTAGGTGGCCATCAGGAACGCCGATACTTGGTAATCGGGAATCTGATCCTGGGTGTAAGCGTTGACAAGCGCGGTGAGTTCTTCGCCGGAGAGCTCTTCGCCGTCGCGCTTGCGCTGAATTAGATCGACAGTCCGCATGAATTTAGCAGGGTACCACGTTATGTATTTGAAAGTAAAGAAAGAACCGGCAAAATTGGGGCGTCTAAGGGGTCAAATGCTTTAATATGGAGCGGTCCAGAGGGGGAGGTCGATGGTGGCGGGCCTTGCGGCGTCGGCTTGAACGGAGGGTGCGGCGGCGGCATCGAGGTGGTCCGGTTCCAGTTCGCCGATGTCGAAACTGGCGAGGACGCGGTACGGGCCGGGGGGCAGATTGTGAAACTCGAAGCGGCCTTCGGTATTGGAGAGGAGTTGCAAAGGGCCGCCGAGCGAACGGCGGGCGGCGTCGGCGGCGGGCCAGAGGAACACGGGCGCTCCGGGAATCGGCTTTCCTTCGACGGCCACGCGGCCGCTGATTTGAGCGACCTTGTCGGATAGCAGGATCTGGATTCTTGGCGGGATTCGCGGATCGACGAAAACTTCAAACCGGTCGGCGGCGGTGCCGGAACCGGCGCGTCCCCGGCGAGCATAACCGTTCGTGATCGATTCGACGTGGAGGCCGGGCGGGGGCTGGGCATGCAATTCCCAGTACCCAGGCGCCAACTCCATACGCGGCTTGATCTCGACCTCGGGCTCGGTCTCGGAAAGGTTCCGGCGGCGGCCGGTGAGCTTGACGGGAGCGCCGGAGGGAAAATGAGTACCGGCTTTCCTGACTTCGACGACGGAAGGAAAGACTGGCGTGAGAGTAAGATTTTGTCCTTCCATGTTGCCGCCGAGAAAAAGTTCGAACCATGCGTAGGAATTGCGGTCTTGAATTCTGGCGGAAATTTCGTACCTTGCGGGGCCAAGATCGGCAAAGCGGTATGCGCCGCCGCAGCCGGATTGGACTTGACGCTGACCGGTTTCCGAAGACAGCGTTACGAGGACCGATCCCGAATCGCAGGTAATCGCGCCCGCGAGAACGAATAGCGCCCCGGGCTCCGGGCTGATGTCGGCGAAGGCGGTGTCCGAATCGACGTTCACCGGGTGAATGGCGGCATCGCGAATTTCCAGACCGCGCGGACCAAACGTAGGGAGCCATCCGGAGCCGTCCTCGAGTTTGTGGTGGCCGGAGCGGACCCAGTACTTGCCGGGTTCGAGGCCGCCAATTCGATATACGCCGCGGTCGTCCGAGGTAGTGGCTCCGGCGGATCGCAGAGGCGATCTGGATCGGTAGGCTACTATGGGCACGCCCCCGGCGCCGACGCCGTTTTCGTCGAGTACCCGGCCCGTGATCGCCCCTTTGCGGCGCAAACGCAGTTCCCCGAAGAAATCGGAATCGGCTTCCACCTGGATGGGAGTGCCGCGTCCGGTGGGAAGCCTCTGGCCCCAGGCGGCGGGAAAGTATCCTTCGCGGACGGCTGTGAGGACGTAGGCTCCCGGAGGCACGGGATGAAATTGAAATTCGCCGCTTCTTCCCGCGCGGGTGGTAAATGGCTTGGCCGCGCGCGAAGTGGGGTTGGGGACGGGATCGAGCCGCACGACGGTACGAGATACGGGACGGCCGGAGGCGTGTTCGAGGATGACGCCTTTGATCACGCCGGCGCAACAACAGGGAGCCAGGGCGAGCAGGGCGAATACCCGATGCATTCTGAAAGAGATGACGCTGGTGGATGGATAGGCGTTGAATCAGGCTTCGACGCGGGCTTTGACGAATTCGTCGAGGCGTTTTAGAAGTGCGGCGGGGTTTGTGATTTCGGTGAGGGGGACGACCAGGTGGGCGGCGGTGACGAGCATCAGTACGCTGCGATTGCCGACCTTGAAGAGCTGTTCGTGACGGACGGAAGCGGCGCCGGCGATTTCGGCGCGGACCCGCGAGGGAGGATCTTCGCGGTGGAGCAGCATCAGGAAGGCGGGGCCGGACCAGCGGTGGAGCTGTTTTTCAGCGGGAAACCAGTTATTCAGCAATTGCCGCCATATCAGAAGCATTTGATCGCCCGCGCCATAGCCGAGACGGACATTGACGGGGTGGACC
>Ga0187894_10006573_pt1 | contig 11349 bp, 8 predicted proteins | sample GBC1701081metaG_FD_136650 | JGI IMG/M metagenome (GOLD analysis project Ga0187894, IMG submission 136650) | White microbial mat communities from a lava cave in the Kipuka Kanohina Cave System on the Island of Hawaii, USA - GBC170108-1 metaG ...
AGGATCGCGGGCCTGCTGCACGACTGCGGCAAGATCACCACCCCGGTCCACGTCGTCGACAAGGCGACCAAGCTCGAGACCATCTTCGACCGCATCAACCTCGTCGACACGAGGTTCGAGGTGCTCAAGCGCGACGCCGAGATCGACGCGCTCAACAAGAAGCTCGAGCTCGCGCGCGCGGCCGGGATCGACGAGATCACCCGGCGCGACCGCACCTACGCGATCGACGAGGAGCTGCGCGACACGGTGCGTCAGATCGAGGAGGACCGCAAGTTCCTGCGCCGCTGCAACATCGGCGCCGAGTCGATGTCGAAGGAGGAGCAGGACCGCGTGCACCAGATCGGGCTCGGCTACAAGTGGCGCGACCCGATCGGCAACACCGCCGACTTCCTCACCGACGACGAGCTGAAGAACCTCGTCATCTCGCGCGGCACGCTCACCCAGGAGGAGCGCGAGATCATCAACCATCACATCGTCTCGACGATCAAGATGCTCGAGGCGCTGCCGTGGCCGAAGCACCTGCGCAACGTGCCGGAGTACGCCGGCGGCCACCACGAGCGCATGGACGGGAAGGGCTATCCGCGCGGGCTCACGCGCGAGCAGATGTCGGTGCAGGCGCGGGTGATGGGGATTGCCGACATCTTCGAGGCGCTCACCGCCAAGGACCGGCCGTACAAGAAAGGCAAGACGCTGTCCGAGTCGCTGCACATTCTCGGGAAGTTCAAGCTGAACGGCCACATCGACCCGGACCTCTTCGACGTCTTCATCCGGCGGCGCGTGTACCTCAAGTACGCGGAGCAGTTCCTCGACGCCGAGCAGATCGACAGCGTCGACGAGTCGAAGATTCCGGGGTACGTCCCCTGAGCGGAAGCCGCCCCGGAGCCGGCGGTCACCGCGCTAACGCGCAGGTTCGCCGCCAGCCACTATCCGGTTGCCGCTGATTCCGCCGAGTGGCGGAAACGAATGACCGATCGCGTCAAGCCGGAGCGCGCGACACTGCGCGTCACGGCTTGCCTTGATTCGCGGGGTTGGAAAGCTGGGGACCGCGGGTCAAGTGGACCATGAGGCCCTCGGTTGCGACGTCGATGAACTTCTCCGAGTAGCCGAGCTCGCGCAGGCGCCACTTGAACTCGTTGCCGAGCTTCGCCTTTCCGAACGCGCCGAGCCGGTGCTCGCGCTGGAACTCGACCGCGCGCGACAGCGTTTCCTCGAGGACCTTGGTGAGACGGTTCGCCGAGATCTTCTTCTCGGGGCTGACGTCGAGCACCGGCGGATAGCGCTTCGCCAGCGAGTCGGCGAGTTCGTGCGCGAACGCGTTGATGTGCTTCGTCGAGAACAGCGACTTCAGCCCCATGTTCACTCCCTATGCTCGTGGCTCGATCCCGAATCGGTCCGGGCGGTAGTTCGCGCGCCGGCCGTCAGTCCTGGGTCACCCGGCCAGCCTGCGACTTCTGCCACGGCCACGCGAAGCCGGACTTTGCGGCCTCGGGCGGGCGGCGGCTGGTGACGACCTTGGTCACGTAGATGTTGTAGAGGAGGAGGTCGCGCACCACCTCGGCGTCGGCGATCGGATCGACGCCGTGGAACGCACGCTCGGTCTTGAAGAAGGCGAACAGCGTGTTCGGACGGTACTCCATCGTGGTCACCTTCTTGAACAACTCGAACGGATGGTGGCCGGTGCCCGCGCAGCGGAAGTCGGGGCTCTTCGGCGCGTAGATCGACGTCCCGAGGTGCCGCTTGGCGTCGTCCTGGGGCAGGTAGAACAGCAGCGATACCACCTTGCGCGGGCTGTCGGTGTGCGGCGAGATCGCGTAGTTCGTGAAGTCCCGGACGAGCCGTGCGTCGGTCTCGATGCGCGGCTCGTTCTCCGCCCCGAAGCGCTCGCGCAGGGATGGACGGAACCGCCCGAGGATCAGGCGCGCGAACGAGTCCCCGAGCAGCCAGCTGCTGAGGTCGGCCCAGAACGACGTGCCGGCGCCTGACTCGAACTCGCGGCCCTCGAGCTCGTCGAGCGAGCAGACGAACCGTTCCTGGTACATGCCTTTCGGGACCGACCCGGTCTCGTCGATCCGCGTGTAGCCGACCTGCTCCGGAAGCCGCCGGCGCAGCTCGGCGTAGAAGTCGGCGGGGAACACGTCGGTCGCGTAGAAGTGCGGGAACGGATGCTCGAGAATCGGCGTGTTCGCGATCCGGTAGTGGACGTGGCTCTCAACGTCGAAAGACATAGTTGCCCACTCCCTTGAAGGTGCCTTCGGTACGCACCGAACGCGCCACCTGGTCACGGCTATAGTCGAACCCGAGCGCGAGCATGGCGTCCACGACTTCCCAGTGCTCGTCGAGCGCGGTGTTGATCTCGATCAGCACCGAGCGGACGCGCCGGTCGGCGAGCGTCCTCGCCGCGCCCGCGATGACCTTGTGCTCGAGCCCGTCGACGTCGATCTTCACGTGCGCGGGCACCGGCATGGCCTCGGCCGCGACGACATCGTCGACCGTCGTCGCAATGCAGCCCTGCGCGAACCGCGACACCGCCGGCTGGTTGTTGTGGTCGAGCGGGGCGCCGTAGCTGTGGCACGAACCGCCGGGGACGAACATGCTGAGATGGAGCTGCGAGAAGCCGGGCCGGTCGGACAAGGCGGCGCAATAGGCGCTGACCAGGCCGGGGAGCCCGTTCAGGTGGATGTTGCGGTTGAGGATGGCGTAATTCTGAGATTCGGGCTCGAACGCGAACACTCGCGCGCCGCGCGTCCGCGCGGCGAAGATCGAGTACATGCCGACGTTCGCGCCGATATCGAGCAGCGTGTCGCCCTCGGCGAACCCGCCGATCCACTCGATCGTGTCCGGCTCCTTGGAGAACAGCGATTCCACCCGCCACAGCGTCGCGCCGTTGGGTGTGAAAAACGTCATGTCGCGGCCCTGGAACTCGATGGTTCTGGAGGGTGCGAGGCGTTCGTAGTCCTTGAGGTTCATGTCCTGGTCGGGGCGAGGCGCTCGGGTGGCAGTCGCGCGGCGGGTCGCCAGTGTCCCCCGGTGCCATCAACAAGAAAGTCTAGCGGCAGCGCTCTGCCAAGTCCACCGGCGCCATCGCCTCGCGCCACCTTTTTCCTCGTTCTCGCGAGCGGAGATCGGGCCGCGAAGCGCAAAAACTCCTCGTGGGCGTCCCGGGTATGACGACTATAATCGCCGCGTTCGAACCGACCGCTCGCCAATCGCGACGCACCGTCCATGTACAACCGCACGAATCCGAGCCCCCGCTACCAGGAGCTGACGGCGCTCTATCGCCGCATGCACTCGGAGGGCGAGCGCTTTCTCGGCATCACGGCGCAGGACACGTTCCCCGGGCTCAGCCTTCCGCCCCAGGCCGGGCGCGTGAAGCGCCTGATCGGACGCACCGGTGCGCAGTCGATCCTCGACTACGGCGCGGGCAAGGGCCGGCAGTACGACGTCCGCAACTTCAAGGCCGATGACGGGCAGGTCTACGAGAGCATCCAGGACTACTGGGACGTCGATTACGTCCAATGCTACGACCCGAGCTACGAGCCCTTCAGCAAGCTCCCGGCGAGCCGCTTCGACGGCGTGATCTCCACCGACGTCCTCGAGCACTGCCCCGAGGACGATCTCGCGTGGATCATTGACGAGATCTTCGGGTTCGCCGACCGGTTCGTGTTCGCCAACGTCGCGTGTTACCCGGCGCGCAAGCGCCTGCCGACCGGCGAGAACGCCCACTGCACCATCAAGCCGCCGGGCTGGTGGGAGGAGATCCTCCGGACCGTGGCGGCGCGCCACCCGCACGTCGACTGGGAAGTGTGGGTGCAGTACCGGGAGGACGCCGGGAGCGGTGAGCGTCCCACCGAATCCCGTATCGCCCGGGACGCGGCATGATGGAGCCGGTCCGGATCTTCATCGGCTACGATCCGCGCGAGGCGGTGGCGTTCAGCGTCCTCGCCTTCAGCATCCACCGCCGCGCGAGCGTGCCGGTCGCGATCGCGCCGCTGATGCTGAACCAGCTCGGGCGTCTCATGACCCGCGAGCGGCATCCGCTGCAGTCGACCGATTTCGCCTTCTCCCGCTTCCTGACGCCGCTCCTGAGCGGCTACGCGGGCTGGAGCATCTTCATGGACTGCGACATGCTCGTCCTCGACGACGTGGCGAAGCTGTGGGCGCTGCGCGACGAGCGCTACGCGGTCCAGGTCGTCAAGCACGACCACCGGCCGCGCGAAGAGTCGAAGTTCCTCGGCGCGCCGCAGACGCAGTACGAGAAGAAGAACTGGTCGAGCGTCATGCTGTTCAACAACGCCCGCTGCCGCGCGTTGACGCCCGCGTACGTGAACTCGGCGAGCGGCCTCGAACTGCACCAGTTCAAGTGGCTCGCGGGCGACGAGCTGATCGGTGCGCTGCCGCGGCGCTGGAACCACCTCGTGGGCTACTACGCGCACGAACCGGACGTGTCACTCGCGCACTACACGCTCGGCGGCCCGTACTTCGACGAGTATCGCGATTGCGAGTACGCGGCCGAATGGCGCGCGGAGCTCGAGCGGATGCTCGCGGTGACGCAGCGGGAAGCCGCGTCGGCGTCGGCCTGACCCGCCGGCGCCCGACATGCTGATCGGGTTGCTCCGGTCGCTGCGCAGAACCAGCGCGGCGCGCCTCAACGGCGAAGCGATCGGCGAGTGGCGGCGCAACGATCTTGCGCGCGCAGAACGGCTGTTCCGGCAGGCGATCGCCGCCAGCCCGGGCCTGCCGCACGCCTGGTCGAACCTCGGGCAGGTGCTCTGGGAGCAGTGCCGCTACGAGGAGGGCCTGGAATGCCTGCGCCAGGCGGTGGGTGCCGATCCAGGGAGCGCTGCGGCGCACGCCAACCTCGCGAACGCGCTGCTGCGCGCCAGCCGGTTCGATCAGGCGGTCGAGAGCTACCGGGAGGCGCTCCGGCTCGACCCGGGGCTTACGGGCGTGCGCGCGAGCTTCATCAAGGCGCTGCGCGACCTGTGCGAGTGGGAGGAGGCCGACGCGCACGCCGCCGCGCTTCAGGAGCAGTGGCGCGGGGATGCGCGCGTGGCCGCGCAGGTGCCGCCGTTCCTCTCGCTCGTCGTGAGCTTCGCCCCCGAGTTCCGCCTCGCCGTCGCGCGTGCGAACGCGCAAGCCGTCCTTGCGAAGGTCGCGGGGCTGCCGCGGCCGGGCCGCGCGCGCGCGGCCCGGCCGCGCGCACGGCTTCGCATCGGCTACCTTTCGGCCGACCTGCACGAGCACGCCATCGGACGGGCGTCGCTGCGCCTCTTCGAATGCCACGATCGCGACCGCTTCGAGACCTTCGCGTACCGGCTCGACGTCGACGACGGGAGCGCGCTGCGCACACGGCTCGCAGCGGCGTTCGATCACGTCGTGGACGCGCACGGCGAGCCGTTCCACGTCACCGCGCAGCGCATCGCCGCCGACGGCATCGACATCCTGGTCGACCTGATGGGCTACACCGGGCTCGCGCGCCCGGAAGTGCTTGCGCTGCGGCCGGCCCCGGTCCAGATTGCGTATCTCGGGTACGCGGGCACGACCGGAGCGAGCTACATCGACCACCTGATCGCCGATGACGTGGTCGTACCCGAAGCCGACGAGCGATGGTACGCCGAACGGCTGCTGCGCCTGCCGTGCGGCTTCTTCCCGGCGAGCGACGCGCGGCCGCCGCCGTCCGCGCTGCACCGGGGCGACTTCGGCGTACCCGCATCCGCGGTCGTCTTCTGCTCGTTCAACGCGGCGCACAAGATCGAGCAGGAGGTGTTTGCCGCCTGGATGCGGATCCTCCGCGAGGTCCCGCGAGGCGTCCTCTGGCTCGGTGCGGGCCAGGCGGAGGCGCGCCTGCGGCGCGCCGCCGAGGCGGCCGGGGTGGCTCCCGACCGGCTGCTGTTCGCGCGCCGGGTCGCCTCCGAGGCCGACTACCTGGGCCGCCTGCGCCTCGCCGACCTCTTCCTCGACACCCGGACCTACAACGCGCATTCGACCGCGGCCGACGCTTTGTGGGCGGGGATGCCGGTACTGACCGTCGACGGCGGCGCCTTCGCCGGGCGGGTCGCCGCGAGCCTGGTCCGTTGCGCGGGACTGCCCGAACTCGCCACCCCGGACCTGCAGGCGTACGAGGCGGCGGCGGTGCGGCTCGCGACCGAGCCGCAGGCGCTTGCCCGGCTGCGCGGCCGCCTCGACGCCGCGCGCGCCGCCTCGCCGCTCTTCGACCCCCGGCCCTATGCGCGCGCGCTCGAGGCGGCGTACCTCGGTCTCGCGGGCATCCGGTCGAACTGAGACGGTTCACATGGCCGCGGCGGCTCGCTTCGAAGGAGAGGTCTTCCTGGAGAACCTCGACGGTCTCGATCGAACCGGATTCGCGGTCTGCGCCTTCTTCACGCCCGACGCGCGGCTGGAGCGCTGCGCGCGTCGCCTCGCGCGCTCGTGCGAGCGGCTCGACCTGCCGTACAGCGTGTCGCGCGCTCCGGCGGTCCACCCGTCGATCTCGATGCGCGGTACCGGGGATCTCCGCTTCACCAAACCGAGCTTCATCGCGTCGAACCTCGACCGTCTGGGCGGGAGTGACATCGCCTATTTCGACGTCGACACCTGCCTCGTCTCGACGCCTCTCAGCCTCGTCGAGGCGCGGCTGTCGGAATGCGACTTCGCCGTGTACAACTGGCTGAGCGATGCGCACAACGAAACCTATCTCCCGGCCAACCGGAAGATCGCGTCGGGCGAGCGGGACTCCGAGTTCTACGTCTTCGCGCAACGCGTCACGTGGTCGAGCACCGAACAACTGATCTGCAGCGGCGCCACCCAGTACTATGGGAACACCGCCGCGGCGCGCGAGTTGCTCGCGGCCTGGCAGGCGGCGATCGCCGCAAACCCGCGATCGGCCGACGACAAGTGCCTCGACTTCGCGCACAACAACGCCACCGCCCGGGGCATGCGGCTGCGCAGCCTTTGGCTCGGCAAGGCCTACGTGCGATGCCCGTGGTGGCCGCACGTGGAGCCGGTGGTGCTGCATCCCGAGCTTCCGGCGCTGACCCAGGCGCACGTGCCGGTGGACGAGTCGGACGGACGCAAGCGCGTCGACACGGCCCGGTGCGTTCCGAACAAGGCGCCGCTCGTGTTTCCGCAGGGCTGCGCCGTCGACACGCGGACTGGCATCGTGTACCGGATCGCGGCGGACGGCCGGCTGGAGGAGATCGACCGCTACGCGGGCCGCTTCTGGATCTACGCCGAGGACGCGGGCCTCGACGAGGCGCTCGCGGGCGGGCGAGCCTCCGCCGATCGGCCGGCCGCGGCGGCGCAACGTCGCGGCGGGCTCTTGGGCCGCCTGCTCGGCACCGTGCGAACCGCACGGGCACGGCACGGGCGGGTGCGCGACTAAAGGGCGGGGGCGTGCTCGGACGATTGATTCGAGGCCTCTTCCGCGCGCGTGACGGGGTTCCTGGCGCGGGGACGGACGCGGCCGCCGGCGGGGTACTCGTGGCCCGGGTTCGCACGCTGCTCGCGCAAGGCGGCACCGAGGCGGGCGAGCGGGCGTGCCTGGCGGCGCTCGCCGCGGACGCGGTGCGCCCCGAGCCGCACGTGGCGCTCGGCGAGGTCCGGCTGGTGCAAGGGCAGCACGCAAATGCGGCGGCGGCGTTTCGCAGCGCCCTGCAGCGCGACCCGAACCTCGGCGAGGCGCATCTCGGGCTTGCGCGCGCGCTCGCCGCCGCCGGCGACCAGGACGCCGCGATCCTCTCGATCCAGCATGCCGAGCGGCTGATCCCCGACCGGGCGGAGGTGTGGAGCGAGTACGGCCTCGTTCAGCTCGCGCTCGGGAACCTCGAGTCGGCCTGGGGCAAGTTCCGCCGCGCGGCGACGTTGCGCCCGGACCAGGCCTCGCCCTGGATCAACCTTGCAATCATCGAAAACCGCAGGGGGAACATCGGGCAGAGCGTCGAGTACCTGCGCAAGGCCGCCGAGCTCGAGCCGGGATCGGGGGTGGCATGGAGCAATCTCGGGCTCGCGCTGCGCGACCTGGAACTGCTCGACGAGGCCGAGCAGGCGCTGCGGCGCGCACGCGAGATCCGGCCGCGCCACCCGCAGACATGCGTCAACCTGGCCGCCGTCCTGTTCGACCAGGGCCGGAACGACGAAGCGGCGGCGCTCTATCGGGAGGCGCTCGGATTCGACCCGCACCTGGTCAGCGCCCGGGTGGGACTCGCCGAGGCGCAGATTCACGCCGGCGACTACGACTCCGCTCGGGCGACCTACGAGCGCGTGCTTGCCGAAGCGCCCGGCGACGCGCTCGCCCGGACCGGCCTCGGCCAGCTCCAGGTCGGGCTGCGCGACTTCGCGCACGGCTGGGCAAACTACGAAAGCCGTTTCGACACCGACCAGGTCGCGCGCCGCGCCTTCCCCTACCCGCGCTGGGACGGGCGGCCGCTTGCCGCCGGCCGTCTGCTCATCCACGCCGAACAGGGAATCGGGGACATGATCCTGTTCGCCTCCAGCTTTGCCGACGCGCTGCGGGCCGCGCCGGACGCCGTGATCGAAGCGCCGGAAAAGCTCGAACGCCTGTTTGCCCGGTCGTTCCCGGACGCCGCCGTGAGGCGTACGGCTGGCGCCGCCTTCCCCGAGTGGCTCGCCGAGTTCCCCGACATCCGTGCGACGATCCCGGCGGGCAGCCTGATGGGGTTGTATCGGTCCGGCGAGGGCAGCTTCCCCGGCGATCGCGGCTACCTCAGGGCCGATCCCGCGCGAGTCGAGCGCTGGCGCGAGCGCCTCGCCCGGCTCGGCGACGGCCTGAAGGTGGGCGTTTCCTGGCGCGGCGGGTTCTTCCGCACCGGCCGCCAGGCGCGCAGCGTCCCGCTCGACGACTGGCTGCCGATCCTCGCGACGCCCGGCTGCCGGTTCGTCAGCCTCCAGTACACGCCGGATGCGCAAGCGGGCCTCGCCGAGGTGGAATCGCGCTGCGGCGCGCACGTCGAGCATTGGCCCGAGGCGATCGCCGACTACGAGGAGACCGCCGCCCTCGTCGCGGCGCTCGACCTCGTGATCACCGTGTGCACCGCGGTCGCGCATCTGTCGGGTGCGCTCGGCCAGCGGGTCTGGATCGTGGCCCCTGCGGTGCCGTCCTGGCGCTATCTCGCGCGCGGCGAGACGCTGCCGTGGTACCCGTCGGCGCGCATGTTCCGCCAGCGGCTCGGCGCGCCGTGGCAGGACACGATCGCCGCGGCCGCGGCGGCGCTCGCCGGGGTCGCGCCCGCGAGCGCTTCGACTGCAACCGGGGCAGTGGCTGCGCGCTCCGGTCCCGCCGCGCTCGCGCCGGCCACGGCCGGCCCCGAGCTCTCGACCGGGGCGGATCGAGCCGCGCCGGCCGTCGATCCGCAGCTCGCCTCGGTGCGCGCGCTCGTCGGGCGCGGCGACCTGCGCGGCGCAGCCGACGCCCTCGAACGGCTCGCCGCCGAGCGGCCCGACTCGGCCGACCTCCAGCACGAGCTCGCCGCGGCCTACAGCGCGCTCGGGGATCCCGTCGCGGCGCGCGACTGCCTCGAGGTCGCGCTCGCGCACGACCCGCGGCACCTGCCCGCGCTCCTGCTGCTCGCGCGACTCGCCGAAAGCGCCGGCGATCTCGAGCGCGCCGGGCTTGCGCTCGACCGTGCGTCCGAGGTCGCGCCGGACGCCGGTGAAGTCCTCGCGGCCCTGGCCCGGGTACGCTATCAGCAGGGCCGCTTCGGCGCGGCGCGCGCGCTTGCCGCGCGCGCGATCGCGATCGACCCGCGGCTCGCCGACGCCCATCAGGTGGCCGGCCTCGCGGCGATCGCGGAAGAGGACTACGAGGCGGGCGCCGCGGCGCTCGAGCGGGCGATCCCGCTCGCGCCGGGTATGGTGGGCGTGCACCTCAACCTGGCGAACGCGTACCTGCACCTCGGCCGCTTCGACGCGTGCGGCGAGCGTCTGGAATGGGTGATCGCGCGCGAGCCGAGGAACTTCATCGCGCGCTGGGACTACGCGCATCTTCAGCTCGCGGCGCGCGACTTCGCCGCAGGCTGGCCGAACTACGAATACCGCCTGCAGGCGCAGGAGGGGGGTGCGCTCACGAGCCACCGCCCGCCCTGGCGGGGCGAGGCGCTCGACGGCAGAACGCTGCTCGTGCTCGGCGAGCAGGGGATCGGCGACCAGATCATGTTCGCCTCGTGCCTCACCGAGGTGACCGCGCGCGCACGGCAGTGCATCCTCGTCTGCGAACCGCGCCTGGTGGCGCTGTTCGAGCGGTCCTTTCCCGGCGTGATGGTGCGCGCGCCGCAGTCGCTCCAGCGTGCGGAGCTCGACCGCGCCGACCTCGAGGTGCAGGCCGGGAGCCTGCCGGTCCACTTCCGGCGCTCCGCGGCCGACTTTCCCGCCCATCAGGGCTATCTCCGGGCCGACCCGGACCGGGTGTCGTACTGGCGCGAGCGGCTCGACGCGACCGGCGCGCGGCTGCGCATCGGCGTGTCGTGGCGCGGCGGGACGGCGAAGACGCGCGGCCGGCTGCGCAGCATCCCGCTCGCCGAGCTCGCGCCGCTCATGGCGCTGCCGGAGGCGTGCTTCGTCAATCTGCAATACGGCGACGTCGCGGCCGAGCTCGCGGACTTCCGCGGCGCGAGCGGTATCGATGTGCTGGACTTTCCCGAGGCGATCCGCGACTACGACGAGACCGCGGCGCTCGTGACCTCGCTCGACCTCGTCGTGACCGTGTGCACCTCCATCGTCCACCTCACCGGGGCGCTCGGCCGCCCGGTATGGGTGCTCGTGCCCAGCGTGCCCGAGTGGCGCTACTGCCTCGCGGGGGACACGCTGCCGTGGTATCCGTCAGCCCGGCTCTTCCGCCAGCGGCCGGGCGGAGGGTGGCCGGAGGTGATCGCAGAGGTCGGGGAAGCGCTTGCAGCGTGGTCGGGCGCCGGTCGGGGCGCCGGCGGCTGACGGCGCGCGTCACTTCTTGCCCCGTGTGGCGTTGCGCGGGATCGGCCGGCCGTCCGAAGCGGTCGGCCCAGGCCGCCGGGCCCAAACGCAAGGTAGTACCGTAACTATCTGAAGAAATGAATTTTTAGCGATTTCTCGGGGCATGACTGCGGGTTTCCAGCCTGGGGCGCCGCGCAGGCCGACCCAGCCTATGCCATCGGCATGAGAATTGCTCGATTTCCGAGGCCGTCACCTTTTCCCAACGGTGCAACAGGAGCGAGTCCACATATGCGCAGATTCCAGAAAGGCTTCACCCTGATCGAACTGATGATCGTGGTGGCGATCATCGGCATTCTGGCCGCGGTAGCCCTGCCGGCCTATCAGGACTACACCATCCGGGCACGCGTGTCGGAGCTGATGCTCGCC
>Ga0187894_10006575_pt1 | contig 11349 bp, 10 predicted proteins | sample GBC1701081metaG_FD_136650 | JGI IMG/M metagenome (GOLD analysis project Ga0187894, IMG submission 136650) | White microbial mat communities from a lava cave in the Kipuka Kanohina Cave System on the Island of Hawaii, USA - GBC170108-1 metaG ...
GGTCATCCGGCTCAAAGATATAGAAGTTGACTGTGCCTTCATAAGCATCAATGACCGTTTTTACCGAGTTGCGAAGATAATTGACATTCCTGCCGCCGATGCGGTATTGCGTCGAGTAGGGATAACGCTCCGAGTAGGTATAAGCGTCAAGTATCCAGTAGAGTTTGCCGTCTTTGCCGATGACGATATACGGATCATCATCGAACATCAGAAAAGGCGCGATGGTTTGCGCCCGTTCACGCAAAGTGCGGCGCATCAGCAGGCGGCTTTCTGCCGTGACGTAATCAGAAAAGAGCAACTTCATACCATCACCAAGATAGGTCGCCAACGCCAGTTTCTTAAAAAAGCCGCCAACCGGAATGCCAGCTTGTCCGGCATATTCCGTATAAGAAGCGTTGTCGCCTTCCGCCGGATAGTTGAACTCCGGCGGCGTGTCACCTTGAGGCTTGGTTTTGACATAGACGTGCGAATCGGCTGATTCGCCGAAGTAGATTTCCGGGCGCGTAATCTTGATCTCCGAGGCCGAACTTTCGACAGGCATATTTTTGAGAACCAGATTCGGCAGCCCTTCGCCCGTAAACTCGTTTACCGTAGCCATCGCCACCCCGTACCCATGCGTATAAACGATATGTTGATTGATCCAGTTGCGCGACTGGTCAGGCAGTTGCCCGACATTCATTTCGCGGGCGGCAATCAGCACCTGGCGCATTTGTCCGTTGATACGATAGCGGTCTACATCGGGCGTTTTGAATTCATAATAGGTGCGGATTTCCTGAATCTGTCCCAGCACTGATAGCAATGCGCCGCGGTCCCACAAGCGAATGTTGTTCAACGTCGGTTGATTGGCTTGCGCCTGTGGGAGGGTGAGCGTCGGTGTTGGCTGAAACGGTTGTTCTGCAAATCGGTCAATGGCAAAGGCGTGTCGCGTCGCGCCGATATTGTGTTGAATGAAGGGTGATTCTTTTGCCAGTTCATTCGGTTTGACGGAAAAGGAATAGATCGCTTGCGGCAGCGCCAGGACGACAATCAACCAGGCAGCCAGGACAACGCCGATACTCCAGAAGATCAGTTTCCCGCGTCGCATCACAAAAGCATTGGCAAAAAGAGCGATTGCCGCAAGCAGAATAACCACAATCAGGACAAGCAAACCGGGCAAGCGCACATTGACATCCGTATAGGTCGCCCCGGAAAACAGTTCATGCTTGCCGCTTAACAGGTCATAACGACTGAGCCAGGTAGTGACGGCAATCGCCAGCGCAAAGACGCCTGCGGCAATGCTGATGCTCGATACCACCTGTCCGGCAACCTTGCGGTTTTCGCCGCCGCGCATTTTTTCAAGATAGTTGACATACGCGCCCAGCAACAGAGTGAGCAGCAGCAGAAACCCGCTCAAGGTAAAGAACCAGTCGGCGAGCGATTGCAGCACCGGCAGCTTGAAGAGATAGAAGCCGATGTCGCGGTTGAAAACCGGATCGTTTGCGCCAGCCGGAACCGCATTCCAGTAGAGCGCGAATGCCGCCCATTGCTGACTGAAACTGGATGCCGCCAGCAGTCCGGCAATAATCGAGATAATCCATATTGCCGGACGATAAATCAACGGCAGGAGATTAAGGTCGCGCACATCCTGAATCGTCGAGAAGCGAATGCCGGAACTTTCGGTTAAGGCTGGCATGGCGCGATTCAACAGCGCGAAGGCAAGACGCACCACCGCGAAAGTGATGACGAAGAAAACCAGGAATAACACGCCGCCGAGTTTGAACTTGTACCAGTAGACATCGGCAAATCCGACCGATGAAAACCATAAATTATCAACATAGATGCCGAGCAGTGATGAGCCGAAAAAGAGGGTCAGCACAACCGCAATAACCAGAGCAATCAAACCGACTCGTCGTTTACGCGGCGGGATGTCAATTGCGTCATCTTCGTCAAAGGGGTCTTTTTCCATAGCTGCTATGATAAATCAAGCATGAGGGCTTTTGGAAACGCCGAGAGACGCTTTTCCATATTATGGCGAAAGTCTTTTGCCGGAAAATGATTTCTGGCATGATGAAAGAACCATCTCTTTGCAGAGCCGACAAGCGGAGCCTTTGCACAGGAGTTGAACCACGGTTGGAGAGTACAGAGTGAGAATTTTAATTGCCGAAGATGATCCAGTCTCTTGTTATATGCTTGAGGCGACACTGGCGAAATGGGGCTATATGGCGGTTGTAACCCGCGACGGGGCGGCGGCGCTTGCCGCCCTGCAAGCGGATGATGCGCCGCAGATCGCCATTCTCGATTGGATGATGCCGAATCTGGACGGCGTCGAAGTATGCCAGCGACTCCGGGAAGACCCGCATAAAAAGGGCATTTATGTCATTATGCTGACTGCCAGAAGCGACAAGAAGGACATCATCCGCGGCTTGGAAATCGGCGCTGATGACTACATTATTAAACCGTTTGACCGCGAAGAATTACGAGCGCGGATTCGCGTCGGTTGCCGGCTTGCCGAATTGCAGGAAACCTTAGCCGCCCGCGTTGCCGAACTCGAAGAGGCGTTAGCGAATGTCAAACAACTGCAAGGCATCCTGCCCATCTGTTCGCATTGTAAAAAGGTGCGAAACGATGAGAACTATTGGGAGCAGGTCGAATCCTATGTCGCCACCCACACTGAAGCGCAATTCAGCCATAGCATCTGCCCCGATTGTTTTGACACCATCACCCGACCGCAAATTGAGGCATTGAAGGAACGCCTGCGCCATGAAGTATAAGCGGCTGCCTGAGTCAAACGCTGCTCTGCTTCCAGTCAGGAATTAAATCTGTATGCAACAGAACGAACGAGCCACTAAAGCAGCCGGTACTTCTTCCCTTGCGCGTCGTCTGCCAATGCCAAATCCTGACCGCAGACTCACCAAGCCGCTATGCGTCAGCCTATCTGCCAGTCCAGCGGTTACCGTCGCCTGTGATTAGCGAATTCTGTATCGGTGCCATTTTCCCGGATGGTTTCTGCAAAAGATTCTGCATTGGCGCTTTTTTGTACCTTATTAACCCGAATTTGCACCGATTTGATACAAAATGTAACAATCTGTGTGTCATTTTGATCTATTCCCTTCATTACTGCATCGAATTCTGCATCGCTGCCATTTTTCTTTCTGCACGCCGCGCCAAACTCGTAAACTCCCAAACTCTCTCACTCTTCGCCGTTTCTGCATCGCTGCCATTTTCTGCACAACAATCTGCAAACGGTTCTGCGCCGTGCGCCGTTTTTCTTCTGTAAGCCATTTTCGCCATTACTGCAAATCTTTCTGCAAGCCTTTCTTTTTTGCATGACCGTTGCCGCACGAGTTCTGCAAAATGATCTCGCGGCTTTGCGCTTTTCCCATTCGTTGGCACTTGCTGCCTTTCGTATCGCTACGGGCAGCGCCACACGCATCTCGCCGGACTCAGCAAACGCGCTTCTCCCTCTATGCGATGCTAATATAATACCATATTTGTACAAAATAGTAAATTAGAAAAAGGTAGTGGCTCAAATGAATGGGATAAGATTGGCAAGCCTTGTCCGCTAACCTCCCGTTTGTGGATTCTTCACTTACTCAACAAACTGAGGGTTAGCAAACTTCTCCTACTCCATGCGCCACTCTCCTTTCGCGTAAGGTGAGTTAATAAATAGATATTCCGACAAAGTTTCTATTCTTCCGGCACTGTATTTCACCTGTCCTGTAAACTCAACAAACTAATCCAATAGTCGCATTGGTTTCTACTTCTCCTCAGACCGATCTACCTTCACGCCAGTTTGAGATTCGGCGGCGGCAAGAGCGGATTGATAATTGTTTTTATCAAGCCGAATCAAAGCGTATTGCCCTTCACTGTTGCCTGATTTGTACTGAATTGTCAGATAGTGTTTCTTTGATTTTGTGAACAACAAGGGCCAAGCAACCAAAATTCCTAAAGCATAACGCGGCTTCGATGTTCGTTCATAAATCAGGTTTGTTACCGATGTATAAGGAACATCAAGGGGCATTCCTGCTTCACTGAAGAATCGCACCGCCTTTTTCCCGGAATCGAATACCAGAGAACCTCTTACGGGCTGCGCTTTACTCTGTCCGGGCGCTTTATAGTAAAACTCAGCTTCGCCGAAACGGTTTGCCGATGTCATATCGTTCATTTGGCTGGCAACGGCTATTACTGCTGGCTGAGTTAGCTTCGGCGATAAGGCAGTAGCCGTTATTTGGGTGTGAATTAAAACTGCTGCGATAAGGCAAGTGATGGCTGCATGGTTTTTTGACATATTCTCATCCCCTGTGTTGATTTTGATAGCATTTCAATAGACCCACGTGTGCCCCCGTTCTGTTTCTCCCTATAAAAACAGTACAAAGATATTGGATCGAAGTCCGTTGTTTATGATACGAATGCGATTGGCTCCCCTGAACAGATTGAGTTCTACGCCGCTGCCGCTAATCTTCAGCTTTGTGCCGCCGCCCTTTGCTTTTATGCGTAGTGGTGGCGCGACAACCTCACGGTTAATTTCGAGTTGGAGGAAGCCCGTGAAGCCAGACCCTTTTATCGTCATCAATTCATCATTGTAAGAAGGTTTCGACAAGAACGGTCCGCCGGCATCGGCATGGCTGAAATCAGCATTGGCAGGCACACTGCGATTACTGCGACTGTCCATAACGATGAGTCGCGCTATAATTGCCTCCGGCGAGCTATTCAATGCCGATATTTCAATTCTAAAATCGGTGGCAATCAAAATGCCGAAATCAAGATTAAACGGCTCTGTTTGCCCGACTACGGTTCCGGCGCTGTCGAGGGCAAACATCTGAGCCTGCCTCATATCCCCATCGGCATCCGTAACTGTACCCGTCAGTGTCAGCACATCGCCGCGCAGGTCAGCCGCGAGCCTCGTAATGACCGGCGCATTATTGCCCCCGCCGGGTGGCGGCGATGGAGCCGCCTGACTGACAGTAAATGTTTGTCCAGCAATCGTCATCATGCTAGTCCGTGCCGTGCCTGAGTTCACCGCAACTGAATAATTCACTGTGCCATTGCCGCTACCGCTATTACCTGATGTAATGCTTATCCAAAACACGCTGCTGCTGGCAGTCCAATTACAACCGGCGGAGGTGGTCACGCTGACACTTCTACTGCCTCCGTCTGCTGAGATGGATTGACTGGTTGGGCTAAGGGAATAGGAACAACTTCCGCTGCCTGCACTCTGGCTAACTGTAAAAGTTTGCCCAGCAATGTTCATTGTCCCGGTGCGAGCCGCCCCGGTATTGGGAGCTACTGAGTAAAATATAGTTCCATTACCACTGCCGCTGCCACCTGATGTAATGGTAATGAAGCTGACATTACTTACTGTTGTCCAGCTACAGCCTGTTGAAGCATTGACGCCAACACTTCCCGCGCCGCCATTGGCGCTAAAAGATTGATTTGTAAAAGTAAGCGAGTAAGAACAACTGACTCCTGTTTGAGTAACTGTAAAAGTCTGACCGGCAATCGTTATTGTGCCGGTCCGTGAGCTTGTGCTTGCGTTCGTTGCGACAGAGTAGTTGACTACTCCGTTGCCGCTTCCACTACTGCCTGATGTAATGGTGATCCAAAACGAATTGCTACTAGCTGCCCAAGGACAACCGGAAGAGGCTATAACGCTTACGCTGCCAACGCCGCCAGTTGTGCTAAAGGACTGGCTGGCGGGAGAGAGCGAGTACTGGCATCCTCCGCTCGGATCTAAATACACTCGAATAAGAGGATAGAAGGAGGAAAACTTTCCATATAGAGATAATCTGGTGGCAGTACAACTCGGATTCTGAGGACCGCAACTTAAGACCCCAATAAGATAATTGCGTCCGTTGGCAGTATACCAGAGACCGGAACCGCTCGATCCTCCTTCTGTTATTCCTGAAGTCCAGTTTACTTGGTAGCCGCTTAAAAGACCCGTACTGCCATTGCAGGAGGCCTTCGTGCCACTAATTTGCCCGGATGATTTTCTCAAGTACGATTCTGTCGAAGGGGGAATGCCGCCGCCCGGATGATGCAAGCCAAACACGGAAGTACTTGTAGCCCTTGGGGTGGAATCCCAAGCTGAAAAGACAGCCGCAGAAGGGATGCTCCCGGTTATTCTCAGCAGGGTGGAATCTATATTGTAATCCGTAGCTAAAAGGTTAGCCCCTTGCGGAAGAGAGCGTACCCAACTGCTTGACACAACCCCACTATTGCAAGATGTAGTTCGGTAGAACCAGTAAACCTCAACGCTTTGCGCTTCAGTAACAGTAGAAATACAGTGGTTTGCCGTCAAAAAATAAGGAATACGATCATGTCTGGTATCATCAAGCAGCGTGCCAGTGCAGACAAAGGAGCTACCACTGCTTTTCGTATAGCGGTATCTGCCCACAGCACTTTTTTCCGACTCATTCGAGCAAGAAGCATCTACGTGGCACCCCAACACATTGGGCGTGATTGCTTCTTTTTCGTCCCCTGTGTAAATGTGAGAAATTGCAGAGAGGTAAATGCTGCGCTCATCATTTTTTATATGGTGTTCAATGATGACAGTATCTCCATCTATGGTATTGCTCCAAAATTCTTTATTCCCAAAAGAACCCTGCTCAATATAAGGACCCGCCACAAAGCTGTCGGGCGTTGCATTGTAGAGATACACCTCATCTCCAGCAGGTAAATCAAAATCCTCAAAGTGAATGCGGATTCCGTGAGCGCCCGGTGACTTGATAGCGAAGACGCGAATCTTACTGCCATCCTGATTGACAATTAATTTGCCTATAGCGGTAGAGGAAATTCCCACAACACGCCCAACACCAATCTGGTTTGCGGCTTCCGGGCGTATCGCATTCAGGTCGAGGGGGTCTAAGGTGTAAGTGATTTCCGCATAATCGGCAACTTCCACCCCATAACGATTGCTCGGCAAAATAGTATTTGCTTTGGTCTTTTCCTGAGCCGTTCCAGATGGCACCCGGGCGAATGAAGAAACCTGCTGAGAAATTTCCTGCTGAGATTGAGAAAGGGGCTTGGATTTAGAGGCATTTACAGCAGGTATGGCAAAGGTGAACCCGGCTAAAGCCACAATCAACAGCCCCCATTTGAAATATTGAGAATATGTCGAATTTCGTTTCATAGAGATACCTCTGTTTTGCTCAATGCTTTTTTAGATTGTGCTGATAAGCAAGACTGATGGAGCAGAATCAATATCCCGGCTTGCCGATTGCCCTCACCATCTGCTAACGCGGCGACAGGATTGTGAATGTGCTGTTTCCGGCAGGTCGGACGCTAATCTCAAGAAAGCGGTCTGCCCCAGTGAAGACTCCCGCACCGAAATCGAGTTGCGCGGTGAAGATGCCGTTTGCCACAGCGATATTCGACACTGTCATAGTCGAGCCTTGTTGTGTGCCGCCCATCACCGCATCGAAGAGCTTGAACTGCAAATCGTAATTGCCGTTTGCCGGATTTCCGCTATCGGTCAAACGCCCCTGATACGTGAATGCTGTTGTCTGCCCGAATCCTGCATTCGCGCTCAAAAGCAGAATTGACCAGAGGAAACCGCCTATCCCAAAGCGCACAATTCGTTTGGCAAACATTATCTTTTCTCTCCTTTTCGGGTAATCCGGTTCGCTGCAAAATTACTCGTAGCTACAGAGACTTTTGTTTCTACTTCTCCTCATACTGCAATGCCGTCAGATGGCGTGAGCAGAAATCCCGCCCGTACTGGCAATCGAAAACTGATCCAAGATTCCAGCCTTAGCGTTTTTTCCAGATATAGCGCAGCCCGATGACCCAACCAGTAAAGCCAATTAACGACATCCAAGTGCCATATTTCTGCGATGCTGCAAACGGATTTGGCTCAATCCTCATAAAAATAAGACCCGTGAGCAGAGTCCATCCAAAAATTACAAGCGCAGAGAGCAAGACTTTAACCAGCGTAGACATAATTCACTCCTTATATAGAACAGTTCGCTTGAGGTGAATTCGTGATTGTCTGGCGCTTCAATTCAGCGGGTGCAGGAACGGCGATGATACAACGGTGTGAACTACGCTACCCGCACTCTGCTCAAATTAAGTACCGAACCTCGAAACATAATTTATTGACGGTTCATGCGTTTCGTAGAGGCGCATTCTTATCCTGCCCTCTGCAAATTCAGAGTAACCTCCGTTTCGCCCTCGCCCTCTGACAAGTTCATTGCCACGACTTGGCTCTTTATTTGTTTGAGCGTCATCGGCACAATTTTTCCGGCATCCGTTTCCTTCAGATTGATAGAGCCGTCGCCTAGATAAGTGTACGTGACCTGTACCCGGCGCTCGTTGCCGTTTCTATCGCGGGCGCGGCAGATGAGCGTGCTGCTGCCGCTTATGGAATAGTCCTGCTCTTCCGCCATCATACGCACGGTTTTGGTTCCATTCGAGCGGAAGGTGGCAGTCTGTTCGCCCACTTGAACGGCGAGATTCATGGAAGTGCGAAATTCAAGTACGGTTAAATTTTGAGCGATGCAAAATGCAAGCAGCAGATTTTTAGCATCAATCAGCGCTGATTCCTGAGTACATCTAATCTCCAAGCTAACCGCTCCGTTGTTCGCCTTGCTTGCTGGCGTGGCAGCGACGCAAAGCGCCAGAGTGAGGGTCAGCAGTACGTTTCGAGTGAGTTGTTTTGCAAACATGGTAATCTCCTTTCCTGTTGGGGGCATATAACCCTAATGTCTATCCATATCGTTCAATAACGCCGTGAGCGGTGATGACGCTTGGCGCGTTTTCGTCTTTGAGGCGGTTGGGATTCGTAACTTGGATACGGCGCATAAGCGGTGCGGTACTCCGTCCGACGCTGCTGGTTTTCATAGCCCCAACGTACACCGCAGTATGGACACTGCTGCCCGACACGCGAAGTAATCGCTACTTGGCGTTTGCACCTGCCGCACTGTTTACTTTCCACATACTCTTGTGCGGTTGCGGTTACCGGCGCAAAGAACATCGGGATTTCTACTGGCGCGAAGGTGACTAATAACGCCAATACAACTAATCTCCGTCGAATTTTGTTGCTAATCATTGTTGCGGTCTCCTGTTGGGGGTTTGCTCTCCGTACCGGAATGTTTCGCATAGCGCCTAACGCCACCTCGATAGCCGCCGATTGAACATCGCTTGTTCCAGCCTCTCACCTCAGCGACGGCGGTGGCGTTAGACCATTTATTGATTTTCTTTCTTATTTCACTACTGGCAGGGCAGCATGGGACACCCGGTGCGCGGCTTCTTAACCTTTAGGCAGAGGACTGCACGCCGGAGTGTCACCTACGTTTTTTGCTGCCTCCAATCACTAAGGCGACAAATCCGCCTGCTTTTCACCATCACAATGATATTTTTTTCGTCACTCTTTTCCGCGAAAAGAGCCGAAACATTTGCCGACGCTTGATTGAGGTCGAAGCAGAAACCTGTGTACAATCTCGATGAGCGTCCAACTTTGAATGAAGGGAGCTACTGCCATGTCCGCCAATGAACTGGAAGCAATTGTTAAACGAGTCAGACACTTGCCGCCGAATGAATTGATTCAATTGATTAAACAGGCAGCGGCAATTCTGGAGCAAAAACAAGAGAGCAAACCGACAAGCTATGCGGCGCGATTTGGCTCTGGCAAAGGCGCATTCTCTACAGCGGCGGAAGCTGATGAATTTTTGCGACGGGAGCGCGATGCATGGCAACGGTAGGCGACAGGCTCGGTACGCGCATTTATCTCGACGCCAATATCATCATTTACGCGGTCGAAGGATTCCTTGCTTACGCCGATACGATTCAAGCCTTGCTGATGGCGATGGATAATGCGGAAATCGTCGCTGTCACCAGTGAATTGACGTTGGCAGAAGTTTTGGTCAAACCAATGAAAGATGGCAAGACGGAAATTCAACAGGCGTACAGAGATTTTTTACAAAGCACATCGGTTTTTGAAATTATTCCGATTAGCCGCGAGATTTTAGAAAGCGCCGCGCAATTACGGGCGACAATGAATTTCAAGCTGCCGGAAGCGATTCATGAGGCGACAGCGCAGCAGCAGTCCTGCGATACGTTTCTAACCAACGATTTACGATTCAAGTCTTCGGGCGTAGCCAATATCAAATTAATTTCGGAAATCTCATTAATCAGTCCTCCGTAATCACCAAACGGGGAAACGGTAGCCGATGAATGGCGCGAAAGCCTGAATTCTACCTTCTGAAAAAAGGCAGAAGCCTCTGGCGGCGGGCGTTAGAGTTCAAGCTTCAGCCTGGTCGTAGATGCAAAAGCAGTCTGATTAAAGAGATGGCGAATGCGGAGCTATCAGTAATCAGCTTGCAAAAGTTCGCCAAGGGCGGAAGTTTTTCTCTGCGTAATCCACTACCAAACTAAAGTTTGTACTCTAAACACCCGCTGCTACTGCCAAACTAAAGTTTGTACTCTAAACACCCGCTGCCGAGGCTTACTTTTTCTTTGTTTTATGGGCGGCGAGAATCGTATGGTTGACCGAGTTTTGCTCTGGCGTGATTTGGCTTTTTTGGTATAATCTGCCTGCCTACGTTACCTCTTCTTGCTCGGAAAGAGGGTCTATGTCTGCTTCCTCACCTCAGGAAATTACTCGTCTGCTGGTTGACTGGAGCAACGGCGATCAGGCGGCGCTTGCTCAGTTGATGCCGCTCGTCCATGATGAACTGCGCCGCATCGCGCATCGCTATATGCGGCATGAGCGTGCCGGTCATATCCTGCAAACTTCGGCGCTCATCAATGAAGCCTATCTGCGATTGGTTGATTACGACGGGATTCAATGGCAGGAACGGGCGCAGTTTTTCGCTATCGCGGCTGAGGTTATGCGTCATATTCTGGTTGATTACGCCCGCGCCAATTTACGCGCCAAACGTGATGGCGGCACGATTCAGATTACCCTTAACGAAGCTGTTGGTTTTTCTAAAGCGCCCTCTCTCAATGTGCTGGCTCTGAATGAAGCAATGGAGAAATTGGCAACCTTCGACGAGCGCAAGAGCAAAGTGATCGAACTACAATTTTTTGGCGGACTCGATAATGAGGAAACGGCGCAGGCGTTGGGCATTTCCGTCAATACCGTATTGCGCGACCGCAATCTTGCCAAAGCCTGGCTGTATCGTGAGCTAAACTTATGACTCCAGAACAGTGGCAACGAATTGGACAGCTTTTTCATGAAGCGGCGGAACTGGAGCCGGACAAACGCGCCGCTTTTCTAAAGCACGCCTGTGGCAATGATGCAACTTTGCAAAAAGAGGTGGAATCGCTGCTTCCCTACAGCGAGAAATCTATGACTCCATTGCAGTCTCCGGTTATCGGTGTGATGGGTGAAGTCATTGGTGAACCGCCACATCAATCTATCGTCGGGCAGAC
>Ga0187894_10006576_pt1 | contig 11346 bp, 13 predicted proteins | sample GBC1701081metaG_FD_136650 | JGI IMG/M metagenome (GOLD analysis project Ga0187894, IMG submission 136650) | White microbial mat communities from a lava cave in the Kipuka Kanohina Cave System on the Island of Hawaii, USA - GBC170108-1 metaG ...
CGAGCTGCTCCGCGGCGAGGTCGGGGATCCTCCGCTCGAGCGCGTCGAGGAGCCGTGCGTCGTGCCGGACCGTCCCGAGGGGCGTCGCGAAGTCCTTCCTGCACGCGGTGAACCGGCGCGTGCTGGTGCTCGCGAGCGTCGATCTCGCGCACATGGGGCCGATGTACGACCAGCCGGAGGGGCTCGACGAGGCGGGCGAGCGGAAGCTCGAGGCGGACGACCGCGGGCTCCTCGGCCACGTCGAGGCAGGGGACGCGGAGGCGTTCTTCTCCGCGGTCGCGGAGGACGGGAACGCGCGCAACGTGTGCGGCGTGGCGCCCGTGTACGTCGCGTTGCGGCTCGGCGAGGGACGCGGGGACCTCCTGCGCTACGGGCAGGGGCGCATCCACGAGGAGAGCCGCTCCGTGGTCTCGTTCGCCGCGCTCGCCTTTCCGCGGTGACTTTTTTCGACGGCAGGGGGGTTCGGGGGCCGGACCGCCGCCGTGGCACGCTCCATGCGATGCGGGGGGCGTGGCGAGGAATGCGATCGCGGATGCTCGACGGATCCTCGACCGGCTCGAGGTCCGTTACGGCTACGACCCCGACCTCCGCCAGCGCATGCTTCCGGTGGTCGTGCGCATCCTCGAGGCGGGTCCCGAGTCGAAGAAGTCGCTGCTCCGGCTCGTGGTCGAGGCGTACGAGCACCACGTGAAGGTCCGCCGGGCGCTGGACCTCCTGCGCTCGAAGCTCCGCGAGCGCCTGAACGACGTCTACGCGAGGGTCCTCGGCATCGAACCGCCGCGGGTCGGGTAGCAGATCCCTCTCCGCGCGCGGCGCCGCCCTGCCGCGAAGCCGGCGTCCGGCGCAAAACCGCGGAAAATGCCCTTTTTCACCCTCGAACTCTGCTGAAACGTACCTGGTACGCTTCACTAGCCGTACCCGGCGTCTTCGATCTGGCGCTCGTCCATGCCGACATGGTGGCCGATCTCGTGGAGGAGCGTGATGCGCAGCTCGTCGATCGCCTCGACGCGGTCGCGCGCGATCCGCTCGATGTTCTTGCGGTAGATCTCGATCTTCGGCGGCAGCTGGGCACTGTCCTCGACGCTGCGCGAGAGGAGGTCCTTGCCCGTGTAGAGGCCGAGGCTCAGCGGGTCCACGTCCTTCTGCGGCCGCGGGAGCGGCAGGACCTCGATCGCCGTCTCCTCGGCCGCGCGCGCGACCGCCGGCGGCAGGTCCGCCTTGGCCTTCCGCACCACCTCGTCGATCTGCGCGTCGGTGAGCCGGACGGGCTCGCCGAACAGGTCGGGCGCGAGCTTCGCCGCGCGCCGGAAGTGGCGCATCGCGTCCCCGCCCTGGAACTCCGCGAGGACGCCCCGGTACCACTCGGCCTCGGCCTCCTCCTCGCCCTCCGCCCGCACGCGGGCGAGCGCGTTCCTGGCCTCGTCGAACCTCCACAGGTGGAAGAGCGCCTTGCCCTCGAGAAGCGGATCCTCCGCCGAGCCCGCCGCCTTGAGCGCGTCCTCCGTCCGGTTCAGCTCGAACCGGGCCCACGCGACATAGCGCCAGAGGTCGCGCGGGTCCTTCGCGCCGCGGATCGCCCGGAGCGCCTCCGCCTCGACGGCCTCCAGATCGCCCTCGTCCGCGAGCGCGTCGAGCCGGTCGAAGATCTCGTCGCTCAATCGTCGTCCGCTTCCCCGTCGCTGCCCGCGAGGCCGATGACGCCCCGCCGGCTCGTCCGGATGAACGCGAGCAGCCGCTCGACCTCCGGCGTCCCCCGCTCGACCGCCGCGATCCGGTCGGTGACCGGCCCGTCGCGGCGGAACAGGGTGCGGAACGCGTCCTTGAGCGCTGCCACCGACCGTGCCGGGACACCCGCCCGTTTGAGGCCCACCCGGTTGAGCCCCGCGAGCGCGTGCGGGCGGTTCCCGACGACCATGCAGAAGGGGGGCACGTCCCGGCTGATCCCGGCGTTGCCGCCCACCATGACGAGCTCGCCGATCCGCGAGAACTGCTGGATCCCGGCACCGCCGGCGAAGAAGACGCGGTCGCCCACCTCCACGTGGCCCGAGAGGAGCACGCCGTTGCAGAGGACGATGTGGTTGCCGAGGGCGCAGTCGTGCCCGACGTGCGCGGTCGCCATGAAGAAGCCGTCGTCCCCGATGACCGTGCACCCGTCGGGCTTCATCGACCGGTTCACCTGGCTGAACTCGCGGAAGACGTTCCGGCTCCCGATCCGCGTGGCCCCCCAAGGCCCCCTCTTTCCCTTCACCTGCGGGTCGTGACCGAGCGCCGCGCTGAACCCGATGACGTTGTCCTCGCCGAGCTCGAGCGGCCCCAGAAGGCAGGCATGCGGGCCGACCACGGTCCTAGCGCCGAGGACCACGCCTGCGCCGATCACGGCATAGGGCCCGATCTCCACGTCGGCGCCGAGGCGCGCCGAGGGATCGACGATCGCGGTGGGATGGACCGCCACGCCGCGGATTCTACGGTGCCGTAGAATCCTGCGCTCCGTGCGCCTCCTCCCCCTCCTCCTCCTCGCCGCGTGCGCGACGCGGGTCGCGACCGTGGACCGTCAGCCCGGCATCGACGGAAGCTGGAGCGAGGGCACGTCCTCGCTCGATATCACGGGCTCGGTCGCGACGCTCTCGTTCGACGGGCGGCTCTTCGTCTTCGAGAACGTGGGCCGGCTGCGCGGCACGATCACGAAGGACGAGGTCCACCTCTCGTGGCCGGGGCTCAGGATCACGGCCGACCACGAGCGGATCGCGCTCGCGGGAGAGCGGGGCGAGGTCAAGCGCCCGCTCGCGGAACTGCCCAAGGGCGGCCGCTTCCGTTGGCGCGACGGCGAGCTCAAGCCGGGGTAGACTCGGGGCGTGCGCGGCGCGGTGCCGCTTCTCCTCGCTTTCGCGGCGATCCTGTTCACGGGCGGTCGCCCGGCCGGCGCGCGGCCCGAGTTCGCGCGGCGCGAGATGAAGGCGTGCGGGTACTGCCACATCAACCCGCGCGGCGGCGGCCCGCGCAACCAGCGCGGCCTCGAGTACGCGCGCAACGACTTCCGCTTCCCGCCGACGAAGGGGAGCGAGGGCGGCCGCCCCGTGGACAAGGAGGCGCTCGCGCGCGTGGACAAGCTGATGGACCTCGACCACGTCCCCGCGGCCGTCACGCAGCTGCGCCGCCTCTCGAAGACCGGCAAGAAGGACGACCCGACGCGCCGCTTCGCCGAGCAGCAGCTTCACGACGTCGAGGTGAAGGGCACGGAGATCCTCGGCCGCGCGCGCCTGCTCGTCCGCGGCGAGAACCCGGACGAGGGGGTCGAGCTCCTCGTGTTCGTGGCGGCCGAGTACAAGGACCTCGGCGTGGGCAAGGAGGCGCAAGCGGACCTGCGCGACCTGCGCCGCGAACCCGAGCACAAGGAGCGCCTCGCGCACGCGGAACGCGAGTCGAAGGCGCGCCTCCTCTACCTCGACGGGATCCTGCAGCGCGCGGACGGCCACGCGGAGCAGGGCGGGAAGACGCTCCTCGCCGTGACCGAGACCTACTCGGGCACGCGAGCCGCGAAGCTCGCGGCGGCGGCGCTCGAGGGGAAAGCGCCCGCCGACGTCGCGGAGGCCGAGGCCAAGGCGGACCCTCGCGGCGGCGGCGAAGCGCCCAAGGGGGGATGAGAAGAGGGGGCCTCGGGGGCCGCTCAGCGCCTCCGGGCGGCCTCCTCGATCCGGCGCGCGGTCTGCTTCGCGGCGGGGCACTCGGCCTCGCCGCAGCAGTTGCCCGTCGCGCGGCGCTTGAGGTAGCGAAGAAGCAGCCACGCGACCGCGAGGCCACAGAGCGCGTAGGCGGCGATCTGCTGGATCATCAAAGCCCCAGCGCGAGGCCGCCCTGGTAGACGAGGAGGCTCCCGAGGTAGGCGAGCACGGTCATGTATCCGAACATGAAAAGCGGCCAGCGCCACGAATTCGTCTCGCGCTTCACGACCGCGAGCGTGGACATGCACTGGCAGGCGAGGACGAAGAAGACCATGAGCGAGACCGCGGTGAGCCAGGTGAACGGCCTGCCGCCGGGGTCCTTGCCCTCGCGGAGGTGATCGCGGAGCGCGGTGGACGTCTCGTCCGCGTCGCCGACGCCGTAGACGATGCCGAGCGAGGAGACGAGGACCTCGCGCGCCGCGAACGACGCGATGATCCCGACGCCGATCTTCCAGTCGAATCCGAGCGGCGCGATCGCCGGCTCGATCCCGCGGCCCATCCGGCCCGCGAAGCTCTGGCGCACCTGCTCGCCCGCCTCCTCCGCGCGCACGGTCTCCTCGGGCTCGCCCGCTTGGATCCGCGCCTCGGCGCGCGCCTTGACCTCCTCGCTCCGCGGGAAGTAGGCGAGGAACCAGAGGACGATGCTGATCGCGAGGATCACCGTGCCCGCCTGCTTGACGAAGACGGCGCCGCGGTCGAAGACGGTGCGCGCGACGCCCTTCGCCGACGGCAGCTTGTAGCGCGGAAGCTCGAGGATGAACGTCGAGGCGCCGCCGCGGAAGAGCGTCCTCCGGAGGACGAGCGCGGCGAGCAGCGCGATCGCGACCGAGAGCGCGTACATCGAGAAGAGCGCGATCCCGCCCCACCGCCCGGGGATGAACGCGCCGATCATCAGGGTGTAGACCGGCAGCCGCGCGCTGCACGACATCAGGGGCGCGACGAGGATCGTGACCATCCGGTCGCGCCGGCTCTCGATCGTTCGCGTCGCCATGATGCCCGGGATCGCGCAGGCGAACGAGCTCATGAGCGGGATGAACGCCTTCCCGTGAAGCCCGACGCCGCGCATCACGCGGTCCACGAGGAAGGCGGCGCGCGCGAGATAGCCGACGTCCTCGAGGATCGTGAGGAAGAGGAAGAGCAGGCAGATCTGCGGCAGGAAAACGAGGATCCCGCCCACGCCCGCGATCACGCCGTCCACCAGGAGGTCGGTCAGCATGCCGGGGCCGAGAAAGCCCGCGACGAAGCCGCCGAGCCACTCGGTGCCCGCCTCGATCCAGCCCATGAAGGGCTCGGCCCACGCGTACACGGCCCAGAAGATGACCGCCATGATCGCGAGGTAGATCGCGGGCCCGAGCACGCGGTGGGTCAGGACCCGGTCGATCCGCTCGGAAAGGGAGGGGCCCGGGGAGGGGGCCACGCGCCGGACGCGGCGGGCGATGTCGTTGCAGAGCGCGTAGCGGCACTCCGCTTCCGCGCTCTCGGCGTCGAGGCCCGCCGAGCGAAACCGCGCCCGCGCGTCCGCGACGGCCTTCGCGACCTCCGCGCCCCCCTGTCCCCCCTCCTCCCCCACGAGGAGCCGCACGGCCTCGCCCTCGACCGCCTCCGGCGGCACGGTCCCCGCGCGTCCGACCGCGTCGCGCACGATCCCGAGCGCCTCCTCGCCCGCGGCGGGGAACCGCCACGTCCGCACCTCGGCCCGCCGGGCGCGCCCGACCGCCTCGCGCAGCACGTCGAGGTTCCAACCCGTCCGCCCGATCACGGGCACGACGGGCACGCGGAGCGCCTGCTCGAGCGCGGCGGCATCGACGGGCACGCCCGAGCGTTGCGCGACGTCCACCATGTTGAGCGCGATACAGACGGGGACGCCCGTCTCCATGAGCTGGGTTGCGAAGAACAGGTTCCGCTCGAGGTTGCTCGCGTCGACGACGGCGACGACCACGTCGGGCCGGGGTTCGCCCGCGCGGAGGCCGAGCAGGACGTCGCGCGCGATCCGCTCGTCCTCGGCGCGCGCAGCGAGGCTGTAGCAGCCCGGGAGGTCCACGAGGCGCGCGCGCCCGCCCGGCACGGCCATCTCCGCCTCGACGCGCTCGACGGTCACGCCGGGGTAGTTCGCGACCTTGTGCCGCAGCCCGGTGAGCCCGTTGAAGATCGAGGTCTTCCCGCTGTTCGGGTTGCCCGCGAGAACGACGTGAAGCGCGACCGCGCGCGTCTCAGGCGGGCTGGACAAGGATCGTGCGCGCCTCCGAACGCCGCAGGGAGATGTGGTAGCCGTGCAGCTCGATCTGCATGGGATCTCCGAGCGGCGCCAGGCGGACGACCCTCAGCGGGGTGCCGGGGACGAAACCCATCTCGAGGAGGCGACGGCGGGCGCCGTTCTCGGCCGCGACGACCTGGATGACGCCGCAGTGGCCGGGGGCGACCTGGTCGAGCCCAGTCAGGGGGGCCGGGGGGGTCTTCGTCGCGGCGCTCACGGGCCGAATTTGAGATTGAATCTCAGCCACAGAGTACCTCCCGCACAGGGGGGGCGCAAGGCGCGTCGGCTTGAGCCCCCGACGCCCCCTCCCATCCACGGCGGCTAGCGGCGCGCATGTGCCTGGAGGTAGGCGGTGACAAGGTCCCGCTCCTCGGCCGAGAGGCGCGCCTTCCGCCCGTACTTGCGGACGAAGAACGGCCACTCGTCCGCGCCGTAGGACGCCGGCATATAGAGCGCGTGGCACCGATTGCAGGAGGTTTCGTAGATGGATTTCCCCCGCGCCTGCGGAGGGAGCATCGGGTCCAACGACGCCCGCTCGGCCGGCCCGTTCGTGCACGCGGCGCCGAGGAGCAGGACGGGGACGATTCTCAGAAGTACGTGGACCATTCGATCACGAACGTGTCGGCCTCCCCGCTCTGGAACCCGGTGAGGTCGCTGTCCACGAACGCGTAGGAGACCTTGATGACCGTGCGGCGCACGGGACGGAAGGCGAAGCCGATCGTCACCTGCGAGATGTCGTCGCGGAGCGTCGTCCCGTCGGTGGCCTCGTTGAGGTCGAGGGCTTCGACGCGCACGACGATGGTGAACGTGGACTCCTCGGTGAGGAGGAGGTGCTTGCCGCGCCAGCTCGCGGGGAAGAAGTCGTACGCGGCCTCGACGTACCAGCCGTTCTGACGCTGCGGGTCGGTGACCGGCGCGCCCCCCGGCTGGTCGATCCGGAGCCACATGTATTCGCCCGTGAACCGGAAGGGGCCGCGCTTCACGAAGAGGTCGATGCCCCAGCCGTAGTCCGAGAGGTCCCCGGCGGCATCCCACTCGCCGTACGTGAACGAGCCGCCGAGCTCGAGCACGTCCACGAAGCTCAGCGGCGGCGTGACCACGACGCGCCCGAACACCTGCTTGTTGTCGTTGTTGTCCGCGCGGAAGCTCGGCCGCGCGTCGCGCACGCCGTTGGCCGTGGAGAAGCCGTCGTGGAAGCCCTGCACGAGCGCGACGTCGTAGTCGAGGAACCAGCCGGGGCCCGGCTCGAACGTCCCCTGGACGGCGACGCCCGGCTGCTGCGCGGTGACGCTCCCGATGTAGCGGGAGACGAGCGGGCGATCCGGGAGGTCGTTCAGCGGATCGTCGTGGTAGAGGTTGAAGCGCCCCCACGGGAGGAGGATCAGGCCGGCGACGAAGTCGAGCTTCTCGTCGAGGAGCGCGAACGTCAGTTCCGCGTACTCGACGAGGATCTCGTTGTCGGTGAGGAAGCCGACGTCGGCGCCGCCCCCCTCGATCTCGATCTCCGTCTCGAACGTGATCCCCTCGGCGATCTGCGCCTGGATCTTCGGGACGAGGCGGAGGAAGTCGAACTCGACCGGGATGCCGTCGCCGTTGTCGCGGTACTGGGTCGTGAAGTACCCGCCGAGCCGGACGCGCTGTCCCCAGAGGGGGGTGCCGCCGACCGAGGACGGCAGCTGCTCGCGCGTCTCCGCCTCGGTCGCGGAGAGGTACTCGGTGACGTCGCGCTCGAGATCGGTGTCGCCCTGCGCCCGCAGGCGATCCACCTCGCCCTCGAGCTTCTTGATCATCTCGCCCTGCTCGCGAACGACCTTCTCGAGATCGATCGCGGCCCCCTCCTCCGCCGCTACCGTGGAGGCAAGGAGGATCGGGAGGAGGCATCGAAACACCCGCACGAACGTGGTCTTCTTCCTCATGGGGATATCTAATCGACTTTGAGAATCAGTTTCAAGTTTTAATGAGACCGATTCTCAAAAAACAGGCTACCTCCCTGAGCAAGCCGCTTTCCAAACGCCTCCGGGGTTAAATTGAGGGGGTTCGGGGGCCGGAGCGGTTTCCCGATGTCGTCTGGGGTCTCGTGCCCCCCTCCCTCCTTGACTCCCGCCGTGATCGCCCTACGTTACACCCCCTCTCATCCATGACGCAGACACGCACGATCCGCAGCCGCCAGGAGATGGACCAGAAGTACTTTGACACCCTGGTCCGCCTGATCCGCAGCCAAGGCTACCGCGAGCTCGCCGCCGCCACCGTCTTCGCCGAGGCGCTCCACCTCGTCCCGGGCCTCGCCTTCAAGAAGAAGGTGGTCCAGCACGTCAACGAGGAGATGGAGCACTTCGAGGTGTGCTGCGAGATCTACGCGGAGATCGGCGCGGGCGACCTGGAGCAAGTCGCGAGCGCGATCCTCGACGAGAAGAAGCCGATCCCGAGGATCGAGTCGTTCCTCGAGCTCGGGATCGCGCAGTTCCTCTACGACCGCGCCTCCGCCTTCCAGCTCCGCGAGTACGAGAACTGCAGCTTCGACCCCTACTGCCGGATCGTCGGGAAGATCCTCGAGGAGGAGGAGGGCCACGAGAGCTTCGGCGCGGAGATCATGGTCGAGCACAGCCGCGACGCCTCGAGCCGCGCGCGGATGCAGGAGATCTTCAACAAGTGGCTCGCCGTGTCGCTGCGCTCCTTCGGCCGGCCGGGAACGCCGGGCAACCGGTACGCGATCCAGATGGGCTTGAAGACGCGCGACAGCGCGGCGGTCGCCCAGGAGTACCTCGACGGCCTCCGGCCGGTGATGCGGCTCAGCGGCCTCGTCTTCCCGACCCGCGAGGAGCTTCGCCGTCTCGGCGTCGAGACCGCGTCCGACATCGACCTGCGCCTGTGAGCTTCTCGGCCGCGGGTTCGCTGCTCTTCTCGCCCTTTTCGATCCGCGGCCTGCGCCTCGAGAACCGGATCGTCCTCCCGGCAATGGTCACGCGCCTCTCCGGCGAGGACGGCCTCGTGAACGGCGACATCCGCGACCGCTACCTGCGGTTCGCCCGCGGCGAGCCCGGACTCCTGGTCCTCGAGGCGATGGGCGTCACGGAGACGAAGAGCGGGCCGCTCCTCCGCGCGAGCCACGACCGGTTCGTCCCGGGCCTCCGGGACCTCGTGCGCGAGATGCGCGCCTCCTCCCCCACCCGCGTGGCCGCCCAGATCATCCACTTCCTGAAGATCAGCCGGAGCGGCTGGCGGCAGCGGATCCAGGACCTCGACCGCCAGGCGATCGACGGCGTGATCGAGGCCTACGGCGAGGCCGCCGCACGCATCCGGGACGCGGGGTTCGACGCGGTCGAGCTCCACATGGCGCACGCGTACACGCTCTCGTCCTTCCTCTCGCGGAGGAACGACCGCCACGACGAGTTCGGCGGCGCCTCGGTCGAGAACCGCCTCCGGGTCCCGTCGCTCGCCCTCGCCCGGGTCCGCGAGCGCGTGGGAGGGGACTACCCGATCGGCGTCCGGTTCGACGGCGAGGAGGCGATCAAGGACGGCTACAGCGTCGGCGACGCCGCGCTCTTCGCCGTCCGGTTCGCGCGCCTCGGCGCCGACTACGTCTCGGTCTCCGCGGGCGGGAAGTTCGAGGACGCGGTCCACGTGAAGGGGGAGCCCCTCTATCCCTACACGGGCTACAGCGGCGACCGCTGCATGCCGAGCGCGGGCTACCCCGACGGGCTGAACGTCTACCTCTCCGACGGGATCCGCGAGGCGCTCCTCGAGCGCCAGTGCCACGTGCCCGTGGTCGCGACCGGGAAGATCCGCACGCCGGAGCTCGCGGAGCGGATCCTGCGCGAGGGCCGCGCGGATCTCATCGGCATGGCCCGCCAGCTCCTCGCCGACCCGGACTGGCCGAGAAAGGTCCGCGACGGGCGCGCGGACGCCGTCGTGCCCTGCGTCTACAACAACGTCTGCAAGGCGCTCGACGAGAGGTTCCACCGGGTGCGCTGCACGCTCTGGAGGAACCGCGATCTTCATGCCCCCGAGGCCCCCTCCGATACGATCGCGCCCGTGTGGCCCGCGGGCGCCAAGCTGGACGCGAGCGAGCACCGCGGCGGCGTCCGTCTCGCGTGGACCCCCGCCGAGGACGCGCAGGGCGTCTACGGCTACATGGTCCTGCGTTCCGAGGCGGGCGCGCCGTGGGTCCACGTCGACTCCGCGCGCGGCGTTTCGCACCGGTTCGACGACGCCTCGGCCCTCGGCGGCACGCGGTACCGGTACGAGATCGTCGCGTACGACCTCGCCGGCAACCGCTCGGAGCCGCTCGGCCCCGTGTCGATCGCTCTGGAGGCTCCCCGTGGCTGAGCTCGCGCTCGTGACCGGCGGCGAGACCGGCATCGGGAGGGCGATCGCGGACGCGCTGCGCGCGAGGGGCTTCGAGGTGCGCACCGCCTCGCGCCGCACGGGCCATGACCTCCTCGACCGCGCGGCGATCGACCGGCTGGTGAAGTCGCTCCCGCGACTTGACCTCCTGGTCAACAACGCGGGGATCGCCGAGTCGGCGCCGCTCGCGCGGACGACCGACGACGTCTGGGACCGCCACCTCGCACTCGACGCGACGGCGCCGTTCCTGCTCTGCCGCGCGGCGCTCCCGCTGCTCCGAGAGTCGAAGCGCGGCCGGATCGTCAACATCGCGTCCACGGCCGGGCTCCGCGGGGGACCGTACATCGCCGCCTACGCCGCGGCGAAGCACGCGCTCATCGGCCTGTCGCGCGCGCTCGCGGCCGAGCTCAAGGACGTCTCGGTCCACTGGGTCTGCCCCGGCTTCGTCGAGAGCGATCTCACCGCGCGGTCCGTCGCGCGCATCGCGAAGGAGACGGGCATCGAGGAGGCCGAGGCCCGCCGGCGCCTCGCCGCGATGAACCCCTGCGGGCGGCTGATTCGCCCCGAGGAGGTGGCCGCCGCGGTCGCGAAGCTCGTCGATGAGCCGGGCACCGGCCGCGAGATCGTCCTCGAGTAGCCGACGAAAGGGGGGCCGGGGGGGACGCAGGGGTGCGTGGCGGGTCGCGCGGGCGCATGTCGCTTCAGGGGGTGGAGGCACCACTTATGAGGACGCGACTCGCGGCAACGACTCTTCTCCTGATCGCGGCGTGCAACCGCTCGGACGCGCCGCCGCCGGTCGTCATCGGCTCGAGCGCGCAGCGGACGCTCAGCGGCACGATCCTCGGCCCGGACGACCTCGGGCGCGCGGGCGTCGAGGTCCGCGGCCCGTCGCGCACGGCGCGCGGGAGCCTCGCCGGCGCCGCGGCGATGGTGGCGACCGTCACGGACGCGCAGGGCCGGTTCGTGATCCAGGATCCGCCGCCCGGGACCTTCCCGTACATCGTCGATGACGGGACGCTTGAGCTCACC
>Ga0187894_10006577_pt1 | contig 11343 bp, 9 predicted proteins | sample GBC1701081metaG_FD_136650 | JGI IMG/M metagenome (GOLD analysis project Ga0187894, IMG submission 136650) | White microbial mat communities from a lava cave in the Kipuka Kanohina Cave System on the Island of Hawaii, USA - GBC170108-1 metaG ...
AACGCGTTCTTCGCTTCCGGCCGATTGATCGTGACGATCAGGATGGGGCCGCGTCGTTCGGTCAGGATGCGCCGGGATTGGTCCGCCATTCGTTTCTCCTTTGTCCCGTCGTCATCGCGAGCGTAGCGAGGGATCTTCTGAAAGGGAGGTACGGTGCGCCTGCATCAAAAGATCCCTCGCTGCGCTCGGGATGACGGTGTGTCCATGCCCAGCCCTCAGAGCCCGAAGGTGAAGCCGCCGTTGACCCCGTAGGTCTGGCCGGTGACCCAGCTGCTGGCGTCGGAGGCGAGGAAGAGGACCATGTTCGCGACGTCGGTCGGCTGCCCGGGCCGCCGGATGACGTAGTTGCTCATCACCTTCTTCAGCCGTTCGGGATCGGCGTTGAGCCGCGCTTCCGTGGCGGGCGTGACGGTCGCCGCGATCGACACGCAGTTGGCGGTGATGCTGTACCGGCCGAGCGCGCGTGCCGTGGCCCTGGTGAAGCCGGCGGCACCGGCCTTGGCGCCGGCATAGACCTCGAGACCGGCATCGCCGTAGCGGCTAGCCTCCGAGATCACCGTGATGATCCGGCCGGCGGTTCCGCGCGCGATCATGCCTGGCACGCAGGCGCTGGTGCAGTTCAGGACACCGTAGAAGTTGACGCCGATGAAGCTGTTCCATGCCTCCGGGCCGGTCTCCCAGAAAGGCTTGCGCGTGTCGGGTGACGGCGTCGCGCCGGCGTTGCCCGCGTTGTTCACCAGGACGCCGATGGGGCCGAATTCGCCCTGTGCTTTCGCCACCATGTCCTTGACGCTCGCCAGGTCGGTGACGTCGGCCCGGATCGCCACGGCCTTTCCGCCCCGGTCGCGGATCTCTTTCGCGACGCTCTCGGCTCGTTCGATGAAATAGTCGTTGACGACAACACCGCCGGCGTTGTGCGCGGCGAGATGGAGCGCGATCTGCCGCCCGACGCCCTGGCCGGCGCCTGTGACCAGCGCCACGCGCCCGCCGAGGTCGAGTATGTCGCTCATACTTTTCTCTCCCGTCCCTTCCAGAAAGGCTCGCGAAGCTCGCGCTTCAGGATCTTGCCCATGGTGTTGCGCGGCAGCTCCGCCACGATGTCGACCGACCTTGGCCGCTTGTAGGATGCGAGATGGAGCGCCGCATGCGCCACGATGTCGTCTGGCCCCGCCCGCATGCCGGGCCTCAACTCGACGAAGGCCTTCACCTGCTCGCCGAATTCCTCGTCGGGGATGCCGATCACGGCGACGTCCTGGACGGCGGCGTGCCGGAGCAGGGCGGCCTCGATCTCGGCCGGATAGATGTTCACCCCGCCCGAGATGATCATGTCCTTGGCACGGTCGGTGATGAACAGATGCCCGTCCTCGTCGAGCCGCCCGACATCGCCGACCCGGAAGAAGCCTTCCGCATCCAGCGTGTCGGCGCCCAGGGGCTTGCCGTTGAGGTATTGACGGATGGTGGCCGGCGTCCTGACCCAGATCTCGCCGACGGCGCCGGTGGGCAGGTCGGCGCCGCTCTCGTCGCGGATGCGGATGTCGACGTGCTTGTGCGGCAGGCCGCTGGATCCCGGCTTGATCCGGTGCATGTCAGGCGCGATATGGGTGATCATGCCCACTTCGGTCGCGCCGTAGCCTTCACTCAAGCGGCCGGGACCGAAATAACCGTCGATCCATTCTTTCAGCGCCGGCGGCACGGGCGCCGCGCCGACGCCGAGCAGGCGCAGGGACGCGACGTCGTGTCGGTCGAGCTCCTCTTTCGGCAGACCGGCGATGCGCTTGTACATGGTGGGCACGCCCGTCCAGACCGTCACCTTGTGGCGCGCGATCAGGGCCAGCGCGCCAGCCGGGTCGAACCGGCGCATCAGCACGATGCGGTTGCCCAGCCGCAAGGTACCCCACAGCGCCGATGGTCCGGCGCCGTGATGCATCGGCAAGGTCAGCAGGACGACGTCGCCCGCGACCTGGGGGCGCCTCCCGGCGACGTCCTGCAGGTACTCGGCGACCTTGCGATCGGTTTTCGCTGCCTCGCGGGTGTTCATCACGACACCCTTGGGCAACCCGGTGGTGCCCGATGTGTAGATGATCAGCGGCGGATCGCCGGCGGAGAAACGCGGCTCCGCGGGCGTGCCGACAAGGCCCGCGTACGAAGCGAATCCGGCGGCGGGCGCATCGATCGAAACGGCAAGCTTGATCGGCAGGTCGCCGAGAGCAGGGAAGATCGCCGACGGATCAGGATCGTCGCAGATGAACACCGTGGCGCCGCTGTTGCCCAACACGTACTGGGTCTCGGACGCCGTCAGCCGCCAGTTGAGCGCCAGCAGCGAGCAGCCGAGCTTGCCCAACGCCGCGGACAGGATCGCCCATTCGAGACGGATCTGGGTGCGCAGGACGACGATATCGCCACGGTCGACGCCCCGTGCCCGAAGCCCGGCGGCGAGGCGGTCGGCGGCATCGTTCCATGCCGCGAATGTCAGCGCGCGGTCGCCCTCGACGATGGCCACCGCGTCGGGCTTGACCGCGGCCCAATGCTCGACTGTCCCCGGCACGGCACCAGTCATGCCGCCAGGCTCCGTTGCAGGGCGGCGACATAGTGGTCGCGCAAGACGTTGAGATCGATGCGCTCGGGATCGGTGGTCCATTGTGCGACCGATGCCCGCAAGGTGCCGAGGATCATCACCGCCTGCGCCTGAGGATTGACGTCACGGCGGATTTCGCCACGCTCTATCCCCTGCCGGATCATCGACCTCAGGCGTCCCACCGAGCGTTGCGTCACGCCAGACATCGCATCAGACAACACCGGTTCGGTCAGGGCCTCGGCAAGCGCGATCAGCAGGGCCCGCGTGTTGGCTGGTCCGCGCAGGGCGCCGTTGAAATAGGCCGCAACACCGTAGAGAACCGAATCGAGCCCCGGCTGCCGCGTCGATGTCTGTGCCAGGCGGTTGGCGAAGCCGTCGGCGATATGGCTTGCTACGGCCACCACCAGATCGCTCTTGCGGCCGAAGTAGTGTCCGGGCAGCCCGCGGCTGTAGCCCGCCACCTCGCCGACCTCGGCCAAGGTCATCCCCTCGATGCCGCGATCCGCGACGATGCTGACGGCAGCTGCCAGCAGACGCCGCTCCGCCTCGTCGCGCCGCACGGCGTGCGTGCGGCCCGCAGCGTTGTGCTCCGTCGCAGGTTCGACGGCATCCTTCCCGCTGGACGTTGCGGCACTGGCCGGGGCAGGTCGAGTGCGTTGTCGGGTCGCGCGCCTGGGCGTTGACGGCTTGTCACCGGTTCGCGTCATCCTGTGGGAGCTCCTCGTTTCCGTCCCGACCGAAGCGTCTGTTAGTGCTTGCTGTGCGGCAAATTATATGCTTGCTTATCCGTTAACAAGTATTTTCTTCGAGCGTGTTTCGGGAGGGACGTGATGAGCCAGTCGGAGCTGCTGAAACCTGCGCTCTACGACGAGCAGGGCACCGCCGCGGCGCCGGGCCATCCCGCGCTCAACGGCGGCCAGTGCGTGTGCGGCCATGTCTTCTTCCCCATGCAGACCTATGGCTGCGAGGTGTGCGGCCGGCGGGGCGAGGCATTGCAGCCCGTGCACTTGAGCGGCCGCGGCAAGCTCGTCGCGTCGGCGACCGTGCATATCCACGCCGCCAGGACACCGGCGCTGAACACCGATGTGAAGCCGCATGCGGCGCCGTTCACCATCGGCTCGATCGTGCTGGAGGATGGGCCGACCGTGCGGACACTGCTGGTCGGCGTCGACGAGAAGACCTTGAAACCCGGTCAGGCCATGGTGACGACCCTGGTTGCGGTCGGTACCGGCGCGAAACCGATCCTCGACCTGCGCTTCACCGCCGCGTCCTGATCTCTGCAACGCCGGACAGCACCCATGGCCAAGACTCTCAAGGATCTCCGCTCCGTCTACGTCGTCGGCGTCGGCTGGCATCGCTACCAGCCGCTCAGCGACACCCCGTATGTGATGCTGGGCCTGCCGGCGATCCGCAGCGCGCTTGCGGATGCGGGCATTTCCTGGACCGATGTCGAGTCCTCTTATGTCGGCACCGGGCTTCTGGGCATGGCGGCAGGCCGCGCCATGCTGAAGCACCTCGGCGCCACGGGCCGTCCGCTGGTGCATATCGAGAATGCCTCGGCGTCTGGCTCGGCGGCCTTCCGGCATGCCTGCATCGAGATCGCCAGCGGCATCGCCGACGTCTCGCTGGTGGTCGGCATCGACAAGCCGGGGGTCGTCCAGCGCGCCTTCACCAAGACCGGCATCGGCAACCTGGCCGATGATGCCATCGTACCCTTCACCCACTTCGCGCTGCTGACCAATGAATACGCCCACCGGCATGGAGTCACGCCACAGGACGTCGCGCTGGTCGCCGTGAAGAATCTTCGCAACGGCGCGCTCAATCCTCATGCCCATCGCCAGCAGGAACGCACGCTGGACGAGATCCTGGGCGGCAAGCCCGTCGCGGGCACGTTGACCGCGCTGCAGTGCTGTCCTGTCGGCGAAGGGGCCGCAGCCGTGATCGTGGCATCGGAGGAGGCGATGATGCGCCTCGGCGTCGATCCGGCACGCGCCGTGCGCGTCACGGCCGCGGCGGCTGCCAGCGAACGTGCCGGCAGCCAGGCGACGGCCGACGCGGCAATCACCAAGGATACCATCGCCGACGCGTTGAACCAGGCTCAGCTCGCGCCGAAGGCGGTGGACGTCCTCGAGCTGCACGATGCCTTCACGATCGAGGAGCTGCACTATGTCGAGGCCATGGGTATCTGCAAACCCGGCGAGGCGATCCATCTCCTCAAGGAAGGCGCCTTCGACATCGGTGGCCAGTGCGCCGTCAGCCCATCGGGCGGCCTGATCGCGATGGGACATCCGATCGGGCCGACCGGCGTCGGTCAGATCGGCGAGATCACGCTGCAGCTGCGGGGCGATGCCGGGCGTCGCCAGCACAAGGGCGCGAAGATCGGATTGGCCCACATGGTCGGCCTGGGTGCCGTCTGTTACGTGCACGTGCTGCAGCGTCCGTGACATCAAATGCTCAACGACATCCCTCGAGCTTTCCGCGCCTGCGACGATGATGCCCGGGCGGCGATGGCTGCCACATCGATGTCGCTCAGGCCGAAGCCGGCGTCCAGTTCCTGTCCCCGTCCTGGTACCAGTTCGCCGCCAACGGAGTCGTGCCGCAAAGGCGCGGTCGCGCCGGTTCCCCGTTGAAAGCGCCGGAAGGAATCTATCGCTGCATGGGCAAGGACCGCTGGATTGCCATCGATGCCTCGGCAGGCGACGTGTGGCAGCGGTTCCGGGCCATCGTCGGTGGCCGCCTGCTTGATCCAACCTTCGACACGCTGATCGGTCGGCTTCGTCACAGGGACGCGTTGGAGCAGGCAATCGACCAGGGGACGACTCCGCAGGACGCGCAGACGCTCGAGCGCGAGCTGCAGGCGCGCGACGTGCCATCCCATGTCGTCAGCAGTGGGGGCGACCTCGCGCGCGATCCCGATCTGACCGGCGGGCACTACCGGACCATCGAGGATCCCGTCGTCGGCCAGGCCGTCATCGAGGGCCCTCGCTTTCGCTTGGGCCGCACGCCGACATGCGAGACCCGGCGGGGCCCGCGCATCGGCGAGCACACACATGAGATCCTGCGCGACATCTGTGGCTATGACGCTGATGCGATCGCGAGTCTCAAGGCGGCTGGCATCCTGGCGTGACCAAGCGGCCTGCGCTTGGCCCGGGGACCCGGTCAAACATTCGTGTTGTCGTCGATGAGTGTCATTCGAACCGTGGCACTACTTTTTCGCGATGCTTGACTGGTCATCGAGCCACACCACGTGAAGCGTGCGGCCGTTCATCCCAAGAAATTGCTTGACTTTCAAGTCTTGGTGTTCTATCTATGTTCTCTTGGGGTAGGACGATGTGGTCCAAGGGCATACCTAAAAAGCCTTTGAGATCTTGTTGCCATTTATCTACATACGGTGTGTGAACGACATTTTGCCGTCTGCATATTGTATTGGCAGCGCATGAAGCGTACATTCATGCAGTTAGGGGCGCCCGCGAGGGCAACATGCAAGGTCTTTCGACGGCAGCGTTTGTGGGCACTCGGACAGGCTGCCGAGGCGCAGGCCCGATGGCTTGCCGTACCCGAGCGGGCACCACCGCCGGCACGAAGGCTGCATACCCGATGGATGGGTATGAAGAGCCACCGCTGATCGAGCGGCATCAGCGGAATAGGGTCGCCACCGAGGCGGTTACATCAGAGGCAGTCGGACGTTCGCGGCACTGCCTACAAAGACTGCACCTTGCTCAGTCAGTGCCCTCGCGACTGCTCGCTCAAAGGCTGGGACGCTCGTTTTGCCACAATGTTGGACTCATAGTGCGGGAACTGAACTGATCGGGCAACGTAAACTGGAGTGTTGGTCCGAGTGAGCAGCGGCAACTGGCCTGATCTTGGCATAGCTCGCAGCGTAGTCATGAGGAACACGATGCCGAACGACCCTGTATTCAACACCCTCGTGCGGTCGTTTGAAGCGCGGCGCGAAACGGAAATGTCGCTTTCGGAGTATCTGGAGGCTTGCCGAAGCGACCCGATGCTGTACGCCAACGCGACGGAACGCCTGCTCGCCGCCATCGGGGAGCCCGAGATCGTCGACACCGCCAAGGATCCGCGCCTGGGCCGAATCTTCCTGAACCGGACCATTCGGACCTATCCGGCGTTCACGGGTTTCTACGGCATGGAGGAGACGATCGAGCGGATCGTCTCGTTCCTGCGTCACGCCGCGCAGGGTTTGGAGGAGCGCAAGCAGATCCTCTACCTTCTTGGCCCTGTCGGTGGCGGCAAGTCGTCGTTGGCCGAGCGCCTCAAGACGTTGATGGAAGCCAACCCGATCTACGTGCTGAAGGCGGGCGATGAACTCAGCCCGGTGTTCGAGACCCCGCTTGGCCTCTTCGATCCCGAGACCATGGGAGCACTGATCGAGGAGAGATACGGTATCCCGCGCCGGCGTCTGAACGGGCTGATGAGCCCGTGGTGCCTGAAGAGGCTCGAGGCATTCGGGGGCGACGTTTCCCGTTTCCGGGTCGCCAAGATCCAGCCGTCCCGGCTGCGCCAGATCGCGATCGCCAAGACCGAGCCGGGTGACGAGAACAACCAGGACATTTCGTCGCTCGTCGGCAAGGTCGACATCCGCAAGCTCGAAGCCTTCGCCCAGAACGATTCCGACGCCTACAGCTATTCGGGAGGCCTCAATCGGGCCAACCAGGGCATTCTCGAATTCGTCGAGATGTTCAAGGCGCCGATCAAGATGCTCCACCCCCTGCTGACGGCCACGCAGGAGAGCAACTACATCGGCACGGAGAATATCGGCGCCATCCCCTTCTCGGGCGTGATCCTTGCGCACTCGAACGAGGCCGAATGGCAGAGCTTCAAGAGCAACAGGAACAACGAAGCCTTCATCGACCGGATTTCCGTCGTCAAGGTTCCCTATTGCCTGCGGGTAGCCGAGGAAACGAAGATCTATGAAAAGCTGATCCAGGGCTCGGAGCTGACGAAAGCGCCCTGCGCGCCGGCGACCATCGAGACGCTCGCCCGCTTCTCGGTGCTGTCGCGCCTGCGCAAGCACGAGAACTCGACGCTCCACGCCAAGATGCGGGTCTATGACGGCGAGACCTTGAAGGAGTCCGACCCCAAGGCGCGCAGCGTTCAGGAATACAAGGACGCCGCCGGCGTGGACGAGGGCATGGACGGCGTCTCGACCCGCTTCGCGTTCAAGGTCCTTGCCGCGACATTCAACCACGACACCACCGAGGTCGCGGCCGATCCGGTGCATCTGATGTATGTGCTGGAGCAGGTCATTCGCCGCGAGCAATTGCCCGACGAGATGGAGAAGCGCTACCTCGAGTTCATCAAGGGAGAGCTTGCGCCCCGGTATGCGGAGTTCATCGGGCACGAGATCCAGAAAACCTACCTCGAATCCTACGCCGACTACGGGCAAAACCTGTTCGACCGGTATGTCGACTATGCCGATGCCTGGATCGAGGATCAGGATTTCAAGGATCCGGACACCGGCCAGCTGCTCAACCGTGATCTCCTCAACCAGGAGCTGACGAAGATCGAAAAGCCGGCGGGGATCGCCAATCCGAAGGACTTCCGCAACGAGATCGTCAAGTTTGCCCTGCGCACGCGTGCCAACAACAACGGCAAGAGTCCGTCGTGGACGAGCTACGAAAAAATTCGCGAGGTCATCGAGAAGCGCATGTTCTCGCAGGTCGAGGATCTGCTGCCCGTCATCTCCTTCGGCTCCAAGAAGGACGGCGAGACGGAGAAGAAGCATGGAGAGTTCGTCCGGCGCATGATCGGCCGCGGCTATACCGAGCGGCAGGTCCGGCGTCTGGTCGAGTGGTACATGCGGGTCAAGCAGGCGAGTTGATCCGGCTGTTGGGGAGAGGGTCATGCAGATTCTTGACCGGCGCCTCAACCCGAGCGGCAAGAGCCTCGAGAACCGCCAGCGCTTCCTGCGGCGTGCCAAGGCCTTGGTGCAGCGGGCGGTGCGGGAGTCGTCACAGGGTCGCGACATTTCCGACATCCTGCAGGGTGGCGAGGTCAGCATCCCCGCGGGTGGGCTGGACGAACCCCGGTTCCGTCACGGCCCGGGCGGCATCCATGACGACGTTCTGCCGGGAAACAAGACGTTCGTTGAGGGCGACGTCATTCCGCGCTCGGGCGACGGGAGCGGCCGCGGGCCGGGTGCCGGTGAAGCCGGTATCGGCGGCGACAGCGAGGATGTGTTCCGCTTCGTGCTGAGCCGGGAGGAGTTCCTCGACCTGTTCATGGATGACCTCGAGCTGCCCGACCTCGCCAAGCGGCGGCTCGCGGATGTCGAGCATGAGGGTGTTCGCCGGGCCGGCTACTCGGTTTCGGGCTCGCCGGTGAACATGGCGGTGACCCGCACGATGCGCCTTGCCATGGCGCGTCGCATTGCGCTGCGTCGTCCGGGCCTTCGGACGATCGAGCGACTCGAGGAGGAGATCGAGGCTTGCGAGGACGAGCAGCGCCGCGCCGCGCTGCGGACGGAACTCGCGGCGCTGAAGGCCAGGATGCGGCGCATCCCGTACATCGATCCGATCGACATCCGCTATCGCCGTTTCGAGAACGAGCCCAAGCCGGTGGCGCAGGCGGTGATGTTCTGCCTGATGGACGTCTCCGGCTCGATGACGGAGCACATGAAGGATCTCGCCAAGCGTTTCTACATGCTGCTCTATATCTTCCTCACGCGGCGCTATCGCCATGTCGAGATCGTGTTCGTCCGGCACACCGACCGGGCCGAGGAGGTGGACGAGGAGACCTTCTTCCGCAGCCCCGCCACGGGAGGCACCGTGGTGTCGAGCGCGCTCGAGGCGATGCGCCGGATCGTGGCGGAACGCTACAGGCCCCAGGATTGGAACATCTACGCGGCCCAGGCGTCGGACGGAGACAATTCCTACGGTGACGGTGAGACGACGGCCGCGCTGCTCACGGACGCCATTCTGCCTGTCACCCAGTATTTCGCCTATCTCGAGGTCGGCGAAGCCGATCACCATGAAAATCCGGCCATGCCGAACTCGGCCTTGTGGAACATCTACGAACGCCTGCGCACCGGGGGCCTGCCGCTCTCGATGCGCAAGGTCAGCAACCGGAGCGAAATCTTCCCGGTGTTCCGCGATCTCTTCCAGCGCCGACGGGAGCAAGGGAAGGCTGTCTCATGACCACGGACGTGATCGAGCGGTTGTATGAGGGTGCCGAGTGGGACTTCTCGACGCTCCAGCGGGTGCACGACGCCTGCGAGGAGATCGCGTTGTCCGAGCTGGGGCTCAACCTCTACCCGAACCAGATCGAGGTGATCACGATCGAGCAGATGCTCGATGCCTACGCCTCGATCGGAATGCCCCTGTTCTACAAGCATTGGTCCTTCGGCAAGCATTTCACGCAGCATGAAGCGCTCTACCGCAAGGGGCTGCGGGGCCTCGCCTATGAAATCGTGATCAACAGCTCGCCCTGCATCTCGTTTCTCATGTCGGACAACACGGCGACCATGCAGACGCTGGTCATCGCCCATGCGGCCTTCGGCCACAACCACTTCTTCAAGAACAACTACCTCTTCAAGCAGTGGACCGACGCCGACGGGATTCTCGACTACCTGAACTTCGCCAAGGGTTATGTCGCGCGGTGTGAGGAGCGCCATGGCCAGGCGCTCGTCGAGCGCACCCTTGATGCCGCGCATGCCCTGATGTCCCACAGCGTCCACCGCTATCCGGGCAAGAAAAAGCTCAACCTCCGCCAGGAGGAGGCGCGGGCACGGGAGCGGCGTGCCCACGGCGAGCGTAACTTCAATGACCTGTGGCGCACCGTGCCGACGACGGGCGCGGGCAAGAGCGTGTCCGAGCTGAGCGCCGACCGGCGCCGGACGCTGCTGAGCCTGCCGCAGGAAAACATCCTGTATTTTCTCGAGAAGGCGGCGCCGCGGCTGTTGCCCTGGCAGCGGGAGCTGCTGCGCATCGTGCGCAATATCGCGCAATATTTCTATCCGCAGGGACAGACGAAAGTCATGAACGAGGGCACGGCGACCTACGTGCACTATCGCATCATGTCCCGTCTGCACGAGCGCGGCGGCATCTCCGACGGGAACTTCCTCGAGTTCCTGCAGTCGCACACCAACGCCGTCTTCCAGCCAGCCTATGACGATCCGCGCTTCTCGGGCTTCAACCCGTATGCGCTGGGATTCGCGATGATGCGCGATATCGAGCGGATCGTCACCGATCCCGAGGACGAGGATCGCGAATGGTTCCCCGAGATCGCCGGAACCGGCGACGCGATGGCGGTGCTGCGCGACGTCTGGGCCAACTACCGCGACGAGAGCTTCATCGGCCAGTTCCTCAGCCCGCGCCTGATGCGGCAGATGCGCATGTTCCAGCTGCATGACGATCCGGAGCAAACCGAAGGCATCAGGGTCGAGGCGATCCAGAACGAGCGCGGCTATCACCGGATTCGCCGGCAGCTGGCCAGGCGTCACGACGTGGGCTGGATCGACCCCAACATCGAAGTGGTCGATGTCGACCTTATGGGCGACAGGCGCCTCATCCTGCACCACAACGTCATCAACGGCTGCCTGCTCGAAGAGACGGAAGCCAAACGCGTGCTTCAGCATATGGCCGATCTCTGGGGCTATGACGTGCTGCTCCGGGAGGTCGACACCACCGACGCGGTCCTCGGAGAGCACGCCTGCAGCCCGCGAGGAACGGTCCTGACGCCCGTGTGAGGCGCGGAACCCGTCGAGACAGTCGGCACTTCGAGCGGGGACAGTCGGGGCCGTTCAAAGC
>Ga0187894_10006578_pt1 | contig 11342 bp, 10 predicted proteins | sample GBC1701081metaG_FD_136650 | JGI IMG/M metagenome (GOLD analysis project Ga0187894, IMG submission 136650) | White microbial mat communities from a lava cave in the Kipuka Kanohina Cave System on the Island of Hawaii, USA - GBC170108-1 metaG ...
CTACGAGACCGCCGGCGCCATGCGCGACATGGTGCCCAACCACATGGCCCAGCTCCTTTCGCTGGTCGCGATGGAGCCGCCGATCTCGTTCCGCGCCGACGCCGTGCGAGACGAACAAGTGAAGCTGCTCAAATCCACTCAACCCCTCAGCCCGGAGCAGGTGCTGCGCGATGCGGTGCGCGGGCAATACGGGCCGGGTGACGTGAACGGGGCGAACGTCTTGGCCTACCGCGAGGAACTGAAGGTGAGCCCCGCGAGCAACACCAACACGTTCGTCGCTCTGCGCCTGATGGTCGACAACTGGCGCTGGGCCGGCGTGCCCTTCTACGTGCGCACCGGCAAGCGGCTCGCCAAACGCGTCACCGAGATCGTCATCCAGTTCAAGCACGCGCCGGCGAAGTTGTTCGCGGATACGTCGGTCGATCGGCTGACCACCAACCGGCTCTGTATCTGCATCCAGCCGCAGGAGGGAATCTCCTTGCGTTTCGGGGTCAAGGTGCCCGGGCCGACCGTCACCGTCGGCGCGGTCGAGATGGACTTCGACTACGCCGACTACTTCGGCAAGGTGCCGAGCACCGGCTACGAGACGCTCCTCTACGACGTCATGATCGGCGATGCGACGCTGTTCCAGCGCGCCGACATGGTCGAGGCTGGCTGGACCATGGTGCAGCCGGTCCTCGACGTGTGGGAGGCGCTGCCGCCGCGAGACTTCCCCAACTATCGCGCGGGCAGCTGGGGTCCCGCCGCGGCCGACGCGCTGCTCGCGCGCGACGGGCGGCGGTGGGAGACCCTATGATGCCGCGATCGCCAGCGGCAACGCGTTCGTCTATACCGGCCGCTCACACGGAGGTGCTCGATGGAGACAGCGCTGCGGCACTCGACTGACCGGCGGGTTTCGGCCGGCCGACACACGCCGCTCGGCGCTACGGTCGGCGAGGACGGAGTCAACTTCGCGCTCTATTCGCGCCACGCGACCGAGGTCTTCCTGGTGCTGTTCGATCGATCGGGTGCGCGCGAGACCGACGTCATTCGCCTCGAGGAGCGGCGCCAGTTCGTGTGGCACGCGTTCGTCCATGGTGTCGGGCCCGGCCAGCTCTACGGCTATCGCGTGCGCGGCCCGTTCGACCCGGCGAGAGGTCATCGCTTCAACGATCGCAAGCTGCTGCTCGACCCGTATGCGCGCGCTCTCTTCGGCAAGGCCCACCATCGGGACAACCTCGTGCTCGGCTACGATCCGGCCGCGCCCGAGCGCGACCTGTCGATCGACCGCCGCGACAGCGCCGCCGCGATGCCCCGCTGCATTGTGGTCGACGATGCCTTCGACTGGCAGGGAGTCGAACCGCCCGACATCCCGCTCGACCAGCTCGTCATCTACGAGGTCCACGTCAAGGGCTTCACCGCCCATCCATCCGCGAAGGTCCGCTTCCCCGGCACCTACCTCGGCTTCATCGAGCGCATCCCGCACCTCCAGCGGCTCGGCATCAACGCGGTCGAGCTCCTGCCGGTCCACGAGCACGACGTCGAGGGCTTCCTGCGCGATCGCGGCCTGACCAACTACTGGGGCTACAACACGATCGGGTTCTTCGCGCCCGAGTCGAGCTACTCCACGGGCCGCACGCTGGGCTGCCAGGTGGCCGAGATGAAGACGCTGGTGCGCGAGCTCCACCGCGCCGGCATCGAGGTCATCCTCGACGTGGTCTACAACCACACCGCCGAGGGCAACGAGCTCGGGCCCACTCTGTCGTTCAAGGGCATCGACAACGGCACGTATTACGCGCTGGCCGGCCCGGCCGAGCAGCCCGGGCGCCATTACATGAACCCGACCGGCACCGGCAACGCGCTCGACCTCGGCCAACCTCCGGTGACGCGGCTGGTCATGGACTCGCTGCGCTACTGGGCCGAGGTGGTGCGCGTGGACGGCTTTCGCTTCGATCTCGCCTCGGTGCTGGGGCGCGAGGACGGCGCGTTCCGCCGCTCGGCGAGCTTCTTCGACGCGGTGTCGCAAGACCCGGTCTTGCAGACGGTCAAGCTCATCGCTGAACCCTGGGACCTCGGCACCTACGAGGTGGGCAACTTCCCGGTCGATTGGAGCGAGTGGAACGGGCGCTTCCGCGACACCGTGCGCAAGTTCGTCAAGGGCGACGCGGGTCAGGTGCCCGACCTGGCCCGGCGTCTATCCGGCTCGGCCGACCTCTATGGCGATGACGGGCGCAGCGCCTATGCCAGCGTCAACTTCGTCACCTGCCACGACGGGTTCACCCTGGTCGACCTGGTCTCGTACAACGACAAGCACAACCAGGCCAACCTGGAAGAGAACCGCGACGGCTCGAACGACAACAACTCCTGGAACTGCGGCGCCGAGGGCGAGGCAGACGACCCGGCGGTCATCCAGCTGCGCCTCCAGCTGGTCAAGAACCACCTCTCCTGCCTGCTTCTGTCGGCCGGCACGCCGATGATCCTGGGCGGCGACGAGATGCTGCGCACCCAGGGCGGCAACAACAATGCCTATTGCCAGGACAACGACATCTCCTGGTACAACTGGGCCCAGGTCGAGCGCAACGGCGATCTGGTCGAGTTCGTGCGCAAGCTCATCGCGCTGCCCCGCCGCTACACGATCCTGTCGCGGCGCAAGTTCCTGCTCGGCGAGGACCTGGACCGCGACGGGCTCGCCGATGTCACCTGGTACGGGCCGGAGCTGGGGCCACCAGATTGGCACGATCCCGAGCTGCGCACGCTGGCCCTCCTGCTCGACGGCGGCGAGGAGAAATCGGAGCTAGCCGAATATCGCCTGTACCTGGTCTACAACGCCGCGCACGAGGCGCGCGCATGCAAGCTGCCCCCATTCGAGTCACAGCGCTGGTGTCGGATCCTCGACACCAGCTTGCCGGCCGGCCAGGACTTGCTCGATCCCGGCAGCGAGGTGCCGGTCGACCCGGGCGATACATACGTGGTCGGCCCGCGTAGCACCGTGCTGCTGCTGTCGAAATGACGGCCGCGAGCGGCGACGGCGCGCACCCAGCAGAACGCGAAGGCCACCACAATTCAGCTGGCGACGACGCCGAGAACGCCGCCGAGGCCTCTGGCGAAGCTGGCATTCGCGCCCGCCCATGCGCGCGAGCCTCGCGGCCCGCGATCGCGGCGCGCGATCGCGTCTAGAACATGCCACTCGGACGTCGAACGCCCGGCTACATCGACGTCAGCTGTTGGCCACCATCGCGAGAATGAGGCCGACGGCGATGGCGGCGGCTACCACGCCGAGCACGATCGCGATGACGAAGGGGCTCGCGATCGCGGCCACGCCGAGCGCGAAGACACCGGCCGGAACGCGGTAGCGATCGGCTCGCATCATCTCGACGACCGCCAACAGGGCGGCGAGAGCTCCGAGGCCGAGCGGAGCCAGCATCGGCGAGGAGAACGGGGGCATGTCGAACACATCGTCCAAACCCCGTATGCGCAACATCGCGACCGCGACGCCGGCGGCGAGGCCCAACAAGGCAGCTGCCAGTCCGAACCTCAATGTTCGGCTCATCCGGCGGCGAGCGGTTTCATCCGAGGTCATCTATCCAGCGTAGCAAGGTTCAGGTGCAATAAGGGCCGACGTCGATCGCGCGCCGGCGACGCATCGCGGCTCCCACCCTCGAGGGTAGGTTCCGCTCGCCGTCCGCGTAAAACGCAACTGGCCTCTGGCCTCGCCGTTGTCGCCCATCGAGCGCCCAGGGGCCAGGAGGAACGTCACGGATCTATCGGAGAAGGCGGGAGGTGCCCGTGGCGGAGCCGTGTTACGGCGCCGCCAAGAACTCCTCGACCATGGCCGCCGCCGCCTCGACCTGCGCGGTCCCGACCTTCGCTGTCTCTGCCGCGCCCATATACGCGCCGTGCTGCGCGCCGGGGAACACCGCCAACTGGGCGCGCGGCAGGAGGCGGAACATCTCCATGGCGTGCTCCGGGGGCACGACGTCGGCGTCTCCTGTCATGAACAGGGTGGGCGCCTGAATGGCCCGGAGCTCGGCCGGTCGCAGGTCTTCGAACCCGAGCATCATCGCTTTCGTCTTGGCGACGAAGAGCTCGAGATCGGGCGTCGGCGACGCGGCCGAGTAGGCATCGCGCAAGACCGGCGGCATCCCTTCCGTTCTGGCATGCTCCATCGCATCCCAGAACGGGGGAGGCAGGCCGTCTCTCTTGTAAAACGACGAGGCGACGATCAGCCTGCGCACCAAGCGTGGGTGCCGAATCGCGACGAGCATGGCCACCCTACCGCCGTTGCTGAAGCCGAAGAAGTCGGCCTCTTCGACGCCGAGCTGCTGGAGGAGCGCGGCCGTGTCGTCGGCCATCTGCTCGAAGCGGAACGGTCGGTCGATATCGGCGGTATGCCCGTGTCCCTGCTGCTCGGGGGCGATGATGCGGTGTTTCTTCGCCAGCGCGGGGAGCACCCTGCCAAACGTGGTTTGCACGGTGGAGCCGCCGCCGTGGAGGAGGACCAGCGGCCGGCCGGCCCCGTGGACTTCGTAATACATGCGAAGGCCGTCGACCGAAGCGTAGCTCCCGCGCGGCGTCGGCGCCGGGCTCCGCGCGGCCCCGGCGTGCGCCTCGCATCCTGCCGCGGTCGCGACGGCAGCGGCGACGAGGTACGACGTGACGGCGAAAGGCCGATTGGCCATCTCATGATCCGGCATCATGGTGCGCACAGATGGATCCTCCTTTTCTCTCTTTCAGTTCTTTTCGATATCGCGTCGCGGCGCGTCGCGGCTCGGGAGACACCAGCGATAGCCGTTCGCGCGCCACGGCAGCCCGAGCTCGTCGCACACTTCGGCGATGAGGTCGGGCGTGTAGAAGTAGTTCCGCAGGCGGGCGACGCAGTCGCCGTCGGCCTCGATGCGCGTGACCGCGCGGACGGCTTCGCCGTCGCGATGCGCATACCAGTGGACGAGCACCCATTCGCCGCGATGGAGCCGCGCTTCGACGCGGGGGGCGGTCGGCAAGGCGCCTTGCACCCAACGCGCGTCGAGGACGGTGGGGATGCGCGGCGCGCCGAAGAGCATCCCGTGCAGCACCGTCTTGCGCGCCGCCTCCTGGCCGTACTGCGTGGTCGCGCCGACCACCTCGACGCTGGCGGTGTCGAGCAGGAGTGCCGTCAAACGATCGATATCGCCCGCGTTGAAGGCGTCGCAGAACGCGTCGAGAATCGCGGGCGCCGGCGCGCTCGGTTCGTCGACCGGCGGGTGGGCGGCGAGCTTCCCCCTCGCGCGATGCAGCGCGGCTTTGATGGCGCCGACGGTGGTGGACAGCGCATCGGCGGCCTCCGCGAGCGTGAAGTCGAACACGTCCTTCAAGACGACCGCGGCGCGCTCTTGCGGCGAAAGTTGACCGAGCAATGTGCCCGCCGCTTCGCGGGCGCTCCGCCGATCGCCTGCCTCGCCCGCGTCTCTCACGTCCGCGGCGAGCGGCTCTTCGCGCCGGCGGAGGCGCAGGCGATCGATCCAGAGGTTCGACGCGACGCGGAACAGCCACGCGCGGGGGTTAGGCGGCGAGCCGCCCATCTGCGCGAGTGTGACGAACGCGCGGGCCAGCGCGTCTTGGGCCAGATCTTCGGCATCCCAAGAACTTCGCGTGAGATGGCGGCAGTAGCGATAGAGGTCGGGTCGCAGCGGTTCATAGGTCTCGAGGAATTCGCGCCACGACGCCTGGACCGAAAGCGGCAGGTCGCTGGGTTGGCTCATACCCGAGAAACGTAGACGAGCGGCGCAAGGATAGGGAGGCCTCCCGACTTTCGCGCGAATTCGAGCGGCCGGGGTCGCGCGCCCGAGAGTCGGGCATTTCGTCGTCGCGGCCCAACCCGGCGAACTGAGCCCGGCGATTTCACTCCGAAAGGGCGTATGTGGCGGGTGTGTCGAGTCCGAGGGTCAGCAGGAGCTGTCGCGCCCACCAGCGCAGTTGCGCGTCGGGTCGGTTGGCCTCCGCTTGGGTGAAGCCCGCACTGCGACGGAAGGCGGACCCGTAGAGCGGCTCCAGAGCGATGGCTTGGTGGAGGGCGGCCACCGCGAGGCGGGTGTCCTCGACGGATGCGCCGGCCGGTCGGAGCGCGTGGAGCGCCTCGACGAGGGGATCGAGCAGGCCGCTGCCGCGATCCCGCCAGCCCGCCGCGTGCAGCGCGACGGCGAGCTCGCTGTAGCCCTGCCGGTAGAGCGCGGCGAGGACCTCGACGAGCTCGACCAGGTTCGCTCCGTCCTTCAGCCAGGTTTCGAGCATCTCTTGGACCGCAGCTCGAAGCCGGCGGCCGCCGTAGCGCAGCAGCTCGCGCAGCAGGTTGTCGCGGTTCCCGAAGTGATGGGCGACGCCGGCATCGGTCATACCGGCTCGAGCGGCGATCGCCCGCATCTGCACCGCCGGGACACCTCCTTCGGCGAGGAGCGAGGCGGCGGTATCGAGTATGAGAAGTCGCGCCGCCTCAGGTCGTCGGCGGATCCGTTGTGCCTGCACATCGCAACTCTACCTGGACACCTCAAGGTAAGTCCAGTACCATACCTTGACACATCAAGGTAGAGAGGAATTGCGCCATGCCGACGATCGATCGCGGGAACGTGGTACTGCGAGCGACGGCGATGGGCTCCGGCCCCACCGTCCTCCTGCTGCATGCCGGCGGAGAACACCGCGGCGTCTGGTCGCCGGTAGCGATACCCCTGGCCGAGTCGGGGATCCGGACGGTGGCGTTCGACCTGCGAGGCCACGGCGACAGCGGTGGCTGTCCGACGACGCTCGCGGAGATCGCCGAAGACGTCATGGCGATGGTTCGCGGGGAGGCCGCACCGGTCGCCGTCGTCGGCGCATCGCTCGGCGGGTTCGCGGCGATCGCCGCCCTCGCCGAGCCAGCCACAGCACGACGCGTCACCGGACTGATGCTCGTCGATGTTGCACCCGCCCTCGAGCCGGATCGCATTCGCCGCTGGCTCCACCAGCGTGGCCTCGATCGAGGCCGCTCCGAGCTCATGGAGGACATCCTCCAGCGGGGCGCCGAGCTGCTCGGCCAGGTGGCGACGTTGGACGTGCCGATCATGCTCGTCCGCGGCGGGCCAAGGTCACCGCTATTTGACGACGATGTGGCTCGACTCCTGCGCGCCAACCCGCGGATCGCCGTCAGGTCCGTTGCCTCCGCAGGTCATCTCGTCGCGCGAGACGCACCCGCTGAGCTGGCCGGCGCGATCTTCGAAGGCGCCTCGCAGTGGTTCGACATGCCATCCCGACTGCGTAAGGACCGAGTGCCCCCATGATCATCACTACACATGCCGAGCGGAAAGCGCTGGCGTTGCAGGCATCGTCGGGCCGCCAAATTGCCTACATGACGGCGTTCGCGGCCATCGCAGACAAGGACTCTTACCGCGCTCATCCGATGTAGACTCCGCCGGTTCCGTTGCCCGCTTGACGGGCCAGGCGGACGGCCTCACGCATGTTGTCGATTCGAAAGCGGAGGCTCCCTGCATCGATATTCGTCGTGGCGGCGACCGTTGAAAGGTTTTCGATCAGTCTTTCGAGTTCAGTATCGAGCTGATCGAGGTCACTGCCCTCGGCATAGAGATCTTCGTTCGCCAACGAAGGTATGAGTTTCAGCCCAAGATCCCTCACAACGCTGGCTCCCCACACCTCATGGCGCCACGACTCGAATCCGGCGAGCTCATTGCAAGGCAGGACGGGCGCGACCTCGAGGTCGAGCATCTTCCCGGTCTCGGGATCGCGCCTGTACGCGTATACGATGAGGCTCATGGATTAGGGTAGCGCCCATACGCGACGCTGCGCCAGGCCGGCTCAACATTCGCCGCGGGCGCAAGAAGGAGCGGTCGGATTCTCGTTGCGCCTCGTTCTGGCGGTGCTACGCGCTCGCCCGCCTTCGCACCCGCTCGCCTTCGCGCCCGCAACCAACAACGACCGCATGTTCATGCGTCATCGTTTAGAACGCTCTGAAGATGCTCGAGAACTGGAATGGCGACTGCGACACACCGCTGCAGCTCGGCGATGCTGAGGTCCGCCCGGGGCAGCCGCCGTTGTCGCGTCCGATCGACCAGAACGACAACATCGATGCGCCCGCAGGATTGTTGCGCAGCGACTGCGCATTGGCGAGTGTGAAGATCTCGCCGGCCACATCGTTCTGGCCGATCATCACCGTGATCCCGAGCTGTGCGCTGCCATAGCCCACATTGGCGAGCTGGCCTCTGCTCGCGTTCGCAGCCGACACAGCGGCTCCGAACATGTCGGCGACCGGTCCGCCGTAGTCCATGGCCATGATGTTGACCATCCTGACGTTCACGTTGTGGGATCTTGCATTCTGCAAGACGCTAATCTGCGCATTGGTCATTCCCGATTGCAGCACGCCCAGCGTGTAGTGGATCGGCACGCCGAGGCCCCCCGCGATCGCCCGGTTGCGGCGGTCGATGGCGCCCGGATCGAAGTCCTCGATATCGAAGTCGACCGCCGCCGGCTGGTACTTGTTGATGACGGCGAGGTAGGCCGCGCGTAGCTGGTTGACGTCGGTACAGACGTTCGCGAGCTCCGGCGCGGCCGCGCCACCGAACGAGATGATCACGTTGCCGCCCGCGTTCTTCAGCTCTTGGATCCGTTGACCGATCGCATCGGCCTCGGGGCTATTGAGCTCGAACACGCCGAACCAGGACGGGTTGCAGCCGCGGCCGAGGATGAACGCCAGGCTGAAGCACGTGGCGCCGGAGGGGTGATTGGCCAGCTGCATGATCGGCGATGCGGCTCCCGGGCTCACGTCGATGTATGGACAGAAGCGCCCGACGCCGCCACCGCCACCGCCACCGCCGCCGCCGCCGCCCGGATTGGTGGTCACGGACAGCGCGGCGCTCTGCGCCGATGTGTTGCCGGCGTTGTCGCGGGCGCGGACCCGGAACGAAAACGAGGTATTGGCCGCGAGGTTGTTGACGGTGAAGCTGGTCCCGGTCGGCGAGCCCACGACTGATCCGTCGCGGAAGACGTCGTAGCCCGCGATGCCGCTGCCGCCGGCGTTGTCGGTGGAGGCATTCCACGACAGCGATACACTCGTACTCGTCCTCGACGGCGACGACAGCCCAGTGGGCACGCTCGGCGCCGTCGTGTCCCCTCCGCCCCCACCCCCTCCGCAGGTGCCGAGGGACTGCCACCAGCCACAACTGGGGCAATGGTTCGGCGGCACATTCGCCTGCGCGACGAGCGCCTGGAATAAACCGCCCTGGAAGGTGACCCTCGCCCCGACGGGATAGTGCGTGGTCGCCACCCATGGCGACACGCCCGTGCAATTGGCTGTCTGCGCCTGGGCTGCAACAGCCGGCATCAACAGCGTGAGGAGACCTGTCAATGCCCATATACGCCATTGTCTAGACATGTGCGCTCCTTGGGTTGGTAAGAGCCCTGAGCAACGCGCCCGGAATCCGATGCCTCAGTCACGTTTCGTTGTAGATGTCAATTAATTTAACGACGTTAAGTGCTATTGTAAGTACTTGATTATGCTAGATTTAGAGAGTAAGAGATACCAAAACGAGCTGATTAAATACCAATTAAAACTCAAATCAAGACCAAATAGATACCATCCGCACTCCGGACTGCGATGCCTGCGCGAGACGTGGTCCGCGGCGGATGTCCATGCGGCCGTGACGCTGGACCGTCCCTCGGAGCTGGCCAACTCGTCGCGAGCGGTGGCTGCTGTTATCATGGCGCGGTGCAGCCATCTGCCGCGCGGCCATCCGCTGTGACGGCGCGCCCGCGACGCACCGGCAGGATGAGCTGTTTGCGGGTCGTCACCTGCCTGATCGGCACCGGCGCCCTGTCCACGCGCGCCGGAGCCGAGTCGGCGCCAGCCGAGGTCGATGCTGAGCTGGAGATCACCGCCGGCCCGACCGAGCTCGATCCGGGCGAAACGAGCGCACTCCATATCCGGCTGGGCAACACGGGAAGCTTCGGCATCGACAGCGCCGGCGTCGCCGTGCGCCTACCCCCCGAGCTCGTCCTGATCTCGTCCGTGCCCAGCCGCGGCACGTATGATGCGGAGACCGGCGAGTGGACGACCGGCGAGGTCCTGTCGTTCGACAGCGCCGAGCTCGTCGTCGCCGTGCGCGCGGAAGGAGATGGCGGCTCGGCCACGGTGGTGGCCGAGGTCATGTCGATCGACGCATCGTTCTCCAGTCCGGACCGAGACTCGATTCCGGGCAACGGTGAGCCGTGCGAGGATGACTACGCGACGGCGACCCTCTTCATTTCCGGCGACGGCGGTGTTGGTGAAGAGGGCCCCATCGACGCCGGCCCGGACTGCGCGTCCGCGCCCGACGCCGCTCCGATTCCCGACAACGACGCCGACCCCGGTGCGTCGGACCCAGACGCTGGCCCCGGCGACGACCGCGGCAGCGAGACGGGCTGCGGATGCTCGGGAGCCCGAGGTCGTCCGACGTTCGACGCGGTGCTCTTTTTCCTCGTCGCAGCCTTCGCGTCTCGCACCCTGCTGGGTCGCCGTCGCAGACCCGGGTGTCGTGGGGCGGGCTAACGGATCCGGGCGGCGGCAGCCAACATCGATCAGCGAGCCGGGTGTGCCTTGAACCAGTCCATGATCAGACCGGTGACTTCAGCCTCGCGCTCGAGATGTGGGAAGTGGCCGACATCGGGCAGGACGATGCGTTTATGCGGCCCCTTGAAGAGGGGCTCCTCCATCGGCGAGTACCTCGCCGTCGGATCATTGCTCCCATAAATCGTCAGCGTCGGCGTATACATGTCGTTCATCGGGAGTCGGCGCTCTCGCGATGCGTTGAACAGGCCAGGATAATATTTGAGTGCCGCCGTCATGGTGCCAGGAGAACGGAGCGTCTCCTTGATCGAGCGGAGATGCTCGTCATTCTTGAACGTCGGCGACCAAAGCTTCCAAAGATAGTCGATGAAGGGGAGGCCTTCGATATTGACCGACGAATCGACGCCTTCCATCTGGAAGTAATAGAAATGGAAAATGGACCGTACGGCCTCGGGATCCTTTCTGATGCCGCCAAATGTGACGGGGTGCGCCGTGTTCATGACCACGGCCGCCGCGATCGTCGACGGTGTCGTCGCCAACACCTGTAAAGTCGATGTGCCGCCCCAATCCATGCCAACGACGCGCGCCCGGCCGTCGTCGCTCAGCGCCGCAATGAGCGCTTCCAGATCTTTGCCTAGCGCGATCGGGTCGTAGATTCCATCTTTGGGAATCTCGGTGGGCGCATAACCGCGCAAAAATGGAGAGACAGCACGATATCCCGCGTCGGCGAAGACTCGCAGTTGCTTCCGGTAGGACCAGGCGTTGTCGGGAAAGCCATGCAGGAACATGACCAGAGGGCCAC
>Ga0187894_10006579_pt1 | contig 11342 bp, 7 predicted proteins | sample GBC1701081metaG_FD_136650 | JGI IMG/M metagenome (GOLD analysis project Ga0187894, IMG submission 136650) | White microbial mat communities from a lava cave in the Kipuka Kanohina Cave System on the Island of Hawaii, USA - GBC170108-1 metaG ...
CGTGGTTGGCGAGGCCCTCGAGGATCTCGTCGAAGCGCAGCCGCATCGGCTCGTGCGAGATCTCGCGCGCGAGGATCACCTGTCCGAGATCCTCGCCCTGCGGGCCCGCGAGCGTGTGCAGCTTCACGCGCAGCCGCACGCCGTCGCCGACCGGCAGGTCGATGTCGGCGTGGCTCATCTCGTTGTCGCTGCGGATGCAGCTCACCGCGCTCGCGAAGCGCTCGTAGACTTCGCGCGGTAGCGCGTCGCGCAGGTCCTTGCCGCGCGCGTCGCCGATCACGCCGAGGAATTGGCGCGCCGGCTTGTTGACCGCGCGCACCAGCCCGCGCGCGTCGAGCGCGACCGCGCCGGTGTCGAGCTGGTCCATGACGCCTTCGAGGAACACGTTCGCGGTGCGCAGGTCGCCCAACAAGCGCTCGTTCTCGCAGGTGAGCGCGTGGTGCTCGGCCGCGCGGCGCACCACCTGCTTCAGCTGATCCGGCTCCCACGGCTTCGTGATGTACGCGTAGACGTGGCCGTCGTTGATCGCGCGGATGATCGCGTTCATGTCCGCGAAGCCCGTCAGGATGATGCGCTGCGTCGCCGGCGAGCGCGCGAACACCTTCGCGAGAAACTCGACGCCGGTCATCTCCGGCATGCGCTGGTCCGAGATCACGACCGCGATCGGCGTGTGTTTGTCGAGCAGCGCGAGCCCCTCGCTCGCCGACGTGCCCGTGAAGACCTCGTAGTCGTCCTCGAACGTGAACGTCATCGTCTCGAGGATCGCTTCCTCGTCGTCGACGATGAGAAGGCGCGGTCGGGGCTTGGCCATTTGCGCGGGCACCTTAGCTGGGTCGTTTCGGGTCGGCGTGCCGAGACCGAGGCCGCGCCTTCTCCTCGTCGACCTTCCCTTTTTTACTTCGCTCCGGCGGCGAAGCGCCGCCTTCGCTGCGCGCTTCGCTTGCGTGGGTCGTCACGAGCCGCGAGCCCTTCACATCGAGGCTGTTCCTGCGATCCGTGTGGAGGTGTTGCAGCGAACTCGGAGCCGCGGCACGAGCGGGGCGCTAGAAGCGGCTCGCCTCGATCAGCTTGGGGAGCGAGCGGGTGAGGTCGCCTTCCCAGCGCTGCACGAGGTCCTCGCCGAGCGAGCGGCCGGTCTCTAGCTGCGCGAGCAGCGGCTCGAGAAAGACACGCTCGTCGGGCTGCTCGCCCTCTCCGTGCGCGATGCGGCGCAGGCCTTCGCTCGCGATCGCGGCGAGCTCGCGCGCGAGCGGCAGCACCGGCCCGCCGGCAACGCGCGCCGCGAGCCCCCGCCGCGCGACATCCTCGAGCGCCGCCTCGCGCTCCGCGAACGACCAGTCCTTCGCGAGCGCGTGGGCGGCGTCCAACGCACCGTCGTCGTAGAGCAGTCCCTTCCACAGCGCCGGCAGCGCCGAGAGGAACGGCACGCAGTCCGCGCCGCGCATCTCGACGATCCGCTTCAGCCGCACCTCGGGGAACAGCGTCGTCAGGTGAAGGTCCCAGTCCGCCGCGGTCGGGCGGTGGCCGCCGAAGCCGCGCTCCATGAACTGGCGGAACGTGAGGCCCTGCGCCGGCAGGTACTTGTCGTCGCGCACGACGAAGAACATCGGGATGTCGAGCGCCCACTCCGTGTAGCGCTCGTAGCCGAACCCTTCGTCGAACACGAACGAGAGCAGGCCGCAGCGATCCGGGTCGGTGTGGCGCCAGATGTGCTCGCGGCGCGTGATGAACCCCGACGGCTTGCCCAGGTAGAGCGACGAGTTCGCGAACATCGCCGAGACGATCGGCGTGACCGCCATCGCGGCGCGCATCTTGCGCACCATGTCGGCCTCGCTGGCAAAGTCGAGATTCGCCTGCACGGTCGCGGTCATGTGCATCATGTGCAGCGCGAGCTCGCCGCGCGTCGGCAGGTAGGCGCGCATCACGCCGTAACGCGCCTTCGGCATGCGCGGAATCTCGGCGAGATCGTGCACCGGATGGTGCGCGAGCGAGGTCCAGGTGATGCCGAGGGGCGCCGAGACGCGCTTCACGAGCTCGAGGTGCGCGCGGATCTCGCGCTCCGTCTCGAAGATCGTGCGCAGCGGCGCGCCCGAGAGCTCGAGCTGCCCACCCGGCTCGAGCGTGACCGACGCGTTGTCCTTCTTCAGCGCGATCAGGTTGCCGCCGTCGAACCCGCGCTCCCAGCCATCGGCCACGGCGATCGCGTCGAGCACGGCGGCGATGCCGCGCGGACCGGCGTGGGGGACGGGCCGGCCGTCTGCTCCGAACCCGATCTTCTCGTGCTCCGTGCCCACCCGGAACCGCTCGCGCGGCTTCTCGCCGCTACGCAGGAACGCGATCAGGTCCGAGACGGACTCGACCGGAGTGGGGGCTGTGTCGAGCGTTCCACTCACGAGGTTCTCCGGGAAGGGCGCGGAAGGCAGCGATGCCGCTGCCTTTGGGGAGGGTTCTGTTCGATTCGGTGCCCGGCTGCCGATGCTCGGGGCCTGCACCTCTTCTGCAGGGTTCGGGAAGTAAGTGGCGTGCCCCTCTACGGGGTCGCGGCCTCTGCGAGGAACTTCTCGAGGAAATCCCCGAGTGCTCCGTGGAGCTCGTGCTGGGCGGCGTACGGGAATGACTTGCACGGACCCTCGGTCTTCCCGACGTGGAAGGGCCCGACCAGCGTCACGTCGCCCCGAGACTTCACGGTCACGATCGCGCGATGGCGGCCGCGCGTGAGATCGAACTCGACCGCGCGCAGGTGCTTTGCATCGGTGCGCGTCTCTCCGACGGCGACCACCAGCTGCGGCGCGCCCGCCTGGGCTGCTGCGGCGGTGAACGCCTCGAGCGCCGCGGCCACTTCGCCGCGGAGCGTTTGCGCCTGCCGCCAAGCCTCGGCGATCGCGGCTCGATGCTCGGCTTCGCGCTCGCCGAGCTCCTTCCCGAGGCGAGCGAGTCGTTCGGAGAGGGCAGGTTCGCTCATAGGGGGAATCCATGCTGGCACATCGCGCCGCGCGCGGGCCAGGCCTCCCTAAGTGTTTGCTGCCAGGGCGCTGTCGCGGGCGCGGGGGACTGACGGGTGCGTGCGGCGCTTACAGCGCCTCGTTCGTCGGGATGCGGAACGGCGTCGGGTCCATCGTGCCGAGCACGTCGTTCCGCACGCGGACGAACTCGCGCATGTGCCCGGGCCCGATCGGGTCGCCGCGCGGGATCTTCACGCTCGCCGGATTCACCGACTTATGGTTCAGCGTGAACTCGAAATGGAGGTGCGGGCCCGTCGAGAGGCCGGTCGAGCCGACGTAGCCGATCACCTCTTTCTGCCGAACGCGGCTGCCCACGCGGAGCTGCTTCGCGAAGCCCGACAGGTGGCCGTAAACCGTCTCGTAGCCGGAGCGGTGGCGCACCCGGATCGCGTTGCCGAGGCCCCCATTCCACCCGCGGAACACCACCGTGCCGTCGGCGACCGACCACACCGGGGTCCCGTGTGCCGCGGCGTAGTCGACGCCGAGGTGCGGGCGGCGAATCCCGAGCACCGGGTGCAGCCGGCTCGACGCGTACTGCGAGCTGATCCGGCGGAAGTTCAGCGGCGCTTGCAAGAATTGGCGCTGCGCCGCGCTGCCGTCGGGCCGGTAGTAGCCGCCGCGCGAAGCGGAGGTCTCGTAGTAGATCGCGGTGAAGTCGCCGTCCTGGTTCGCGTAGCGCGCGCCGAGGATGCGGCCCGGGCCCAGGTATACGGGGCCGTTGCTCGTCTCGTAGAACCGCCGCTCGTAGACGGCGCGGAACTCGTCTCCCGGCTGCGCCTTCGAGAAGTCGACGTCCCACGCGAAGATCTCGGCGAAATCGTGCGCGAGCTCGCCCGTCTCCCCGAGCTCGACGACCGACTGGTAGAGGTTGCTGGTGACGACGCCGGCGAGCAGCGCGCGCTGCACGATCACCTTCGGCTCGTGCTTGGACGCGACGAGCTGGCCGCCCTCGCGCGTGAGCGAGTAGCTCTCGATCGGCGAGCGCACGTACTCGAAGTCGATCAGCTCGCCGCCCGGCGCGAGCGACGCGCGGTAGGCGTCGCCGACCTTCGCGTACCGGAAGTTGAAGACGGGCGACATCGCGTCGACGAGCTCCGCGATCGCGCTGCCGCCGAGACCGTGCTTGCGGAGCGCAGCGCCGAGCGTCTGGCGGCGCGCGAGCTCGCCCTCGATCACGGTCAGCGGCGGCGGAGCCGGCTCCGCCTGCAGCGGCGGCGGAACGATTGCGGCCACGACGGGAACGGCGGGCGTTGCGTTTCGCACATCGACGCGCGTCTCCGCCTCGAAACGGACGATCGCGGAGACGCCGAACGCAAAGGCCAGGGTGAGCGCGATGCCGGTCGCCAGCTCGTTCGAGCGGGCGCGCGCGGCTTCGAGCAGCGGTCGCAGCTTCATCACACCTCCGACAAGCAGCTCACCGATTTCCCCCCATATCACGGCGCGCCGTTCATCTGTTCTTCTTCGCGCCGACTCCCAATCGGCAGCTTGGGTTCTCCCCTCTGTGATCGGCATGCAGTGGAAGGTGCTAAATACACGTCGCTCGCGAGGATGTTCGTGCGCTCGGTCACCAAACGCTGTTCGAGGCACGAAAAGCTCACTCCCGCTCGGATCCTCGTGAGTGCCGCGCTCGCCGGTCTCGTGGCTTGTGCGGGGGCACCGAGCGTGCCATCCGCTCGCGGCGGCGAGGTCGAATTGCCTCCGCGCTCGGCGGACTTGCGCAGCGCCGCTGCCGCTCTGCTCGCGCGCGCGATTTCTTTCGACACGACCAATCCGCCCGGCAACGAACGCGCACTTGCCGAGTACCTCGCGCGCGCGCTGGGGCGCCATGGGATCGAGACGCGCGTGATCCCGTTGCCCGGACCGGAGAGCCGGCGTGCGGCGCTTTGGGCGCGTGTCCCCGGCCGCGGCACGCGCGCGCCGCTCGTGCTGCTTTCGCACCTCGACGTGGTGGCCGCGAGCGACCCCGGCTGGGCGGTCGACCCGTTCGCCGGCGTCGAGGGCGGCGGCACCGTGGTCGGCCGCGGCGCGCTCGATGCGAAGGGCGTCGGCGTCGCGCACCTGTTCGCGCTGGTCGAGCTGTCGCGGCGCCCGCAGCCGCTCGAACGCGACGTGATTCTGCTCGCGACGCCCGACGAGGAGACTGGCGGCGCGCTCGGGGCGGGCCTGATCGCGCGCGATCACCGCGAGCTGCTGCACGGCGCTACCTACCTATTGACGGAGGGCGCCGGGATCCTCCCGGGGGACCCAGGCGACCCCGATGTGTGGGGCGTCGCCTTCACCGAGAAGACGCCGTGCTGGGTGAAGCTGACTGCGCGCGGTGTCCCTGGACACGGCTCGATCGCCGGCGAAAGCGCGGCGGGCCAGCGCCTGGTGCGCGCGCTCTCGCGCGTGCTCGCGATGCCGCACGAGCTGCGAGTGACACCCGACGTCGCGCGGATGTTCGCGCGCATGGCGTCGCTCGCGCCGCGCGAGGAGCGCGGCCAGTGGCGCGAGCTGCGCGGTGCGCTCGCGCTGAACCCGAGCTTCCGCGAGCGCTTCCTCGCCGATCCGGGGCGGCGCGCGCTCGTCCAGAACACGGTCGCGATCACGATGCTGAAGGGCAGCGACAGCCCGAACGTGATCGCGGCCGAAGCCTCCGCGACGCTCGACGCACGCCTGCTTCCCGGCGAGAGCTGCCCCGCGTTCGCCGATGCGCTGGCCGGCGCGGTCGACGACCCGAGCGTCGACCTCGAGATCGTCCTCGACCTGCCCGCGCTCTCTTCGTCCTCGGAGACGCCGCTGATGACCGCGATCGAGCGCGTCGCCGAGCGCAGCCGGCCGCGCGGCTTCGTCGTGCCGCGCGTGATCGCCGGCTTCACCGACGCGCACTACTTCCGCGCGCTCGGCATCACCGCCTACGGCTTCGTGCCGCGCCGCCTGCGCTTGCAGGACACGCTCGGCATCCACGGCGCGAACGAGCGCGTCTCGCTCGAGAACCTCGAGCTCAGCATCCGCGCGACCGTGCAGATCGCCGAGGAGCTCGAGCGGGTCGAGGCGGAGTGACCCGCGCCTCTACTCCTCGCGCAGCTCCTGGATCGCACGGTGCACGATCTCGAACAGCGGCTCGACGTCGCTGGTCTCGATGCACGAGAACGCGATGCGCAGGTCGGTCGCTGCCGTGCTGATCAATCCGGTCTGATACTTGTCGAGCAGGTGCACGCGCAGCTTCTCGCTGTCGACGCCCTTCAGCTGGATGCACATGAAGTAGCCGCTGTTGAACGGGTAGACGTCCCAGCTCTCGCGGAAGCGCGGCGCGTTCGCGACTTCGTAGACCTTCGCCGCGCGCTCCCGTAACAGCTCGCACTTCTGCTTGCGCTCGGCGTCGAGCGTGCTCGCTGCCAGCGCCTTCTCGACCAGCGACTGCGAGAGCATCGGGCTGTTCGACATCGCGCCGCGGATCGCGCCCTTCGTCTTCGCCTCGAGCGCGTCGATCACCGGCTGCGCGCCCTCGGCGCGGCCGGGGCCGTACGTGATGAAGCCGCAGCGCAGGCCCCACACGAACAGCTCCTTGGTGGCGCCGTCGAGCTTGATCGCGAGCAGGTTCGGATGCGCGTTCGCGAGGCGCCCGAACAGCGATTCGGTCATCGACTCGGCGCCGAGGTGGTAGAAGAGCCCGAAGTACGCGTCGTCGGTGACGACGACGAGCTTCGTGCCGTGCTGCGCCTGCGCAACGAGCGCGCGCGCGATCGCGTCGCCCTCGGGCGGCGTCGGCATGTAGCCGGTCGGGTTGTTGGGGAAATTCAGCAGGACCAGCAGCTTCTCGCGGCCCTCGGCGTGCTTCGCGAGCGCCGCCGCGAAGCCAGCGGTGTTGAAGCCCTTGCCCGCGTAGAACGGGAAGGTGACGCACTTCGCGCCGAGCCGGACCTCGTAGGTGAGCCGGTAGTTTCCCCAGAGCTGGTCCGGCAGCAGGATCAGATCGCCCGGCGCGACGAACAGGTCGCCGACCAGCGCGAGCCCGTGCGTCAGCGCGCTCGTCACGATCGGCAGCGAGACGGCCTTGCCGCGCTGCGCCGGATTCTCGGCGAGCTGCTTCTCGCGCCAGCGCTCGCGCAGCGCCTGCTTCCCGGCGGCAGGCGCATAGTTGTAGGCCTCATCGGGCGAGACACGTGTCAGGTGCTTCTGGATCGAAGGCAAGTGCATCGGCGCCTTGCCCTCGGTCGCGATGCCGATCGTCGCGTTGAAGCGCGTGCCCTTGACCTTCGCCTCCGCCCCCTGCGTGAGGATCCCTTTCGGGAAGTAGAGGCGGCGGCCGAGCGGCGAGAGCATCGCGAACAGCTCGGGCGCAGCGGCCTCGATCTTCGCGTTCAGCTCCTTCGCGAGCGGGTTCAGCACTTCGTTCGCAGGGGCGGACATGCGGGGCCTTTCGCGTTCGAGAGAAAACGGCTGCGCAAGCTAGCCGAGTCACTCGCGCGCTCGGCCGGACAAGCGAGCCGAGCCGGTGATCACTCAGCCCAGACGCGGCAAGCCGCGACCTCGACGCGAAATCACCCGATGGATGAGCAGGCGAACCCGATCGGGGTGAAGGCGCAAAGCAGCGCCAGTGGAGTCACGAGGACGGCCTTTCCGACCGCGAGGGGAACGGCCGATCCGCGCCAGCTCCCAGCTCGCCGCGGCTGCATCACGACTTGATCGATGACGCCTCGCTCATCGACGACGCGGACCCTCAAGCTGCCGTCCCGAGACAGCTCGGCCGACACGGCGACCTTGCACCCGCTCCAATGATTGAGGAGGTAGGTGGTGCCCCCGGAGCCATCCGGGTCGTTCGCCAGCTCGGTCTCACCGTCAAACGAGATGGGGGCCGCATTGCCGGAACGCGCGAGCACCAGGATGTCGCCGTCGCTCGGAGTGCACGATCCGACCGTTCGAAGCGTTCCGCGAACGGTGGCGAGAGTTCTTCGGCCACCGCGCGACCGCTCGTCCGCGCTCCACACGACCACGGCTTCCGAGCTGGAATGAAGCCCGCCTGCGCGGGCCGCACTGAACTTCCCGGCGAAGCGCGCTTGATCGAACACGTCGTCGTAGAAGCCGCTCATCGCCGGCCAGGCATCGCCAACATTGCGGGGCAGCCGAGACTGCAGATCGCAACGGCCAGCAGCAGCGAGAGGGCGACGGCTCGACGCATTACCGCTTTCTCCGAACTACGTGGCGCGGCGTAGAGCCGACGCCCCACGCTATCGGCGAGACGCGCCGCGGGTCTGGAGGATGAGAGCGGGCGCCGACGGCCGCGGCGTTCAGATCCTGCGCGTCACGTTCGGAAAGCTCTTCCAGACCGGCACGCCGCAGAAGTGATCGCCCTCGGTGCAGCGCGGCGAGACCAGCCCGCTGCGCACGCTGCACGGCGGGCCGACCCAGCGCATCAGCTCCGGATGCACGCCGCGCACCTGCGCGATCTCGTCCATCGACGCGTCGTAGATCTCGCGCTGCGCGTTGAAGCAGGTGCGCATCGTCCACTTGTGCAGGAGATGCAGCAGCGAGCCCGATTCCTCGAAGCGCACCGCGAGCGCGTTCGGCAGCACATAGAGCGCGAGCTGCGGCGCGACGCCGAGCGCGAGCAGCTGCGCGCGCGCGTGCCACTGCGCCTCGACGCACTCGCGGAATATGGCGTGACAGCCGGCGTCGCCGGCGATCAGCGCCGGCTCGATCACGTCGACGACGCTCGGCACGGTGCGCGCGAGCAGCGGCCGCGAGCCCGGCACCATGCGGTGGCGCTGATCCTGCGAATCCGCGCTGTGCGAGAGCTTCTTGCGGAACGTGTAGTGCGCGTGATTCAGCGTCCGCATCAGCGGCGAGTGCACGCCGACGTTCAGCGTGTCGAGCCGGTAGCGATTGCGCGCCGGGTCGAGCACGACCGCGAGCGCATCGGCATCGCCCAGATCGGGGCGCCCGAGCACGTTCTTCACCGCGCTCGCCACCGCGGCGGGCGCGTTCGCGCCGTAATCGATCAGCCGCGCGCTGCGGCCGTTCAGCGATTCGTCGAATGCGCGCAGCCAGGCCGGATCGACCGGCTTCGTCGCGATGCGGTTCTCGGGCAGCTCGTCCTCGGCGAGCGCGCCCTCGCCGATCTCGTCGAAGAAGCCCGGATCGAACGCGCGGATCGCGGCGACCATCTTGCCGACGACGTCGCGCGCCTCGTCCGGCGTGTCGCTCGCTGCCGACATCCGTAACAAGCGATGCAAGGTGATGCCCGAGACCGTGTAGACGAGCGCGCTGTGGCATGCGACCGGGATCACGTAGCGCGCGGTCTCGATCGACTTCTTCTCCGCCTCGCGCCGCACGCTGCGCCCGAACGCCTGGCTCTGCCGCTCCTTCAGCCGCCAGAGCTCGGCGAGAATCGCGAGCACGATCGGCTGCAGCCGGCGATTCAGCTCGCGATACGCGCGCCACGCGTCGGCGACGGAGCGCTCGTAGATCACGCGCGCCTCGCCCTGCAGCGCCGGCGGCACGTGCGCGCGGATCTCGTCGAGCCGCACGTAGCGCTGGCTCTGCTGCTCGCTGTTGTAGAACGGGAAGCTGTGCAGCAGCGACCAGACCAGCTGCCGCGAGACGCCCTCGAGCGCGAACTCGAACGTCGCGTGCTGGAAGACGGTGTGATGGCCGCCCGCGTAGGTGAGGCTGCCGATGCGCCCGCGCTGCTCGGGCGTGATCTCGTCCGCACCGATCACGCGCGGCGAGTAACAAGTGCGAGCTGCGGCGATCGCGTCGTCGTAGGGCGCGTCGAACCAGTTGCGCAGGCGCACCTGCGCGCCGCCATCGACCACCGCGCCCTCGTGCGCCGCCATCGCTGCCACGCGAACCCCCGGCGCGGCAATCTCGCACTCGTGGGAGTGCGGCGCACCCGAACCCGCCGCGGCGTGGCACGAGGGCGACGCCGCGACTGACCGCGGCTCGGGAAGCCGCGAGCGGGCGAGCGCCAGCGAAGCTGGCGCAGAACGCGCGCAGCGAGGCGAAGCCGAGCGGAGCTCGAGAAAGCTGGGCGCTCGCATTCCTCATTCGCTGAAGCCCGCGCGTCACTCGCGCGTCCACTGCCAGCGAGTGCTGCGGGCGCGAGAATCTCGGCGGCTCGCGCCGCTGGCAGCCGAGCTGCACGCGCGTGCACCCGCGGCACGCTGCTTGCGCAGCTGGGTGCCGGGCGTGTGCGCCCGTAGGGAGGCCTTTGGAGCGAGCGATCTGGATCGTGCACGGCGACGCGCAGGCGCGAACGGCGCTCGCGCGGATGGCCGCGCTGCCCGCGCTCAGCGGTCCTGCGCGCCTCGAGGCATTCCCGCCGGCTCCTTCGCCGGGCGCGGTGGTGCTGCACGTCCCGCTCGCCGCGAACGAGGCACTCGCGTTCGCGCACGCGGCCGCCGCGCGTCACCCGGGTGCGCAGTGGCTCCTGGTCGCGGATCCAGCGCTCGAGCCGAGCTGGGTGCTCGCGGCGTTCGCGGGCTTGCGCACGAGCCTGCTGCTCTGGCCCGTGCAGCCTGCCGCGCTGCAACAGGCGCTTCGGCGCGCGCTCGCGGGCGGCGCCCCGAGCATCGGCGCGCGGCGCCAGCGCGACGCACTCGTCGCGCGCTTCGCCCGCAGCCTCGGCGATCTCGCGATCCCCGACCCGGTGCTCGATGCATCGGGCCACCTCGCGATCACCGGCGAGCGCGGCGTCGGGAAGCTGCTGCTCGCGCGCACGCTCCACGCGCTTTGGGACGAGGGTGACGAAGGGCGCGCCGGCTTCGTGCTGCTCGCGCGCGACCCTGCCGCCGATGCCGCGCGGCTCGAAGCGCGGATCGCGGAAGCGGCCGAGCGCCGCGAACGGCTCGCGGTCTGCATCGAGGACCCGACCGCGCTCGCGCCAAGCGTGCAGCGCGAGCTCGCGAGCTGGGTCGAGCTCGGCCCGCCTGGCGCTGCGATCGATCCAACGCGCCTGCTGTGGATCTTCCTTCGCCCCGAGTCGTTCGGCGGCGTCGCGCCGCTCGAAGACACGCTCGCGGAGCTGTGCGAATCGCCGGCGCTTCGCATTCCGCCGCTTCGCGAGCGCAGCGGCGCCGCGCTCCAGCTGGCCGAGCAGTGGCTGCGCGAGTGGGCCACGGCGAAGGGCGAGGCGCCGCGCGCGCTCGCGCCGTCTGCGCGCGCCGCGATCGAGCACGATCCGTGGCCCGGCAACGTGCGTGAGCTCGAAGCCGCGCTGCGCCGCGCGGTGGCGACGCCTGGGAATGCCCCGCTCGAAGCGAGCGCTCTCGCGTTGGGCGCGGAACACGAGACCGAAGCCGAAGGCGTGCCCGAAGCCGCGGCGCCGCGTCTGCCGCGAGAGCGAGCGCGCGGGCTCGA
>Ga0187894_10006580_pt1 | contig 11342 bp, 9 predicted proteins | sample GBC1701081metaG_FD_136650 | JGI IMG/M metagenome (GOLD analysis project Ga0187894, IMG submission 136650) | White microbial mat communities from a lava cave in the Kipuka Kanohina Cave System on the Island of Hawaii, USA - GBC170108-1 metaG ...
CGACGTCTCGGGTGACGCTCGGCACCGAGGTCCTCGTCCTTCCGCAGCGGCAACCGGCGCTGGTCGCCAAGCAGGTGAGCACGCTCGACACGCTGTCGGGCGGTCGCGTCCGGCTGGGCGTCGGCGTCGGCTGGCAGGAATCGGAATACGAAGCGCTCGGCGAGGACTTCCGAAACCGCGGCGCCCGCATGGACGAGGCGATCCGTTTGTTGCGGACCTATTGGGCTGATGCCGAGGTGCGCTTCGACAGCGTTCACTACCCGACGGTCGCGATGACCATGGAACCGAAGCCGCCGCAAGGTCACCGGCTCCCAATCTGGATCGGCGGCAACTCCGAGGCGGCCTATCACCGTGTGGGTCGGCTCGGAGACGGGTGGCTCGCGAGTCGCGTGGCCGAGGCGGCCGACGCGCGGCGCGCGATCGAGCGCATTCATCGCCACGCGGACGAGGCCGGGCGCGATCCGAGCGCCATCGGATTGCAGAGCATGGTCGCGCCGCCGCCTCGCGACGCGGCAGCCAAGCGCTTCTACGGCGACCACGATGCCGTCGTCGCGCGTGTCGCCGCGCTCAAGGCGATGGGCTTCGGCTGGGTGTCGCTGAACGCCACGGCCGTGTTCCAGGCCGGAGCGCGCTCCGTCGACGCGATCGCGGATGCCCTGGCCCACCTCCACGACAAGATTCGCGCAGAGGTGGATTGAGCGCATGGATTGAGCGCGCCTCACCTGCCGGCGAGCGCGCTCGGCGGACTCGTCCGCACCGCCACGCTCGTCAGGCCGCGTGTCACGCCGATCGAGTCGGCGAAGCGCACGGTCACCCGGTGATAGGCGGGGTCGAAGGCCACGACCTCGGTGCTCGCGACGAAGACGGTGAGCGTCGACGTTGCGCCGGCCGCGATCGGCAGCGTCGCCGCCGGCGCGGGCGGGACGAGACATGTGCCGGTGCTCGCCTCGGTCGGGCAGACGAGCACCGAGACCGGGAGTCCGCCGGCATCCGCGGATGCCGTGATGTCGGTGGCGGCGCCGACGTTCGCGATCGCCACGGAGAAGGCGCTCGGCTCGCCGCTGGTGAGAAGGCTCACGATGCCGTCGTTCCCGGTCGTCGACGTCACCGCCACGATGTCGGCCACCGGATCGCTCGCCGCCGAGAGCAGCAGCGTGTTCAAGCCGGGAATCACCGGCGCCGCGGCCGAGTTCGCGCAGAAGAACGCGAGCAGCAGGTCCGTCGCGTCCATCGGCGCCGACGGCGTGAACGCGATCAGGAACGTCTGGTGTTGTCCCGGCACGAGTGGAACCGGGCTGTTCGGCGCGCCGACGAGCGTGTTCGTGTCGGGGTCCGTGGTCTGGTACAGGAAGTCGGCGATCGGGAATCGGGTCAACGGCGCGATGCCGCAGTCGGAGGCGGGCGTCGCGCCAGTCCAGATCATCGTCGCGAAGGCCGTGGCCGTCGAGCCCGCCTGCACCGAGCGACTGCCCGGCAGGACCGACGTCACCAGGGCGCTGTCCAGGGGCGCCCGCGTGGACTCGAGACGATAGACAGCGCCGAGCCAGTCGACGACGTACAGCTCGCCCGCCTGGTCTTCGCCGAACGACGAGATCACGAGCGGCGTGTCGAGGAGCACCCGCATGATCCCGCCCTCGAGCAGGAAGATCTCGCCGGAGCAGAAGTCGCCGAACACGTAGCTGCCGGTCGGGAGCGCGCCGCGGCCTCCGCGGTAGACGTATCCGCCGACGACGGCGCATCGCGCCGCCGTGTGCTCGTAGTCCACGAGCGGTCCGGTGAAGCCGGCCGCGCCGCACCGTGATACGTCGTAGCCGCTGCAGAGCAGCCCCTCACGGACGCGCCATCCGTAGTTCCCTCCCCGCGTGATGAGGTCGACCTCTTCACGCTGGTGATTGCCGACGTCGCCGGCCAGGAGATCGCCCGTCAATCGATCGAAGGAGAATCGCCACGGGTTGCGGAGGCCATAGGCCCAGATCTCGTCTCGGCCCGGCGTGGCGCCGACAAACGGGTTGCTCGGCGGGGACGAGTAGGGCAGGCCGACGAGTGGGAGATCGACGTCGATGCGAAGGATCTTTCCGAGGAGCCGGCCCAGATCCTGCGCCGTGTTCGTGGGGTCGTTGCCGATGCCGGCCTGTCCGACGCCGACGTAGAGAAAGCCGTCGCGCCCGAACGCGAGCATGCCGCCAGCGAGATTGGGCAGCGACTCCGGGACGACGAGCAGCACCGTCTCGCTCGGATCGGCGACGCCACTGCCGGGCGACACGCGATACTCGGCGACCACGGTCGCCTCGTCCGAGCTGCGCGTGTAGTCGACGAAGACGCGGCCATTGGAAGCGAACTGCGGGTGGAACGCGAGGCCGACCAGTCCCTGCTGGGCGCCCTGCAGCACCTTGGCGCTGATGTCGAGAAAGACAGCCGGCGCGGTCGCGCCAGCCTCGAGCCGCTTGATCACGCCGCCTTGCTCGACGATGAACAGGCGACCACTGCCGTCCGGAGGGCTCGTGACGAACAGCGGGTTCGAGAGATTCCAGGCCACTGGCTGCAGCCGGATTTCCGGACTGGTCGCCTGCGCGGCCTCGATCGCGAGGCGGTCGGAGACGAACAGCCACGTTCCGGCGGCCACCCACAGCGCGATCAGCCGGCGGGTTCGCGTAGAGCGCCACGCAGAGCGCGATCTCTGCGCCGCCGTCTCGACCATGGCACGACGGTATCAGACGACTCCGAGAACTTTGCTGTTTCTTGTCGCCGTGGCACGATGGGCCAATGCAAGCCGCGGCCGGCACTCCCCGCCCCGATTTCCTTTACGGAACGGCCTGGAAGGAGGATCGCACTGCCGCCCTGACGAGCCTCGCCCTGCGGATGGGGTTCCGGGGCATCGACACGGCCAACCAGCGCCGGCACTATGTCGAGGCCGCAGTTGGCCAGGGGCTCGCGGCAGCCTACGACGACGGGATCGTCACGCGCGACGATCTGTTCCTGCAGACCAAGTTCACGTATCTGAACGGCCAGGATCATCGGCTGCCCTACGATCCTGCCGCGGATCTGTCGACGCAGGTGGCGCAGTCGCTGGCGAGCTCACTCGAGCACCTGGGGACGGACCACGTCGAGAGCTTCGTCCTGCACGGCCCGGCGTCCGGCTCCGCGTGGACGGACGACGACAGCGAGGTCTGGTCGGCGATGCAGAAGGAGCGCGACGCGGGCCGCACTCGCTGGCTCGGCGTGAGCAACGTCTCGCAGAGACATCTGCAGCAGATGGCGGCGGTAGGCGCCGAGCTGCCGGCGTTCGTCCAGAACCGCTGCTTCGCCCGCGTCGGCTGGGACCGCGCGGTGCGGGCGTTCTGTCGCGAGCGCGGGATCATCTACCAGGGGTTTTCGCTCCTCACCGCCAACCAGCAGGTGTTGCGCGATCCGCTGGTTGCCGCCATCGCAGCCCGGACGGGAGCCACGTCGGCGCAGGTGGTGTTCCGTTTCTCCCTGGACGTGGGCATGCTGCCCCTCACCGGCACCACCGACCCCGATCACATGCGACAGGACCTGGACAGTCGCAGCGTGCAGCTTTCCCCCGACGAGGTGCGGATGATCGAGACGCTCGGCGAGTGACGGGTCGGCGCCCGGCCTTCAGGCGCCGCCGGGACGCGTCGCCCCTGACGCTGTCGCCGCGAGCGGCACGAGCCCCCCTGGCTGGCCGGCCAGGAACCAGTCGACGATGATGCGGTAGTGCTCGGCCGGCACCGCGCCCACCACCGAGACCTTTTCGCCGAAGACGACCGTCGGCACGGCTGACACGCCGAACCAGGCGACCGCCTCCGCGTAGTCGTGAAGGACGGCGTCGTACGCCGTGCCGTCTGCGTAGTCGCGCTCGAATCGCGCCACGTCGATGTCGCTCTCCCGCGCGAGCCGCCGGAGCACGTCGGGCCGACTGATGTCGAGGTTGTCGCGGAAGTGGCCGACGAAGAGCCGGTCGTGCAGGCGGCGGAACTCGGCGTCGCCCTGACGCTCCGCGCACTTGGCGGCCGTGAGCGCGGGGACGCTCGAGGTGGGCAGCGTGATGCCGATCGTCGGCTCCGCGAACAGCGCCCGCGGTTCCTCGGCAGCGACGCGCCGCCGCCCTTCCCGAGTCTTGTCGGTCACCAGGCGACCAGGGCGCTGATCGGGGATGAGCGGGAACGCGCGCCAGTGAATGCCGACGCGGTCGCCGTACGCGTCCCCCAGCTCCCGCAGCCGCACCGCGGCGCCATGACACCAGGGTCAGAGATAGTCCGAGAAGACGTCGAGCCGGACGCTCGCTGCCCGACTCATGTCGCCTGGGAGGGCGACCCGTCCGCATCCGGTGCCGGCTCGCCGCCGAACACCGTCGGCCGAACGACCTCCGTGGCGAGCGCGGCCAGCGCGCGCTCGACGATTCGCCGGCGCAGGGCCTTCTCGTCCTCGGCGGACAGCTCCGCATTGCCGAGCGGATGGATGATGCCGGCTGCCGACACGACGCGGTTGGCGCCCACCATCAGCGCCACCGGCGTCATCGTGGAGACCTGCACGGTCGGAAGACCGGCCTTCTCGAGCTCCTTGGCGATCGCTGCGCCGCAGCGCGTGCTGGTCCCTCACGTCGACGTGAGGATGACCGCATCGACCCGGGCGGCCCGCAGCTTCGCCGCGATTTCCCGCCCCATGCGCTCGCTGTGCGCGAGCGTGGTCGCGACGCCGGTCGTGGAATAGACGGTTTCGTGGAGCTTGCCGATCCTGCCCTGGCCTTCCATGTCGCGGGCGACGTCGACGGGCACGAGGCGATGCGGGTCCTGCTTCACGAAGGTCGTGTCGTACCCGCGATGGACGTTGTCGTATCGTCCGGGGTCGAGCCCGCGCTGGCCCTCGATGCTGTACGCGCCGAACCGCGTGGCGGCGAGCGGCTCGATCTCGTCGGGATTCCCCTTGAGCACGAGCCCGCCGTCGGTGACGAGCGCGATCGTCGCGTGGCCGAGGTCGCGGACGGGCGCCGGGGCCGCGATTGTCGGGAAGTCGGGCAAGGGCACCTCGCTGCTGACCGCGTGTCCCGCGAGCTTGTCGAGGAGCATTGCGGTCGCGCGCCGGGCCGCCGTCGCCGGGGCGAGCGTGTTGCGCGTGAGGCCGCGCGGGAAGTATCCGTCGACGCCAGGCGCGGCGATCGCCTCCCGTCGCGCGAGCTTGAGCCCGAGGGCGACCAGTCGTCGCGCATCGTCCAGCATGCGGGCCGCGTCGGCGCCCGTCTCCACGATGTAGACGCGGCGCCGGTACAGCTCGACGCCGGGATTCTCGCGATGCATGCCCGTGACCGCGGGCACGCCCAGGCGTGCGGCGGCGGCGCAGAGCGCCCCGCACGCCACGCCGTAGCGACCCGCCAGGAACGCGGGGCCGGCGATCAGGAGGTCCGGAGCGTGTCCAGCCGCCAGGTCCACCAGCTCGCCGATCGCGGCCTCGGAGCGCTCCGCGACGTAGTTGTCGCCGCATGCGAGCGTCGCGACCACGAGCCCCGCGTCGCCGAGCGCCTGGTGGATCGCCCTGGCGGCTCCGACCGGGCCCTCCAACGACTGTGGCCCGGTGCCAGCCTTGTCCTCGCCACCGATCTGACCGAAGAACTGATTCACGTAGCAGACCACGCGGAGCGGCGGCATCGTCGTCGGCCTCCCGTTCGAGGATTCCGTCACTGGACCAGGGCCATCACGCGTGTCGCGCCAACTTGCTCGATGGCCCCGCAGATCGACCCATACGTGAACGCGGTCGCGGCGGCGGGATCATCGGTGCCGATCGTGCGAGCCATGGCCGGCAGTGCCACCTTCTCTTGAGCGCTTCCAACGTTGACGAGGGCGTCGAGCCCCGGGAAGTTGAACAACAACATCCCCTCCTCGCTGCCGTCGGTGGACATGTCCTCGACGATCAGCGTCGTCTTCACCCCGCGCGCCTCGCACAGGGCGGCGGTCTGCGCCATGTCCACGTGGGGGGCGCCGCCACCGATCTTGGTGAAGATGGCGCCGTCGGCGCCGAGCACGTCGGCCACGAGGCCGGCGGCCATCGCCGCCGAGCGCACCCGCTCGGGTTCAGTCGCCTGGGCGACAGTGAGCACGACCCCGGTGAACCACAGCGCGCGGCCGTGCAGCGCGTACAGCTCGCGGATCACCGGATGGTTCTGGATCGCCCACGTCGTGACGGCGCGCCCCATGAAGCCCCGGACCACCGCGCCATCCAGAAGCTCATTGGGATGGATCAGGGTGGGCACCATCCGCCGCACCGGGTCTCCGTAGAGGATTCCCTCGTCGACGCCCGTCGGCCGCTGATGGGAGTGAATCTGGAACACATACGCGACTCGAGGCAAGTGCGCGAGGTCACCAGGGACACGGGTCGGCGCCGGGAGGTCGAAGACCTCGATGGTGTCCGGCTCGACCGCCCTCGCCGCCCTGGCAAGATGGACCGCGGCGCGCAAACCCGCCTGACGGATCGCCGCGAGATACTCGGAGCGGCCGGCTGACGCCGCCGGTCGCGCCGAGACCACCAGGTTGTGGGTCCGCGCGAAGACGCTCAGCTCGGCCGCGGGACCGCACATGTCGATCACGGCGAGCGTGGACGGGTTGTCGATCTGCTGATCGGTCACCACGACCGCGACGTTGCCGAGCGCTCTCGTCCGCCCGCTGCCGACGCGGCAGAGCGCGCCGAGGACCCCCGGGAAGTCCTCCGCGCCATCGTCCCGAGCCCGCGCGGCATAGACGTCGAACACGCGCCCGATGCGGCAGGACTCGCCGGGATGCGCCAGATCGAGACGCACCGACGCGAGCCTCGGGTCGCGCTCCAGCTGGCGCCGGAGTCCGTCCAGATCGATCTCTAGGGCCGATGCGGAGAGCCGTGTGGCCGGCCCGCTGGCGACCGACGTCACGTCGGACCACTCGAGCGCAAGTCGCATGCGACGGATAGTGCCCCTGGCGGCCGAGCCCGTCAAGGCGCCGAGGCCTCACCCGAGCGATCAGCGGCGCTGACGCCACTTGCCTGCCGTCCCCCGGGTGTTCCGCGGTCCCGCCGAGCGCTCGGCAGACAGGGAATCTCGACTCGTCACGCGATCCCGGCTTATAGTTGGCGCGTTGTTCGCGCGCGCATCCGCGGAGTGCGGGCCCATCGTATCCATGGAAGACGCATCGACACCGCGATGTCCGAGACGCGCGAGATCCAGACCCACGCGCCAGATTCACGAGGAGGAGCAGATGCCAGAGGCCGGACCGCAACCGAGCGCCGACGGGGCCCAGCCAACGAGCCGGTTCGACGCCGTCGTCGTCGGCGCCGGATTCGCCGGCCTGTACATGCTCTACCGACTTCGCGGGCTCGGGCTCTCGGCGCGGGTGTACGAGGCGGGAGCGGGCGTCGGTGGCACCTGGTACTGGAACCGGTACCCCGGCGCGCGCTGTGACGTCGAGAGCATGGACTACTCGTACTCGTTCTCCGAGGATCTCCAGCAAGAGTGGCGGTGGACGGAGCGGTACGCCTCCCAGCCGGAGATCCTCCGGTACATCAACCACGTGGCCGACCGCTTCGACCTGTGGCGAGACATTCAGTTCGACACCCGGATGACCAGCGCCACCTTCGACGACGCGGCGCAGCGCTGGGCCCTGGAGACCGATCGGGGCGACCGCGTCTCGGCCCGGTTCTGCATCATGGCGACGGGCTGTCTCTCCACCGCGCAAGTGCCCGCGTACGAGGGCCTCGAGACGTTTGCCGGCACGTGGTACCACACGGGCCAGTGGCCGCACGAGGGCGTCGACTTCACCGGGCAACGGGTCGGGGTCATCGGCACGGGCTCGTCCGCCATCCAGTCCATCCCGATCATCGCCCGCCAGGCCGCGGCCGTGTTCGTCTTCCAGCGGACCCCGAACTTCAGCGTTCCGGCCCGGAACGCGCCACTCGACGCCGAGTTCGAGCGAACGGTCAAGACGAGCTACGGCGAGTTCCGCCGTCGGGCCCGACACTCGCGCGTCGGATTCGTCGTCGATACCAACGACTGCTCCGCGCTGTCGGTGACGCCCGAGGTCCGAGAGCGCGAATACGAGGCGCGATGGGACCGCGGCGGCCTCGGCTTCACGGCAGCGTTCGCGGACCTGTTGACGAGGAAAGAATCCAACGACACGGCCGCGGAGTTCTTTCGCGCCAAGATCCGGAGCATCGTCCGCGATCCGCAGGTGGCCGAGATGCTCGCCCCGAAGGGCTATCCCCTCGGGACCAAGCGCATGTGAGTCGATACCGGCTACTACATACCACTGAACACGGTTGGCGTGATCTCGCAGCCCGTGTTCGGCAAACAGCGTCCCTCTCGGACACGACTGCGGGTCCGGCTCGGCTCGAGCGTCAGCGTCACTCCACGGTGGTGACACGGGTGGCAGGTTGGAAGCATCCGCATAGAGGCAGTACGGGTAGTAGCCGACCGGTTCCTGATTCATCCAGATCCACCAGTCGCCCCGGACGCGGCGGATCGTGACCTCGAACACGACCTGATTCCCGCCGGCGACGCTTGACGGGCTGAGGGTCATGCCCGGAGACACGGTCTGGCCGACCTGGATAAAGCCTTCGCCGAAGTGATCGTTGGTCCCGCCCTTCCAGGGACCCCGCTCGAAGTAGCAATTGATAGTGAACGCGACGAAGAGCGTGGCTTGATCCTTCACCTGACCGGTGACCATATCCCGGACTTGCGCGCTTTCGAGCTTGCCCGCCTCGACGCTCTGCATCTGCGTCGTCACGACGCCTTGCCGACACGGCGAGATCTGGGTGGGCGAGGGACGCGTCACGGCCGCCTGGGCGATCGAGGTGTCCTTGGGGATGGACGCATCGTTGCGGAAGGGGCCGACGGTGTCCCAGAGGTTGATCGTGCCAAACGTGCCGTAGAACGGCCTCCTTGCGCTGATTGCGGTTGCCCTCATGCGAGCACCGGACGTGCCAGCGCCCGATGGCAATGACGATGCTGGATTGGCGAGCCGGACTGCTTCGGCGCCGCGGGCGTTTGCGCCGTGTGCGGGCAGTTCTCCCGAACGCGGCGGTGGCCTCGATGAAGTCGACGGGACGTGTCAGCCGGCGGCGGACCCCTCTCGGTGGACGACCTCCCGAGCCTACGTGCTACGGCAACCGCCGCTCCGACCGCGCCCTCACCTCATCGCTCATCTGCCGCACGATCTCGGCGGTCCTGCGGATCTCCGCTTCGCCAAGAGCGACGCCCATGGTCGAGGCGATCGTCAGAAGTCGAGCGTCGAGCTCACGGTAGCGCGCATCGCCTTTGGGCGTCAGCCCCACGAGCTTCGAGCGCCGGTGCTTCGGATTGTCGATGAACTCCACGAGCCCCTCGGCCGCGAGCTCATCCGCCAGCCGCTGCATGCGCTGGCGGCTGGTGGGGCGCATCTCGGCGATCTGCGGCACGGTCAGCGGACCGAGCAGCGCAAGGCTTCGCATGAAACCGAACGCACCACCGCCCCAGCTCGTGATGAACCCTGTCTTCTGGCCGAAGGCCCGTATCCTGAAGAAGCACTGGGCCACTTCGAGCATCAGATTCGCGACTGCCTCTCCTCTGCTGTCGACGATCGGGCGCGCCCCCGTCCTTCGGCGCATCTCGGTCCCGTGTCGTGCCGCCATCGCCTCCCTTTCCTTTGGCTGTCCCAATCTTTCGCGTTGACACCTTGGGTGTCAATACCCAGAATGACACCTAGGGTGTCGTTTTCGGCCGAGCGCGTGCGGGGGGCAGGCATGGGCGTGGGACCCGCCGGGGGAACGAGTGATCGATGGGGAACCGCGAGCGTCACTGCGCACGCCACACGGGCCTCTTCCTGGAGATCGGCACCGAGATCCGGACGCGCCGTCGCGGTTGCCGCGCTCGCCGCAGCGACCGCCGTGCTCGGCACCTTGGCCATGCCAATCGAGAAGTGGCGGACCGGCGATCAGGGCCTCGCACAGATGGTCTTTGTTCCGGAAAACATGGAGATCGCGGGCCGGCTCTGGATCGACACCGACGCGGCGTGCGGCCATAGCGCGCGCACCGACCCTGACGACTGCCTCGCGGTCGCCCTGCTTGCGCGGGCCACGGGTGACCGGATCGCCGGCATTTCGACCGTGGCTGGGAACGCGCCGCTCGACGTGGTCGAACACACGACGAGAGAGCTTGCGGAGCGGCTTTCCGCCGACCTCGGCCGCACGCTTCCGGTTCGGTCGGGAACCCAGGGGCTAACAGCGGCGCTCGAGGAAGGCCCGCTCACGGTGGTCGCGCTCGGACCGCTGACGAACCTCGCCACAGTGCTCGACGCGCGGCCGGAGCTACGCTCGCGCGTGGCGCGCGTCGTCTCGGTCATGGGCCGGCGGCCCGGGCATGTCTTCCATCCCGCCGAGGGCGCCGGCGGCGGCATGCTCCTCGGCCACGGTCCGATCTTTCGTGACTTCAACTTCGAGATGGATGTGGCTGCCGCGATGCGGACCGTCGCGCTCGGCGTCCCCCTCACGCTCGTGCCCTACGACGCGGCGCGGCGCATCGAGATCTCGGCGGCCGATCTCGACAGACTTACTGCGGCCGGTGGCGCGGCGGCGTGGGTTGCCGCGCGCTCGCGCGAGTGGCTCGCCTACTGGCAACGGGATATTGGGCGCCAGGGCTTCAGCCCGTTCGACCTCCTCGCGGCCGCATACGTCGTCGAGCCGAGACAGTTCGGTTGCGCCGAGGTGCAAGCCTGGGTCGGCAAGGACTTGACGCTCTTCGTCCTGTTCCGGCGGCCGACCGCTCTGCTCGTCAGGCAGGGCGCTGCAGCACGCCCGGAGAAGGCCCAGGCGCTCGGCTCAGCGCGCTACTGCGCGGACGTTTCGAGCGACATCAAATCCTGGCTCGTCGAAGGGCTGGCGGGTTGAGCGGGAGTAAGCACGAGCATGGACCCGACTGGGCAGCCGGTGATCGACGCCGACAACGGAACCGCGGGCGTCATCGCGCGACCGCCGCTGCTCTTTCTCACCGCGCTCCTGCTCGGCGTCGTCTTGGAGCGCCTGTTACCTGTGCCCTTCCCGGTTCCAGGCATCGACCTGGTCCCCTGGACCATCGTCGGCTTCCCGATTCTGATCGGGTTGGCACTCGTAGCCGCGGGTATTCGCAACTTCTTGCGGGCCAGTACGCCCGTACCCACGAACAAGCCCACCCTTGCGCTCGTGACGACCGGCATTCACGGCTGGACCCGCAATCCCATCTATCTGGGCTTTTTTCTCGTCTACGCCGCTATCGGCGTCGCCGCTCGAAGCCCGTGGATCCTCATCCTGACGCTGCCCCTTGCGGTTGCCATCCGCTGGGGCGTCGTCGCGCGCGAGGAGACCTACCTGGA
>Ga0187894_10006581_pt1 | contig 11341 bp, 9 predicted proteins | sample GBC1701081metaG_FD_136650 | JGI IMG/M metagenome (GOLD analysis project Ga0187894, IMG submission 136650) | White microbial mat communities from a lava cave in the Kipuka Kanohina Cave System on the Island of Hawaii, USA - GBC170108-1 metaG ...
CCTGGTAGCGTCGCGATCAACGCGATCGCCAGAAGGAATCCTGACAGTACTCTTGTTAATGTCATGTTTCCTCTTCGTCGTGGTTAGTTTGAGCCACAAGTCCCCTGTTCGTAATACGCATCCGCCTTGCACACCTTGCCGCTTGGCAACGCGCATATCCCCTGCTCGTCGGTAGCTCCGCTCCTCGCAACGACCGTGTACCGCCCGCCGGTGATGGCGCAGTACTGCGCAGCCGGCGTCGCGTACCCCGTCACCCGGACGCCGCCGGCCTGGCATTCGCCTCGGAAGAGCGCCCACTCCTCGCACTGCCTGTTGTCGGGGAAAACGCACGCTCCGTACTGACCACCATCGGGTCTGCGCTCGCTCGCATGCGTTCCGCCCCGCTCCACGCATTGCTGAGAGGCCGGATTCGCATGCTGTACGGCAGGTGTCGGCTCAGGCACCGCTTCCCCTTTTACGATGGATGTTCCCGTGCAACCGGCGAGCAGCGAGATCGCGACGACTGCAAAGACGCCGGCAATGCGTGAAGGAACGAGTCTCACGGCATGTGTCTCCGTTTCCTTCATCGATCACTCCATTACGTCAGATCACCATGTCATCTCACCAAGGGCACGAGCCGGTCAATTCATGGGCTGGGCCTCTGGAAAAGTCCATTTGCCGTTCAAAATCTCGGCCCGCGGACGATAGAGGCGCACCATATAGTTCCAGCCCGGCACAATGGGCAGGCAGTTAGGAGTCTTGCCGTCGCAGCCGCCGAACTGAACGGCGACCGAGCCGTCATCGCTTTTCTTCGCCGTGATGTTGTTGAGCGTATAGGCATCGTATGGGTTTTTCTCGAAATAGCCCTGAGCGTTGTAGACACTGATCGACCAGAAGTCGTCCACGGGCACACCCTTCACGGTCAGTTTGTAGATCGTCGTGCCGTCGTTTTTCGGGGGAACGACGTTGAGGTACGTCGCATCCTTCTCTGGATTGCCGCCCCAGGCCGAGGCGGCGCCGATCAGATGCCGCACCGGATCGACCTTGCCCCTTGCGCCGAACATGCGATTCGCGTCGGGGAGCGTCTCGGCGAGCGAGAGCAGGGCCTCACGCACCTTCTTCTGGCTCGCTGGATCCCAGTTCGGCACCTCGAACTTGCCGAGACTCTTCTGGCCGACCTTGATCGCGTCTTGCATGGCATGGGCCTGCTGGACGTCCTTTGGATCCTTGAGATCGACAAGCGTGCGGATCGCCATGAGAACATAGCGCGTGCCGATCTTCTCGCGCGTGAAGGCATAGCTCCCGGGCTTGTAGATGACCTCGGGAGTGTACTGGTCCTGGTCGATCACCTGCATCGACATGAAGCGCGTGCCCGCATCGGGCAACGTGATCGTCACCGGTGCGGCATCGAGGTCGAACACCGCTCCCGAGTACAATGTGTCGCGGTTTGTACGGATGACGGTCTGCTTGTCGATCGGCAGCGGTTCGCGATTGTGCTCGAATTTACCGAAGCCGTCCTTTTTGACGGCTGCGCCAAAATAGAGATCGGTCTCGGCGCGGACGAAATTGTCGGCGATGACTGGAATCGCATTCGATCCGCTGACTTGCGCGTTCGCCGCGATTGAACTCAGCAATACGCTGAGCGCAAGCGTGGTGAGTGTGGTTTTCATGGCTGACTTCCTTTCATGGGATCATTCGATCCGTTCACTTCCTCGATGTCCGGCAGCACCCAGGTCTTCTCGAAGAGCGGTTTCTCGGGGCCATAGAACCGGAAGAGCACTTCGAACTTGCCGCCTTCTTTAGTTGGCACCCAATTGACTTCCTTTCCAGCAGGCGCGGTCGGCGCGAAATAAATTTCGACTGACCCGTCGACGTTCTTCTGGAGACCTGGAGTATTAGACGAGCGGCTGGACCAACGCGTGTTCCGGATAAGTGTGTGCGTGAGGCCATCATACGCGGTTGCGGACCAATAGAGCTTCACCGGCGCGTTGGCTGGAACGGTCAGACGGTAGCTCTTGTTGCCGTCGAGCCTCCTGCCTGCCTTGTCCTTGATCGTCATCAAGTAGAATTGGCCGGCCCCTAAGTGCTTGGCACTGAAGTACGCCATCGAGTAGCTGACGGCGCGTCCGTCGGTGGGATAACTGTCCGGCTTGGCGAAGAAGGTGGGCATGCCTTCGACCACCTCCGGCGAGGCCGGCAAGGCCCAGTGAGTGCCTTCGTTGAAAGGCGGAACGAAGACCTTTTCATATTGCACTTCGATCCAAGCACGGGCTTCACGGGTGGCGGTGTCGAGAATCGTTCTGGTCTTCACCTCGGGCTTGAACGGCTTGCCCTTCTCAATGCCGATCGACTTCAGCATGTCGATCATGGCCTTGTCGCGTGTCAGCCACGGCTCAGCTTGCACGAAGCGATTGAGCGACTCAAAGAAGCGTGCCTCATACGGAATGTTGGCGTCGAACATAAGGCCGAACGCGTCGACGAACGTGGTCGGCGGACCGCCTTCCTTGTCGCCTTCGTCGAGTGGATAAAACTTCGCGCGCTTGCCATAAGCGACGGCCTTGGCTATGTCGGCATCGCTGCCGCTTTTGAGGTTTGAGCGAAGGATTGCATAGCCTTGGTAAGTATCGGATTGAAGTGGGATGTAGCCATCGGGAACCTTTTCTTTATAGCCCGGCGGCAGAATCAGGTATTTGCCGCCCTTGCCCTTATCCGCGCCGGCGGGGCCGACGTCCTCCAGCGCGTTTTGCCATCCGTCATCGATGCTGCCCGTGATTGAGCCGTCGTCCGCGGGCGGAATGTCCAGCACCACGGGGCCGTCCTTCGTGTTGTAGAACGGTATGAAGTAGATCGTGTCGGGGTTGGGCGTGAGGGTCTGGTTTTTCCAATCGAGCGGGCGCGACCAGTAGGCGATTTGGTTGGCCCCCCCCTTGATGCCCACGAACGCCTGATACATCAGATCGAAGTTGACCGCCGGCATACCCCAGATCACGGCCTCAACGGCGCGGCGTTCGACGGTACGACGGCCCAGGTCTTCAGCGGAGAACTCTTGCACCATACTGCACCCGGCAAACGTGGTCAGCGCGCCGAGAAGGATCAGGTTGGTGAGTTGCTGTCTTACTCTCATGTGTGATTTCCTCCATCACGCATTGCCGCTGGCTCGAATAGACGCGGGCACCCGACACCAGAGCGCCAAACCCGTGACTGTCAGCGGGGTTTTTGGCTTCACAGAATTTCGCCGTGTAAGGGGACAGAACCGGGCGTCCAAAACGGACGCCCGGTCATTGCGTACTCGAATTATGTGCTGCCCGCTTTTTTATCGCTTCCGTCGCCTTGCGCTCGACCGAGTCTGGTCGCAACGGCGGAAGTGACCCGCCTATTTGTGCGTCTGCTTGGCCCTCTTCTGCGCATCCTTGATATCGTCGAGCGTCTCTTCCAGGATCGTCGTCGGGTTGAAGCTCGGCGGGTACGAACGCGGCGGGAATTCCTTGAACGTCGCCGCAAACTTGAAGACCTCGTCCATCACTCCGTAAACGGATCCGACATGGTTCATTATCCAATCCCAGTACGTGTTGGACGTGATGTCCGCCCGCTCGTACGGATCCTGGAACAGGTTATAGATTTTTTGCAGTCGCAGTTTCGTGAAGGGTTCGGCCCACACGCCCATGGTGCCCGCCAATCGCTGCTCGGCGAAGCTGTACTTGTAGTCGCCAACGCGCATGGCCACGAGCATGCCGTCGTCGTCCGAATAGAAAAACCTATCTCGTGCGCTCTTCGCACCGGAGTTATTCCCCGCGGTCCCGTTCACGGCGCGCAGAAACGCCGACTGGTCGTACCCGTCCAGATACACCTTGTAATGCTTGCCGTTAGCTTGATAGCCCTTCATGAGTTTATTGATGATGTCCGGCTCGCCGGCGATTGAAGCGAACGTGGGAACCCAGTCATTGTGGCTCATGAGTTCGTTGGTGACCGTACCTGGCTTGATCGCACCGGGCCAGCGCACCAAACACGGCACACGGAAGGCACCCTCCCAGTTGGTGTTCTTCTCGGAGCGAAAGTGCGTCATCGCGCCGTCCGGCCAAGTATTCATGTGCGGGCCGTTGTCGCTGGTATAGACGACGATCGTGTCATTCGCGATCCCCATGTCGTCCAAGGCCTTGAGCAGAGTGCCGATCGTATCGTCGTGCTCGATCATGCCGTCGATGTACTCGCTATCGCCGTGCGTATACCGGCCACGGTGTTCGGAGCGTACGTGCGTGCGCAGATGCATGCGCGTCGCGTTGTACCAGGTGAAGAACGGCTTGCTCGCAGCATGTTGCCGCTTCATGAAGTCGATGGCCGCAGCCGAGGTCTCGTCGTCGATCGTCTCCATGCGTTTCTTGGTGAGCGCGCCCGTATCCTCGATAGTCTGCTTGCCGATTTTTCCGAATCGGGGATCGACAGTTGGATCATCCTTGTCGTTAGCTTTGGTCCTGAGCACACCGCGTGGTCCGAACTTCTTGAGGTAGGCCGGGTCCTTGGGATAGTCCGGCAGTTCCGGCTCTTCTTCGGCGTTCAGGTGATAGAGGTTGCCGAAGAACTCGTCGAACCCGTTGACCGTGGGCAGGGTCTCATTGCGGTCGCCGACGTGGTTCTTGCCGAACTGGCCCGTGGTATATCCGAGGTGCTTAAGCAGCCCGCCAATGGAAGGGTCGAGCTGGCTCATGCCCATCGGCGCGCCTGGAAAGCCTACCTTCGTAAGACCGGTGCGAATGCCATGCTGGCCTGTCAGGAACGCCGCACGGCCGGCAGTACATGACTGTTCACCATAATAATGGAGGAACCGGATGCCCTCCTTGGCAATACGGTCGATGTTGGGCGTTTCATAGCCCATCAGCCCATCGCTATATGCGCTGATGTTACTGACCCCGACGTCGTCCCCGAAGATGACGAGAATGTTGGGTTTATCTTTCGCCGCATGCACCGGGTAGGACAAGATCATCCCCGACAGTAGGACAAGAACGACACCAAGCAACCCACGAAGATGACTGGATCGTGATCTCTTTACCTTCATACGCACCTCCTGTGCCTAAGATAGGCATCGCCCCTCAATCTTGAGGGGCGATGCCATCAGAAAAATCTGATGCCGAGCTTAATAGACCAACGGGATATTGGCCGCGAGATCCGCCTTCAGAACAGCCCGAATCTTATTTTCGATTTGGATGTAACGCGCGGTCTTCGTCGCCGAGAGCACCTTGCCAATCTTGTCCGCGGAGGTTTTTCTCAGTTTGAGTTCGGCCTCATCGATCGCCAGCGTTTCTTTGAGCAGTCTCTTCGCCGTGTCGTTCGGGATCGGTCCCTTGTTGAAGGCCTCGGCGTACTCGTTAATCCCTTTGCCGAGGCGAAGGTTCAGCTTCTCTAGTTCTTTCTGGTACGCGTCATACAATGGCCAGAACTTTTTGCCTTCGGCATCGGTCAGTTCCATATTGCTGGCAACCAGCAATTTCTTGTCCGCTTTGATCTTCTGAACCAGAATGTCCATATTGGTGTTGGCACCGGAGCTTGCCTCTTCCTGGGCAAGTACCGGCGCGGCGAACAAGAGGGCTCCGGCCAATACGAATGGTGTGAGGGATTTCATCTGTCGGTCTCCTTTATGTGTGTATGTTGTGAAGTGAACACTCGCTGCATCGACTCGATCATTGTCTTCAGTCAATCGAATATGGCTGGACCCGCATCACACTAATGGTGGCGGTCGCGGAGACTCCCGCATCGGTCAGCACATAGGTGGAAAATCCCTTCATCAGGTCTCCCGTGCCACCGCCACCGGCTGCGCCGACGTCTCCTGCCTTGGCCGCGGCTTCGGCCTCGATCCCTGCGTTCCACTTGCCGTCGGCAAGGTCTCGGAGCTTCTCTACATCTTGGAAGATGAGCACAATTTTTTCACTTCTCCCTCCCCAGCCCATTCCGAACTGAAGTTCCGGTATCCTTATATAGGTCCGCTTTCCAGCACCCTTGTCAACGACAACGCCTGCCCCTCCGCCGCCACCGACTATAGGAACCTTTACTACCTTTTTCTCTCCCACCACATAGCCCACCGACTGCGCCAGTTCTTGCTCAGTTTTGGGCTGGTCCTTCACGAGCCGCGCCAATGTTTCCTTTTCCATACCGTCGAAGTACGCGAGCTTTTCCTCTTTGCTTCCCACAAGACCGCCGGCGCAACCTGCGGATATCACGGCCATGATGACCGTCAATACCGTCGCCCTATGCGTACGGCTTGTTTTTCGAACCATCATACGGCTTCCCTTTTCTTCAGGAACCGAACACACTCACTGCACTTTTGATTCTTCCGCAAGACAGAAAACTACTGCTGCGTTTCATCCATGTTTCTTTTCACGTTGAGCGAAGTAGAAATAGGCCCCGACCGTCAGAAAATTGATCGCGACGGCGATGGCATTCCACACAATGACGGGCCTCGAAGCGATCAAGACACCATAGTAGATCCAGACGATCTGAAATGTGCCCATGATGCTGGCCATAGTTGGATTCATCCCTTTGCTGGACTGGCGTCTGAACATTGCAATCAAGTCCGGCATCGCGGCAAAGGTGGTTCCAAATCCGGCCACGAACCCGATAATCTCTTCCAATGACATCGAAGGCCCCCTGTCGTTGAACCCGACAACTTTTGCTATGACACATCAATGACTCTCGGCGCTGAGGACGTGATAGCCCCAGGGCTCCAGGTCCACGTAGAGACCCGCTTCGCTCAGCTCGTCGCCGGCTCGCTCAAAGACCATCTGTTGCAGAGGATCGGTCAAGCGCCATGAGCGGCCGGTGAGATCGGCCCACGGCAGCTTGACCCGTGCCTGAGAACGGACATCGGAGAGATTTACGACGATGAGGTGTCGATCGACTGCCTTCCCCCAACACCACGCGACCACGTTAAGATAGCTGCCGTTATCCGGCAAACCGATCCGTTCGCACAGTGCCCACTCTCCATCTCTGAAGTCGGCGCTCCGAATTGTCTGAAGAAGGGTTTTGTAAAAAACCCGCAAGTCGCGGTCCTGGACTTCCTCGGGGCGGCGGCGAAGAAACACCGGAAGCCTCACGCGGTACCCCTCGAATTGTCCTTCATGAAACAGTTTGGCGCCTGGGGCTGTGGCGAACGTCACGGCGACGGCCCGCGCTTTCTGGTACCCGAACGTCGCGGCAGCTCGCGGCTCGTCGTGGTTCTCGATGAATCGGATCAGTTTTTCCTGGTAGGCCAAGTCGGCACATAGATGGAGCCGCACTTGCTCCGCGGGGCCGTGCTCCAGCCGATCGTACAGCCGCTTGTCGTAACAGTAGTCGAATCCCTGTTGCTGAAGTTCCCATTCGAGATCCCAGTATGCTTCTGCGACGAACAGAACCTCCGGATATCGCTCGCGCACGGCTCTGATGAGTTCGACCCAATATTCCCGCCCTGGTTTCTGGCCTGCGCGGGATCCCCACGTTCGCTCGAAGATAGGATTCATCATGAGCATCGCCATATCGCATCGCATACCGTCGCACTGGTCAGCGATATCGAGCACCGTTTTGACGGCAGCCTGGCGCAACGCGGGACTAAAGGCGTTCAGCTGGGCCACATCCGCCCAAGGAGGAAAATACGGATCCCTGCCGTGCGCAAGCACAGCGCTGCCCGCCTTGAAGAACTCTCCCGGTTTTGCGGTCAGGTCGTCGGCCGTGCCTTGGATGAAATAATGCGGATGATCCGTGATCCACGGATGGTCGGGCGCGACGTGGTTCGGAACAAAATCAAGAATCAATCGCATGCCGTGATCGGCCAACTTCTTTCTGGCAGTTGCCAATCCCTCCGGTCCGCCGAGTTGATCGTCCACGACGTAGCGACGCACGCAGTAGGCAGACCCAGCGTTATCCTCCAGTTGATAGTCCGATAGAACCTGTCCGAACTCCGCCTGAAGTCCTGCGTTCCCTTTTGCGATACGGACGCCGGCCGCACTCCGCTCCCACACACCCATGAGCCAGACCGCATCGAACCCATACAACGCGAGCACATCCCACTCCTGCGTCGGCACGGTCCCTAGCGTGACGCGCTTCCGTTCTCGCCGGCTCAGCTCCTGAAGCCAAGCCAAGGTGTTGATCTCATAGATGATCGGACGTCGAGGCCAGCCACGCATGATGTTCGTGTTCCTTCCGCTCTAGGTAATAAATCATGCCTTCCCACCGGGCTTGTTACCCTGAAGCGGAGTCACGTGTCGAACGGTCGCTGCGGCACGCCCTCCTGCGATCAGCTCTTTCGCATCAATAGCTCCATAGAGCTGAATGAGTCGGCCGACGACACCGGTCCAGCCGGTCTGGTGGCTGGCGCCCAGGCCGGCGCCCGAATCGCCGTGGAAATACTCATAGAACAGAATCTGTTCACGCCAGTGGGGGTCTGATTGGAACGTGGTTGCGCCACCGTAAACCGGGCGTACACCCTGTTCATTCCTGATGAAGATCGCGCTGAGACGCCTCGAAATCTCCCGGCTCACCTCGAAGAGGTTCATGTGTTTCCCCGATCCCGTAGGACATTCAACCGTAAACTCGTTCCCATAATAGGTGTACAAATTGAGCAGGGCGCGAATGATCAGAATGTTGACCGGCATCCAAATGGGACCCCGCCAGTTCGAGTTCCCTCCGAACATTCCGGTGTTCGACTCGGCCGGCAGGTAATCCACACGGTACACCTCTCCGTGAACGTTGAAGGTATAGGGGTGGTCGAGATGGTATTTGGAAAGAGAACGAATTCCATAAAGACTGAGGAATTCTTGCTCATCCAACAATTTCGACAGCACCCGGCGCAACTTGCCCTCGTCGAGTATTGAGAGCAGCCGCCGATCCTTGACCCCAAGTTTCGTAGGCGGGGAGATAGTCGCGCTCAGTTCAGGATGATGCCTGAGAAACTTGCGCGCGCGGTCTTGGAGAGTAGGGAAACGTTCCGCAACTTCCTTGTCGAAGACGGTGGATGCGCAGAGGGGAAGCAGTCCCACCATCGACCTGACGCGAAGACGCGTGGCGGTCCCGTCTGGGAGCCGAAGCAGATCGTAGAAGAATCCGTCCTCCTCGTCCCACATTTCGTCGAGGTGTTCGCCGACCCGATCCATGGCTGCGCCGATCCAGAGAAAGTGCTGAAGAAACTTCAGGGCCATGTCTTCATAGACCGGATCGTGTTGCGCCAACTCCAACGCGATGTCCAACATGTTCTGACTGAACAGTGCCATCCAGGCAGTCCCATCGGCCTGTTCTAAATAACCGCCTGTGGGCAGCGGGGCGCTCCGGTCGAAGACCCCGATGTTGTCGAGGCCGAGAAAGCCTCCCTCGAACACGTTCCGTCCCCCAGGATCCTTGCGATTGACCCACCAGGTGAAGTTCAAGACCAACTTGCTGAATGCGAGCTTCAAAAAGGCAATGTCGCCCGTGCCGCGCAACTGTTTGTCGCTTTGATAGACCAGCCACGTAGCCCAGGCGTGCACCGGCGGATTTACGTCTCCGAAGTTCCATTCGTAGGCCGGGATTTGACCGTTGGGGTGAAGATACATGTCGTGGAGCATTAACTCGAGCTGTTTCTTGGCGAAGTCCGGATCCACGCCCGTCAGGGCGACGCAGTGAAACGCGAGGTCCCAGGCGGCATACCAGGGATACTCCCACTTGTCGGGCATCGAAATCACATCGTCGTTCATCATGTGATACCACTGCCGATTGCGAAGGTGCTGGGATTTGCTTGGAATCAAGGGATCGGCGCCATGCTCCTCAAGCCACTTGTCCAGGTCGAAGTAATAGTACTGCTTCGTCCATAACATGCCGGCCAAGGCCTGCCGCATGACGAGGGCCGCATCATCCTCGATCGATGGCGGCGTGATCGACGCATAGAATGCGTCCGCTTCGCGCAGTCGCCCGGCCATCACCTGATCGAAATTCTTACCGAACATGGCCACCGACTTCCCGTCCGACTCCTCTGGCGGCACCACGGCTCCAAGCCGCAAGCGGAGGATCTTCGTCTCACCACCGCCGATATGAAACTGGTAATGCGCCGCCGCCTTGGTCCCGGTCCGGTAGGGATTCACGGCGTCCTGCCGTCCTTCCACGACGAAGTTATTGATGCCATCTTTGACGTACATGCCCGAATTCGGCTTGTTAAAGAGACGCTGTGTATTCGTCTCGTTCTCCGTGAACAACAACGGCACTTCTCCCTCGCACACGAAGTAACGCTTCCCCAGTTCAGGATGCGACGCCAGCAGGACGCTCATGTCCTCGGGACTGTCGATTGCTTCAAGACTTGGCTTCGGCGTTCCCTGCGTCCATGACCAGGTGTTCCGGAACCACAATGTCGGCAGTACGTGCAAAGAGGCGGCTTCTTCTCCCCGGTTGCAGATGGTGAGCTTAACTAGGATGTCCTCCGGTGCGTCCTTCGCATACTCCACGAAGACATCGAAGTAGCAGTTCTGGTTGAACACACCCGTATCCAACAACTCATATTCAAGTTCTTCGCGGGTGCGGCTCCGGTTTGTTCGGACTAGGTCGTCATAGGGATACGCAGCGTGCGGGTACTTGTAAAGGTACTTCATGTAGGAATGCGTCGGAGTGCTGTCGAGATAGAAATAGTATTCTTTTACGTCTTCGCCATGGTTCCCTTCGCTGTTCGTGAGGCCGAAGAGGCGCTCCTTGAGGATAGGGTCCTTGCCGTTCCACAATGCCAGCGCGAAACACAGCCGCTGCTTATCGTCAGAGAACCCGGCTAGCCCATCTTCCCCCCAGCGATAGGCGCGGGAGCGGGCGTGGTCATGGGTGAAATAGTCCCATGCGTTTCCTGATTCGCTGTAATCCTCGCGCACCGTTCCCCATTGCCGTTCGCTCAGATAGGGCCCCCATTTCTTCCAAGAGAGACCCTGCTCCCGTGCCTCATTGAGGCGTTTCCGCTCTGCATTGTCGCTCATGGCTCACCTCTACGCTGTTGTATTTGGAGACTGGCCGTTTAGGTTGTCGTTATCCGCGTGTGCATGTCCCTGCCGAGTCGTGATCGTGGCGCTATCCACATCGCAAGTCCCCGCTTAGGGTAAGCTACTTGGCTGGGGGGGAGGAAAGTCTAGCCGAAAGCGGTGGACTCAGGCAAGGGTCAACGGATGCGGGGGAACATGTAACAAGTTCTTAACATGGAATTGGTATTGCCGGTACTTGATGGATCGGTCGCCTCTCTTCTGAAAAAGATCCGACTGTGGTCTATCTCCATTGATTGTTCATGGACTCTCCAACATTCTGTTTCTTCCCGACGCCGAAGGCTCAGATCAGCGTCTTGAGCAACCCAAATAGTACCTCCTTCAGAGGTATTTGAATTGCCACCACAGGAATCATC
>Ga0187894_10006582_pt1 | contig 11340 bp, 9 predicted proteins | sample GBC1701081metaG_FD_136650 | JGI IMG/M metagenome (GOLD analysis project Ga0187894, IMG submission 136650) | White microbial mat communities from a lava cave in the Kipuka Kanohina Cave System on the Island of Hawaii, USA - GBC170108-1 metaG ...
CCGATCACTCCCAGCGGCCCGAACAAAATCCACGACGTGGTCATCGTCAGCGAGGACATGGTCGAGTATCACTGGCTGACCGATCCCAACGCCCGCGTCTTCCAGCTCGGCCTGCCCAACTCCCTGGCCACCCAGCAGGTGGCTGTGAAGTTCGGGGCCGTCGTTGCCAAGGGCGCGGCGTACGCGCACAAGCGTTTGCGCTTCACCAAGTAGTTCTTCCTGGCGGGCGGGGCGGAAGCCCCGCCCCCGCTACCAACACGGGAAGGGGCGTCCATGCCCGGGAATCTCTATCTCAGCTCGGCGGAATTCGCGGCGTACGCGCTGGCAGATTCCACTGATCCCGCCTTGATTCGCGTGGCCAGCGACCTGGTGGACGCATTCTGCCAGCGCACGACGCTGCTGGTGGCGCAGTACAGTGAACGCAACCGGCTGCCGGAGGGGCGTCCGGTCAGCCGCGCCACCTACACGCCGCTGGCCGTGGTTGCGCCGGCGGCCACTCCGTTCGTCACGGTGCGAGCGCGTCATGGCATTCCGCGCGGACCCAACGCCGCCGGCCTCGCGGAGATGATTGCTCCCTTCGGCGGCCCGCCGCAGTGGATTGACCTGGACGCCGCGCAAGTGGACTACAACGCCGCCACCGGAGACATCTGGCTGCCGGGCGGCATTTTCGGCGTCCCGTACACCGAAGTCGAGCTGACCTATAACGCGGGGTTCGCGCAGATTCCAGAGGCCGTGAAGCTGGCGTGCGCAGCCATCATTCGCAACGTCGAATCGCATCCGGCGGCGGGCGTCAGCGCCGCGCAGTTTGACCGTTTGCAATTGCAATACTTCGCGGGCTCGCTGCTCGATGAAGATGCGCGGCGGCTGCTCGCGCCTTTCGTCGCCGTGCGCTTGAACTAGGCGCCGCGGCAGGGGTGAGCTCCCGGCCTTGAGCGCCCGGAGTCCGGACTTTCCGCTCACCGTATCTCACGGAGTCCCGAGATGCTGACCTTCGCACAATCCGCGCGGCGCTGGATTGAGCCGCTGCTCAACCTGCGCGCGGGCGGCGAAGTGCGCGTGCGCTTCCTCACCCCCGCCACAGATCCGGCGGCGGAACTGGGCCTTCTGCCCGCGCCGCCGGATGCATTCGTGGATTACCTCGCCCCGAACTGGCACGTGCGTGAACTGGCCACCGAGGAGTTGATGACCACGGCTGGGCAACTCCGCCAGGGCGCGCGGGAAGTGCTGCTCAGCGAAGCGTTCGCGCAGTCGGTTGCCGCGGCCCAGGGACTCATTTCCTCAAATCAGGTGTTTGACGCTGCGGCGGGACTGGTAATCAGCGAAGAAATCTGCCGCATCGCTGCGGCAAAGCCGATGCAATCCGGCGGCGAAATCTACGCGTGGCAAATACTGTGCGATGCGCCCCTGCCGGCAGGGTGAAAAGCGATGCTCTCCATCGAGGACCTGGCGCGGCAGTTGCGCGACGCCGCAACGGTGCAGTCGCGCTCCGCGGTGATCGGCGCCGCCGATGCCGAAAGCGGAATCATCGCCCGCGTGCTGGAATTCGGCAGCATCGCCGGAGAGCCGCCGTGGCCGCGCCCCGGCCCTCGCACCACACTCGCACTCGACCCGGAGACGGGAGCGCAGGTCGTCGTCTCACTGCGCCTGCCGCACGGCGTCATCCGGCTGCAACGCCCGCAGATGCTGCAGGTGCTGCTCGACTCGCTGCGGGGCTCTGCGGGCTGGCTTGACGCACAGCGCATCGAGCCGGATCTGGACCGCAACCTGGGCCGGGCAGGCGAGGAAATTGCCGCGCAACTGCGCGGCGCCTTGGCCGGCATCTCCGGGCGGGTCGCTGGCAGCATCGTGTCGCAGCTCGATTCCCGCTCGTGAACAAGCATGACTTTCTCCGGCGACCTGCGTGGCAGAGACTTTTCCGGCCAGGACTTGAGCGGGGCGGAGTTTGCCGGCGCCGATCTGTACCGCGCGCAGTTTCGTACCGCGTGTTTGCGCGGGGCGGCATTTCAAGACTGTTTCGCCGCCGAGTCGGACTTTTCTCATGCGTGCTGCGCCGGACTCACCGCGTACAGGTCCAGCTTCTACCGGGCGCAGTTCCGCGGCGCGGACCTGAGCGGCGCGCTGCTTCGGGAGTGCGTGCTGGCCGCGGCGGACTTGCGCGGCGCTGACCTGCGGCGGCTGACCATCACGCTCGATTGCGACTCCTTTGAAGACACCGTGCTGAGCAGGACGGCCGGCGCGATGCTCGCGTACCTTTTTGGCCGGGCGCGCTCGCCGCAACGCGCGCGCTGGATTCACGTGGCCGGCGAGCACGACCTGGAGCATCTGCAGAGCCTGTTCGGCCGGTGAAGCCCGAAACGGAAACGGACCGCTGACGACCATGCAAGCAACGAAAGATACATTCTTCCGCGCGCTGCAATCGCGGCTCGCGGTGGTGAATCCCGCGCGGACCATTACCGTGGACGGCGTGACGCGCCCGGCGATTCTCGTGGTCGAAAATGAGGCCTATCCGCCGCCGAAGCTTTTCTTCAACACGTTTTACATTCACTGGCTGGGCGGGCCCGCGGTGCGGCAGTTTGCGCGAACGCTCACTCCGAGATACGCGCTGCTGGCCCAGCTGGAGTACTTCGTGCAGGGAACTCCGGCCCTGCAGCGGCCGTTTGCCGACCGTGGCCGCATCACCGCGCAGATGGATGGCGAGCTGATCGAAATCCTCTTCCCCGGAATCGCGGAGAAGACGGATTACTCCGGCGCGTCGCCGCAGCCGCTCGGTTGCAGCGTGCATTGGCAGTGGACGCCTGACTTCCGCTCCGCGGCCGAACGCGACGGCTCGCTTCTGAAGCGAGCCGCCACGGTGAACGTCTCGTCGTATCTGAAGGACATTCCGAACTGAATTTTCCGCCACGCGCGGAACCATTTTCGAAGGAGCGTTTCGATGCCGATTTCCAAATCGCTGGTGCAACCATTCCGCAAGCCGATGGTGCTTGTGGGTTCGGGCTTTCGCGGATTTTTCGCGCCGTACGTGCAGGGCGCAACGCCCACGCCCACCGTCTTTGACCCCGCGCGGCAGGGCCGCTTTGACACCAACACGCCGCCCAGCGGCTGGTACGACCTGGGCTGGATCGAGCAGCTTCGCCGTTCCCCTTCCGGCCGCATCGGCCAGATTCGCTCGGGTTATCGCGGCGCGGTGCGCGCGCAGTATCGCGGCGAAGTGGGCAGCAGCGTGGAATTCGAATTCCGCGAGTGGGGCAAGCTGCAGATGGCGCTGGCCGGCGGCACCACCCATTTCAACATTCTGAAGGCGGCGGCAGGCTCGGCGCAGCAGCCGCTGGGCGGCTCGCCCACGGCGGCGGTGGCGCTCGGTGGCGGCTCGACGGCTACGAGCATTGTCCTGACTGCCGGCGGCGGCGCGCAGTTTCAGGTGGGCCAGTACATCGCCGTGGACCTGGACTACAGCGGCCAGACCGGATACGTCGGCTCAGGCCTGCAGGCCTCCCTGGTGCCCGCAGGCAGCGTCAGCGATGTGGATTTCATTCGCCGGGTGACGTTCAACGTGGGACTCATCAAGCAGATCGCCACGGACACATTGACGCTGGATCAGCCGCTTCTGGGCGGCGCGCCCGCAGCCGGCGCCAAAGCGCAGGCGGTCACCGGTTTCGCCAACCGCGAGGGCAGCTCGTTCCTTCCGTCATGGTCCGCCGTCTTCGTAGTGGATACGATTGACGGCGCGCAACTCTATTACTACTACCCGCAGCTTTCGATTGCCGGCGACCGCGAAGAAACCACGTTCGACGTGGAGAATTCCGGGGCGGCGACGGCGCGCGGCCACGCCCTGCACGCCGAATTCAACGCGCTGGCCTTCGAGGATCCGGTGGACGGCGAAACCGTTGTCTGCTACCGCGGTTTCTTCCCGGCATCCGGCGCGCAGGCCTACTAGCATGGCTACTCCAGCGGACCATCTGCAGGCCGTGGAAACGCGGTACCAGGCGAGGCTGCGTCAAGAGGTGACCCGCATTCGCGAAGAGTCGCAGAAAGCCGTCGCGGACTTCAAGCGCACCTTCCCGCCGCCCAGCGACGAGCAGATCGAGCGGCTGCTCTACCCGGAGCTTTCCGAGTTCTGCGTCGAGCTCGGCGGACGGCGATTTGTGCTGCGCGAGCTGCCCGCGCTCGCGGAAAAGAAGCTGCTGCGCCTGGTGGAGCAGAAACTGCCCGCGCTGATCGAAGAGATTCTCTCCTTCGAACAGCACCTGGGCGACAACGCCGCACAGACGTTCACGCGCGTGCTCAGCCGCGCGGCAGCGGCGCTCGACCTGGTGGCCGATGCCTGCGCCCTGGTGCTGGACCCGAACAGCGCGGCCGGCGTGAACCGCGACTTCATCCAGGAGCACGCATCCACCGCTCGGCAGTGGAAAATCCTGCAGGCGCAACTGCTGCTGAATGGCGCGCGCGATTTTTTATCGCAACTCTTCCCTGCCCTGAGTCCGCCACCGGCGGACGAGGGGCCTGCCGCGAACCAGGCCGGGACGGGGGAAGAGCTGAATCGCCTGCCGACCGGCGAGGCGCCGGTGAATCCCCTGGCGCCTACCACCGGCTTGCCGCAGCGGTAAGCTGGGTGGAATTCTTCCGCGAGCCGCCCGGCACGATTGCCGCGCGATTCACCTTCGGACAACTGGCCTTGATTGCCTGGCAGATGCGGCGAACCCACTCCTGCCCGGCAACCGGAAACGATCACGAGCGTGAAGCGGTTGATCTCCGCACGCTGAACAGCGTGCAGCTCCAGCAGCATCTCGCGCAGCTCGGCGCATAACACTTCACTTCACTTTGGCGGGAGCACAATGGCAGACACCGTTGCAGATGTTCTGGTGCGCCTCGGCGTGAACACGGACGCGATGCGCGCGGGGTTTCGCGAAGCGCGCAACCAGACCGAACAGTTTGCCAGTGACTTTGCGCGAACCATCTCCTCCGGCGGGGGAATCCTGGAAACCATCGGCGGCGTCACGCGCGCAGCGGGGGGTGTGGCGCCCGGCGCGTTCGGCTCCGTGTTGCGCGGGGTGGGCGGCGCACTGAGCAGCATCGGGCGGCTGATTACCGACCTCTTCAGCCGCGCCGCGCGGAACATCGCGCGCAGCATCCGCGCGGAGATGAGCGCGACGCTGGCCGGATTTCACGCCGGCGCCATCGCGCTGGCCGAAGCCATCCGGCAAATCGAAGCCGAGCGCGAAGAAGCCATCCGCCGCCTTTCCGGCCGGAAGGGCGGACGCAAGGAGCTGGAGCAGCTTCTGCCGGGAATTGATTCCGCGCTGGCGCAGCTCCGCGACCAGCAGAGCGCCATCTTTGAGCAGTTCGATTCGCGCCTCGAGCTGTTGCGCACCGGAGCCGCGTTCCGCGATGTGGCCGCGGACGTGCGCGAGGCGGTGGGCCAGTACCGCGCGTACGTGGATGCCGGGGGCGACCTGGCGAGCGCCAACGAATTTCTCTCGCGCTCACTCGAGGAGATTCGATCCCAATCCGCAGCGGATCTGGCTGCCGGGGAAACGCAGGCCATCGAGGATGCGCTGGAGCTGAACGACCTGCTGCGGGAGCGCGAACAGTTGCTGGCGCAGTTTGCCGCGGATGAGCAGGCCATCCGTTCCCGTGGCGTGCTGGAACGGCAGCTCACCGTGGCCCAGCAGAAGTCCGCGGAGCTGGAAGCGCTTCGCCAGCAGCGCGATGAGCGTCTGGCGGATCTGGACCAGAACATCCGCCTGCAGCAGCGCAAAGTGGACAGCGAAGCGCGGGTTTTCGACCTGGCGCGTGATCGTGTGGCGCTGGAAACGCGCCTGCTTGAACTTCGCGCGCAGGAATTCGACCGTGAAGCGGCGCAGCTCGCCGCCCTGCGCGACATCGTCGCGGGGATTGTTCCCGCTGCTGCGGGGCCGGGCACGGTGACACCGGCCCTCGCCCAGCAATTGAACCTCGGAACACTCCAGGTTTTTGTCGGCGCCGGCGCCACTCCCGCCCAGGCGCAGCAAGCCGGAGAAAACGTCATTGAAGGAATGCTGCGGGGTCTGGCGCAGGAACGCGCCCGGCTGGGGCTTGTGAACTGATGGCCATCCGACTGGAAATTGACAACGGCGACCTGCGCGGCCGCGTGGACTACACGCGTTACGTCCAATCGGCTGCGCAGGCGCCCATGCAGCTTCGTGACCGCATGAACCTGCCCGCGCTTCTCGACTTTACGCTGGTTCCTGCCGACGAGGCGTTCCAGCCCGCGCGGCGCGGCGCGTATGTGCGGCTCACCGGCCTGGCGGATGCCCTGCCGCCGGGCGGGCCGCGCGTGCCGGGACCGCTCTTCACCGGATACATCACCAACGAACCGTCCATCGAATTCCTGGGAATGGGCCGGGGCCAGCCGCTGTACGGCTACCGGTTTCAAGCTACCAGCGAAGAATATCTGCTGAACATCAAGCGCATCGGCATCGTTCCTCCGTTCCTGAACCAGTTGGCGGGAGTCATCCTCCGCCTGCTGGCGGAGCGTTTGCAGCCGGGGCGCTTCGGCGCCACGGGAATCAGCGATGGGCCGCTGATCCCGTTCTTCCAGCCGAAACCCGAGTCAAGCTGGAGCGAGATTGCCCGCGAATTGGCGGAGCGCTGCGGCTTTCAGTACCGCGTGCTGGACGCAGCAATCCTGTTTCAACCGGCAAACACCGAGCCGGCGGGCGTTGCCGTGAACGAGGCCGACCGGCGCTTCCGCCCGGAGATGCTGGAAGTCTCGCCCCTGGGCAATCCGATTCGCAACGATGTTTCCATCTTTGGCGAAGTGGAGCCGCAAGCCGGCGTGACCGAGTATTTCGCCGGAGACGGATTCACCGCGCACTTTCCGCTGAGCCTGCCCGTCTTTGGCGCGGAATCATCGCGGCTGCTGGCTGACGATTTCACCGCGCTTTCATTGGACACAGACAAGTGGGTCAAGTCCGATGACGGCGGCTTCATCTCCCTGTTCCAGGGCAGCCTCAACGTGACCGGCGGCGACGGCACCAGCGGCGAAACATATCTCGCCGCGCAGCAGGCGATTGAGCTTGGCGGCGAGCTGGAGTTGACCCACGGAGAATTTGAGTTTGTCGCGCCGTCGGCCGGAATTCTGGGCGGGCTGTACTCGGCCCTGTCTTACCAGTCCGCGCAATGCCTGGCGGGATTTGAGGTTTCGCCGATTGGCGGAAGCAGCCGCATCCGGCCGCTGATCGGCGGCGTGGTCCTGCCGCAGGAAGTGCTGGTTGCGCCGGGACATCACTACATTCTGGTGACCCGCCTCAGCGCGGACGTACCTCATCGCACCCAGCAGACGTTTGCCGCGCTCGGCGCCAGCTTCGGCGGCGGCAGCGTGCCGGCGCAGGTTCGCGTCGTGCTGGAAGTGCGCGACCTGGACCTTGCCACTGCCGGCCAGCCGCTGCGCACCACGCTCTATGACGACGTGCTCACCGGCCTGCCGCCTTTCGCCTCTTACGCGCCGGTAAATTCCGCAAACCTGCACGTGGTCTGCAATTTCCTGCAGGTTACGCGGCCGATTCAGGCGCGGCTCGAAGTCACCGAAGCGGGCGGAACGCCGGTAGTGCGCACCCTGGGCTTTGGAGCCGCCGGCCAGGACGCCACCATCACCAGTGATGCGAACCGGAATCTGTGGGCCCTCGATTTCTATGAGGATACGATTCCCGCACCCGGCGCGCTCGTCGCGCTGCATTATCGTGCGGCGGGACGTGCGCGCGCGCGCGTCCGCGATGCGGCCAGCGTGGCCGCAGAGCAAACCATCGCCGGCGATGACGGCGTGCGCGCGGCCGTCCTGGGCGAGCTGCATCCCGCGCCGCGAACATCGGAGGAAGCGGAGCTGGCTGCGCGGGCCTGGCTGGCCGATAACACGGCCCCGCGCTACGAAGGGCGCTACACAACCTGGGGCGAGTTCTGCGATGCCTTTCCGCGAGCCGGCCGGCTGCTGCACATCGAGTGCGAAAGCCGCTACCCGGCGTTCACCGCGCAGGTTCGCGGCGTGACCAGCGCGATTCGCGAGCTGGCGTCAGAAACGATCGAACACACCATCGAATTCGGAGAGCCATCGCGGTTCGAAGACTTGCTGCGGCAATTCACGCCGCAAGAAAACGTGCTCACGGCGACGGAGGCCGCGCAGCTCGACCCATCCGAGCTGGCCGGGCTGGGATCCGAGTTCCTCGACGGCCAGCCGCTGGCGCAGCTTTCCGCCACCAGCGCGACGCAGTTCATCGTGGAGATGAGCGCGGCTCCGCCCGTGGGGGGCGCCTACGAAGTGCGCCGAAGCGATCAGGGCTGGGCCTCTCCGTTTTCCGTGAACTCGCCGCAGAATCTGATTGGCACGTTTTCGGCTGCGACGTTCGTTCTGCCCCGCGCCGCGCGGCATCAGCTCTTCTTCATCCGCCCGGCGGACGCCGCCGCAAAAACCACCCGTCATTCCGCCGTGCTTGCCGTGCATTTCCCGCTGGCGCCGGCCCAGCCACAGGCGCTCAATGCCGCTCACACCAGGGATGCGGACGGATTGCCGGTGGTGACCGCCGAAGTGGTGCTGGCCGAAGCGGGTATTGCCGATGTGGATCGAGTGGAACTTCGCGCCGCGGACAATGCGACTGTGCTCGAACGCTGGGAGTTCGCTCAACTGGCGCGGCGGGGCAGCAGCTACGCCGCGGTGCATACGCTGGACAACTCCGCGACTTCGCAGCGCTCGGTGACGTTCTTTGCCTACGCCGTGAATACGCTCGGCGAATACTCGCCGCAGCGTTCGGCCACGGCCACAAAGTCCGAGCCGCTCAAGCCCTCGCTCAGCCCCGGAAATTCCGTGGGCCAGATTCTGGAGCTGCTGCTGGACCGCGTGAACGACGACATTCTGGAAACGGAAGTCCAGGTGGCTGGCCCCGCGGAGACATTTGCCTCGCCGACGCAAAGCGTGCTGATCCCGGGCCAGCCGGACAAGTTCAGCTTCGTGGCCACCAGCTCCGGCGCGTGGGCCTTTCGCGCCCGCCGCCGCGACGCGCTGGGCTGGTCTCCGTGGTCCAACGAAGCACAGGGGCAGATACCGGCGGAAACGACGGTATTCGCCGTCCAGTTTTTTCAGGCTCGCGAGCTGGACCCGAGCATCGGCGCCGCCATCAACGCGCAGAACCTGCTGCCGAACAGCGATTTTTTTCTGCCGGGCATCGCCGGGCAGGAAGGAACCAGCTCGGCGCGCTACTTTGCCCTGGTCAATGCTCTCTCCAGCGGCGCGGAGGTAGCGCACAGCGCATCCACAAACGAAATGAAGTGGAACTCGGGAGTCAACTTCGCCGCTTCGAACCCCGGCTTTCGCAGCATGGTCGGCAACCTGGGCCGGCTGCTCAATCCGGGCGAAGCCATCACGTTTTCCGCGGCGTTGCGCCATTCCGGCAGCGGGGCGTTTGCTCGCGCGGCGCGCCTGTCGCACCGCTCGGCAGGCACGCCCTCGTACGATCAGACGGTGGAGATTCCTGCCGGAAGCATAGGCGACACCTATCGCTGGTTCACCGCAACGTTTGCGCTGCCGACCGGGCAGGCCGTCCCGGCGGATTTATCGCTCGAAGTAAGCGTCGTCATTTCCAGCGGCCAGGCAATTTCCTCCGCGCTGCTGTGCGACAAGGTAATCCTGAACCGCGGCCACCGCCCCGCCGCGCACATGCTTGCGCCGTGGGACGTGATCGCGCTGGCGTGGAACGGCAGCTCGTACGATTTGCCCGCTACCGCCGTGGCTGCCACGCAACGCAGCGCCGACAGCGGCAACGCCGGACTGCTGGCCGGCACTGGAACCGAGGACCTGGACCCGGCGTTTGCCGCCCGCTTCTCGCGGTTCACAATATAGGAGCCGCTGCGGGGCGCACGCGCCTGCAGTGAGTGTTTCGTTTCAAAGGAGCACGTTGTGAATTTGATAGCACGCAATTTTCGCCGGACGGTGATGGCCGGCCTGTTGATACTGCTGTCTGCGTTGCCGCTTGCCGCCACCAGTCTGACCGGCACGTTCAAAGCGCCGGACGGCTCCATGGTCAATGGCAAGCTGATCTTTCTGCTGAGCCAGCCCGCGCGCATGAATGATCAATCGGCGCAGATTGTCCCCCTGGTCCGCATTTTTTCCGTCACCAACGGGCAGCTCGAGTCCGGCGCATCGGTGCTGGGGAACGATGTGCTGGTGCCGGCCGGCACGTACTACCTGGTCCGGCTGGTGGACGCGAGCAACAATCTGCTGTTCGAGCAGAAATGGTCCATTCAAGGCAGCAGCCTGGATCTGGGCGCCATGACCCCGACCACCATCGGCGTCGTGCTTCCCGACCCGCTGGTGAAGAACATCACATCGCAGCAATCGGTGCAGGGACCGGTTTCCTTTGGCTCATCCATCTCCGCGTTCAGCCTGACGCTCAACGGCAACCTCAATCCAGGTACCACGGACACGAATGATCTGGGCAGTGGCAGCGCCGCCTGGAAAGAAATCTTTGCGCGTCGCTGGGGGCCCACGGTGATGGTTGGCGCGCAGGGCGGCACTGTGACGCCGCCTTCGAATGCGCCGTTTCTCGCTGTGGAGAGCGCCTCCGGAGGCAGCATCGCCGCCGGCACCTACTACTGCGTGGTGACGTACGCCAATCGCAATGGCGAGACCACGGCCGGCCCCGCTTCGAGCATCACGGCTTCGGGCAGCACCAATCAACTGCTGGTGCGCCTCAACGACTACAACTGGGCCACCGGCGCGTACAAGTGGCGGGTGTGGTGCGGCACTGCGGCGAGCGGTCCCTTCTTCCTGCAGACGCCGGCCACGGTGAGCATGGCCATCGCCAACAACGGTTTCACGCGCGACGCGAACGGCCGGGTGACGGTGACCACCTCCGGGAATCACTGGACCACGTTCCTCAGCAGCTACACCATCAGCGGCGCCACCGGCTGCGCCACCAGCCCCAACGGCACGCGCACCATCAGCGAACCGCCTCCTTCCGCAACGACTTTCGTTTTCCAGCAGGCCGGCACCACCGAAACCTGCGGCGGCGCCGGCGCAACCGTCAGTTACGTTCCGGCAATTGACGGCACCTACTGGTACGCCGGCAACGTCGCCGCGGCGGACATTGTGCTCAGCTCAATCACGCTCAGCGGCAGCCAGCCGCCCACCTCGAATACAGCGGCGATTGATCCGATTCAAGCCACGCTCAACCAGACACTCGCGCTTTCCGGCAGCACACGTCCGCAACGCCTGGGGCGCTTGCAGCTCGCCAATACCACGTACACGCTGACTACTCCCCTGATCTGTTTCACGTGCAGCATCGAAGGCGTGGGCGCCTGGTTCACCGGCGCATC
>Ga0187894_10006583_pt1 | contig 11340 bp, 9 predicted proteins | sample GBC1701081metaG_FD_136650 | JGI IMG/M metagenome (GOLD analysis project Ga0187894, IMG submission 136650) | White microbial mat communities from a lava cave in the Kipuka Kanohina Cave System on the Island of Hawaii, USA - GBC170108-1 metaG ...
GCCGCGGCGACATCCATCAGGCCTTCCTCACTCTCGGCTGCGTCCTCATCTGTGCCCGCGCCCTCCCGGGTTCATTCTGATAGGGGCTCTAAGGAATCCGCAGCGCTCCATCTTGCATCTCCGGCATCGTGCTGGCCAAAGTGCTCTCCTTGCAAAGGGTCGTTCAGCTGGTGGCCTTCAACGAATTCCGGAAAGTGCCAGTCGGTTACCATCGGAGAAGCCTCCGGCTAGCGAGCGGGCTGCGGTTGTTTTGATCGGTGCCTTGGTCTACCGAGCGGCTACTTCGACCCAGAGCCGATCCAAGGCGGTATCGCTGAGTTGGCCTCGACGAACAACGTACTGGTCCCTTGCTTTCTTTTGAATGGCACCCGCCCGGCGTAGCCATGCAAGTACCAAGTAGACCTGATAGTCAGGCAATTCGGTATTGGCCGCAAGGTCAGGCACGGGCAAGATGTCTTCAACTGAAAAGGCCTCGCCCTCGCTGACAGCATGCTGAAGATGACGGACGAAAGCAAGAACCGCCGAACGCGGGGCTTTGTGTTCGTAGACCGATCGGTTCTTCTTGGACCAACCGATCTTGACCAGTTTGTCATCCTCCCGCTCGAAGCGGGGGTACTCCTTCTTTTGCCTGTCGTTGAGGCGGACACGCGTCAGGGCCCTCCGCGGCGACTCTGATTCTGCATGCAGGCGCGCTAGACCGTTCACCGGTTCATCGCGCGGCGGCGCTCCGGCGAGGAGTCGCGCGAGGCCTTCGGCCAGTCCGGCAATGGCCGAGACATCGGCGTACCGCTGTTCCTTCAGACCCTGCTCCATGAGCGTGCGCAGCGAGAGCTCAGCGTCGGTCAAGATCCGGCGGGCATCCTGTATTGTGGGCATGGCAATACGATACAGGGAAAATACAGTGAGTCAAGGGGGTGGCGGAGTTTCAGAAGCAGACGAAGGAAGTCGTCCGGTCCTCTAGGGTTGAGGCCCCCAGTGCTCAGTCACTTCGCCGCCCAGAGGGTCCTCGTGGCACCATCGATGGCGTGAAATTCGATAAATTCGTTTGTTTCGATTGTTGCGATTGCCGCAATCTGGCGATATGATGGAGTGGAGAAGCCAAATGCCAGCCACTCTCGCAGTACCAGCCGAACCGACCGCACTTGACCGGGAACAAGCCAAGGCTGCTTCGGGCGGATTCCGTCGCGTGATCAGTCATGGGCGGCGCGTTCGAATCCAAGAGGTGAATGCGCCTGCGAAAGAAACGGCGACGATTGAAATCCCCGCTATCGCCGTAGACCTCATCCAGAGGGTCCTTCAGGAGCTGGCTCGCGGCCGAGCGGTCGCCATTGTCCCCTATGAAAGCCGGCTTACGACTCAGCAAGCGGCTGATGTTCTCGGTGTGTCTCGACCATATCTCATCAAGCTGCTGAACAGTCGGGAACTGCCCCACGAACTGGTCGGATCGCACCGCCGAATTCGGCTGCGAGATCTGATGGAATACAAGGCTAAGCAAGAGAAGCAGAGCCAAACGCTGCTTGATGAAATGGCCTCGGAGTCACAGGAAATCGATCCGGAGTACTAAACTGCCGGCGTGGCGAGCCCGTTTACGGCCGTTTTCGATGCGTGCGTTCTCTACCCGTTTTCCATTCGTGACCTGTTGATTCAGCTGGCGTCGACTGGCATGTTTCGCGGTCGCTGGACCGAGGCGATCAATGAAGAGTGGATTCGGGCGCTTGTCGCCAAGCGGGGCGCCGCCATTGAAGCGCGCGCCCGCACTGTGGGTGCGAAGATGGCCGCAGCCGTTCCGGACTCAATCATTACTGGTTACGAAGCGCTCATTGACGGACTAAAGCTGCCCGACCCAAAAGACCGGCACGTGCTGGCGGCCGCGATTGTGGGACATGCGGATGTGATTGTCACGAGAAACCTGAGGCACTTTCCGGATGCGGCAATCGGGCAATATGGAATAGAGGCGCAAGATCCGGACGAGTTTGTGGCCCACCTGATCGATCTTGATCTGGAGGTGGTTTGCCAATCTGTGAAGACGATTCGAGCGAGATTGAAGAAGCCGGCGTTTACGCCGAAGCAGTACCTGGATCGGCTGCGAGCAAATGGCTTAACGCGCACGGCGGATCTGCTCGCACAGCATGCGGACAAGATCTAGCCCGGAGCGAAAAAGAGCCAATTACGCCCCTCGCAACACGCGTGCACCCGTTGCATGGGCGAAGAACACGGCTGCCCCACAAGTCGGGGAACCCCGGCGCGCCGGGATGGCACCCCGATAGTCATGCTTCTCAGGGCAGAAGCATGCCACCCATTTGAGGATGAGACGGTGATGGGGTGATGGGGTGATGGGGTGAGAGGGTGACGAATGCAGCGAATCGGACACGGCTGGCCGCGAAGCGCGGAACAGCCGTGGCACCCACGAATGGATTTCAGATTTGAGCTTTCAGATTTGAGGACACGGAATGAGGGACCGGGCACCGGGGATCAGTGCGAGCGGATTCCGACGAGATTGAGAAGATTCCAGAGCCCTCACCCGGTCGCCGCGGCGACCGTCCTCTCCCGGAGGGAGAGGTGTAGCACCAGACACGGCTATCCCGACCAGTCGGGAAAAGCCGTGCCACGAGCCAATGCCTCACGCCGTTGCCATCGCAAACGGCGCGGTGACGGTTTTCAGGCCGTGGGCTTCGGCGACGGGGCGGTTGTACAGACGGCCCTCGTCCATATTGATCGCCATGGCGAAGCCGGGATCGTCTTCGGCGATCGCGCGCGCGCCCTCGTTCGCGATGCGCAGCAGCCACGGCAGCGTCGCGTTCGTCAGCGCCTGTGTGCTCGTGCGCGGCACCGCCCCGGGGATATTGGCGACGCAGTAATGGATGATGCCATCGACCGTGTAGATCGGGTCCTTGTGCGTCGTCGCGCGGCTGGTCTCGACGCAGCCGCCCTGGTCGATCGAGACATCGACGATCACCGAGCCGGGCATCATCGTCTTGAGGTCGGCCCTGGTGATCAGGTGCGGCGCTTTGGCGCCGGAGATCAGCACGCCGCCGACCACCATGTCCGACGTCTTGATCGCCTCGCGGATGGCGAAGGGCTCGGAGAAGATGGGCGTGACGTTGGCGGGCATGACCTCGTCGAGGTAGCGCAGGCGGTCGAGGTTGATGTCGGTGACGATGACGTGAGCGCCGAGGCCGGCGGCCATGCGGGCCGCGTTGATGCCGACCACGCCGCCGCCGAGGATCAGGACGTTGGCGGGGGGCGTGCCGGTGACGCCGCCGAGGAGGATGCCGCGGCCGCCCTGCGGGCGCTCGAGGAACTTCGCCCCCTCCTGCACGGACATCTTGCCCGCGACTTCGGACATGGGCGTGAGCAGGGGGAGGGTGGTGCGGCCGCCGGGCGCGGGCTGCTCGAGGGTCTCGTAGACGATGGCGACGATGCCGGAATTCAGGCAGCCGACGGTCAGGTCCTTGTCGGCGGCGAAGTGGTAGTAGGTGAAGACCTGCTGGCCCTTGCGCAGCATCTTGATCTCTTTGGGCTGAGGCTCCTTCACCTTCACGACGAGTTCGGCCTGGCCCCAGATCTCTTCGGCGGTCTGGACGATGGTCGCGCCGGCCTTGACGTAGACATCATCGGGGTGGCCCGAGCCGATGCCCGCGCCGGACTGAACGAGCACGCGATGGCCATCGCGCCGCAGGAGTTCGGCGCCGACGGGGCGCAGGCCGACGCGGTACTCATCAGACTTCACTTCTGCGGGGACGCCGACGATCATGGGGTACCTCTGAACTGTGGATTGCTCGCGCGGGGCACGCGTAAAGCCGCGTACCCCGGCACCCACCCTGGGGGCCGATGCAGCGGGGGAAAGAGTCTACAGGATGGTCAAAGAAGCCCGTTGGGGCGGTTAGAATCGCCCCTCCCGGCCGATGCGGGCCCTTGAAGGCGGCCCGATGCCACCCATGGCGGCACTCATCCGTACACCACTCGCGAGGAGCCTCGAATGTCCAGATTGAAACTCCACTCGCGCCGCCTTGCCGATCGGAACCACGGCGCTCCGCCGCGGGCGCAGCCTCTCTTGTTCCTGCTCTCCACGCTGGTGCTCGGCGCGCCGGCCCTGGCCCAGGGGGGCACCGCCTCGCAGACGGATTATCGCGGATCGATCAACTCGTCGCTGGGTCTTGTGGGCGCGAATCAGGATGCCGCCGGCGTGCTTTTCCCCGCCGTCGCCGCGATGGAAGCGCCGCCGGATTCGCCGGTCACGATGCGCGCGATCGCCCTGATGACGCGCTCATCCCCCGATTGGGCGCGCTGGGTTTCCTGGGCGGAGGCGGCTCCTCAGAAGGCCGTGCTCGAAGCGCTGGCAAAGGTGACGGATCCTAAGAACAAGTATGTGATGGGATTCAACTACGGGCGCGAAGGCGTGGACCCTGCGCTGATCAAGGCGGGCCTGTTCGTCGATCTCGGAAAGCCGCCCCTGCTCGCCATGGCGGCGCTCAACTGCCAGTACCTTGAGCCGCTCGAGAACGTCTCGCGGCTTTGCACGATCGAGGCCGCGCGCCTCGCCGACTCGGGCAACGGCGCCGACGCGATCAACGTGCTCGTCAACTGGGCGCGCCTCGGGCGCATCGTCGCCGATCGTCAGTTCGGGCTCGAGAAGATCTGGGGGCTGGTCGTGTTGATCCAGGCCTGCGAGCGCCTGCGCGATCTGGCGTACCAGCATCCGGACGCCTTCACCGAGCAGGCGATCGTCGCGCTCCAGCGCGAGATCGACACCCGGGCGCTCAACAGCGACCGCCTCCGTTTCCCGGAAGGCGAGAAGTCCGCCCTGATGGAACTGGTGAGGCTCACCTTCGAGGAGCGCGGCGGGCCCAAGACGAACGAGTTTCCCGTCTACCTGGGCTCGCTCTACCAGGCGCGATCGCCGCTCGAGGCGTTCAACTCACTCGACATGTGGTCGCGGATCGCGCCCAACCACGCCGGCTACTTCGACACCGTGGACCAGATCGAAAAGGTCTTCGGCGACTGGCAGAAGCGCTGGAGCCTGACCGACCTGTTCGACCCCCTGCTCCTGGAGCCGACCGACTATTCGAAGATGGACCCGGCCCGCTTCGCCGTCATCTCGGCGCTCACGGCGCCGCTCCTCGTGCTGCTGGATTTGCGCACCACCCTCGCGATGGAGCTCATCGGAACGCGCGCCGCGATGGCCTGCATCGGCTTCCGCGCGCGCAACAAGCAGTGGCCGCCCAACATCGCCGCCGTGCAGCCCGCCTTCGTCGGACGCCTCGACGACGACCCGTGGTCCTTCGACCCCAAGAGCCGGACCCGGCGCCACCTTCAGTATTTCGTGCCCATCCGCGACTCGGTCGTCGGACCGCGCGAGCTCCCCCGCCCCCACTCCGTCACCGTGTGGCTGCCCAACGAGTTCGATCTGGATGTCGTGGTCACGCCCATGCCGCCAGCGATCGACCTGCCCGGCGGCATCCCGGGGCGCCTCGTGCGCTGGTTCCGCGATGCGCTCCGCGCCGGCATTCCCTCCGGCGTCTTCAACCCGGAATCGGGCCACGTCGATGTCGGCGCCTTCAAGACATACCTCAAGGACTCGATGAACAAACTGCCCATCGAGAGCGACTCGCTCAAATCGATCACCGATCTGATCGACCGCTTCGACGAGCCCACGTGCCGCATGATCCTCGAGGCCGTCAAGAAAGCGACGGACTACGCCGGAGAGCGCACCTCCTTCACCGTCGAACTGACCGAGAAGACCTTCGTGCTCTACTCGGTCGGCGCCGACGGGCAGCGCGCGCTGGCCGCCGATGTCGGCGAAGGCGGCAAGGACATCCTGATCTTCCCGCCGCTCCTGTCGCTCGAGCGACAGCGCGGCCCATCCGCGGGCGGCGCGGATCCCAAGTGACCCTTTCAGAATCCCATGGCAAGAGACGGGTGATCGGGGCGCCATCCCCCTGCCCGGGACGGAGGTTGGAGTGAGCATCGGCGCAGGCGGCGTGCACAAACTCGTCATCATTGGTTCCGGCCCGGCCGGCTACACCGCCGCCATCTACGCCGCGCGCGCCAGCCTCGAGCCGGTCGTCTACATCGGCGTGCCCAAGCAGACGCCCTCGATCGTGCTGCCCGGCGGGCAGCTCATGATCACCACCGAGGTCGAGAACTACCCCGGCTTCCCCGAGGGCATCACGGGCCCCGAGTTGATGGAGCGCTTCCGCAAGCAGGCCGAGCGCTTCGGCACCACCATCGTCGCGCAGGACATCGTGCGCTGCGAGTTCGGTGTGCGCCCGTTCGTGCTGCACACGAGCAACGGCGATCGCGTGCGCGCCCATTCCGTGATCATCGCCACCGGCGCCGTCGCCGACTGGCTCGGCCTCGAAAACGAGCAGCGCCTCGCCCGCACGGGCGGCGGGGTCTCCGCATGCGCCGTCTGCGACGGTGCTCTTCCTGCATTCCGAAATCAGCCGCTGGCCGTGGTCGGCGGCGGCGACACGGCCATGGAAGAGGCCACTTACCTCACGAAGTTCGCCAGCACGGTCTACGTCATCCACCGGCGCGATGCTCTGCGGGCCAGCAAGATCATGCAGGACCGGTACATGTCCAAGCCCAACGCGAAGATGCTGTGGAACAAGGTCGTGGTGGATGTGCTCGGCGACGAGAAGCTCGAAGCGGTCACGCTCGAAGACACGAAGACGAAGCAGCGCAGCCGCCTCGACGTCAAGGGCCTCTTCATCGCCATCGGGCACACGCCGCTCACCCATTTCCTCGCGGGCAGCGGCATCGAGCTCAACGACAAGGGCTACATCCTGCTGCGCAACCGCCACAGCAACACGAACATCGAGGGCGTGTTCGCGGCGGGCGATGTCGCCGATGCGGAGTATCGCCAGGCCGTCACCGCCGCCGGCATGGGCTGCCAGGCGGCGCTCGACGCAGAACGCTGGCTCGGCGCCAAGGGGCATTGACCCGCGCCCCCGAGTTCCCTTCGCGCCTGCGTGCCTCCGTCCCTTCGTGCCTTCCCCATCACACCTTCGACACCCACGACGACATGCCCATGTCGGAGAGGTGCTTCATTACGACGCGCTCCATCGCCTCGGCCGTCGCGAGTTCCTCGATCACCACGTCGTTCGCCCCGAGCCCCGTCGCAACCATGCCCTTGGAGACGTAATTCGTCCGCGCAATGATCACGATGGTGGGGTTCGATTGGCGCGCCGCGTGGCACGCGCTGAGCACGGCCTCTTCGTCCGGCACGGTGAGGATCAGCGCGTGCGCCTCGCGGATGCCCGCGCTCTCGAGCACCTCGGGATTCGCCACATCGCCGAAGACGACGCGACGCCCGAGCGTTGTCTGGCGCTGAACGGTGCCGGGATTCAATTCGATGATGGTGACCTCCGCGCCCTCGGCCGAGAGACCGTCGGCAACAACACGTCCCACCAGCCCGAACCCAGCCACGATCACCTTGCGGACCGGCTTGGGCACGGCGGACGCTTCCGCGCCCGGGATGGGCGCCGCGATCGTGCTCGGCGGCGGGCGCACCCAGCCCCCGACCCCGACATCCGGAATCTTCCTCGCCAGATTGGCGGCGAGGTTCACCACCGATGGTGTCGCGATGAGCGACACCACCGCGATCGCCACCAGCACCGACATCATCCCATCCGGAATAAGGCCCAGCACCTGGCTGTTGGCCGCCTGGAGCATCACGAGCGAGAACTCGCTCGCCTGGAAGAGCATGAGCCCGACCTTGATCGAGACGTTGAGCGACTTGCCGGCCAGCCAGCAGCACAGGCCGATGATGAACGACTTGAGCACGAACAGCGCCGCCGCACCGACAAGGATCAGCAGGATGTTGTCGGCGACCACCGACAGGTCGATCGTCATGCCGATCGCGGTAAAGAACATCGCGGCGAACAGGTCGCGCAACGTACCGATCTGCCCGTGCAGATGATGCCGGAACGGCGAAGACGACAGCAGGAACCCGCCGAGGAACGCCCCCAGCGCCGCGTTCAGCCCCACCATCGCCGTCAGCGCCGCCGCCCCGAGCGCCGCGCCGATGCACACAACCGTCATGGTCTCGTTGGCGCGCTGCCGCGCGGCCTCGGCGAGCAGGCGCGGCAGCACATACCGCCCGAGCAGCACGATGCAGATGATCGCGCCCAGCGCAATCACCCCGCCCACCAGGAAGTCGATGAGCAGCGTCCCGGCTCCGCCCTCGGGCCGGCGCGCCGCGACGATGCCTCCGGACCCGGTCCCGTTCCATCGCGCCAGCGTAGGCAGCGTCATCAGGAACACGATCGTGAACAGGTCCTGAATGATCGAGATCGAGATCGCCAGCCGGCTGTCCACGTGGTGCACTTCATGGCGCTTTTGGATGACCGGGAGCACCGCGGCCGTCGAAGAAATCGCAAACGCCATGGCCAGCGTCAGCGCCTGGGGCCAGGAATCCGTCATCAGCCGCGCCGGCGGCCACAGCACCGCCACCGTCGATAGCGTCGCCGCCACACCGAGCAGAATCAGGTGCCGCACGCTCGGGCGCAGCGCCGACGTGTCCATCTGCATGCCCGCGCCGAACATCAGCAGGATCACGGCCACATCGCCCACGCGCTGAACGCTGGCGATCTCTTTCACCACCTGGAGCCCGCCCGGTCCGATCAGCGCGCCGGTGATCAGATACGCCGGGATGACCGCCAGGCGCAGCCGCTGCATCAGCAGCGCCGTCACGCCCGCCGCCGCGAGAATGATCACCACGTGCACGAAAATCGGCGGCAACGCCGAAGCCTGCGCGAGCACGCTGATGCCGCCGGTCATGGCCCCCGATCGTATCGGAACCGCCCGGCGCAGCGCGCGCCCGCCGCCCGCGCGCCACGAGCGCCTTCGTTGCCGCACCGCGCGCCCGCCCGTACACTCGCCGCCCGGCATGGCGCGGACCATCGGCGTCACGGGATCCACTGGCTTCGTCGGGCGGCACACCGTGCGCGCCCTCGTCGATCGCGGCTGGAAGGTCCGTGCCCTGCTGCGCGATCCCATCAAAGCCCGCCGCTTCCTCCCCTCCGGCCCCATCGACTGGGTCGAAGGCGATGTCTTCGACGCCGCCTCCCTTCAGCGATTCGTGCGCGGCTGCGACGCCCTCGTCCACACCATCGGAATCCGTCGCGAATTCCCGCCCGAGGTCACGTTTCAGCGGATGCACCCCGGGGCCACGCGCCGCCTGCTCGCCGCCGCGGCCGAAGGCGGCGTCTCCCGCTTCATTCACATCTCCGCGCTCGGCACTCGCCCCGAGGCCCCCACCGCCTACCACCGTTCCAAGCACGATTCCGAAGCGCTCGTGCGCGCCAGCGGCCTCGAGTGGACCATCCTGCGCCCTTCGATCATCCACGGCCCCGATGGCGAGTTCATGCAGATGGTCAAGGCCTGGTGCCTCGGCCGCGCGCAGCCGTTCATATTCATCCCGTACTTTGCGCGCCTCGAGCGGCGCGAAGGGTCGCGCCTGCCCATGCCCGCGCTCGCCTCCGCCCGGCTCCAGCCGGTGTCGGTCGATGATGTGGCGCAGGCCGTCGTCGCCTCGCTCGAGAATCGGCGCGCCATCGGCGAGGTCTACGCCCTCACCGGCCCCGAAGCCCTCGACTGGCCCACGCTTCTCCGCGCCGTGCGCGATGCCCTGCCGCTCGGCGACAAGCACAAGCCCGTCGTGCCGATCCCCGCGCCCTTCGCGCGTGCGGCGGCGGAGTTCGCGCGCATCCTCGGCCTCGGCGCGCTCCTGCCCTTCGGCCCGTCCGAGCCCGTGATGGCGAGCGAAGACAACACGGCGCCGCTCGACAAAGTCGCCGCCCACCTCGCACTGTCCACCCGCCCCTTCACGCCCACCATGCGCCAGTACGCCGCCCAGATCTGACCGCCCGCGGCGTGGCCACGCGACCCGCCGCCGAACCCTATGAAACGCGAGCACCTTCTCACATTCCTGATCCTGCTGGGCCTGACGGCGGGCATCGTCATCGGCCAGTTCTACATCTACGACCCGAACCTCAGCCCCGATGCCCTGAACGCGGAAGCCCGTCCGTGGCAGTTGGCCGGCGACCTGATTTTCATCCGCCCGCTGATGATGCTCATCGTGCCGCTGGTGTTCGTGAGCGTCCTGACGGGAGTCACCTCGATCGGCGAGCCGCAGCGCCTCGGCCTCGTCGGCGGCGCGACCGCGCTCTACGTCCTCGGCACCACCCTCATCGCCGTGGTCCTCGGGCTCGTGCTGGTCACCATCATTCAGCCCGGCGCGGGCGTGCAACTGGAGCAACTCTCGGCCACCGGCCGCGCCGCGTTCGAAGAGTCCGTCAGCGGCAAGATCGGCACAGCGCCGGCCGATGTCGGCGCTTCGCTCGTCAATCTCGTGCGCCAGGTGATCCCGGATAATCCACTCAAGGCGGCGGTGGACGGCGCGGTGCTCTCGGTCGTGATGTTCGCCCTGCTGCTCGGGCTCGCGCTCGTCATGGCGGGTGAACCGGCCAGGCCCGCGGTGAAGTTCTTCGAGGCGCTCTTCCAGGCGCTGATGAAACTCGTGATCTGGATCATCTGGCTGGCGCCCGTCGGCGTGCTCTTCATCGTGGCAGGGCGCGTCGGCGAAGTCGGGCTGGGCAACCTCGCCGGGCCCATCGGCAAGTACATGCTCGTGGTGGCGATCGGCCTCGCGCTGCACCTGTTCGTGATCCTGCCGATCATCCTGTGGGTCTTCGGGCGCACCAACCCGTACGCGTTCCTGTGGCGCCTGCGCAAGGTGATCCTCACCGCGTTCAGCACTTCGTCGAGCAACGCCACGCTCCCGGTCACGCTCGAGGAGTGCCAGCTGCACGGCGGCTGCTCGCGCCGCGCCACCAACTTCGTCGTCCCGCTCGGCGCGACCGTGAACATGAACGGCACCGCGCTCTACGAGGCCGTCGCCGTCTCGTTCCTCTTCCAGATGTTCCTGCCGCCGGGCACGCTCGGCCTCGGCCAGCAACTGATCATCCTGATCACGGCGACTCTGGCGGCGGTCGGCGCCGCGGGCATCCCCTCGGCCGGGCTCGTCACCATGGCCATCGTCATCAACGCGACCAACCAGAGCCTCAAGGTCGTGAACCCGGACATCCCCGAACTGCCGATGTGGACGATCGGGATCATCTACGGCGTGGACCGCGTGCTGGACATGCTGCGCACAACGGTCAACGTGATGGGCGACGCGATGGGCGCGCGCATCATCACGCGCCTCGCGCAGGATGAATAACCGCCGCGGCGGTTACTACCTCTCCCGGCCCTGGCGGGAGAGGTCGGTCCCGGCGCGCCGGGACCGGGTGAGGGCTCTGTCCTCTTCTCAACCTCATCCGACTCTTCCGCGCC
>Ga0187894_10006584_pt1 | contig 11339 bp, 14 predicted proteins | sample GBC1701081metaG_FD_136650 | JGI IMG/M metagenome (GOLD analysis project Ga0187894, IMG submission 136650) | White microbial mat communities from a lava cave in the Kipuka Kanohina Cave System on the Island of Hawaii, USA - GBC170108-1 metaG ...
GTGTACCCGCGCCCAAGGGACACAATTGAATCTGAACATTGGCGAGGTTATTGGGTTTGTCATTCACAATCGCGACCTCTAGTTTTGTGTTTGGAGGCGCAAATGGGTTATGCCCACAGCCGACCAGCCCTGCAACGATTACCATCATAGAAGCAATAATCGAGAGTATTTGTCGCATAAGCCCTCCCTACTGGACCGTCGCAAGGAGCTGAACCAGAACATCATCAGCGAATACTTTGGAGATCGGGCGCTTCATCAGATAGCCGAGGTCACCGTATGGCCTGCGGAGTGGGGCAGCCGCGGAGGTCGAGGAGGTGCCGGATTGGATGAACCTCTCCTCCCTAATTCTCGATTCTGGGCGCCCCATGTCCTCAGACACGCAAAGATACAAAGCCAGGAATGCCTCGATTGGGTAGGCGTTCTGAACAGCGTCGGTGCTCGACACGGAGGGGCTCAATTCCTGAGTGTCTTCTCGGATCTCAGCGGCGACGAGTTGCGACGCGTGTCGCCGATAGAATAGGCGGGCGCCGTTCAATTTTTCCGGCGTGATCACGTAGTATGGCGTCGAGCCCTTCGTTTGAGGCGCTTGTGCGCCGGGGCCGCCCAGTCTGGCCAGGAATAGCTTAGTGGCAGTGTCCGCAAACAGAGTGATCGGCACGTTCGGTCGCCCCAGCGAACGGGCGCGCCATTCGGCATCCGCCAAGGACTGGACAAAATCTTGTGGCAGCCGGTGGCCGGTCCTTTCGCGAATGTAATCGGCAAACTCACGGGCCGCCTTTTGTGCATCTCGGGGGGATGCAATCCGGCCCGTCTTAATTGTTGCGCCGATCCCTTCGCTGAGCTCCGCTCGTAGCTTTGCCTCAAGGGCATGGGAAGAAGGGGGCTGTGTTTGAGCGCGCAGTGCGGTAGGCAGCAAAAGGAAAAAACAAACGGAAAGCCGACCCCACGATGAGCCTTGTAGCTTCATAAGTTAACTCCTACCGAGACTTTCATCACACTTGCCTTTTAGCGGAAAGGAAGAAGGGATTGCTAGGCAGAGATGCCCATTTTTCAGGCAAGGATACGCATCAGGCAGGCGAAACTACGCATTGCTTCTTGTTTTCCCGCTGCGGTACTCCATGGGTAACAAACCTACCACCTTCTTGAAATCGCGCTCGAAGTGGCGCAGGTCGGCATAGCCCACATCCAGGGCGATCCCCGTCACTTTCATGTCCGAATCCGTGAGGAGCTTCTTTGCCTTCTCGACGCGGATAAGCCGCAGATAGGCTTTCGGGCGCAGTCCTACTTGCTTTTTGAACACGCGCCCAAAATGCTTCAAGCTCATGTGCACATGCTCGGCCACTTCCTTGATTGCCAACTTGCGCACGAAATTCAATTGAATGTACATTGCGGCCTTTTCCATCCGCATCTCTTTGGCCACGATTCCCCACCCGCAGAGTACCTGACTAACTAACCCGCCGAAGTATTGACAGAGAATTAAGTACAAAACATATTATTTACTCTATAGTGACCCCCCCTGTCAGGGCCTGCCTCGTCGAGCCGGGGCGCAAGGCCGGGCAGCGCACGGCGTTCGACAATCCGTTTCTGGCCAACGCCACGCTCCAGCGCCTGCCCTGATTAGCTGGCGCATGCGCGCTGCTTCGCTTATGATGAGCGGCCCGGCGCGGTCGAACGCCTCGGCTAGCAGCCTCGGGGCGAAGGAGCCTTTCATGGAAATTCAACTGAGCCTCGAATTTCTGCGTGTGGTCGAGCAGGCTGCCGTCTCCGCTGCCCGCACGATGGGCCTGGGCGACCGCCACAAGGCCGACGACGTAGCCGTGGAGGCGATGCGCAAGGTGATGGACACGGTCCCGATGGACGGCACTATCGTCATCGGCGAAGGCGAACGCGACGAAGCCCCCATGCTCTACATCGGCGAGAAAGTCGGCGCCGCACGGCACAATTCGGGGATGAACTACCCGTCCGTGGATATTGCCGTGGATCCTCTGGAGGGCACAAACCTGTGCGCCACCGGAGCTCCCAACGCCATCGCCGTGCTCGCGGCGAGCGAGAAGGGCGGGCTGCTCCATGCGCCCGACCTGTATATGGAGAAGATTATCGTGGGGCCATCCTGCAAGGGCGCGGTGGAACTGGACGCGCCGGTGGAACATAACCTGAAGGCCGTCGCCAAGCGGCTGGACCGCGACGTGGAAGACCTGGTGGTGATTGTGCTGGACCGGCCGCGGCACGAGAAGCTCGTCAACGACATTCGCAAAGCGGGCGCGCGCATCCGCCTGATTGGCGACGGTGACCTTTCTGCCGGCATCTCGGCTGCAGTGATTGGAACGGGCGTCCACGCGGTGATGGGTACGGGTGGCGCTCCGGAAGGCGTGCTGACCGCTGCAGCGCTGCGCTGTCTGAACGGGCAGATCCTGGCGCGGCTCGTGGTCTCAAAGCCGGAGCACGAGGAGCGCCTGGCGAAGATGGGCATCAAAGATCCAAAGCGGGTGTACGACACCGACGAGCTGGCACCGGGAAAGAAAATCATCTTTGCGTGCACCGGGGTGACCGAAGGGAACCTGCTCCGTGGCGTGCGTTTCTTTGGGGAAGGTATCCGCACGCATTCGCTGATCATGACGCTCGAGCAGGGGCAGGTGCGCTTTGTGGATACGGTGCACCTCGAGAAACGCCCCGACGTGAAAGTTCGCTTCGCCTAAGCAGGCAACTTCGCTCGTCGCCCACGCGTATAATCATTTAGAGACAACGCGAGGGATTGGATTGACGGCGACTCGATCTCCGAACGTTCCGAAGGCTCCTCCGCCCGTTGACGCGCTGGAAAAGAAGAGCGGGCTGCTGGTGTGGCTGGTGGGCCTGCTGGGCATCGGGATCCTGGTACTGGGAGCGAGCGGAATCTTCGTCGCCAACTACGTGATGAAGAGCGTACAGGTGCGGCAGTCGGGCGGCCAAGTGGAAGTGCAGACGCCGGTGGGCGAAATCAAGGTGGATCCCGATGCAGCGGCGGCCACGGGCCTGCCCGTGTATCCCGGCGCCACGATGAGCGACCCCAGCGCCGCAGTCGCCATCGGCTCGCCCGACGATGAGCAACTCAATGTGATTGCCGCGCGCTTCCGCACAACGGACCCCCTGGTGAAAGTGGACGAGTGGTATCAAACAAAGCTCGGCCCGGAGTTTAAGCGCGAGGGTCCCGGCGTGATGGTGCGCAAGAAAGACATCGTCGGCATCGAGGTGAAGTCCAGCGACGTGGCGTTCATCGCAGAGGACAAGGACGTGCTGCGCGTCGTTTCGTTGGAACGCAAAGGCATCCAGACCGAAATCGCGCTGGCCCGCATCGGCAAGCAGGAAACGCAGTAGCCCCCGCAGTAGATTCCAGCTCCCTCAAGCCTTCGCAGCGTGTGATCGCTGGCATTCGTCGAAGAGTTGAGCCATGCGGGCAATTCGTTGCCCATAGACGGCAGCCTGTCCCGGGCCGTTGTAGGCACGTGCAAAGGCCAGAATGTCCTTGCGGCGCAGCGCATCGATCAGCGTTGAGCTGCCGCCGGTGCCGCGCAGAAAGTCGAGCAGGGCAAGAATCTGCGCGCGCATTCCGGTCGTGCTCTCGCCGAAGGCAGCGAACATCTCCTGCACTGTGGCGTAGCCGATGCGCGCGTGGTGGTAGCCCATTATCTGCGGGCTGCCCATGCTCGTCGAGCACAGTGCCGGGGCATCGGCGAGTCCGCGGGCCAGTTCCAGTGCTTGCCATTCCGTTTCTTGGTTGCGATGGACGCCCTGCCATGCTTGGCTCGCATCGCTGCGGAACTGATGCCCTTCCCATCTACGTTGAGGGTCAAACTGGAAGTGGGCGCGAAACGCATCGTCGTTTGCGGGCGTCTGCCGGGCCCAGCGCTCCCAGAAGACGTGGCATTCAAAGCGAATGAACAGCCGGCCGTCCGAACCAAATCCCTTGCCGCCCGATTCCACGCAAAGCACCGCGGTCGTCAGGCCGGGCTCGATTCCGAGCTCCGCACTCAGGGCGCCCAGCAAGCCGCCGAAGGCGTTCCAGGTTTCCGCGACCAACCGCGCCTCCCCGCTCGCCGCAGGTGCAACCAGGCGGCTAGCTTCAGGTGCTGCGAGTGGCAGGCTCTGCAAGTCCAATCTGTGGCGCAGGAATGGGCCAGAAGGGAGAAGGGCCGGGGGAACCATGGGCGACCTCCATCAAGTAACTAATAGCTACTATATGGCGGACGTCTTTTCAATGCAAGGGTGAAGGAGGAAGAGAGGTGGGGAGAGCAAACGAGGGCGGCCGGGAATATGCTCCCTGCCGCTCCCGAGAGGAGAACGGTGGACCTGCTGCCAACGGACAGGGGCTTAGCGGTGCGCGAGTGGCGCGTTGGACCCAGACCGCTTCGGCATCTGCGTCAGCTTCTCACCCACCGGGCGGACGTGGCCGTTCCCGTTGCCGTTGCTGGCTGCCAGATTACCGTTTTGACTTGCGAAGCGCCCGTTTCGCCCGGCCAGGTGTCCGTTGCCGTTGCCCTGGTAACTGGCCAGGCCATTGCTCCCCCCCACGTGGTCACTGATGGCTTGCAGCCGCTTCAGAATGGACTGCCACTGCGTCCAATCGAGCTGGCGCAGGAAGGGGCGCAGCCCCTGGATGAACGGGTCTTCCATCAGGATCTCCCCGTTCGACTCCGGGATGAAGAAGCGGTTCAAGCCCACGCCGAGCGCCTCGGAAATTTTCTCCAGGGTGCCCAGGCTGGGGGTCATCTGGCCGCTCTCGATCCGCGAGAGGTACGACCGCGAGACGCGGGAATGCGCCTGCAGTTGGCTCTGCGTCATGCCGCGCGATTCGCGCAGTTGCCGGATGCGCTGGCCGATGTTCTCCACGGTTTCGCGGTTCGGCCAGGCTTCGAACAACTGCCGGTCGTCGCCGGGCAGCTCCTGCGGCGCAGGAGGTGGAACCATAAACTCCACCCGCGCCGGCAGAAGCCGCAGACAGCGGCGGCAGTTGCCGGTACGCGTGCGGTATTGCACCAGGCCGCAGACCTTGCAACGGATAACCTCGCGGTCCAGTTCCAGGTGGCCTTTGTTGCCGCTGTGTTCCGACACCGATCGCCTCTCAGATTCTTCTAGCGCGCGGATATCGGAGGAACAGGTATTCGAGAGGGAAGGCAGAAAACTGGCGCGGACGTATTCTGCGCAGAGGGCCACCACGTGTCAAGAACTTTTTGCATTTAGCGTCCCAGAGAGCTAAGCCGATAGCTGTAGCCTGTGCCGCCGTTCCGCCCACCCAGGTTGGGTGGCGGAACGGCGGCACCCATTTTGGCCTTTTCCTCCGCCACCTTAACTGGGCTAAGCTAGTGAATTCACCCTGGGCCATTGGCGTGGACCGGGAGGGGGAATGCCAACGCGGGAAGATGCCTGGAAGCTGCTCTGCGAGTACACGCAGAACGAAAACCTGCGCAAGCACGCGCTGGCAGTGGAGGCCTGTGTCCGGGCATACGCGCGGAAGAACGGCGGCGATGAAGAGTTCTGGGGGCTTACCGCGCTGCTGCACGACTTTGACTACGAGCGCTGGCCCAACGAAGAGCACAGCCCGGACCAAGGCCACCCCGCCGAGGGGTCTAAGATCCTGCGCGAGCGCGGTTACCCGGAGGAGATGATCCGCGCCATCCTCTCTCACGCCGACTATTCCGGCGTCCCGCGGCAGACGCCGCTCGAGCACACGCTGTTTGCCTGCGACGAGCTGGCCGGCTTCCTGACCGCCTGCGCCCTGGTAAAGCCGGGCAAGAGCATCTTCGAGGTGGAAGCACCATCTGTGAAGAAAAAGCTCAAGGACAAGGCCTTTGCCCGCGGGGTGAACCGCGCGGATGTGCAGCAGGGCGCGGTGGAACTGGGCATCCCTCTCGACGAACACATCGAGCAGTGCATCCAGGCCATGCGGGCAGCGGCGGATGAGCTCGGCCTCCGCGGCAACCCCACGACTTGAAGGCCCCAGGCGTGGACGCCGGCAGCACAGCAGGGCTAGAATCGCGGCGCAACAATGGAACAAGCCGGAAAAGCAATCTTCAAGGCGCTGAAGCGCGTCTCCAAAGAGGAGAAGCCCCTCGACTTCCTGGCCGCGGTGTGGCCGCTGATTGTGGGTCCGCGGATGGCACGGCAGACGCGTCCTGTTGTTTGGGACGGCGGACGGGTGGAAATCGCGGTCTCGGACCGCGAATGGCAGCGCCAGTTGGAGAAGATGACTCCTGAGGTGCGCCGTCAGATCAACAAGTGGTGGGGCAAGCAGGCGGTTCGCGAGGTCTCGTTCAGCCGGGACCGCAGCAGCAAGCGCGAGCGGGAGGGAGCCGAAGAGGCGACCCCGCAGAGGGTTTGGGGCACCTTGGCAACCAAGGGCCCAAATGTCGAGGAAGTCCTGAAGGACTTCCAGAAGGCACTGGATGGAATCAAAGACAAGGAGCTGCGCAGCTTGGTTTCCGGTGTTGCTGCGAAGTATCTCTCGGGCAAGAAGGACGAGGAATAGGCTGGCCGATGAAAATCACCCGCGAAGACGTGCTGCGTGTCGCCGAGTTGGCGCACCTGGAGCTGACGGAAGCGGAAGTGGAGACCTACCGCGAGCAGCTCGACTCCATCCTTACCTACATTGACCAGCTCAACCGCCTGGATACGCAGGGCGTGGAGCCGATGGCGCAGTCGCTTGCCGCGGGCGGCGATGCGCAGCTTCGCGAAGACGTGGTGGCGGCCTCCCCTGTAGCCGGCGACGTGCTGGCGATCGCGCCGGATCCCAGCAAGCCGTACTTCCGCGTCCCCAAGGTGATTGACCGATGAGCGCTAACGGCTGGAGCGTAGCCAGCATCCGCTCGGCGCTCACGTGCCGCAAGGTGTCCGCCCGCGAGCTGGCCGCTGACTTTCTGAGCCGCATCGAGAAGCGCAACGCGGAACTAAACGCTTTCCTGACGCTGTCTCCGGAGCGGGCGATGGCTGCCGCCGATCGCGTGGATGGGATGGTGTCGCGCGGAGAGGCCCTACCGCCTCTGGCCGGCGTCCCTGTGGCCATTAAGGACGTCATCAGCACTCGCGGCACCCGCACCACCTGCGGCTCGCGCATCCTGGAAAACTATGTCCCGCCGTACGACGCGACCGCCGTTGAGCGCTTGGAACGAGCCGGCGCGATGATCCTGGGCAAGACGAATTGCGACGAGTTTGCCATGGGCAGCTCCACCGAGAACTCCGCCTATGGCCCAGCGCGGAATCCGGTTGCCCTGGACCGCGTGCCCGGCGGCTCCAGCGGAGGGTCAGCCGCAGCGGTAACCGCCGGCTTGGCCGTAGCCGCGCTGGGGACGGACACCGGTGGCTCCATCCGCCAGCCGGGCGCCCTGTGCGGCATCCCGGCGATGATGCCGACCTACGGGCGGGTGTCGCGCTACGGCCTGATTGCCTTCGCGTCTTCGCTCGACCGCATCGGCCCTTTCGCCCGGAGCGCGGCCGATGTCGCCACCGTGTTGGGAGTGCTGGCCGGGCATGACGCCAACGACTCGACCTCTGCCCGAGTGGCCGTTCCTGACTACGCGAAGGAGATTGCCGCCCCTGTGAAGGGGCTTCGCCTCGGCATTCCCGACGAGTACTTTGGCGAAGGGATGGACGGGGACGTCCGCTCGCGGGTGGAAGTGGCCATCGAGCGGCTCAAGTCGCTCGGCTGCCAGACGGTCCCGTTGAAGATGCCGCACAGCTCCTACGCCATTGCTACCTACTACATCGTGGCTACCGCTGAAGCCAGTTCCAACCTGGCCCGCTACGATGGCGTCCGCTACGGCTTGCGTGTTCCAGGCACAAACCTGTTGGAGATGTACAAGAAGAGTCGTGGCCGCGGCTTCGGGCCGGAAGTGAAGCGGCGCATCATGCTGGGGACGTACGCCCTCTCCAGCGGCTACTACGAGGCCTACTACCTGAAGGCCCAGAAGGTGCGAGCGCTGGTGGCCCGCGACTTCCTCGAAGCGTTTCAGCAGGTAGACGCGATCGTCACGCCGACTTCGCCGGTGCCCGCTTTCCGCTTGGGCGAACGCACGGCCGATCCGCTGCAGATGTATCTGGCGGACATCTACACCGTGACAGGCTCGCTGGCGGGCGTGCCGGGCATCTCCATCCCGTGCGGCAATACGTCGCAGGGCTTGCCCGTCGGCCTGCAAATCTTCGGCGCGCATTTCCAGGAAGCGCGCGTCCTTCAGCTCGCCCGTGCCTACGAGCAAGCCGCTTCCTGAAACCGTAGAATAATTCCAAAAATAGGCACCGCCCTGCACATTCCACTTTCCCCGTACTACTTTCGCGCACGGGCCTGATTGGTCGAAAAATGGCCTTTTCTGCGGCATTCCGGCAGTTTTGTGACGCGTACTAGTCATCGAGTTTTTCGAAACTGGAACGGAAAGACTATTGCTGGTGATTTGGGTGCAGCGCGTAAGATGGCCGTAGCATCAAAGAAAGTGGGAGCGCAAGGCGTGGTCAAGATCAAATCCAGCCAGAAGCTGTTCACGGAAGAAGAGGTAGCCGGGCTGACCGGCATTTGCCTGGATCACCTGCGGGCCTTGGCGCGCAACAAGCATATTGGCTCGCTGGTCCGCGCCGCGGAAGCCGCCGGCGCCGAGGCAGAGAGGTGGCTCTTCACGAACTCCGACCTGATGGTCCTGACGGTGCTTTACCACCGCTGCCAGCACTAAGTTTGCTTTTCCGGGGTATTGCGGAAGCGGCGTCCCAGCCGGGACGCCGTTTTTGTTTCTAATCAGTTTTCAATCAGGGATCTTGCCCGTTAGTTCCATCCAAGCCCTCTCGATGGCCGCGGGCGACGACTGCTGGAAGTTCGGCAGATTCGCGGCGTGCTTGCTGAGGTCAATGGACTTCTTCGCGTCGTCGAGCGCCATCCCCTTGGCGATGGCGTCTTTCACTCCGGTCACGAGGTCCTTCATAAAGGCGATGAGCTTTTGGATCTGGCCCTTGTCGGGCTGCACGCCGCCGTGGCCAGGGATGGCCTGCGTCCAATCCAGCTTCTCGACCGCTTCCAGCGTTCCCACCCATTGCGACGGGTAGGCGTCGCGCATGAACGGGATGCCGTTGGTCAGCAAGTCCCCGGTGATGATTACCTTCTCCTTCGGCAGGAAGACCACCACGTCGCCTTTGGTGTGGCCCTTGCCGAAGTAGAGCACGTGGATGGGCCGGGGCGAGCCGTCGGGCGCCGTGCGATGGAGGATCAGGCTCCGCTCGAAGGTGATGGTGGGGAGCGTAATCTGCATCTGCTTCAACTCTTCGAGGTAGGCTCGCTGGCTGGCCAACTGCTGCTCGGTTCGGGTGCGCGTTTCGGGCGTCAGCACGTTGCCCTGCGCGTCTTTGCCTTCGGCGAGCTGCTTTTCCAGGCGGGCGATGGCCGCCGGCACGTCCTTCGTCAGCGATTGCTGGACGGTGGGGATAGCCTTGTTGATGATTTCGTCGCGGGTGAAGTGTTGCGCCAGGTATTCGACGTTGGCGCCAAACACGTCCACGTAGGCCTGGTTGCCCTGAGTGTGGTCGTTGTGCCAGTGCGAGTTGACCACAAACTTCACGGGTTTGTCGGTCACTTTGCGGATTTCGGCGATCAGATCCTTCGCCCAGCTTGGCCTCAGATGGGTATCCACCACGATGACTTCGTTCTTGGTGACGATGAACGCGCCGTTCGAGAACACTCCCGCCCGACCGATGGCCGCGTACACCCCGTCCGCCACCTTAATAATGTCGAACGACTGCGCGCTCGCCGGCACAGCCACGGCCAGCCCCACGCACAGGCACAGCATCCCCACCACGAAAGCGCGACGCATCGGTTCCCCCACCCTTCTAAAGTAGGTGCGCAATCTACCACACCGTTTCTGGTGCCGCCAGCAGCCTTCCCGCACCTCCGCAGTTTCACAACCCTAGGGTGTTGCGAAGCTGCGGAGGACCGTATAGAACCCGACCGGACCTTCGCAGCTCCGCAAGGGGTAAGGTTTGCAGAGCTGCAAAGCTGAACAAGTCTCACACCGGCCGGTGGCAGGCGGTCAACGCCGGTGATACCTTTAGGGGCGAATCAACCCGGCTCGCGGGCCGAGCATCCCATTGGCAGGGCTACGGTGACTCGACGGCACAAACTCGCTAGCTCCCTGGGCTTTGCCCTCACCTCCCTGAGCCTGGTTCTGCTGCTCTGCGCGGCCCCGGCCTCGCCTCGCGGCGGTGCAGCCCAGGAGAAGCTGTAGCGGGCTCAGTATGCACATTCCATTGCCATGGAGGTAGGTGTGTCGAAGCAAATCAGAATCAACAGTCCAGACCAGCTTGGGGCTGTTCATGACCTGATCCATGATTGCTTCTTCGACTTGGACGACATTGTCTTCGATCCTCCCCCGGGGGTGCTTTCATTCAGATTTCGGCGGCCCCTCTCGAACAAAAAGGGCCTTCGGTTGAGCGATTTCATCTCTAGGAGTAAGGACCTGCCCGCGCAAGAATGCTTTCTGAGGATTCATCACGTAAGATCCTATTCTATCGATGACAAGGAGAAAGTTGGCAGTTACGATTTCAATGTGTTGGATTACAACCCTAAAGCTAGCTGCATTTTCATACGAACTGGTATTCCCGTAGACATTCGAGTTGCAGTTAGCGGTTTTGAAGTCTCGGTGGAGGAGACGGACGACCTATTTGTGCCCCGGCAAGTCGCCAATTGAGAGCGGTGGCCGAGCCTGACCCAAGCTGGCTGCGCCGACCATGACCACCTACACCTACGACACGCTCGACAACCTCATCGGCGTGCTCCAGGGTGGCTCGCGACCGCGTTTGTTTGTGGCGGGTGTGGCCAGCCTTCCTTCCCTCTTCTTTCTGCGCACAGCGGCCATGATGCCGCTGCGATTATCGTCAGGGGGCAAATTACTTCCGGAGGGTGGCCCGCCCTTCGGGTTTTGAAGGGTGCGAGGTTCGGTGGCAGGCGGCTGTTTCGGGTGATACCTTTAGGGAGTGAATCAACCCAGCCCGGCAGCCGAGCATCACACTGGCAGGGCCACTGTGACTCGACCGCCCAAACTCGCCCCGCTGAGCCTTGCGCTGACCATACTGAGCCTTGTCCAGCTGCTCTGCGCTGTCCCAGCGTCGCCTCGCGGCGGTGCAGCCCAGGAGAAGCAGGACCCGGTTGCTCCAGCAACGGCGCCGCGGGGCAAGAAGCTCGTGCTGAAAGACGGCACGTTCCACATCGTGCGCAGCTACGAGCAGAAGGGCGAACGGGTGCGCTACTACAGCCTGGAGCGCTCCGCCTGGGAGGAGTTGCCCGCGGACCTGGTGGACTGGGACGCCACGCGCCGGGCCGAAACGGAGAAAGAGGAAAA
>Ga0187894_10006585_pt1 | contig 11339 bp, 9 predicted proteins | sample GBC1701081metaG_FD_136650 | JGI IMG/M metagenome (GOLD analysis project Ga0187894, IMG submission 136650) | White microbial mat communities from a lava cave in the Kipuka Kanohina Cave System on the Island of Hawaii, USA - GBC170108-1 metaG ...
ATTTCACCGGCTTCACGCAACTCGCCGCGAGCGGTACGCGCACCAGCTTCATCGGCACGGGCAGCGGCCAAGAAGGCGTCTACAGTTGCGACAGCGCTGCACCAGTCGACCCCTGCCAGCCCATCGCCGATCTCTTCACTCCCATTCCGGGCGGCACCGGCAATTTCACCGGCTTCACGCAACTCGCCGCGAGCGGTACGCGCACCAGCTTCATCGGCACGGGCAGCGGCCAAGAAGGCGTCTACAGTTGCGACAGCGCTGCACCGACCGATCCCTGCCAGTCCATCGCCGATCTCTTCACTCCCATCCCGGGCGGCACCGGCAATTTCACTGGCTTCAGTGCGGTGAGCACCAGCCTTGGGCATACCGCGTTTCTCGGCCAGGGCAGCGATGACCAGACGGGTATCTATCTCGCCAGCACGCTCACCAAGGTGATTGCCGTCGGTGACACGCTGGCGGGGCAGGTGGTCACCGAGCTGCGCCTGGGGAAATTCGCGCTGGACGGCAAGCGTCTAGGCTTTGCGGCCACGTTCGCCGACGGCTCCCAGGGTGTGTTTGTCTTCACTGTGCCCTCAGCCGCGGATACCTGCACGATCACCACGGTCCTGGATAACTTCAATCGGGCCGATGGAAGTGTCGGTACCAACTGGCGTGGCGCGACCGGCACGAGCTTCTACCGTATTGCTGGCAATCGCCTGGATGTGCAAGCCGGGGGGCCGATCTATTGGAATCCGACGGCTTTTGGCACCAATCAGGCAGCCGCCGTGACGTTGAGTACGGTGGATACAAAAAGTCCGTCACAAGGAGTGTTGTTAAAGGTGCAGGGCGGCAGCGTGCCCAATGCTGGCGCTATCTCGGTGGTGTATGACGCAGCAGCGAAAGCAGTGCGAGTCTCGACGCTACGCCTTGGCACGCTGTCGTGGACGCCGTATGGCAATACTTCTGTCCTCTTTGCCAACGGGGACAAGCTCGGCGCCTGCGCCAAGGCCAACGGTGAGGTGCGGGTCTATAAGAACGACACTCTGGTCAAGACAGTGACGCTGAACGCGGCCGATCAGAGGTTTTTTAATGCCAAAGGTGGCAAGGTGGGAATATGGTCGCTCCTCGCTCCACAGGCGTTCTTAGATGACTTTGGCGGGGCGACGATTGGGCCGTAGGTGTCCCTGGATTCCGGTTCTCGCGCTGCTCGCCCGGAATGACGGGCGTATCGTCTTCGTCATTCCAGCGAAAGCTGGAATCCAGGGGGCGTGGTGCGGGTTAGACATTTTGTTTCTGAGTAGCCCTTCGTCAAGCTCAGGGTACGCTCAGGACGAGCGGTTTTAGTGCCCGTTCGTGCTGAGCGTAGCTGCGCCAGCAGCGAAGTCGAAGCATGCGGGAATGGATAGACATCATATGAAGTCCGTTTAGACCTCTAAAATTCACAACTTACTTCACAGGAGGATTGTATGAAAAAAACTCTGATCGCATCCGCAGCCGTCGCAACGTTCATCTTCGCCAATCTCAGCGCTGCCGGTCCCAAAGTGCCACCCCAGTTGAATTTGGTAGCCACGTACGACACAGGATTGGGTGCCAACGGCAGCGAGATCATCAGCGTCCGCCACACCGACGGGATCGCTGCCCTCACCAACGTCGCGGGGAGTGTCGATGTGCTGGACCTGTCGGACCCGTTCCAGCCGCAACTGCTGCGCCGCGTGGCCGTCGACACCACAAACGGCACACCAAACTCCGTCGCCGTCCACCCTCAGCACGATTATTTCCTGGTGGTGATTGGGAGGGCGGGTACGACGGGATCGGTCGCGGCTTATCGACTCTCGGACGGCGCTTTTCTGGCCTCAGCCCCGGTTGGTATCCAGCCCGACTCCATCGCGATTGCGCCCAATGGCCAGTACGCCGTCGTCGCCAATGAAGCAGAGGGCGTGGGGATTGGCCTGAACGGGGGTGATGGATCCCTGTCCGTCGTCAATCTGACCGGCTTCAAGAGCGTCGCGCCGAGCCAGTTGCTAGTCACCAACGTTGCACTCCCCTCGGCTGCCGCAGTTCCTGGCTTCAGCTCGGGCCGGACCGATGACATTGCCCGCCTTCCCGTGGACAACTCTCCCGGCACCCTCGAACCCGAGAGCGTGGCGTTTACCAAGAACAGCCGCTTTGCCTACGTCACGCTTGAGGAAAACAGTGGTGTCGTACGCCTCGACCTACACACCTCGGAGCTGACCTTCTTTGGCCTCGGCCAGACGGCCCACGACGCCGACCTCGTGGTAGATGGGGTCTACAACCCGGTGGTCAACGCCCTGACGGCCTACCGCGAACCCGATGGCATTGCTCTCGATCAGACCGGGAAATTCTTCGTGACGGCTGATGAGGGCGACACCCGGAATGCCGCGGGAGCCAGTGGTCCCCGCGGCGGGCGTACCGTGAGCACGTTCAATGCCCGCACCGGAGTGCTACTCGGCGATACTGGCTCGCAGCTCGACGATGCGGCAGCGGCGATCGGAATCTATCCGGACAGTCGGAGCAACCGCGGCGGTTCAGAACCCGAGGTTCTCGACCTCACGCACCATCGCGGTATGACCCTGGTTGCGGTCGGTCTCGAGCGCGCCAACGCGGTCGCTCTGATCGATGTTAGCAACCCTGCAACACCTGTTGTCGGCGATCTCGCGCCTGTCGGCCTGGCGCCTGAAGGAATTAAGTTCTTCCGCCGTGGCGAACATCTGTTCGTGGCTGTGGCGAATGAGGCGTCGGGGACGGTATCGATCCTCGAAGTGGTTTTCTTCGAAGGAGACTGACGGTCTATTCTTTATGGTTCCTAAATCAAACCTCACGAGATTGGCACAGTCTTGTAGGGGGCGAAGCATTTACAATGATGCCGCAGGACCTGTGTCTACATAATTGGCAAATGCTTCGCCCCCTACGCAACGCCAAGCACCACTCGTGGCAAGCCACCCGTGTATCTCTCATTGACTTATACATTTCGGTTCACTCAAAGAAGCGATTCTTTGGGCGCGGCAGACCGAGATTTTCGCGCAGCGTCTTTCCTTCGTATTCGCGCCGAAACAACTCGCGCCGTTGCAGTTCTGGTACGACTTTATCGACAAAGTCGTCGAGTCCACCCGGCAGATAGGGGAACATAATATTGAAACCGTCGCAGCCTTCTGTCACCAACCACTCCTCCATCTCATCAACAACCATGGTCGGAGTGCCGATCATCTCTAGAACGCCAAAACTGCCGCCAACATACTGCGCGAGTTGGCGGACAGTCATGTTATCGCGCTTTGCCATGTCCATCAGTTTCTGCCGCGCACTCTTACTGGCATTGCTTTCCGGGAGGTCCGGCAACGGACCGTCCAAGTCGAGGCCGGATATGTTGTGGCCCAAATGAACAGACAGTGTGGCAATGCCGAGCTGCACAGCTGCATCTGCGCCACTCGCTCGTCTATTTCGTCGCCAACATAACCTTATCGGGCATCGTCAACGTATTTCACTTTCTGTTACTTACGTACTAGATGTTGTAATGTACCTTTGTATCGGACGCTACATAGAGGGTCTCCGTCGTTCAATTTCCTGTTTTTAGCGCTTAAGCTGACGATGCCATCAGTACTGCAATCGCTCAATGACTCAATCTTTCAATGACTCAATGCGGGATCATTCTCGCCGTTTCACTCCTACGAGGCGTAGCGTGTAGGAGAAGACTCCGTCTCTTTCTAGGAACGCAGCAATCTTTGCCTGTATCGCGGCGCTGTGAGAGGCCCAGGCTTCTAGGGGAATCTGCAAGTGGTACGCCGCTGAGATGGCCATCTGTTGTAAGGCCAACTCGCGCTCCCACGGCTCAAGGCGAGCGTACCCTTCGGCCGTGAGGTACCCTTGATACGAAACTTCCTGATCGGGGAGGAGTTGAAATTGTTCATGGTCCAGCATGATCTCCAGTTCTTTTGTGAGCAGGTGAGGAGACGCGCGGAAAGGGAACGTTTCACCAAAAATCTCTCGTTTGAGTTCGCTGACCTGCCCCCCTTCAGTCGCTTGGACGTTCACGAGTACACCGCCCACCGACAGCCCCTGACACAGAGGGCCCAGGATATTGCGACAAATCCAGCCGGGGTCCTTGTCGCGATTGAAAGCGTGGGAAACGATAGCCAAGTCCCAGAAAAACTCTCGTGGCAAAGCAGAGACAGGCAAGGTGTGTTCCTGCCGGACAACAGTGACGGTGAAATGTTTCCGGTTTCCTCCAACAGCCGCCAAGCCGCTATAAATCTCGCGCGCCCGGATCTCGTCTCCGAGCGCTTGCAAGGCAGGTCCGACCGCCGCTGAGGAGGGAAGAAGAAAGGAGTACTGCGCCTGCCATCGGTCGCTCTGCGGGACGATGAAAGAGAAGGGTTCGCTTCTGCTCGACAGCGTGGCTTCAATCTGCGGGAAGCGGTGCAACAGCGAGTCTCCTTGGTTGAGCAGCGAGGACGTCCCAGTCATAGCCAGCAGACGGTATCCGGCAATGTCGTCAAAGCACACGGTGTTCTCTCGGTCGAGATCTGCCGGAAAGTCTTGGAGCTGGCGAAACGCACGATTCGTAACAAACAGCGCGAGTTGGGGACAGGCGCGAAGCATTGGGGCAACGTGTTGCAACAGCACTTCGATATGATGAAAGTCGTACTCCTTCAGCACTACTTCACACACGCGATTCTTGTGGCTACGCAAGGCCTTTTCGAGCACGCCCTTGAGCACGCGCCCGTCCCCGGTCCCCGCGTCGAGGAGACGCAGCCGATCGCGGACGAGTCCAAGAGTGCCGACAACATACTGCCAGATTGCCGCCGCGATCGCCTCGGCCTCATTAGTGACCGACCGATGCAGTCGATAGGCTGAAGCGCTGTCCTGAAAGCGCGTGTTCATAAGGGCATAAAACGTAATGCGTAAAACGTAAATAGGAAACACGCCTCGAATTCTGAAATTACGGATTACGCATTACAGATTACGTTTGTGTCCTTTTGTTAGACGACCTCAGAATCCTGCGACCTCCTTAGATCAACCGAGAGAGCCTGTTCAGAATCGCAAAATTCTTCTCCTTCCCGATCACCATCAAATGGATGCCGTCACAGAGATGCCTCAAGCCTTCGGCAAGTTTGACGGCAATCTCTACCCCTTTTTTCTGGGGGTCAGCCGCCTTGTCCATCTCCTCAATCATCTCTGCCGGAACGCGAATGCCTGGGACTTTCTCGTTGAGGAAGCGGGCCATCTTGCCTGACCGGAGGGGGATCACTCCAGCGATGATGAAGACCGGTAGGCGGCGGGCCACTTCCATGAAACGACGAAAGGCTTCGAGGTCATAAATTGCTTGCGTCTGGAAGAAGTGTGCCCCAGCTTCGACCTTCTCGATGAACTTTCGCAGTTCCGGCTCGAACGGCTCGATGCCGGGATTCACTGTGGACCCGCAGAAGAAGTCAGTCTTGCCCTCTAGCGGATGGCCGGCGACATCACTGCCCGCATTCAGTTGCGTAATGAGTTTGATGAGATCGGTCGAGCCGATGTCAAAGACTGGTTTGGCCTGCGGGTGATCACCTGCTTCCACTGGGTCACCAGTCATGGTCAGGATGTTTCTGATCCCTAACACCCAGGCAGCCAGGAGATCCGACTGGATCGCCATGCGATTGCGGTCCCGGCAGGTGACTTGCAGGATCGGTTCGAGCCCTTCGCGCAGCAACACTGCCGAGCCACCCAAAGAACTGAGGCGCATGACTGCGCGTTGGTTGTCAGTCACGTTGGCAGCATGAACCTTCCCCTTCAGGAGTCGGGTGGTGGACACGAGGTGAGACAAGTCTGTCCCTTTCGGAGGTTCCATCTCCGTAGTGATCACAAACTGTCCTGCTTCCAATCGTTCGCGTAGGCGGCTCATATCACGCGGCCCCGAGTTCTCGACGGACGAGGCGCACCCCCGCCACCATGCTCTTCATCTTCTGGTAGGCGACCGCTCGTGGGAGATGGAAGAACCCACAATCGGGATTCACATAGAGTTTCTCTGGGTTGATAAACGTCAGGGTTCCTCGAAGCCGTTCTGCAATCTCTTCTGGCGTCTCGACGTAAAAGGATTTCACATCGATGACTCCTACCCCGACTTCTCCTCGACCGGCAAACTCCTTACACAACTCCAGTTCCTTCAATTCCCGGCTGGCAAACTCCAGCACAAATTGATTGGCCCGCGCGTCTAAAATCTGCGGCAGCATCCACTGATACGAGCGTCTCCCGCCGGGGCGTCCGCCCACACTGCCAAAACAGATGTGCAACGCAAGCTTGGCCTTCACCCCATCGACGGCCTCGTTGAACAGCTCCACCCACTCTTGCATGGCTCCGGGAAGAAGAGCATAAGAGGGCTCATCAATTTGGATGAAATCCGCCCCAGCAGCCACCAGTGCCTTTAGCTCAGCATTGATGACATGAGCCACCTCTGCGGCCAGCTCAATCCGATCCTTGTAGACCGTGCCCAGCTCAATCGGCATCGTCATGGTCAGGGGACCGGTGCAGGTCACCTTCATCGGCTTGCGCGTATGGGCTTTGAGATAGAGAAACTCCTCAACGATCCCCAGACCCCGAGGCGCCCCTAGACGGCCTATGGGGCGGTAGCGGAGAGAACTGTCATGCGCATAGAAGCCGACCTTGCGCAGGGATTCGAGCGGCTCCAGCCCAGAGAGCCGTTTGTACCAGCTCTGGAACACATACCAGCGGCGCATCTCGCCATCGTTGACGATATCGATTCCTGCCTCCTCTTGATCGAGGATCGCCATCCTGACGGCATCATTCAGCGTCTCGGTAATATCAGTCTCACCATACTTTCCCTGTCGCATCTCTTCGAGCGCCGTCCACAACCAACTCGGATAGGCGGAACTGCCAATGACGGTGGTCGGCAAGAGGGGCAGCCCTGGTCCCTGTGCGCTCTCACTGCTCGTTGCCATCACTTCCCTCCTGTACTCCCATAGAGAAAAAACCTCAATCGAAACCCATGACATTCGTATCGACTTTGACCCGTCCTCCCCTCGTAGCGTGCGCCATGCGCACGAATAGCCACGGCTGGGGGCTCGCGCGCACAGCGCGCTTTACATGGAAAGTGTACCAATATCGTGTGGTCTGATTTAGCCGCGCTGCGGAACGTACGCGCAGCACACGTTCCTCCGAGTCTCACTATAGGTTTCCTACATCTACCTGTGGATGATCGGGCCACTACCGGCCGGCTGACAGCGCATCGGCGATCTCGCGATGAATACGCAAGAGGTCGGGGATCGTGTCCTGAGGGCGGCGACCAAACCCGCACTCAGTGGCAATGCCGAATCCCGAGGCGTATTTGCGCGCAGTCGCGAGTCGTTTGCGTGCTCCTTGTACGCCGTCGGTGTGATGAATCAGACCGAGATACAGTTTTGCCTCGCCGATGTCGAGATCTTTGAGCGGCGCGAAGTACGCCTCGTCATCGCGGTTGCGCGGCACCGGCATGTGGTAAAAGTCGATCGGACGGTCCACTGCTTTTCTGGCTGCGTTCGCCATGCGGACGACTAGACTCAAATCCGTGGGTTCCACGAAATGTCGGTGCCCGAGGTCACCGTAGCACAGGTGACAGCCCATGCGTGTCTCGCTCGGCACGTGCTGGGCCACGGTTTTCAGGGCCCGAAGATAGCGGTCGAATGGGTCACCTTGTGGCTTCCACGCCAACAAGCCCTCATGCTGGTCCCCCACTGCTATGGCTACGACTTCCACGCAGATATCCCACTGAACGGCCAGATCCTCAGCCGGGATGTCTCTCACCAGCTGTGCAAGTTCACGACCCATCGCCTCCTCGTAGGCCGACCACATGGGAACAAAATCTTCCGCCCGTGCCAAGAAGGGTCGTATCGCACTCTCTGTCAGCGGCAGTGCGACCTGAAACTTCACGCTCGCGGGAATCACGCCTTGTGATCGCAGCGCACAGAAGTCCTGGTAGGATTTCTTCGCTTCGTTGGCGTAACCGAGATGATCGAAATGGACAGAACTGCTCCCGCCTTTGAGCTGAAACAGCCAATGATCATCATAGCCGCTGGGAATCCAGCTCTCTTTTCCATCTATCGGTTTCGGTCTTTTGACGGTTTCCAAGGCAGGATTGCCATGATACACCGTGGCCGCGAGGAAGTTGATCCACATACGGCGATAGCTCGTCTCGCCATCCGGCAGACACGAAAGGTAATTGCCTACTCCCTCAGCGCAGGTACGCATGACCTCGGTTGCCGTTTCCCCAGGAATACTCCCGACTAATAAAACTGCACCGTTCATTCTTGACATGTCCGTTCCCTCCTAGGAGCCTATCCGATAAACCCCGCGTTCACCCTTCGACAAGCCTGTCCTGAGCCTGTCGAAGGGCTCAGGGCGAACGGATCAGGTATTACAATCGCAGAAGATTTTCCGTTCGTGCTGAGCCTATCGAAGCACGTTTTTGTCTTTTCCGCATCCTCACTAAATGCCGCCGATCCATTCGGAATTGACCTTGGCTGACTTGAATGAGGGGCGTGCGTGAGGGTGCAATGACTCCCATCCGGGTGATATCGCTCACAATGAGCCGTGCCGGTACCTTACCTCAGAGGTCATATTGTTTCATCGCGTCGGCTCCACTGTGTTGTTAGCACTTTCACTTGCCGCCTTCGTGAAGGACCAGTGTGTCTGGATGATCTCCCAACGCACATCTTTCTGACGATAGACTTCAGTGCAGTTCCAACGAAACTCGTCCTCGTTCCCTCCCCATGACACGAAGTTGAACGTCAGAACTGCTGCGCTCCCAACTCTTTGTACCAGCGGATTGAGTAACTCAAAGCGTTCTATGCGGATTTTTCCCCGCAGGGCTTCATAGTAAGCAGTCAAGGCTGGAAGTCCATCGATCCGGCGCTCCAGGAAGGGATCGAAGTACACAACATCTTGTGCGGATATCTCAAGAAAGCCGGATGGACCCCCATTGCCTCATCTTTGTAACGCCAGTTCTTCGAGCTTGATGATCTCTTGCTCAACAGAAATCATAACTGCATCCTTTCGCCTCGAATCCTCCTGATTGCTAAAGTGCGGTCTCGTGGACGAGCCTACGCTGAGGTAGGTTCCCTACTTTGCCCGTAGTTCATGGTCAGGAGTCTGCGGTCCCATCGATTGTGTCCCTGGATTGTAGCGCAACAGGTGTGCGTCTTGTTTCTCTCCCAAATACATCAGCGCCGACGGCACCGGATTTTCATCCTGTAAGAAGGGTTGCTCTCCAGTGCATGGGTGCAGATAGACCGAATACTCGAGATGTATGCCGTTGGGGTCTTTGAAATAAATCGATTTGCAAAAGAAATGATTGATCACTGGTGAGACCTCGACCCCTTTGCTTAGCAGATAGCGGCGCGCGTCGTCGAGCTCCTTTTCCGTCTCCAGAGCAAAAGCGATGTGATGCCCTGATCCACTTTCCGCGTACTGTTCAGGCAACGTCCCCCAACTGAAAAATGCTACACGATCGCCGTTGCCGCAATCAAAGAAGTAGTGCTTCTTGTCGCTGAGATCCCCCCAGGTAATGCCAGGGAAGGGGTCTTCTTTCGGCAAATGTAAAGTGACCACCAGTGGGAAGTTCATCACTTCGGTGTAAAACTTCACCGTCGCTTCCATATCCCGCGTAATAAAAGCCATGTGATGGACGCCTTTTGCTCGTGGAGCCATAGTTTGTACCTCCTGTTTTTTTATTCTCTGACTCATACGAAGAGCAGGAGCTATGCCAGTGCCGTGGTGCTGTGTTTCCAAGAGCTTACAAAGGAGATATGGTACGCAAGCCTCGCATTTTGAGGTGGGGACTCTCATTTTGAGAGAGTTCCTATCTCACTCAACAGAGGGGAGAAAAGTCACATGCGAGCCGATGATCTGGACTTGCGAGAGTTATTAGAGTTCCGCCCTCAGGGAGGTGTGATTCGCTTCGCGCGGGAACGGGCGCTCATCCTCGACGCGGTGGCTTTGGGGTTACTGCGCAAGGAACTCATTGACACCCTGGGGCTCACCGCCGCGAAGGGTGTACTCACCCGCTTCGGCTATGCGCACGGCTGGCGGACAGCTGGGATGCTCAAAGAGGACTTTCCCTGGGACTCTGACTTGGAGTGGCGCAAAGCAGGGGCGCGGTTTCATGAACTCCAAGGGGTGGTGAGTGTCCAGCCGATCCCCGGGCCGGATGACCACTTCGTCTTTCGGGGGGCCATCTGGCACGATTCCTATGAGGCAGAACAACACCTGCTCCACTTTGGCCAGGCAGAGGAGCCGGTGTGTTGGACACTCTGTGGCTACGCCAGTGCACACATGACCTATACCTTCGGGCAGGAGTTGTTTTGTGTGGAGGAAAAGTGCGTTGGTAAGGGTGACGCGTACTGCCAGATGGTCGCGCGCTCACGGGCGGAACTTGGGGAGGCGGCTCCGACTGTGATTTCACTGTACCAGAAGGAGCTTGATGGCGTGCTCGCAGCCGTCACCAGTGCATTGAAACAGACCGAGCAAGAACTACACAGCCGTCGCAAAGAACTGAACGACATGGGGCTTTTCGAAGCTCCCGCAGGGATGATCATACAGAGCGAGCCCATGAAACGAGTGATTGCGCTCACTCGGCGGGTGGCGAAAGTTGATTCTACGGTGTTGTTCACCGGCGAGAGTGGAGTTGGCAAAGAGCGGCTCGCGCGCTTTCTCCACCAAGAGTCTCCACGGGTGCATCGCCCTTTCATTGCGATCAATTGTGGGGCCGTCCCGGAGAATCTGCTCGAAAGTGAACTCTTCGGCCATACCAAGGGTGCCTTCACTGATGCCATGCGGGATCGGCAAGGATTGTTTGAAGCAGCAAGCGGAGGAACCCTATTTCTCGACGAGGTTGGCGAGCTTCCGCAAGCAACGCAAGTGAAGCTGCTGCGGGCAATCCAGGAGCGAGAGATTCGCCGTCTGGGAGAGAACAGAGTGCGTTCCATCGACGTGCGCATTGTGGCAGCCACTAATCGAGACTTGGCCGAAGAGGTGGCCGCCAAGCGTTTTCGTGAAGACCTCTACTACCGGCTGCGTGTGGTGCCGATTGCCATTCCCCCGCTGCGTGACCGCAAGGAAGACATCCTGCCCCTAACGCGTGCTCTGCTTGCGGCGGCGTCCCGCCGACTGCGCCGGAAGATCGCGGGCTTTACGCCCGCAGCTCTGCAACAACTCTTGCGCTACCACTGGCCAGGCAACGTGCGGGAATTAGAGAACACTGTAGAGCGAGCGGTCGCCCTCGCCACTGGCGACCGAGTCGGCGTTGAGGATTTGCTGGACGAAGTGAAAGGCTCTCCCCTGATGGCCGTCGTGCCGGGGACGATCCAGCCTCTGGA